>WNGB01017524.1_pt1 | contig 11285 bp, 8 predicted proteins | sample 5400681 | NCBI WGS metagenome assembly WNGB01 (sample SAMN13153367, study PRJNA577476) | soil metagenome | isolation source: 115 cm soil or saprolite under grassland replicate 2 | place: USA:California | collected 2016-06-15 | reverse complement strand
ACTACGGCACCTGGAAGAACGACGACCTGATGCCCGAGGCGCGCGCGATGAACATCGCGATTTTCCTGGACGAGGTCAACGAGTTCAACGGGCCGCTCATGCTCATCCCGGGTAGCCACAGGCTCGGAGTGATCGACGCCGAGCACGATACCTCGACGACCAGCTATCCCCTGTGGACGATAGACAACGACACGATCGCGAAGCTGGTGCAGCGCGGCGGCATCGTCGCTCCCAAGGGTCCGCCGGGCTCGATGATCCTGTTTCATTCGTGCCTGGTGCACGCCTCCACTTCCAATCTTTCCCCGTGGAACCGGGTGAGCGTCTATCTGAGCCTGTGCGCGGTATCGAACCACATCCGCCGCTTCAAGCGCCCCGAATACATCGCCCACCGTGATTTCACCCCCCTCCTGAAGGATTACGACGTGCCGCTGCCCTGGAAGGACGGCACGCCGGAGGAGGCGCTCAAGCCTCTGCTCGCTGCGTAGCGCGGGAACCCGTATGAACCTTCATTCCAAACTCTGTGAACGGGAGGCGCGGGGCAAGCCGCTGCGGATTGGCGTGATCGGCGCGGGCAAGTTCGCCGCGATGTACCTCGCGCAGGTGCAGAAGACCCCCGGGGTGCATCTGGCCGGGATCGCAGATCTCTCGCCCGCCAACGCCCGCGCCAATCTCGAACGCGTCGGGTGGAAGCCCGACAGCTATGGCGCGGCGTCGCTCGATAGGGCCCTCAAGGAGCGGCGCACGCATGTTTCGGACGACTGGCAGGCGCTCGTATCCCACCCCGCAATCGAGATCGTGATCGAAGCGACGGGTAACCCGCTCGCCGCCGTCGCGCACGCGCTCGCCGCGTTCCGCAACGGCAAACACGTGGTCATGGTCACGGTGGAGGCGGATGCCTTCTGCGGCCCGCTGCTTGCAAAAAAGGCGCGGGAGGCCGCAGTGGTGTACAGCCTCGCCTATGGCGACCAGCCGGCGATCATCTGCGATCTCGTCGACTGGGCGAAACCGTGTGGCAGTACTACGGCCTCACGCCGGAGCAGGCGCGCGTCGGCGGCCTCAACGCGAAAATGTTCAACTCCTTTCTCGACGGATCGAAGCCGGCGATCGAGTGCACCGCGGTGTGCAACGCGACCGGCCTCACCCCCGCGCCCGGAGGCCTGAGCTACCCGTCGGCCTCGATCGACGCGTTACCGCAGACCATGCGGCCCAAAGCGGAGGGAGGGTGCCTGCACCACAAGGGCCAGGTCGAGGTGGTCTCATCGCTCGAGCGCGACGGACAGGCGGTTCCCCACGACATTCGTTTCGGAGTGTGGGTGGTGTTCGAGGGGGAGTCCGACTATATTCGCCGCTGCTTCATGGAATACGGCGTGCACACCGATCCTTCCGGCCGCTACGCCTGCATGTACAAACGCTGGCACCTGATCGGTCTGGAAGCGGGGATCTCGGTGGCTTCGGTCGGCCTGAGGAGGGAACCCACTGGTTGCGCCACCGGCTTTCGGGCGGATGCAGTCGCGACCGCGAAGCGCGATCTCCGGGCGGGCGAGCTGCTCGACGGCGAGGGCGGATACACCGTGGTCGGCAGGCTTATGCCGGCGGAAGATTCATTGCGGCTGGGCGCGCTGCCCCTGGGGCTCGCGCACCAGGTCAAACTGCTCAATCCCGTGGGGGCAGGGGAGCCCGTGCTGTGGTCGAATGTGGCTTGCGACGAGAGCAGCGAAGCGGTGAGGCTGCGCCGCGAAATGGAGGCGGCGTTCGCGGCCCCCAAGCAGCGCGCCGCTTGACGGGACGAGGCGCCGTTGCCTCAAATAGGTAACGAGCAGGAGTTCCTTGCAATTTCCAGCAAATATAGTGTAATGGGGCGTAGGCTTCAGGGGAGCAGGAAAAGGGGGGCCGCGGTCCCGGTCCCGGGCACGGAAAATTCCATGAAAACCACCACGTCCAGACCGCTTACGCTGGTTCACGACTCGAACGAAGCCAAGCTCGCGCCGCTCAAGGTCCTGGTCATCGACGATCAGTCCACCGGGCGGATCGTTCTGGGCGAGATCATGAGGAGCCTGGACGCGAGCCTGGAGGTCGCCACCTTCGCCGACCCGGTGGAGGCGATCGAATACGCGCGCAAGCACGCGGTCGACATGGTGCTCACCGATTACAAGATGCCGAACTTGGACGGCATCGAGACGATCCGCCGCTTGCGCCGCATCTTCGGCTACGAGGACGTTCCGATCGTGTGCATCACGGTAGTGAACGATCGCGAAGTCCGCTACCGAGCGCTGGAGGCCGGAGCCACCGACTTTCTGATTCGTCCCATAGACCGGCTCGAGTGCGGAGCGCGCTGCCGCAATCTGCTCAGCCTGCGCCGGCATGAAATTCTCAAAAAGAACCGGACCCGGATCCTCGAACAGAAGATCGACGAGGCCACCCGTGAATTGCGGCGGCGCGAAGTCGACACGCTGTTTCGCCTCGCGAAGGCCGCCGAGCAGCGCGACAAGGTGACCGGAATGCACCTGGTGCGGATGGCCAAGTACTCCTCCCTGATCGCCAGAAGCGCGGGATTGTCCTCGGCGGAGCAGGACGCGATCGAGCTGGCGGCACCGATGCACGACATAGGAAAGATCGGCATTCCGGACCGGATCCTGCAGCACCCGGGAAAGCTCGACGGCGAGGACCTGCGCGTCATGCAGTCCCACGCGCGCATCGGCTACGACATGCTGAAAGACAGCTCTTCCGGATACCTGCAGATGGCCGCGGTGATCGCGCTCGGCCATCACGAGAAGTACGACGGGACCGGCTATCCGACCGGCTTGAAGGGCGATCACATCCCGCTCGAGGCGCGCATCGTCGCGATCGCCGACGTCTATGACGCGCTGACCTCGGTGCGCCCCTACAAGTCCGCGTGGCCCGTCAAGGACGCGCTCATCTACATGGAGAAACAGGCCGGCCAGCATTTCGATCCGCGGCTCGTGGAATTCCTGGCGCGGAACCGCGACGAAGTCGTCTCGATCGGCGAGCGGTTCGCCGACCAGCCGGTGCAGTAGGCCGGGGACGGGGTCTCATGGCGCAGAAGTCGATCCTTGCAGCCGTTCCGGTCCGCGTCTCCGCATCGGCGGGCACCGAGTACGAACAGGCAATCGTCCGGCTGGTGGTGGGGGCGCTTCTGGTCCTATACCTACTGCCGGAAGCATTCATCGACTACGAGGTCCACGGTCGAGCCGATCTGCTGTTTCTGGTGGCGTTGGTGTGCTACCTGATATTTGCGAGCGCGATATTCAGCTGGATCCGCCTGTTACCGGCACCTTCGCCGGCACGCCGCGCCTGTGCAGCCATTCTTGATATCAGCATGGTCACCTTTTGCATGTACAACACTGGTGAGTACGGCGCGCCGATGTATTGCGTCTACCTATTGATCACGTTCGGCCACGGTTTCCGCTACGGCAAGCCCTATCTGTACAACGCGCTGGTATTCAGCGCCGCAGGCTTCGCCCTGGTCCTAATGACCAACGACTACTGGATACAAAACCGCACGCTCGGCATCGGTCTGATGGTGGGCATGATCTTGTTGTCGCTATTCGTCGGCAAGCTCGTGACGCGACTGTTCGATTCTCTACGTCGTGAGGAAGCCGCGAACCAGGCGAAGCGGCGATTCCTCTCCACCGTGAGTCACGAGATGCGCACCCCGCTCAGTGCAATCATCGGCATGAACGACCTGCTGCGCGATACGGGTTTGAACGCGGAGCAGACGGAGATGGTCAAGGCGATGCACGAAGCGTCGCGGTCGATGCTCAAGCTGATCGAGGACGTGCTCGATATTTCCAAGATCGAGGCCGGCAAGATCAATATCGAGGAGACCGACTTCGACCTTCACAGCCTGATCAACGGCACGGCGGCGGTACTCGCCCCGCAGGCCGAGATCCGCGGCCTTTTGCTTCGCGCTCATGTGATGCCGGAAGTCGCGCACGCGTTGCGCGGCGATCCTTACCACCTGCGCCAGGTGCTCTACAACCTCGTCGGGAATGGTGTCAAGTTTACCGAGTCGGGTGGTGTCACCCTGACCGTGTCGAGTTTGGGCGAGAGCGACCACGCGGTGCGCCTGCGTTTCGTGATACAGGACACGGGGATCGGCATTGCGCCCGAAGCGCAGAAACGCATATTCGAGAGCTTCGTGCAGGCCGACGACTCGACCACGCGCCGCTACGGCGGCACCGGTCTCGGCACGACGATAGCAAAGCAGCTCGTCGAGATGATGGGCGGGCAGATCGGACTGGATAGCACGCTGGGCAAGGGCAGCACGTTCTGGTTCGAGCTGCCTTTCAAGAAACAGGCGGCCGGCCAAGTGTCGGAGGCCTCGTTCCGGCTGAACGATATCAGGATCATGCTGCTCGGTTTCAACGAAGCGGAACTGCGTTCGTTCGAGCAGGACCTCGCTACCTGGGGGGCTCGCACCGGACGTGCCTCCGGCGTGGATGCGGCCGCCGCGCGTCTCGCCGAAGCGCAGTCTTTGGGCCATCCTTACCACTTGGTGCTCGTACGCGAAGATGCCGGAGCCGAGCCGGCACGGATCGCCACGGGGCTCCGCAATACCCGCAACCAAAAGGCGCCACCGACGGTGCTGTGTACCGCGGGCGTATCGGAAGTTCGCCGCACCGAGGCCCTTGCGTGTGGTTTCGCCGCGGTTCTGGAAATACCGTTCGAGAAGCGGCTCCTTTTCAACGCCATTCATTCGGCCACGGCGGTCCAAGGAGGCCAGGAAGGCGTCATTTCGCTCTCCGACTACTACGCCTCCCGCGACGCAAACCGGCGCCGCTACCAGATCCTGGTTGCCGAGGACAACGCGGTCAATCAGCGCGTCATCGTGAGCATCCTCGAGCGCGCCGGCCACAGGGTTCGGGTTGTCGGAGACGGCGAGCAGGCGCTGGACGTGCTGGAGAACGAGCGATACGACGTCATCATCATGGATCTCAACATGCCGGAGCTCGGCGGGCTGGACGCGGCGCGGGCCTACCGTTTCATGGATCCGGGGGCAAGCCAGGTTCCGATCATCATGCTTTCGGCCGACGTGACTTCGGAGGCGATGAAGGAATGCGCAGACGCGGGAATCGACGCCTTCCTCCCCAAGCCCGTGGAGGCGCGCCGCCTGCTCGATACCATCGCAAGCCTGGTCGCCAAGCGCGCGAGCGCTCCGGCCGCGGCCAAGGACGATGCCGAGGGGACTCCCGCGGTCATCAACCCCGCGGCGCTCGCGGAATTGAAGCTCATCGGCTCGGGCAACAACTTCATGCCGGAGCTCGTCAACGGGTTCATACAGGACGGGGAGGCGCTGCTGCGGCAAATGGAAGCCGCGGTTGCCGCTGAACAATACGAGACGCTGAGGGACCTCGTGCACGCCATGAAAGGTTCGGCCGTCACACTCGGCGCCGACCAGCTATCCAGAACGTGTGTGGGGGCCACCGGCCAGACGACCTCGGAGCTGGAGGCGAGCGGGACACGCGTTTTGAAGATGGTGCGGGAGCAGTTCCAGCTGGCCCGTACTTCGCTCCTCGAATACCTCAAGAAGGGTCAGAGCGCGGCTCGCTAGTTAGCCGAAAGGGGAGGCGCTCAAGATCGCGGACAGCCGGCGCAATGCGCCTACCCGACGTGCCGAATCGCGCCTGGAGTCCGGAGTTTCATCGCGTGGTGGGTGTTCTTCGGCCCGTGGACTGCCTCCATCGTCGATTGCCTGAGCAAACAAAGCGCGTATCTAGCTTAAGCAACCCGACGGAGGGCATTCGCCAGCATAAACAGTCGCGGCTCTGGACATGGTTTATATTCTATGACAGTATTTTCCTTGGAGCTGCGAAATGGCTATTGTCAGCAGCTCGTCGTCGGCACCCCGATTCCAGACAAGGACGGAGGAAAGAAACTCATGACTCAGAGAGCACGTGCGGCGCGCTGGGGAATACCCAAGCGTGGCTTGGGGCTGGGCAGCGCAGTGCGCCGGACTCGTCAGCTGCGCGGAATCGGACAGGAGGTCTTGGCCGAGCGCAGCGGTTTGAGCCAAGGGTACCTGTCGCAGATCGAAAGCGGGGTGTGGACTTCCGTCAACGAGGATGTCCTTGGCCGCATTGCCAAGGCCCTCGGCGTGGAGCCCTGGGTCATTCTGGCCCAGGCGGCCGGTCTCAAGCTCGATCAGGTTGAACGCTTCTCCGATGACGAGCGCAGGTGGCTCGATGCCTTCCGCGCATTGGATCCGGAGCAGCGCGAGACTATTCTGAAGGTGGCGATGGTCATGAGACGACCCTCGCCACAAAGGCGCAAGGGGTAACCGCTAATCCTCGGTTCTACGAAGCGGTCTGGTCAGTTGCGCCTCGAGATCGGTAATATACCGCTGGGCGGCAACGACGAGTTCCTGCACGCCGGCGACGCAGCTGGTGATGGCAAACAATTTGTCATAAGGGACTGTTACCAACTCGCCATGCTCCATTCGCTGGGCACAGTCCCGTGTCTGGTCTCCCGCCAGCGAACGAAGCAGTTCCTGTAGGTGGTCGAGCTTTCGCTTCTGGAGCAACGAATAGTTTTTGACCGAACGGTACTGATGCGCCAAAAGGAGGAGATTGCGACAGCGCGTGCGGACCTCTAGCGGATCGATCGGCTTGGCTAGAAAATCCACCGCACCCGCCTCCAGGGCCTCATAGCGTACCGTTCGATCATCGGCTGCCGTAATCACCATCACGGGAGTGTGTCGAAGGTGCTTGCGCTGCCGAAGCTCCGACGTGAGCTGCACCCCGGTCATTCCCGGCATCCGATGGTCCGTAATGACCAAGTCGGGCTCGCGCTGCTCCAACCAAGCGAGAGCTTCAATCCCGCTGGCAAACAGAGAGGTTTCGATGCCTGGATCTATACCTCGGATCATCTCTTCGAGTAAAACTCGAGCCGTCTCCTGATCGTCAACGATGACGACCGACGCGCCCTGAAGTCCGAGGACGTGCACGGGGGCCTCGAGCGCGGGTGTGAACCCAAGGATACGTGGGCGAAGTTCAATCATGGCTTTGCTTCGATGTTAATATCATTGTTGGATACATACAAGATTGAGTTCCTGGTTGAAACCCCGTTTCAATGGCTTGCCACTCGTTGATACGATCGGTTTCATGAGCCAACAAGCTGATTTCTTGGCTGTTGTATGGTTTCGGTATCGATGGTCAATAAGCTCATAATATTGGATCTCGAGATCGATAGTTCAGCTCGAAGCAACGCCTTACGTATGTAGTTGGCCTGACCCCGTCAGTTGAATGGAGAAGGCACGAGTGGCGGAGACTCTGCGGATCTGGTGGCAAGCTCAGAAAGCCCGGGCCAACTATGGCGAATTTGAGCAGGCCGTTCTTCGCGTCGGCATTGGCTTTATCCTTGTCTCAGCTTACTACGCTTGGGTGGACTGGAGCACCCAAATCTGGGTTCGATATCTTTGTTGGGGTTTCGTCGCTTATACCCTTATTGTATTCGCGTGGGTTTATCGAGCAAGAGAGGGCTCCGATGCTGTTCGCTTTCTCACGTTGGCTGGTGACATGGGCACTGCCACAATTTTGCTCGGCCTCACCGGAGAAAAGAGCGCTATTGTATTGTTCGTGTACACCTGGGTCGCTGTAGGGCACGGGTTTAGATACGGTCTCCGGTATCTGTATATCGCGTGGATAGTCAGCCTGGTCGCTTTCGTACTGGTCTATGCATTAAGCGCCGCAGTCGATGGTTTTTGGCATCAACATCCGCTCGTATGGCTTGGCGCGTTCATCTCGGTAGGGGCGCCCACATTCTATGTAGCCCGATTTCTCAAACAGAAGCTGGTTGCGGTGCGAGCCGCGGAAGAAGCCCGAGTGCAGATGGAGCGCGCTCAAGCGGACGCGGAACGCGAACGGGCTGAACGCGCGAGAGCAGAGGCGGAGCGGGCGCGCGCCGAGGCGGAGGCAGCCAGTGAAGCAAAGAGCGAGTTTCTCGCCACCATGAGTCATGAAATGCGAACGCCGCTCAATGGCGTCGTGGGTGCCGCCGAAATGCTTGCCTCGAAGGACTTGCCTCACAGGGAGCATCAGCTGGTCAACTGGTTGTTGGCATCGTCACGGCAGCTTCGCTCGCTGATCGACAACCTGCTTGATCTTCGCAAAATCGAGGCTGGAAAGATGGTCATAGAACGTGCGCCTTTCGATCTGCACGTTTTGATGAATCGGTTAGCTGCCCTGTTCGAGCCGGAGGCTAAGCGTGCGCATCTACGCTTCACCAAGAGCGTTTCTGTGGACGCGCCTTACCTGTTCTTGGGCGACGACGTCCGCATTCAACAGGTCTTGATCAATCTCACTGCAAATGCGCTCAAGTTTACCCGGGAAGGCTTCGTTCGCGTTAGCGTTAGCGCGCTGGAACGGACCGATCATGAAGTAACTTTGCGGTTCGAGGTACGCGATACAGGGATCGGAATTCCTCCGGAGGAGGCGGGGAGGGTCTTCGATAGATTTACGCAGGCGCATCCGGGTATTCATCGACAGTATGGGGGATCCGGACTGGGGACAACGATCTGTAAACACTTGGTGGAGCTCATGGACGGCGCCATCGGTTTCGACAGTCAACCGGAAAATGGGACGACTTTCTGGTTTACCGTTCGCCTGTTGCGACAACCTGCGGAGGCATATGAAGACGGCGGAGGGATGTCGATTCGCGGTGCGCGTCTCTTTTTCGTTTCAGGCCGTCTAAGGGCGGAGGAATGGCTCGAAAAGACCGCACAGGAACGACAACTTCAATATGCGTCTTTCACCTCCATTGAAGATGTCATCACGGCATCCCGACAGGATGAAAATCGGATGCTTCATATGTTGGCCGTCGATGGAGAAGACGGCAACATTTACTGGCGTGATATTCCCAGCGCGGTTCAACGAAGAGGGGCACAATTGCCGTGTGTCCTAATTCATCCTGCCGTTAACGAGATCGATGCCTTCGATGCAGGTTACGCGTGTCTTCTACAATCTCGCGAGCCGCGTCTGCTCAGTAGAGCCATACGCAGTGTCGTCGCGGACACTTCTTTCTTGCGACCCGCGGCGGTTTCTTCAGGGCAACAGACTCGTGGCCAACCCGGCTTGCACGTCCTGGTCGCAGAGGACAATCAGATCAGCCAACAGATTATCGCCATGATGCTGCAAGCTGGAGGACATGATGTCACTCTCGTCAATGACGGAGAGAGCGTCCTTGAGAATTATCGGAATATATCTTTTGATGTGATAATACTGGACATGCACATGCCCGGGCGCACGGGTTTGGAAGTCGCCAAGGCAATCCGCTTTCTCGAAGCTAAGGGGCAAAACCGACGCATTCCGATCATTATGCTGACTGCCGCAGCCAGCACAGATCTTCGTGAAGATTCGCTTGATGCCGGTGTTGATCTATTTCTCTCCAAGCCGGTCGATCCGCGTGCATTGTTGCATGGGGTGAATCAAGTATTTTCGGAGGCAGGTCACGCCGGTGCCCTTTCTGCTTCGAATCCCAAAGCGCAAGAGGAATATATAGACCGTGTCTTGCTTCAGGATATGGCAGCGCTCGCTGGCGATCCGCGCTTCATACAGACCTTGACACATAACTTCTCCAGAGACGCGCGGCAACTCGTCGACCAAATCGAGGCGGCTATGATTCGAAAGGATCGCGATCAGTTCCGGGAGTTGGCGCACGCGCTGAAAGGCGCCGCGATGATGGCTGGTGCGATTCGGCTGCGGGATTCGGTTGCCCGCGCCGAGAAGATCGCCGATTCCGATTTCGACGGCATCAACGCCGATCTCATTGAAGGCCTGAGAGACACGCTGGAATCGACAAATCACGAGTTTTCACGACTGGCCGCTTAAATCCCGAACAGGCGCGAGCAACGACTCTGCCAGGGCTGTCCGAACGCGCCGGTCGGAATCCGACCCGGCAGATCATCGTCCCCGCGACTGAATGCCCACCCCGCTTGGGCGCGGACATATCGCAACCACGCGGCGCGCCCGGCTCAGGCGTACGCGACCTGCTCCTGCATTGTCTGCGCGCTAGACTCGGCTTGAAAGCGCTTGAGCTGTGAACGCCCAAGGCGGCTCATCAGCTTGAGATCCCTGTCTTCCAGGCGCAAAGCTGCATCGACCCAGATGTTGGTGATGTTGAGCAGCTCGTCGTAGGAGATCGGATTGAGGTGCTGGCGGCAGCTGAACATAGCCTGCATGGCGTTGCGGCGCCGTCCGTTGCGACATATGTAGTCATCCACTGCCGCTTCGCCTAGGCCGTCCTCGGCCAGGACATCCACCACGCCCATCTCGTGGAGCTCAGCTGCGGTGTAGATGCGCCCGGAGAAAATCATTTCTTCGGCGCGCTTTATCCCCACGCGCCGGCCGAGCAGGCTGTATGCCCCCATGCCGGGAAACAGATTGAACAGGATTTCGGGCAGGCCCATCCGCGAGCGCCGCTCCGCGATAATGACGTTTGAGGCGAGCGCAGTCTCGAATCCGCCGCCGAGCGCTTCCCCCTGCACCAGTGAGATCGTCGTCATCGGACTGTGGTAGTTGCAGATCCGGGAATATATGTTGTCGATGCACAGTTTGGCATAGCGCATCAGCGTGTCGCGATCGTGCGACTTGATCAGCGGTACAATCCAGGCCAGGTTTCCACCCAAGCTGAAAATACTTTCGATTTTGGACGCGATTATGATGTAATGAATCTGACGCAGTTCCCCCTGGTAAAGCAAGCGACCGCCGTTGGCTTCGATAGTACCCTCGTGGGCGCGCAGCTCTTCCAGCATGCCAAAGCTGAAACACGGCGCCCCAGATGGCTTCATATAGGTCCAGGCAACAGCCTCCTCGGGGTCGAACCTGACCTCGATCTGCTTGTACTCCCTTTCAAACATTCCCTCCATCGCTTTGAAATCGACCGGTGCGTTCATGGCTTCCCTTCCTTTCATCTGTGTGTTAATTAATGTTGGTTTTTGTTGAGACTTTTGCACAGACTATACTCCCAAATCCCTAGCTCTCGAAGGGCCGCGCTACCCTGTCATCGGCGGCCATTCGACGGGTCTAGGGGTTTTCCCGGTCCCTCTCAGGGAATTCCTGATGGCCGGAGGCGCCGAATTTGGGAAAATGGCCGCCGCAGGTTCGGCGGCCGGGGTCGAGGTTCTCCGGCAAAGGGGGCCGCCGATCGGCCGAAAAATGACGGATCTAAAAACTCGCGCTCGCATCCTGGTTCTGGTGATTCTGGCGGCTCTGCCGGCCCTGCTGTTCACCGTCTACAGCGCGATCGAGCGGCGCGCCTCGGAGGAAAGG
>WNGB01012911.1_pt1 | contig 11285 bp, 6 predicted proteins | sample 5400681 | NCBI WGS metagenome assembly WNGB01 (sample SAMN13153367, study PRJNA577476) | soil metagenome | isolation source: 115 cm soil or saprolite under grassland replicate 2 | place: USA:California | collected 2016-06-15 | reverse complement strand
TTGGCGGCGCGTGAGACCGAGCGCCGCGCCGCCCAGCGCGCGCTGGATGCCGCGCAGCGCGCCGAGGTCGAAGCCGGCGCCGCGTTGGCTGAGCGCCGCCGCCGCTCCGAGCAGTTGGCGGCTCAGCGTGAGCGGATGGCGCACGAGCAAGTCAGCTACGCCGAAAGCTTGCAGGCCGCTGAGTCGGCGCTTGCCGCGCGGCGCAAAGAGCTTAGCTCGGCACAGGAACGCCTTGCGGCGAGCGAGCAGGCACGTGCCGCCGCCGCCGCCACGAGCGAGCAGGCTCGCCGCGCGCTTGATGCCCTGCGCGGCGAGCGCGCCCGCGCTGAAGAGACTCAGGCCCAGGTTCGCCGCGCCCTGGCCGATGCCGAGGCGCGGCTCGAGTCGCTCACTCGCCTCCAGCGCAGCTATGCCGGCACCTTTGCCGGTGTCAAGGCCGCGATGCAGTGGGCCGAAGCGCAGGGCCGCGCCGGTTTCGTGCTGGTCTCGTCGATCCTGCGCACGCCGGCGCAGCTGGAGACTGCGATCGAGGTTGCGCTTGGCTCGCGGTTACAGAACATCGTGGTCGAGCGCTGGGCCGACGCCGAGGATACGATTGCCGCGCTCAAGCGCGGCGGGCAGGGCCGCGCCACGTTTCTGCCGCTCGATACGCTTCGACCACCGACGACCGACGACCGACGACCGGCGGGGGCAGGCATCCTCGGCGTAGCTACCGATCTGGTTGAGTTTGATGAGCACTATCGGCCGGTTGCGCAGAACTTGCTTGGCCGCACCTTGATTGTGGCGGATCTGCCGACCGCGCGCCAAACGCTGCGCCAGCTTTCGGGCGGTTGGGCGCTGGTGACGCTGGCCGGCGAGCAGGTCAGCAGCGGCGGCGCGATTACCGGCGGCGCTCAAACCAAGGAGACCGGCACGCTGCGCCGCGAGCGCGAGCTGCGCGAGCTACCCGATCAGATGGCTGCCCTGCGCGATGCGGTCGTGCAGGCTACCCAGGCACGCGCCGCGCTCGATCCGCGCATAAGCGCGGCCGAGCGCGAGCTGCGCGAGGCCGAATCGGCGCGTCAGCGCAGCGCTCAGGAGCATGAGGCCCAGCGCGCGGCGATCGACAAAACCCGCCGCGCGGCCGACCAGGCCGCGGCCGATCAGGATTTGCAGCGCCGCCGCCACGATCAGAATGCTGCCGGTATCACCGATCTGAGCGATCAGCAGGCCGCGCTCGAGCAGGAGCAGGCCGTGCTTGCGGCGCGTGAGGCCGCAGCGCACGATCAGCTGGCCCGGCTGCGCGCCGAAGATCAGGGCCGGCTCGACGCCGAGCGCGAAGTTCAGCAGCGCATGGCCACGCTACGCTCGGACGCATCGGCAGCTGAGGGCGCGGCGCGTGCTGAGCGCGCGCTGCTCCAATCGAATGGGCAAAGCCTGGCCCGGCTGGAGGATCAGCGCGCGGCCGGGCTGCGCCGGATCGACGAGCTTGTGCAGGAGCGTGAGGTGCTGGAGGCGCAGCTGCACGCGCATCAGAGCTCGCACGCAGCGCTGCTGGCCCAGATCGACGCGCTGCGCGCCCAGATCGGCCCGGCCGAAAGTGAGCTGGCCGCGCTTGAAACCGCCCAGGCTGACATGGAGCGTCGAGAGGCCGAGCTGACCAGCGCGCTGCTCGCGGCCGAGTCGGCCCATGGCCGCGCCGCCGTCGATGTGCAGCGCGCCCGCGACCGGATCGACGCTATCTGGGAGCGCGCCGCCGCCGATGATATTGATATCGAGGGGACTGGGGACTGGGGACTGGGGGCTGGGGACTGGGAGTCTGCCGAATCGCTCGAATCCAAAATCCAAAATCTCAAATCCAAACTCCAACGCCTGGGCATAGTCAACCCGCTGGCGCTGGAAGAGTACGACGAGGCGAGCGAGCGTTACACCTTTCTGACCACCCAGACCGGCGACTTGCGCCAGGCCGAGCTGGCGTTGCGCGAGCTGATCGCTGAGCTCGACAGCGCGATGCAGGCGCGCTTCGAGACCACTTTTCGCGCCGTCGCGGCCGAGTTCGAGCGCAGCTTTATCCGCCTGTTCGGCGGCGGGCAGGCGCAGCTGCTGCTCACGCGTTCGAATGGCAGCAGCGACGGCGATAGCAATGGCGATGGCAACGGCGAAAATCACGCCGGCGTCGACGGTCTGGGCGTCGAGATTCTGGCTCGCCCGCCTGGCAAGCGCCAGCAGACGCTCTCGCTGCTCTCAGGCGGCGAGCGCACGCTGACAGCTGCGGCGCTGCTTTTTGCGATCCTCAAGGTCAACCCCTCGCCCTTCTGCGTGCTCGACGAGGTTGACGCCGCGCTCGACGAGGCCAATGTCGGGCGCTTCCGCGAGGCGCTGGCCGACCTGAGCCAGCAGACGCAGTTCTTGCTGATCACGCATAACCGTGGCACGATCGAGGTCGCCGATACGATCTACGGTGTCTCGATGGGCGAGGATGGTGCGTCGCAGGTGTTTTCGCTACGGCTGGAGGAGATGGTTGAGGATTAAGGTACTCTGTGAATTCCTGTTGATCGTTTTTCGCCCTGCGGGGCGAAAAACGATCAACAAAAAGAACGAAAGTACCGCTCTGCCGAAGGCTAAAGGCGCTCGCTATGCAAAGCGCATTACTTGAGGAGCAGCATGAGCACACACCACGTTCCCGACCACGTGATCGATCAGCTGCGCGGCAACCTGCGCGCGGCCGGCATCCAGGCCGCCGAAGCCGACATTCAGGGCATCGTCGAAAAGGGATTCCTGAGCCGGCTGGCCGACATCGAGCGCGCAATCGCGCAGGCCCCGATCGATGTCGTGCCGGATTACCTTGCCGACTGGAGCATTGAAGCCAACGAGCCGCCCCAATCCAACCCCATGGAAGCCGCTATCCAACGCCAAGCATCACCGATCACCACAATCGCCTCGCAACTGCGCGCGCGTCGAATCTCGCCGATCGAGCTGACCGAGCAGGCACTGACGCGCATCGCCGAGCGCGACCCAGAGCTAAACGCCTTTCAGCTCATCCTCGATCAGCGGGCCCGCGCCGCCGCCCGTCGCGCCGAGCAGGAGCTTGCGGCGGGGGTGTATCGCGGCCCGCTGCACGGCGTGCCAGTGGCCGTCAAGGACCTGCTGGCGATCACGGGCACGCCCACCACCGCCGGCTCGAAGATCCTGGCCGATAATATCACCGACTTTGACGCCGCCGCAGTCGAGCGGCTGGAAGCGGCCGGCGCGGTGATAGTCGGCAAGACGCGGCTGTCGGAGTTCGCCTACTCACCTGGCTCGAATAACGCGCACTACGGCCCGACCCGCAACCCACGCCACCCCGAGCGCGATACCGGTGGCTCGAGCAGTGGCTCAGCTGCGGCGGTCGGCGCCGAGCTGGTCTACGCCGCGATTGGATCCGACACTGGCGGCTCGATCCGCATCCCGGCGTCGCTGTGCGGGATTGTCGGGCTGAAGCCGACGTTCGGCCGGATCAGCCTGTACGGCGTGTTGCCGCTGGCCTGGTCGCTCGATCACCTCGGGCCGCTGACACGGAGCGTGGCCGATGCCGCGCTGCTGCTGGAGGCACTGGCTGGCTACGACGCGCGCGACCCGCGCACGCGCCAAAACGTGCGGCCACCGACGCCGACTGATCTCGACGCGGGCGTACGTGGGCTGCGGATCGGCGTGCTTGGCGATGATGGCTCGGGCGGGCGGCTGGGCAGCGACGCGGCGATCGCGGCCTGGCGGCAGGGGCTGACCGCGCTGGAGCAGGGCGGCGCCGAGCTGGTGGATGTCGATCTGCCCGAGCTGGAGCCGCTGCGATTGTTGAACAGCGCGATTCTGGCGATGGAAGCCTCGGCCTACCACCATCCGAACCTGCGCGCGCGACTCGACGACTACGGCGAGTTCATGCGCCAGCGCATCCTGGCGGCGTTTGCCTACGACCCGCGCGCATTTGTGCGCGCCCAGCAGGCGCGTGCTGTGCTTCGCCGGCGCTGCGACGCGATCTCCGAGCGCATTGATCTGCTCAGCACACCGTCGCAGCCCGATGTCGCACCGCCGCTCGGTTCGCTCGGCTCGATTACGTTCACCGCGCCGTTCAACATCCTCGGCTGGCCGGCGATCAGTCTGCCGGCTGGAACGAGCGCCGATGGCCTGCCCTTTGGGCTTCAGCTGGTGGGCAAGCCGTGGGATGAGGCGACTGTGCTGCGCGCGGCGCGGGTGGTGGAGGCTGGGTAAAATGAGGAGTTAGGGACTCGCAAAAAATAAACCATCCCAATGACACGATGACACGATGACACGATGAAGCTCCTCATCGTGTCATCGTGTCATCGTGTCAACCGCGCTTCTGATGTGGTGACCGACCGCTCCCCCGCAGTTACCCGGCTATCTATCCGTCAGCAGCTGACCACGCAGCTCGGTCAGGCTCTTCATCGCGCTGTCGGCGTTGCGGCGCAATAAGCTGTAGAAAGTCAGCGCGTCGGCGCCGGAGAGCTGTCCCTGGGTGAGCATGTCGGCTGCCAGCACCAACACGGTCAGGCTCTGCGAGAGATCGGTCAGCGCGGGCGATTTGGTCAGGCGCAGGTTGCGTAGCTGGTGCACCGATAGCTCGGCCGTGCGTGCGTTTGGGTGTAGCCAGGCGCGCAGCCTATGCAATGCGTCGTCGCCGGCGCTGCCCTTCAAAACCAGATCAGCGGTTCCACTGAGCACCGCCAGCGATTGCGTGAGCTGCTGAAACAAGACTGGTAGGCCGCTATGCCCTTCGCCTGTGTAGCCCGGCGCCAGCTGCCCGGCCGAGCCCGCGCCGATATCCGCAGCCGCAAAGGCCGGCTTACGATCGGGTGTAGGAGGCGTATAAACAAGCCGATTGGTCATAGCAATGATCTCCATCCTGATGTACCGGCAGGCTGAGCGTGGTCTGTATTGTTCAAAGTGCCCTGGTTTGGATCAAAGTTAAGAGAATTATACCGTTTGGTGCGATCGGTATGCAACGCGCTCATGGTCCTATTGTTGTACAGTACCGCGACTGTATTTGACGCCGCTCCGACTATCTTCTATCATGCGCAAAACATGCTTGATCGCGGAGGCAAACCATGCGGATCGCGATAACCGGCGCGAATGGGCAGCTAGGAAAAGCGCTCCAAGCGACGCTAGGCCGCGAGCACGAGATTGTGGCGCTTGGACATAATGAGCTTGAGCTGGGCCAACCCGAATGCGTGGCGCGGCTGGTTGCAACTGGCGCCGAGCTGGTGGTTCACGCGGCCGCCTACACCAATGTCGATGGCTGCGCGCGCGATCCCGAACTCGCATTCCGGGTGAACGGCCTTGGAACGCAGTATGTCGCGCTGGCCTGCCGCCAGCTTGGCGCGCCGCTGGTGTATATCAGCACCAACGAGGTGTTCGACGGCGCCGGCCCTGCCGCGTATTTCGAGTACGATCGCGCCGCCCCGAGCAACCCGTATGGCCGATCGAAATGGGCCGGCGAACAGGCGGTGCGCGAGCTGCTGGATCACTTCTACATCGCGCGGGTGGCCTGGCTGTTCGGCGGCGAGCGCAACTTCGTGCGCACGGTGCTGCGCCTGGCGGCCGAGCGCGATACGTTTGGCATGGTCGCCGATGAGATCGGCAGCCCAACCTATGCGCCCGATGTAGCCGAGGCGGTGGCGCAGTTGATCCAGTTGCCATTCTACGGAACGTATCACCTGGTGAACGAGGGCAGCTGCTCGCGCTTTGCGTTTGCCGCCGAGATTCTGCGTCGGGCCGGTCGCGAACAAGTCGAGCTACGGCCGATCGCGCTGGCCGATTTCAAGCGCGATAGTGTGGTACCGCCCAACACGCCGCTGCGAAATGTTGCCGCCGCCGCGCTCGGCATTCGTCTGCGCCCCTGGCAGGACGCGCTGGAGGAGTACATTGCCAGTTTGCAGTAAGCAGTTGGCGGGGAACACTAAGAGCCTATCCGAAAAAATTGCCCCATTCGACAAGCTCAGGGCAGGCTTTCGATACGCGCTCCGCGCTACTCAGGATGCAGTTTGTCGCATCCTGAGTAGGCCGGAGGCTATATCGAAGGGTGCCCACTGCCGACCGCCGCCCAAATTATGATTGATATCATCATTCCAAACTACAACGGCGCCACCCACCTGCCGACCTGCCTGGACGCGCTGCGCCAGCAGACGCGGCGGGATTTCTGCGTGGTGGTGGTGGATGATGGATCGAGCGATGAGTCGCGTGGGCTGCTGTCGCGCTTCTACCCCGAGGTGCAGATGATCGCGCTGCCGCGGAATCGCGGCCTGGCAGTGGCAGTCAATGCCGCCTTCGACGCGACCGGCGGCGAGTATGTGGTGCTACTGAACAACGACACCGAGGTTCACCCGCGCTGGCTCGAACAGCTAATCGGCGCGCTCGATCGTTATCCCGAGTATTCCTTCGCAGCCAGCAAGCTGCTGCTGTTCGACCGGCGTGACTATATCCACTCGGCCGGCGACTACTATCGCTCCGACGGCGTGCCGGGCAACCGCGGCGTCTGGCAGCGCGATAGCGCGCGGTATAATGTGATCGAAGAGGTGTTCGGGCCGTGTGCCGGCGCGGCGGCCTACCGGCGCGCGGCGCTGGAGGCGCTGGCCGAAGATGGGCGGGTGCTCGACGAGGATCTGGTGATGTACTGCGAGGATGTCGATCTGAATATACGCGCGCGGCTGCGCGGAATGCGCACGATCTACGTGCCGCGTGCTGTCGTCTATCACCGGCTGAGCGCGACCGGCGGCGGGACGCTGGCGAGCTACTATTGCGGTCGGAACTTCGTGCTGGTGTGGGCCAAAAATATGCCCGGTGCGCTGGCGCTGCGCTTCTGGCCGGCGCTATTGCGCGCGCAGATCGGCTATGCGCTCGAATCGTTCTGGCACATTCGCGAGCCGGCCGCGCGCGCGCGGCTGCGCGGCCAATTCGACAGCTTGCGGGCGCTGCCGCGATTCCTGCGCAAGCGTGCGCATCGCTTTTCCACCACCGCCGCGCCGCAGCTTGCGGCTGCACTTTATCAAGAAACGCGATTCGCCGCCGAGAGCACAGAGTATACGAAGATTTAGAAATATTGCCTTTTGGCCAGTCCCTCCAAGACAATGTCCTTTTGTGCTGTGCTGCGCGCGCTGTGCGCGCAGCACAAAAAACGAGGAGTTCATCGTGAAGGTCCAGCCCGACTCGCCGTTTCTCTCGATTGTGGTGCCAGCGTACAACGAAGAGCAGCGCCTGCCTGATTCGTTGCGACAGATCATGGCATATCTCGATGCGCAGCCCTATCGCTCCGAGGTGATCGTGGCCGACGACGGCAGCGCGGATGCGACGGCCGCCCTGGTCGAACAGATGGCGGCGGGGCGTCCGAGCCTGCGTTTGCTGCGGCTCGAACACTGCGGCAAGGGCTTCGCGGTGCGCGCGGGTGCGCTGGCAGCGCATGGTGAGTTTGTGCTGCTGTGCGATGCCGACCTTGCGGTGCCGATTGAGGATTGGGAGCGGCTGCGGCGCGTGCTGGAAAATGGCTTTGATGTGGCGATTGGCTCACGTGAGGGGCTTGGCGCGCGGCGGATGGGCGAGCCGTGGTATCGGCACCTGATGGGCCGGGTCTTCAATATGATTGTCCGCGCCGTCGCGGTTGGCGGCATTCAGGATACGCAATGCGGATTCAAAGCGTTGCGCCAATCCGTCGCCGCCGATCTGTTCGATCGGGTGCGCATCTACGGCGCGAATGCGCCGCGCGTCCAGGGCGCCGCCGTCACCGCCTATGATGTCGAGCTGCTGTTTCTGGCGCGCCGGCGTGGCTACCAGATCGCCGAGGTGCCGGTGCCCTGGCGCTATGGCACTGAGACTAAGGTTAACCCCATCCGCGACTCCTGGCGCAACCTGTGCGATGTGCTGATGGTGCGCTGGTACGCGCTACGCGGCAAATACCCAGCCGCGGGCGCGCCACGGCCAGTCGCCAAGATCGAAGAGCCGGCGCGGCGCGGATAGCGCGTTGGTCTCATTTCATTGTGGCCCACGCGTCTCGGAGATGTTGACTTGCAGCTCGCCGCGCGCATTCTTGAGCCACCAGATCTCAATCGTCGGCCCGCTGAAATTCTGATCATTGGCGTGGCGATAGATGTCGGTTCGCTCATCCGAGCTGTCGTTGAGCTGGATCAAGTTGGTGCAATGCTCGGTCGCACGTGTGCCGCAGTAGCGCCAGCCGCGCGCGGGCAGCTGCTGCTGGTAGAATGTGCGCAGATCCTCGATCGGCCCGTCGAACACGAAGTTGGTATCGCGTGTGGTTGTGCCGAGATTCTGGGTCACGTTCCGCGCCTGCGGCGGCACCGGCAGCTGCTTACTACGATCCCAGAAATACCAGCCGACTAGCCCCAGCAGCACGGCCATCAGCAACGCAAATTGGGTCCACCCGCCGATCCATCTAACCACTGCGCGAATGGGATTCGCCGAAGTCTGTTGCATAGCATTTCTTTTCTGTAGGATTTACGCATAAGGCAGCTTTCGCCTGCCGCAGCATGGTACTTTTCGTTTTTGTATGGTATTTTTCACCCGGCCGGGTGAAAAATACTATACAAAACGTAAAACTGTTACTCTGGTCAGGGCCAGCGATAGGGTACACCGCCGGGCAGCCGTAGATATTCCTCGCCCAGCCGTCCCAGCCGTACGCGCCCACCGCTCGCCGGACGCTCCAGCCGTGCGTAGCGGGTGTACTGCACGATCCGATCCCCAAGGAGGAGCGTGGGTGTGATTGGCGGGCCAAGCACATCTGCGCCGCCGTGCTCGCGCCAGTAGTCGCGAAAATCAGCATCTAAAGCCTGGCCGGTTTCCAGGAAATGCATCGTCATTCCGGCATCTTGGCGCGCCGCGCTGGGAAGTGGCGCCGTGGGCAGCCCGACGTCGGCCAAATGCACCAGCTCACCAAGCGGTAGCTGCTGAACCTGGTCGCCCGCCAGCGTCAGGCAGGCGCGCACGAAGCATTGCAGCGTGTAGCCCTGGAATGGGGTCGCCGGCATTAGCGGGTCGCCCGGCCCTGCGTCGCCGCCCAGCCGTGCCCAGGCATCGAGCAGCGGCGCAGGCACGTAGAAGCCGTTTTCGCCCAGCTGGCGGCCGGCCGATCGCTCCACGATCAGCGGCGCGAGGGCTTGCGGCGGCGCCAGGTCACGTTCGCCGGCTCGTAGAGCGATCGCGATCCGGTATGTCCCGGCGGGGAGATTGGGCGGCAGTGCGATCGGCTGCATATGCTGAACAGTAGTATCGCCCCAGCTAGATGAGGGCAGCGCACCGTAGAGCAGCGGCCGGGCGATTTGGAGCAGCATGCGCCCTTGCCGATCAATCACTCGTACCACGACATCAATGCTTCTGGCTCCTGGCTCCTGGCTCCTGGCTCCTGGCTCCTGCCGCCATTCCAGCGTTAGCAGCGCCGTTTCGCCGCCGTGGTAGGCCGGCCGGCCGGGCGACGGCGCAAGGTGGTAGCCGGCCAGCCGGAGGCCAGCCGGAAAGCCTAGATCGATCGTGATAGCTGGGCCTGGATCGATTGGGCGGTACAGATCGTAGGTGCCGCGCGAGCCATCCTGGGCGTAGCGATGGGTGATCATGGCGATCATCTCGGGTGTCAGCCAGTTGCCCAGGTAGTCGAGCGCCACCAGCGGCACGCGCCCGTTCGCCATGTCGCGCAGCAGCGGCCGCTGGTCGGCCAGCCCAGCATCCAGCAGCTGGCGGTACTCGAACACTTGCAGCCGTGCCAGCTGGTCGGCCTGCGCGGCCACACCTGGAACATCGGTGAAGATTGGCGCGCCGGCAGCCCGCACCTGTGCCACCAACGCGGCATTTACGCCTGACAGTGTCGCCAGAATATCGCGCTCGCGGCGTAGATCCTGCCACACGCCATAGCCGCCGGCGATGATTCGCGGCGGGTTGCGGCCCTCGATGATTCCGGCCAGCTTCAGATAGCTCTCGCTCCAGATCGGGTAGTAGCGCAGCAGGCTGCCTGCAACTAAGAGTGTCACTACCGGCGGGACGAAAGACGAAAGACGAAAGACGAAGGATGGCATCTGATCGTCCGTTGTCCGTCGTCCGTCGTCCGTCGTCACGGCGGCTGCCAGCCAGATCAGCCCGGCGTAGAATTCCAGGAAGTAGTTGGTGTAGGCGCCGACCTTGCCGACGCCAAGCGCGACGATTGCGCCGAATAGTGTGTAGTAGATTGGTAACAAGAGATAGGGGATGGGGGATGGGGGATGGGGGATGGGAACATTGCCAGCGGCTTGCGATTTGCGACTTGCGACTTGCCACCTGCCACCTGCCATTTGGAACACAACGCTAAGCGCGGCTGCGGCCACCAGCGGCCACAGGATCAGCATCTGGTCGTGCCAGAGCCCGTAGGCCAGCCGGGGATCCCAGGCGTTGGCGTTCGCCGCCAGCACATGCACCAGGAACCAGCCGCCGCTGCCGAGCTGTAACGCCGCTACGGTCAGCCCGCCGATCAGCGCGATCAGCCCGCCCAGCAGCAGCGCCCGACGCCAATCGCGAAACAGCAGCCACAGCAGCGCGGCCGCCGGCGCCGCGATCAGCGATGGCTTAACCAGCAGGCTGAGCGCGAGCGGCAGCGCAGCCCACAGCAACGCCCGCCCGCGATTGCGCTGGATGACCACCAGCCCCCACAGCCCCAGGCACACGCCCAGCATATCCACGCGCATCACCACCGACCACTCGCGCACGATCGGCAGCGCCAGGAAGGCCAATACGACTAGCAGACGAACGACCAACGACCAATGACGAAAGCGGGCAATTCTTCGTGGTCGGTCGTCGGTCGTCGGTCGTCGGTCGTCGGTCGTTGGTCGTTGGTCGTTCGTCGTTCGTCCTCCGTCGGCCAGCATCCCCAGCGCGCCCACCGCCACAAGCGCCGCCGCCAGCGCAACCAGGCGGCCGGCCAGCAGCGCGCTTCCCAGCGGCAGCGCGAGAAGCAGCGCGGCGAGGTGATACACCGGCGGGTAGTTGACGATCGCATACGGCGCGCGGTCCGGGTCGGCATAGAGCTGCCAGATCGGCATTCGCGCGCGCAGCAGATCGACCTGGGCCAGCAGCGGCCCTTCACCGTAATCGAGCGGGTAGGGGTAGCCCAGCATATGCGCGGCGTGGATCGAGAAAAAGACCAGCTGCGCTGCGATCAGCAGGCCAAGCGCGGCCACCAGCGACCATGCGATAGCGCGGCCGATAATGTTGACATAATAGTGAAAGCGGCGAGAAGCGGGAGTGATTACTTCAGCCATGAGGGGCGTTATTGTTCTACATATTTC
>WNGB01031748.1_pt1 | contig 11286 bp, 10 predicted proteins | sample 5400681 | NCBI WGS metagenome assembly WNGB01 (sample SAMN13153367, study PRJNA577476) | soil metagenome | isolation source: 115 cm soil or saprolite under grassland replicate 2 | place: USA:California | collected 2016-06-15 | reverse complement strand
CTGGCCAGCACCTCGGCGACGCTCGAGTGGACCGTCGTGGCGCCACGCTCGTAGCGCAGGGTCCGGCGCACCCAGTCGACCACCTGGTCGACTGTTCGTCGCGCATCCGGGGCGGCGAGCCGGCGAGCCAGCGCACGGGTGTCGGCGTCGATCGTGACGAGCGCGCTCGGGAGCAGGAACTCGGCGACCTCGAGCTCGTCGCGAATGCTCCCTGCCACCCAGCCGTCGCCCGCCGCCCGGTCGGACCTGGCGCGGGTCGCCACGGTGGCCTCGGCGACCAGCTCGACGATGTCGTGCGGCTCGTCGATGTCGAAGGTCACGACCTGGGTGCCGTGGTAGTCGCGGTAGCGGAGGGGGAAGGTGGCGTCCGGCACGACCTTGAGGCTGGATGCGAGGCAGGTCTGGTTGCTGTCGGTGACCGGGACCGCGCGCACCTCGTTCTTGCTGTGCCGGACCGGCCGATCGTAGCGGAACACGGTGTGGTGCGCGATGTGCAGCAGCATCACGACGCCTCCGCCAGCCTGAGGTAGCCGGTGGCGATCGTCTGGTGCAGCTCGCGGCAGCCGTCCAGCAGCTCCCGCAGCTCGCCGGAGCCGCGCTCCCGCAGGGTGCCACCCACGCCTGCGTGCAACTGCCTGGCCAACTGGTCGGCCTGTTCACCGATCGCGCCACCGGGCACCAGCTCACCCACGGAACGCACGCAGAACAGCAGCGAGCGCGGGCAGCTCCCGTCGCCCAGCAGCACCTGGGCGACAGCGCTGCCTGTCGGGAACCCGGGCGTGGACGCGCAGAACGCGTCGAGGGCCGCGCAGGCTCTGAGGGTGGTGAACCACAGGTGCGCGGTGAGCGGGTCGTCGACCGGGCGTCCAGCGACCGTGTCGCTGGCGAGGATCAGCACCCGCAGCGTCATGTCGGCGCGCTCCACCAGCGTCCCCAGGCGCAGCGCCGTCCACGCGGAGCCGCGCGGCATGGCCAGCTCGACCAGCCCGAAGAAGGCGCGGGTCCATTGCGGCACCTGCCGCAGCAGGTCCTCGGGGTCTGGCTGCCGCTCGCCGCGCCCGTCGAGGTACCGCGTCGCGGTGCTGAGCGTCTCCCAGAGCTCCAGCGGCAGCACCTCCCGGCTGCGGCGGGCGTTCTCCCGAGCCGCGTACAGGCAGCTCGCCACCGACGAGCGGTTGTCGGGGTCGATGACGCAGCGGGTGACCGCCCGCCGCATCGACGTGCTGGCGCCGTTGGGGGGCAGGCTGCCCAGGATCGCGAGCAGGTCCTCTGGGAGCAGCCCCTCGTCGGATGCGCCGATCTGGAGCTGGCCGTAGTAGTGAGCCGCGACCAGCCGGACGGTGTCGTCGACCCGTTCGACGTAGCGGCCCACCCAGTAGACGTTCTCGGCGATCCGGCTCAGCATCCGCGCGGCCCCTGGTGCTGCTGCAGCGGCTGCCAGCCGGGCGCCTCGTCGCGGTCAGGGGCGCTCGTCATCGGCAGCCGGGCGGTCCTGACCGGGGTCGGCCCGCCGTGGCGGCTGTCGGGGTCGGCGCTGCGCAGCACCCAGGTGTCCTTGGAGCCGCCGCCCTGGGACGAGTTGACGACGATGCTGCCGGCCGGCAGCGCCACCCTGGTCAGCCCTCCCGGAAGGACGAAGGCGCCGTCGCCCTGCACGACGAAGGGTCGCAGGTCGACGTGCCGGGGGTCGAGCCGGTCGCCGACGAACGTCGGATGGCGGCTCAAGGCGACCAGCTCCTGGGCGATGTAGGCCCGTGGCCGCGCCAGGATGCGCCGCCGCGCGACCTCCAGCTCGTCGCGGGCGACCGCTGGGCCGATCACCAGGCCGTGCCCGCCGGAGCCGTCGACCGGCTTGACCACCAGCTCCCCGAGCCGGTCGAGCACCTCGGGCAGGTCAGCGGGGTCGCCGCACAGCAGGGTGCGGACCTGACCGAGCAGCGGCTCCTCGCTGAGGTAGTAGCGGACCAGCTCTGGGACGAAACGGTAGACGGCCTTGTCGTCGGCGACGCCGTTGCCGATCGCGTTGGCGATGGTCACATGCCCCGCACGGGCGGCGTTGACCAGCCCCGCCACGCCAAGCAGCGAGTCGGGGCGGAAGGCGAGCGGGTCCAGGTAGTCCTCGTCGATGCGCCGGTAGATGACGTCGACCTGCCGCGGGCCGGCGGTGGTGCGCATGAGCACTCGCGTGCCGTCCACGAAGAGGTCGTCGCCCTCGACCAGATCGACGCCCATGTGGCGGGCGAGCAGGACGTGCTCGAAGTAGGCCGCGTTGAAGATGCCGGCGGTGTGCAGCACCACCGTCGGCTGGTCCGCGGCACCTTCGGGGGCGCAGGCGCGCAGCGCCTGCAGCAGCATGGCCGGGTAGTGCGCCACCGGGCGGATGGCGACCGCGTCGAACAGCTCCGGCAGCGCGCGAGAGAGGATCTCCCGATTCTCGAGGGCATAGCTGACGCCGCTGGGAACGCGCACGTTGTCCTCGAGCACCAGCCAACGCCGGTCGTGGCCACGGACCAGGTCGAGGCCGGCCACGTGCACGTGCACCCCCAGCGGCGGCCGGATGCCCCATGCCGCCCGCTCGTAGCCGGGGCTGCCGAGCACCAGCCATGGCGGCACGACCCTGTCGAGCAGCACCTGCCGCCGCCCGTAGACGTCGGCCAGGAACGCGTTCAGCGCCCGCACGCGCTGGACGACGCCCGCCTCCACGCCGGCCCACGCGGCAGCGGTGATCACCCGCGGCATCAGATCGAGGGGGAGGGTGCGCTCGCCTTTCCCGCCCTCGCCGCTGATGGTGAACGTGACGCCCCGTAGGTGCTGGAGCCGGTCGCGGAGCTCCGCGCGCTCACGGAGCGTGTCGAGCCCGAGTCGCTCGAGCGTGGAGAGGACGTTGTCGTAGCCCGCTGCCGGGGAGCCGTAGGACTCGAACGCCTCGTCGGCAAAGCCCGACGCATCGTACTCAGCGAGGAGATCGGCCATTCTCGCAGTATCGCTGTGCCGCGTGACGTGCACGTTTCATGCCCGTTAGGAGTGGCCTTCGCTCTGCCCGGCGGTCACCGCTGGGATGCGCCGACGCGGTGCTGTCGCGGGCTGATACCGCGGACGCGCTTGAAGGCGGTGCTGAGCGCAAAGGGGCTGCCGTAGCCGACCTGCCTGGCCACCGCGCCGACGGTGGCGTCCGGCTCGCGCAGCAGGTCGGCGGCCAGGGCCAGCCGCCAGCTGGTGAGGTAGGCCATGGGCGGCTCGCCGACCAGCTCGGTGAAGCGGCGGGCCAGCGCGGCGCGGGAGACGCCGGTCTCCGCGGCCAGCGAGGCCACCGTCCAGGGGTGGGCCGGGTTGTTGTGGAGCATCCGCAGGGCCCGGCCGACAACGGGGTCGCTGTGGGCCTGGTACCAGGCGGGGGCCTTGGCCTCCGCGCGGGAGAACCAGGCCCGCAGGACGGCGATGAGCAGCAGGTCGAGCAGCCGGTCCAGCACCACCTCCTGGCCGGGGTCGTCCTTGACGATCTCCTCGCCGAGCAACGGGAAGAGGGGGCTGTCCCAGGCGTAGGCGGGGAGGACCAGCAGCCTGGGCAGCGCCGCCAGCAGCCGCTGGCTGATCTCGCCGCGCATCTGGTACACCCCGGTGAGCATCATCGCCGAGCCGTGCGGGCTGTTGCCCCAGGTGCGGACGCCCAGCCATTCCATCGACTCGACCAGGTCCTCCCCCTCTGGGGTGGTGCAGCGCTGACCGGGGTGGATCACCACCTGGGCCGGTGTGGCGGGGTCGTCGGCGACCGTGTACGGATCCGGACCGCGGACGATGGCGACGTCTCCGGGGCGCAGCCGGACCGGTTCGCCACCGTCGTGAACCACCCATGCCTGGTCCCGGACCATGGCCACCAGGGTGAGCGGCGCCCGGTCCTGGATCCGGATGGACCAGGGCGGGTCGAGGATCGAGCGCAGCAGGAACGCCCCTTGGGCTCTGGGCCCGTCCAGCAGGCTCGTGAGTGCGTCCATGACCGCAGTGTAGACGCATGGACATGGACTTGCGCCTCTCAACCATGGCCCGTCTCACCGCACGGGACTTTACTGGCGGCATGAGCCAGAGCACACGAAGCACGCGAGAGGAGACGCAAGTGAGCACGACGTTGGTGGAGCCGGTGCTCAGCGGCGAGGTCGCGGTCCTGGACGGCCGCAACGCCCATCTGAGCGACGGCCTCCAGCGTGCGTTGGGCCGGGAGCCCAGGGATTTCACCGACGACGCGCTCGCCGCCCGAGCCCGTACCGAGCCATTCGCTCGCAGCCAAGGAGGATCGAGATGTTGGGGTTGTTTCGAGGCGGCGCTCTGGTCGCGGCCACGATAGCGATGGGGCTCATCGCTGGCCTCTTCTACGCCTACGCCTGCTCGGTCATGGTCGGCCTCGGCCGCACCGACGACCGGACCTTCGTCGGCGCGATGCAGTCGATCAACGCGGCGATCCTCAACGGCTGGTTCTTCATCAGCTTCCTCGGCGCGCTGGTGCTGACCGCCCTCGCCGCGGCGCTCCACCTTCGCGCGGACGGGCGAGGCGTCCTGCCCTGGATCGTGGCCGCGCTGGTCCTGTACGTGGCGGCCCTCATCATCACCGCCACCGTCAACGTGCCCCTCAACGACCAGCTCGTCGCGGCGGGGGAGCCGGACCGCATCCCCGATCTCGCGGCCGTGCGCGAGCGCTTCGAGGCGACGTGGGTCCGCTGGCACCTCGTCAGGACGCTGGCGGCGACGGCGGCGCTCGGGTGCCTCACCTGGGCCCTTGTCCTGTACGGCCGCATTGCGACACCGGCCGGCACCTGAGCCGCCACCGCTGCCCGCTTTGCCGCGTGAATGGTCATGGGAACCGGACAGAACGGGCAGCAGAGCAACCACCTGCGCGGCAAGACCCGGGCTGGGCCGAGCGCATGGCACCAGGGGGGTCTGGTTGCACGCGCGTTATGCGCCGGTTGCCTCGACCTGGTTGCCTCTGACGGCACGCCTCAGGGAGGCAGGCAGCGTCGGCTCGATGCTGCGCGCGTCGTACCTCAAGCAGGCCAGGGCCGGCTTCGCGGCCGGCGAGCTGTCCAGAGCTGAGCTCGTCGAGGTCGAGGACCGGGCGGTCGACGAGGCGATCGCGCTGCAGGAGGACGCCGGCCTGGACGTGGTCAGCGACGGCGAGATGCGACGACCAGACTTCATGGCGCCGCTGTACGAGGGCGTGGAGGGCACCCGGGCCACACCTGGACGGGCGCTGCGCTGGAAGCACGTTGTCAGTGGCGAGCAGCTCGTCTGGCACATCCCCTTCGTCGTCACCGGCAGGCTCCGCCAGACCCACCACCCCACGCTCGCGGGCTTCGCCTACGCCAGCGCCCGAGCGCGCAGGCCGGTCAAGCAGTCGCTGCCGAGCCCGCTGCTGGCCAACTGGGGCTGGAACGCCGAGGTGCTGCGCGGCGCCTACGGCGACCCGTTCGAGCTGCTGGTCGACGCGACCGCCCTGATCCGGGAGCAGGCCAGGCGGCTTGCCGCCGCCGGCTGCGGCTACATCCAGATCGACGCACCCGACGTCGCCGGACTGGCCGATCCCAACCGCGGCGAGGTCCACCCCGCCAGCGGCATCCCGGTCGGGCGGCTGCTGAGCGAGGGGCTGGACCTGCTGAACACTGTCCCGCAGGGGATCGGCGGGGTCACCTTCGGGATCCACCTGTGCCGCGGCAACATCCGCAGCCACTACGCGACCGCCGGTGGCTACGGGCGCATCTCGCGGTCGCTGTTCAGCCGGCTTCAGGGTTACCAGGTGTTCCTGCTCGAGTACGACGACGAGCGCGCCGGCGGGTTCGAGCCGCTGGCCGACTGCCCCGAGGACAAGACGGTCGTGCTTGGCCTGGTCTCGAGCAAGGTCCCGCGGCTGGAGGAGGCGGAGCTGATCGCCGGCCAGGTCGAGCAGGCGGCGGCCTACCATCCCCGCGAGCGGCTGGCGCTGTCGACCCAGTGCGGCTTTGCCAGCGAGCTGGAGGGCAACGAGCTCACCGAGGCGGACCAGCGGGCCAAGCTCGAGCTGGTCGCCGACCTCGCCCACCGGCTGTGGCCCTGACCGCCTGTGGCAGGGTCGCGAGCCGGGCCCGGACCTCGTCCGCCCCGGGAATCGGCAGTGCCTCGTAGATCGTCAAGGCCTCGCGCCAGGCCGCGCGTGCCTGCCGGTGGCAGCCAACCGTGCGCAGGACCCCGCCAAGCTCCCGCAGGCTCCCGGCTTGGCGCCGGCGGTCGTCCAGGTCTCGGAAGATGGCCAGGCTCCCCTGGAGGCAGGTGAGGGCCTGCTCGTGCGATCCCCGCCGCTCGCTGGCGATCCCGAGCTGGAACAGGCTCCTCGCCCGGCCGTCATGGTCGCCCAGCTCCCGGAGGATGCTCACGCTCTCCGCCAGGCAGGCCTGCGCCTCCTCGTCGCGCCCTGACCGCGCATGGACGATGCCGAGACCGCGGAGACCAATGGCCCGACCGCGGCGATCGCCCAGCTCGAGGAACATGGGCAGGCTCTCCTGATGGCAGGCCAGCGCCTCCTCGTCGCGCCCCAAGCGCTCGTAGGCGAGGCCGCTGTTGCAGAGGTCGATGGCCTGGCCGCGCCGGTTGCCGAGCCGGCGATGGATGGCGAGGCTCTCCTGGAGGCGGGCCAGCGCCTCGTCATGCCATCCCAGCCGGTCGCCGGCGACGCCGAGGTTGCCCAGCTCACGTTGCATGGCCAGGCTTTCCTGGAGCGAGGCGAGCGCCTGGTCATAGCCTGCCTGGAGCTCGAAGGCGACGCCGAGGTCGGTCTCGGCCTGGGCCAGGACCGCCCGATCGCTCGCCCGTCCGGCGACCTCGAGGGCGGTCTGGTCGGTCTGATCGGCTTCCACGCCGTCGCCGCGGTCGCCGAGCGTCAGGAAGAACCCGAACAGGGCGTGGGCGAGCCGGGGCGCCAGCGTCGCCGGCACGCCAGGGGTCGCGGTGGCCTGGGCGATCGCGGCCAGCAGGTTGGCCTCATCGGCCCGCAGCCACGCCAGCGCCTCGGCCGCGCCGGAGAACCGCAGCCCGCCGCTGGTCCAGCGCTGGTCGGCTCGTGTCAGGCGCGGATCGTCGGGGCGCAGCAGCGCCAGCGCATGCCAGGCCGTGGCGGTGTAGAAGCCGAGCAGGCGCAGCATTGCGGCGAGCCGCTCGACCTCGGGATGCTGGCGGGCGGCGTGCTCGCGGGCGGACAGGCGCACCAGGTCGTGGAACTGGTAGCGCCCCGGCGTGGGGGTCTGGACGAGCTGGGCGTCGACCAGCCGCTCCAGCAGTGCCCGGGTGGTGCGCTCCGGCTGGTCCAGCAGCCTGGCCGCCGCCGCCACGCCGACGTCTGGCCCGTCCGGCAGGCTCAGCAGCCCGAACGCCGCCACGGCCCGCTGGTCGAGCCGGCTGGAGCTGCCCTGGAGCGCGTGGACGGAGACATCGAAGGAGGCCCGCACCCCGACGTCGGCGAGCTCCAGCTCATCCAGGCGGCCGGCCGCCTCGGCAAGCCGCCCGGCCAGCTCGGCGACCGGCCAGCCGGGGCGGGCGGCCAGGCGGGCGCCGGCGATCCGGATCGCCAGCGGCAGCCGCCCGCAGCAGCGGACCACCTCGGCGGCTGCCAGTGGTTCGGCGCTGACGCGCTCCGCGCCAGCGATCCTGGTCAGCAGCTCGAGCGCCTGCTCGGACGGCAGCGCCTCCAGCTGCAGGACCCGGGCGCCCTCCAGCGTGGCGAGCACCTCGCGGCTGGTGAGGAGCACACCGCAGCCGGGGCTGGCGGGCAGCAGGGAGCGGACCTGCTGGGCGTCGCGGGCGTCGTCCAGCAGCACCAGCAACCGCGACCTCGCGGTCAGCGAGCGGAACCGGGCGGCGGCCTCGTCGGGATCCGCGGGGATCTGGGCAGGGTCAAGGCCAAGGGAGCGCAGCATGCGGCCGAGCGCGTCGAGTGGCTCCAGCGGCGCCAACCCGGGGGTGGCACCCTGGAGGTTCACGTACAGCTGCCCGTCCGGGAACCGCTCGGCCCCCAGATGGGCGGCGTGGATGGCCAGCGCGGACTTGCCGATCCCCCCAGCCCCCTGGATCACGGTGATCGCCACTGCCCCCGGCTGCCCGGCGGTTGCCAGGATCCGGCCGAGCTGCGCCAGCTCGGGCCGGCGACCGGTGAAGCTGGCGATGTCAGGTGGGAGCTCACGCGGCACCGTCGTGGCGCCGGCGGTCACCGGTCCATCGCCGCGTGCAAGGGGCTGGATGCTCGGCTGCAGCGCCGGGTCGCCGTTGAGCACGGCCCGCTCCAGCCGTTGCAGTGTCGGGCTCGGCTCCACCCCGAGCTCATCGACCAGGCGGCGGCGCAGCTCCTGGTAGGCGGCAAGCGCGTCGGTCTGCCGGCCCGCCCGGTACAACGCCACCATCAGTTGCCTTCGCACCCCCTCCCGCAACGGCTGCGCCGCCGCGAGCGCCTCCAGCTCCGGTAGCACCTCGACGTGGCGGCCCATGGCCAGGTCGGCCTCCAGACGAGCGTCGAGCGCGGCCAACCGGACCGCCTCCAGCCGGGCCGCCTCGTCGCTCACGACGGGCGTCGAGGCCACATCGGCCAGCGCCCGACCACGCCACAACGCCAGGCCCGCGTGCAGCCGCTCGGCGGCACGCTGCACGGCGCCCTCCGCCAGGGCCTGATGCCCCTCGGCGGCCAATTGCTCGAACCGCCACGCGTCGAGCTGCTGCGGGTCGAGCTGGAGCAGGTAGCCTCCCGCCCGGGTGCGCAACGGCGAGGCCTCCGCGCCTGAGCCACCATGAGGCAGCAGCCGCCGCAGCCGCGCCACCGCCATGCGGAGGGCCGCCTCGGCCCTGGCCGGCGGGGCGTCACCCCAGAGATCGTCGATGAGCCGCTCGGCCTCGACCATCTGGTTGGCGCGCAGCAGCAGCGCGGCCAGCAGCGCCTGCTGGCCGCGCCCGGTCAGCGCCAACGGGCGGTCCGCCACCAGGACCTGCAGCGGCCCGAGGATGCGGTACTCCAAGGATCCTGGCACCCGTCACCTCACAGCTCTCGGCCGCCGCGTCCAGCTGGAGCGGCCCTGCCCGGGTTGCGTGCCGGCGTTTCCGGCATGAACGTCTTTAGCAAGGTCGGTTCCAAGCGGTCAACCGTCCGCCGCCTGAGAGGGTTCACGACACGAGGCGCCGCGACTTCCAAGTCCACAAGGATCAGCGGCAAAGACCGGCGGGTCTCGACTTCGCGCACCTGTTCCCGGTGAAGGTGTTCCCAGAGCCGGTGCCGTCGTCGTTGATGTCCCACCGGAAGTTCCCGTAGGACGTGTTGTCGGCCAGGGTGTTGTTGGTCGGGTCTGCGCCACCGAAGAGCGCCGCCGGATGATGGCTCGTCCCTGTCCCGGAGTCTCTCGAGGCCGTCCAGCATCAGATCCAGAGCGAACTCGAACTCGAACTGGTCATCGCAACCTCGACCGACGACGGACTCTTCGTCGTGGGTGATCGCCATGACCATCTCAGTGATGTGGGGATAGGTATCGGCCAACACCCGCAGCATCTCCGCTTCCGTCTCCGGACCGACGTCAGCCGTGTCGTCGAACAGCTCCTGCGTGAACCCCAGCAGGCGGCTGCCCATGGCGTGCATCGCGTGATGGGTCAGGTCGATCGAGAAGCCCCCGGCCCGCAAGATCCCGATCATCGAATCCATGTAGGCGAGCACCGCGGGGGTCGCACTGGTCCGCGACTCGATGACCCGGGACGCCCACGGGTGGCGCAAGAGCGCGCTGCGGGCCGAGAGGACCCGCTGACGGATGGCCGTCTTCCAGTCGGTCCCGCTGGGCGCATGGTCGATCTCGCCGACGACGACATCGACCATGCCGTCCAGCATCTCGTCCTTGTTGGACACGTGCTTGTACAGCGCCATCGGCACGACGCCGAGCTCGTGAGCGATCTTGCGCATGCTGAGTGACTCGACACCGCCTTCATCGCCCAGAGCGACGGCGGCGCGCAGAACCCGCTCCCTGCTCAAGGGCACGCGGGGTTGTGCGTTGACCTCGATCTGCGTGGCCATGCACACCCATCCTCTCGTACGGGGCAAGCCCGGAGCTAGCCGGTCCTTCATCTTGACAAGTGTACGGAGTACACCTAGGCTACACCCGCAACCCCTATGACTGGCGCTTCATGCGAGGCACCCCGGCCCTGGTGCGCTTGGTGGGCGGGCTGCGCAAACCGCGACAACCAATCCTGGGTGCCGATGTTGCGGGGCAGGTCGAAACGGTCGGCAGGAACGTGACGGGGTTCCGTCCGGGGGACGAGGTAATCGCATTGGTCCCTTCGAGAGGCTGCCTCGCCGAGTACGTATCCCTCCCAGAGAACTTGTTGGGAGCCAAGCCGACCAACCTGACGTTCGAGCAGGCGGCCGCCGTCCCGCTCGCCGCGTTGACGGCCCTGCAGAGTCTGCGTGACCACGGACGGATCGAGCCTGGCGAGAAGGTCCTGATCAATGGCTACGACCTGTTGGTTGACAACGTGGGCAAACGCCGGCTGTCGGATTGCCGGCGCGTCCTGAATCCCGATGGCGTGTTCATATTGGTCGCAGGTCTGCAGCCCATTACGTACTGGATCGGAGTGCCGCGCATGTGGGTGAAGGTGCTCTCGGCCGCACTGGTCTGGAGCCAGAAGGTGGTTCTGCTCCCCACCGTGAAACCGAGCTAGGACGACCTGCGCGTCATGAAGGAACTCATCGAGTCTGAGAAGGTCACACCGGTCATCGACAGGACCTACCCGCTGAGCGATACCCCCGAGGCGATCCGCTATCTCGAGGAGGGACACGCCCGCGGGAAGGTCGTCATCACCGTGTGAGGCGCCTATCCGGCGGCTGACCAGGCCGGCTGACGGCGCAAGCGGCACCGGTCGTTCATCGCGACCCTCAGCCGATCAGCCCATCGGTTTGGGTCGTGCCACGGATCTGGTCGTGAGGGGAGACAGGAGGAGGGAACCAGCACATGGGTACGGGGTCTTCACCCCAAGAACGTCGCAGTGGCCGCCACGAACCGGTCAGCATCGTCTAGCCACGGGAAATGGCCCGCTTCGGGCTGAACGACGAGCTTGGCGTTCGGGAGCAGCTCGGCGAACTCAGCGACAGCACCCGGGGGTGTGCCCAGGTCGACCTCCCCGGCGAGCAACAGCACCGGCGCGTTGAACCTAGCAAGCGCCGCGCGGGTGGTATCCGGGTCAAAGGCCCCTTCAGCGCCGAAGGCGTCCGCGGCCTCCTTGTTCCTCTGTTCATCCTCGGCTGCCTGA
>WNGB01017949.1_pt1 | contig 11287 bp, 6 predicted proteins | sample 5400681 | NCBI WGS metagenome assembly WNGB01 (sample SAMN13153367, study PRJNA577476) | soil metagenome | isolation source: 115 cm soil or saprolite under grassland replicate 2 | place: USA:California | collected 2016-06-15 | reverse complement strand
ACCAGATCACGTGCTCGAGCCCGGCGGCCTTCGCCGCTCGCGCCATGTTGCCGGCCTGGGTCAGCTCCCGCTCGGGCGAGAAGTGCTCCCAGAAATTCGTGACACAGAAGGCGCCGTAGGCTCCCGCGAACGCCCGATCGACGGTCCCGGGCTTGTCGGTATCTGCCGCGACGACCTCCACACCCGCGGCTCCCAGCGCCTTCGCCTTCTCGGAGTCGATGTTCCGTGTGACCGCGCGGGGCCTGAACGAGCTGGTCTTGTCGGCCATCATGGCGCGCACCAGGCCTCCACCTTGCGCGCCGGTTGCTCCGATAACCGCGATGATCTTCCGATCTGCCATGGCGATTCTCCTTTGCAACGCACGGCCGTTGTATGCTGCCGTTTACGGGTCTCTAATGTCTCAACGGTTCCGGGTCCTGGTTAGATGTGGACTCCAACTTTCGAAGGGCGGGGCACGCGAGCGGGCGGTGCTTCGCACTCTGTCGCCCCGCTCGCGTTTCTCTGTTGAATCCACGCAACAGATGGGGGCTCGCTCCAACAAGCCCCATCGTGTATCAGGAAATGCCCTCAAATGTTGCCATATTTCGTAGCCCGTCTTGGTGCAACCAGTTACAATTGATACAAACGGGTCCGTGCCGCTGGCACGACTGTTGATGCCCCCCCGCACAAAGGCGCCGTCCGCGCACCACCCTGGGGCGCCCTCGGGGGGCTCATCTCGATCAATCCGACGCGGCATCGCGGGTGCTTCCTGCGGGCCGATCAGGCTGGCGTGGCGGCCTGGTTCGCCCTCGCCGGGTGGTGCCTGCCTGCTTTCGCGCAGGATCCTTCCCCGGCGCCCGCGACGTCGCCGCAAGCCGCTCCCGACAGCGAGTGGCAGCATCCATGCGCCGGGATTCCGACGCCGATTCCGTTGGCTCTTGTCCCGGCCGCGCCGGTCGTTCTGCGAGGCGCTCCGGCGTTCGCCCGGAGCTATCCGAATCCCGATGCAGAGAAACCGTCGGAAGCCGCGCGACCGATTTCTTATGGTGTGGAGGTCGCGCTCGGCTCCGGCCACGCGGACCGCGGGTTCATCATCAGCGATCGTCTCGTAGTCCAGCCGGTGGCGTGGGTGTCCGGGGGGCCCGCCGAGTTCTCGCTGTGGGGCAATTTCACACTGGCCGAGACCACCGACGGCTCGCGCCCGCGGATTCTGGAGCTGGAGCTGACGCGCGCGCACGAGGGGACGGGCCTCACGATCGCGCCGGCCCTCAGGATGTTCTTCTACCACGATCCCCTGAGCCGGTACAGCACCCGCTCGATTGAGGGCTGGCTGTACGTGTCGTATGACGCGGGGCTGGTCCGCCTGTTCACCAATCAGAGCGTCGATGTCCTCACGTACAGGGGCGCGTACTTCGGAGAAGCCGGGATCGAGTCCGAGCGGCGTGTGTCACAACGGGTCGAGGTCGGAGGCTCGTTCGGCGCCGGATGGGCATCTTCGAGGTTCAACGATGCCTATGCCGACGTCGACAAAGCGGCGCTGGATCGCATCAGCGCGGAGGGCTGGCTGACGGTGTACGTGAAGCCGCACCGCTACATCAGCCCGCATTTCGAGTTCAGCACGATCGTGGACCCTGGGGTGCGCGCGGCGCTGGCACGGCCGACCTTCTTCCTTGTCAGGCTTACCACGGGAGTCGAATTCTAGATGCGCGGGTCAGCCGCCGCCTCAACGTTCAAGGCCACGCGCCCGGCCGTCCGGCGGAAGACCCGGCCGGCGTCGAGTCTCGTCACCCGCCTGGAACAGCTCCGCAAGATCCTGCGGCCCACACCGCATGTGCCGCTGGCCGTGGAGGGCATGCGGCTGTTCGCCAAGCTCGAATACGTCAACCCGGTGGGCAGCATCAAAGACCGCCCCGCCTATTGGATCCTCAAGCGGGCGGCCGAGCGAGGCGACATCCGCGACGATACAACGGTGATCGAGTCCTCCTCCGGGAACTTCGCCGCCGCTCTCGCCGCCTTCACGCACCTGGTCGGCCTCAAGTTCATCCCGGTGATCGACCCGAACATCGCCGGCGCCTACGAGTCGTTCCTCCGGCGCCTCTGTCCCACGGTGGTGAAGGTCGAGGACCGCGACGAAACGGGCGGATTCCTGAAGACGCGCCTGCGGATGGTCGAGCACCTGTGCGCCACCATTCCGAACGCCTACTGGACGAACCAGTACGGCAACCTCGACGCGGTGGAGGCGCACTACGAGCTCACGGCGGGCGAGATCTGCGCCGATTTTGACTCGCTGGACTACGTCTTCATCGGCGTCAGCACGGCGGGAACGATCGCCGGCATGTCGCGCCGGCTCAAAGAGCGCTATCCGAACGTTCGCATCATTGCCGCCGATACGCAGGGCTCCGCCATCTTCGGGGACGCACCCCGCAAACGCCACATACCCGGCGTTGGGTCGAGCATCGTCCCGCCGCTCTTGTCGCACGCCCGGATTGACGACGTGGTTCTGATTCCCGAGCGGGAGACGGTCGCCGCCTGCCGGGACCTCCTCACGACGCACGGACTGTTCGCGGGCGGCTCCAGCGGAACGGTGTTCGCGGCGGTGAAGCGCTACACGGCACGGATGCCTGAGGCCAGGCGCCCCACGGTGCTGTTCGTGTGCGCGGACCGGGGGACGCCCTACCTCGACACGGTGTTCGATCCCACGTGGGCGACGAAACTCGAGTAGCGGCCGTGCACTTCGAGCTGTCGATCATCAACGGCAAGACGGTCTTCGACATCATCCGGGCCCGTCGGGCCGACTGCATCGACGTCGTGCGGGACGCGTATCTCGCGCACGCCCACGGGCAGTCCGTCAACCCCGACAGCTACTTCCTGCGGTTCCCCGAGAAGCCGGATTGCCGGATCATCGCGCTTCCGGCTTACCTGGGAAACGGCTTCCACGTGGCCGGGCTGAAGTGGATCGCCAGCTACCCGGGCAACGTCCAGCGAGGCTTTCCGCGCGCGTCGGCCGTGCTCGTGCTCAACAGCTACGAGACCGGGTATCCCTTTGCCATACTCGAAAGCTCGATCATCTCGGCCGCGCGGACGGCCGCGTCCGCCGTTCTTGCCGCCTACTGGCTGAACGGGCGATCGCGCCGGGCGCATTCGTTGGGCATCGTGGGCACCGGGTTCATCGCCCGGTACGTGTACGACTTCCTGGTCGACACGGGATGGGCGATCGAGGACGTACGCTTATACGACAAGTCGCCTCTCGAGAGCGAGAAATTCAGAAACACGGCGTGCCGCCCCGAGCGACACCACACCGTCACGGTGGTTCCCGACGTGACACAACTTCTCCGTGCCTCCGAGCTGATCGTTTTCACGACCGTCGCGCCCGCGTCATACATCGCCGATCCTTCCCTGTTCGAGCACAACCCGCTGGTGCTGCATATTTCGCTTCGCGATCTCGCACCCGAGATCCTCCTCAGATCCCAGAACGTGGTCGACGACGTCGAGCACGTCATGAAGGCGAACACCTCCCCCCATCTCACCGAGCAGCAGACGGGGAACAGAAGCTTCGTGACGGGCACGCTTGCCGAGATCATGCTGGGACGCCGATCGGTGGATCGCAGCCGTCCGATCGTTTTCTCCCCCTTCGGCATGGGGATACTCGACGTGGCGGTTGGCAAGTGGGTGTACGACCAGGCGGTGGCCGCCGGTCAGGACCGGCGCTTGTCGGACTTCTTCTACGAGACGGTGCGATGAGGACGAGCCCCGGGTCTCCGCCGGCGACTGAGGATCGGCGCGGCGCCGCGCCGACGGGCGTCGAAACCGTCTTCGCCGAGCTGCTCGCCGAGGTCCTGCGCGTCGACCGCGTGCCGGTCGATAGCCATTTCTTTGAGGACCTCGGCGCCGACTCGCTGGTCATGGCCCATTTCTGCGCGCGAGTGAGGAAGCGCGGAAACCTGCCGCCGGTCTCGATGAGAGACGTCTACCAGCACCCGACGATCCGCAGCCTGGCAGCGGCGGTCGCGGACGTGGCGCCCGGACCCTCCAAGCCACCGGTCTCGGCGGCGATCGAGGCGCCGACGCCGACAAGCACGCGGGAGTACGTCCTCTGTGGAGCGCTGCAGGGCCTGCTGTTCCTGGCATACTCCTATGTGGCCGTACTCGCCATCGTGGCGGGCTACGAGTGGGTCTCGGCGGGCTCGACTGCCGTCGGGATCTACCTGCGATTGGTCCTGGCCAGCAGCGCGGCCTTCCTCGTTGTTTGCGCCGTTCCGATCGCCGCGAAGTGGGTGCTCGTCGGTCGTTGGAAACCCCAGCAGATCCGTCTGTGGAGCCTCGCGTACCTCCGCTTCTGGATCGTCAAGACGCTGGTCCGGTCGAGCCCGGCCGCCCGGTTGTTCATCGGCACGCCCCTGTACACGCTCTATCTGAGGGCGCTGGGCGCGAAGATCGGGCCGCGCGTCGTGATCTTCTCCCGGCGCGTTCCGGTATGTACCGACCTCTTGACCATCGGCGCGGGGACCGTGATCCGCAAAGAGGCGATCCTCAACGGCTACCGGGTACAGGCCGGGCGGATCGAAACCGGGCCGGTGACGCTCGGCCGGGACGTGTTCGTCGGCGAAAGATCCGTGCTCGACATCAACACGTCCATGGGCGATGGGGGGCAGCTCGGTCACGCCTCCGCGCTGCACGGCGGCCAGTCGGTTCCGGCCGGCGAGCGGTGGCACGGCTGTCCGGCCCAGCGCACGGATGTGAACTATATGAGAGTCGCGCCGGCTCGGTGCGGACGCTTGCGTCGGGCCGGCTATTCCGCCGCGGCCTGGCTCGTTGTCCTCCTCTTGTACCTGCCGCTGATGCCGGGGGGCGCGAGCCTGGCGATCGTCACGGCATCGTCCTTGGCTGAGGTGCTGGATCCGAGCGCTGGCGCGAGCACCGTGACACGCGTCTTCATCGAGGCGGTGATCCTCTCGCTGGTGCTCTTTTTCGGCCTCGCGCTGGTCGGTCTCCTGCTCACCGTTGCTCTGTCTCGCGTGTTGCATACGTTCATCAAACCGGACACGGTCTACCCGCTGTACGGCCTCCACGACGCGGTGCACCGGGCGATCGCGCGCATCGGGAGGATGAGGTTCTTCACGTTCCTGTTCGGAGACAGCTCCTACATCGTGCACTTTCTGCAGTGGCTCGGATACCACCTTTCTCCAGTCGAGCAGACCGGCTCGAATTTCGGCAGCGAGGTGATGCACGCGAACCCGTCCCTGAGCTCCGTCGGTACCGGAACGATGGTCGCCGACGGGCTGATTCTGGTGAATGACGAGGTCTCGAGCAGCTCGTTCCGCGTATCCCGAGCGGCGATCGGGCCACGCAACTTCGTGGGGAACGACGTCTTGTATCCCGCGGGCGGCAGGACGGGCGACAACGTCCTCCTCGGGACGAAGGTGATGATTCCCCTCGACGGCAAGATTCGCGAAGGGGTCGGCTTGCTGGGCGCCCCGTGTTTCGAGATTCCCCGATCGGTCGAGCGCGACAGCCGATTCGACCATCTCCGGACGGGGGAGGCGCTGCGCCGCGGCCTTGCGGCCAAGAACCGCTACAACCTTCGGACCATCGGCCTTTTCCTCTTCACCCGATGGGTGGGCGTCTTCCTGTTCACGGTGCTCTACCTGGCCGCGCTCGAACTGTACGACGTGCTGCCCCACGCGGTGAACGCCGTATTCTTCGCGCTCAGCCTCGTGGTCACCGCGGTCTACTTCGCCCTGGTGCACCGTGGCAGCGAAGCGTTACGCCCGTTGCAGCCGACGATCTGCTCCATCTACCACGCGGATTTCTGGTCGGCCGAGCGCCTGTGGAAGCTGCATCCGATTCACTATCTCCACGCGTTCGATGGCACGCCGTTCAAGAACGTGCTCTGGCGGCTGATGGGTGTTCGGATCGGCAGGAGGGTCTTCGACGACGGCGCCCACATCTCCGACCCGTCGCTCACCGCGATCGGGGACGAGTCTGTCCTCAACTACCGGAGCAAGATCCAGTGCCATTCGCAGGAGGACGGCACGTTCAAATGCGACCGAACCACGATAGGCGCTCGCTGCACGCTCGGGGTCGGTGCATTCGTCCTCTACGACGTGACCATGGGTGATGGCTCAGCCCTCGCCGCCGATTCCTTCCTCATGAAGGGAGAGGATGTTCCACCACGCGCGCGGTGGGGGGGAAACCCGGCGAGGGAGATGTGAGATGAGTGAATTCACGGCGGTCCCGCGGTGGACCCTTAACCCCGTCCCCGGTGTCGGCGAGCACGAGGTGAGGATACCCGACAAGCTCGTGGCGGCGTTGCGCCGGTTGGCGAACGACATGTCGGCGCCGCTCAGCTCGGTGCTGCTCACCGCGCACGCCAAGGCGCTTGGCGCGCTCTCGGGGGAGCGCGAGGTGTGCACTGGCTATGCGGTCGAGGCCCGTTCGCCGCTGCCGTGCCGAATCACGATCGGACCCCGCACCTGGCGGGAAGTGCTGCTGGAAGCCGCTCGAGCTGAGGCAGACCTGTCACACAAGGACTTTGCCGTCGACGAGCCGGTGTTTGAGACCGTGTTCGATGCGGCGCGCAACGCCGACGGTGACTTCCCCGAGCAGATCGTGCTGTGGGTCGGCATCGTGGAGCGTGACGGGCTCGTGTTGCGGCTGCGGTACAGGACCGACGTGCTCGACGCGGAGAGCGCCGCCCGGATCGGCGGCTACCACCTCACCGCGCTGGCGTTGATCGCGGCCGATCCAGATGCCGAACACGAGCGACAGACCCTGCTCTCCGCCGAGGAGCTGCGTTTCCAGCTTGATGGCTTCGCCGGACGGCGTCGAGATTTGCCCGACCGCCGCGCCCACGAGCTGTTCGAGGAACGAGCGCGGGCACACCCGGACGCCATCGCGGCCGTACACGGCAACAGACAGCTGACCTACGGAGAGCTCAATGCCCGCGCCAACCAGCTGGCACGAGCTCTGTTGGCGCGGGGGCTGTCCCGCGAAGGGGTCGTGGGCGTGGTCACCGAGCGCAACCTGGACTGGATGACCGCGGTGCTCGCGATCTTCAAAGCCGGTGGCTCGTACTTGCCCATCGAGCCGCATTTCCCGGCCGACCGCATCGCCAGGACGCTCTCCAGGGCTGGCTGCCGGCTCGTGCTCACGGAAAACGGCAGCACTGGCATGCTCGACGAAGCGCTCGAGTCGCGGTCCGGCGTCGGGACGCTCTTCATGGACGCTGCATACGCGGAGGGCCATCCCGACGGCGATCTCGACGTGGACGTCGCGCCCGACCAGCTCGCGTACATCTACTTCACTTCCGGCTCCACCGGGGAGCCCAAGGGCGCGATGTGCGAGCACGCCGGGATGCTCAACCACCTCTTCGCCAAGATCGATGATCTCGGGATCGCCGAGGGAGACGTGGTGGCCCAGACCGCGCCCCAGTGCTTCGACATCTCGCTGTGGCAACTCGTTTCCGCGCTGCTGGTCGGCGGGCGGACGCTGATCGTGGAGCAGGAGACGATCCTCGACGCGCAGCGCTTCATCGACAAGATCGTCGAAGGCAGGGTGGGCGTCGTTCAGGTAGTGCCGTCCTACCTCGAAGTCCTCGTGTCGTATCTCGCGCAGCACCCCCGCGAGCTGCCGGACTTGCGGTGCGTGTCGGCCACGGGCGAGGCGCTGAAGAAGGAGCTGGTGCAACGCTGGTTCGCGGTCCAGCCCGGGATCAAGCTGGTGAACGCGTACGGCCTGACGGAGACCTCTGACGACACCAATCACGAGGTCATGGACCGCGTGCCGCGCCGGGAGCGCGTTCCGCTTGGCCGCCCCATCAACAATGTGCACGTCTACGTCGTGGACGAGCACCTGTCACCGGCGCCGCTCGGCGCGCCCGGTGAGATCGTCTTCTCCGGGGTGTGCGTCGGCCGCGGCTACATCAACGATCCCGAGCGCACGCGACGGGCGTTCCTGATCGATCCGCACCGTGAGGGCCAACGGCTGTACCGGAGCGGAGACTATGGCCGCTGGCTGCCCGAGGGCAAGTTGGAGTTCCTCGGCCGAAGGGATAGTCAGGTCAAGATCAGTGGCTTCCGGATAGAGATCGGCGAGATCGAGAACGCACTCTTGCGCGTGCCTGACGTCCGCGAGGGCGCGGTCGTCGTCACCACCGAGCGGGCCGACCGCAGCAAGCGCCTGGTGGCCTTCTACTCCGGCCAGCGGCCACTGGATGCCAACGCACTGCGGGACCGGCTCAGCGAGTCGTTGCCCAAGTACATGGTCCCGACGGCCTTCCATTGGCGGAATAGTCTGCCGCTGACGAGTAACGGCAAGATCGACAGGAAGGCGCTGACGGCGCTCGCTGCAGAACTCGATGTCGCCGAGCAGAACCACGAGGGGCCCAGTACGGCGACCGAGCGCAGGCTGGCGGCCGCGTGGGCGGAGGTGCTCGGCATCCCCAACGACCGGATCGGCCGACGGGATCACTTTTTCGACCTCGGCGCTTCGTCGCTGTCCGGTCTGAAGCTGGCGATCGCCCTCAACCGAGCGGTATCCTTCAAGGACCTCGCAGCTCACCCGATCCTCGCCGATCAGGCGGCGCTGATCGAGCGCCGGCTCGGGGAGGTGGGGAGCGTCCGAGCGGCTTCGGCAGCCCCGACCTCAATGCTCAACGTGGACTTTCAACCCCGCAAGCCGCCGATCCTGCGCGTCGAGGCAACCGGCGACGCGGCGCACTGGGCGGCCGAGCACCGCAACGCGCTGCGCGCCTTCGTCGCCGAACACGGGTCGCTGCTGGTTCGCGGTCTCGGGCTGCGCGACGCGGCCGAGATCGACACGGTGTTCCGGCGGCTTGGCAGTCTGATGGCCGAGAGGGAGGCCTTCGCGCCCCGGCGCCGCTACTCTGAGGGCGTGTACTCCTCGTCGAAGTGGCCGCCCAACCAGCACATGTGCATGCACCACGAACTCAGCTACGCTGTCCAGCCCCCCAGCCTCATGCTGTTCGCGTGCCTCGTTGCGCCGACGGGCGGGGGCGAGACACCGGTGGCCGACTCGCCGACTGTACTTCACGCGCTGCCCGCCGAATTGGTCGAGCGCTTTGAGCGGGTGGGCTGGCTCCTGATCCGCAACTTGGTCGAGCGCTTTGAGCGGGTGGGCTGGCTCCTGATCCGCAACTACAACGAGGACATCGGGGCGTCCATCGCTGAAGCGTTCGGCACCGACGACCGTCGCGCCGTCGAGAGTTACTGCCGTGCGAATGCGATCCGGTTCGAGTGGCAGCCCAACGGTCGGCTGCGCACGTGGCAGCGCCGCAGCGCCGTCGTGCGTCACCCGCGCACCGGCCAGCGGTGCTGGTTCAACCAAATCGCATTTCTGAACGAGTGGACGATGGACCCGGAGCTGCGCGAGTACCTCGTGGACGTCTACGGCGAAGACGGGCTGCCGTTCAACACGCGCTACGGCAACGGCGATCCGATCGGCGCGGATGTCATACAGTTGATCGATGAGGTGTACGAGGAACACACCGCACGCGAGCGGTGGCAAAGCGGGGACCTGCTCCTGGTGGACAACGTCCGCACCGCGCACGCGAGGGAGAGCTTCGAGGGACCGCGCGAAGTGCTGGTCGCGATGGCCGACGCCCTGCACGTGGCCGACTGCTCGCCGACGATCGCCGTGACCGGCAGCTGACGACGCCAACGCCCACGGCAACGCCATGGCTCCGACCCCGTCAGGAACGGACCCTTTTCAACTGGCGTCCGACGAAATTCATAGTTGGTGCGCCAGGCTGGACGTCCCGCCTGAAACATCCGCTGGCCTCGACGCGACCCTCACGTGCGACGAACGGAACCGGAGCGCGCGTCTGCGATTCGAGCGCGACCGGCGGCGCTTTGTTGTCGCGCACGGCGTCCTGCGTGACCTCCTGGGGCGCTACCTCGGGACCCACCCCGGCCAAATACGCTTCGTGTCCAACGCGTTCGGCAAGCCTGCGCTCAGCCTCTCGCACTCGGCCGATCTCGCGCTCATCGCTGTCGCCGCTGACGCCGATGTCGGCGTCGATCTCGAATACATCCGGCCGCAATCCGACTACGCCGAAATCGCGCGGTGCTTCTTCTCAGCGGCCGAAGTTGACGATTTGAGCAGGGTGCCGAGCCACCTCCGCTCCGAAGCCTTTCTCAGTTGTTGGACCAAGAAGGAGGCTTACGTGAAGGCCCGTGGCGAGGGTCTCGCCATACCGCTGAAGAGCTTTTCTGTGCCCCACCTTCATGGGACGTGGTCGCTCTATGGCCTCCAGCCTGCGCCGGGCTATATCGGGGCACTGGCTATTGAGGAAAGTGGCTGGCGCCTGACCCAGCGGCACTGGCAGACGTCCGTTTGAGCGGTTCGGCATCAGCCGATCGACAACGAGGACGGGAAAAGGAGGTCGCATGTCCGTCCCCCCGCGTCCCGCGCGGTCGCTGCCGCCAGTTCCCAATCTGGAACAGCAGCAGAAGCAGGCCCGCGAGCTCCTCGATGCCGCGCGTGCAGGCGACGCTGTAGCCCTCGAGAGGTTTCGCGCGCATCACCCGCGCCTCGCCGGCGCGTCGGACGAGGCGATCCGCACCGCGGCCACCTCCAAGGGGTTCACGATCGACGACGCCCGGCTGGTCTATGCCCGGGAGCACGGCTGCGCGAGCTGGGAAGACTTTGCGCGGCAGCTGCACCGGCTTGCCGCCGGTGAGGCGGCGGAGCCGTTCATGGAAGTGGTCGAGGCTGGCCGGAGCGGCGATTGGGCGCGGGTGCGGACCTTCTCCTTGGCGCTGGCGCCCGGGCCGACGCCGAGGCGCATGGAGCGGGCGGCACGCCGCTCGCCGTCGCGCTGTTTTGGGGCAACCGCGAAGCGGCGGACGTGCTGGCGAGGGCCGGCATTGTGCCCCGGAACCTGCGCGTCGCGGCCGGACTCGGGCGGAGGGACCTGGTGCGCGCGTGCTTTGGACCCGACGGCCGCCTCACGCCGGAAGCCCGCGCCGCGCGCGGGTTCTACCGCCCACACAGCGGTTTCCCCCGCTGGCAGCCGGCCGACGACCAGCAGGAGGTGCTGGACGAGGCGCTCGTGTGGGCCGCCAAGGCGGGGCGCCTCGAAGTCATGGAGCTGCTGGTCGAGCGCGGGGCTCGTGTGGACGCCGACCCGTACCGCGGCACTCCGCTCCTCTGGGCCGCGGCCACAGGGCGGCTGGAGGCGGCGCGCTGGCTATTCGATCATGGGGCCGACGTGAACCAGCGCGCCACTTTCGGCGGTCCGCAGCACGGAGCGGGCGTCACCGCGCTCCACCTGGCGGCGCAGGACAAC
>WNGB01012906.1_pt1 | contig 11288 bp, 7 predicted proteins | sample 5400681 | NCBI WGS metagenome assembly WNGB01 (sample SAMN13153367, study PRJNA577476) | soil metagenome | isolation source: 115 cm soil or saprolite under grassland replicate 2 | place: USA:California | collected 2016-06-15 | reverse complement strand
CGCTCCGCCGCGGGCTTGCGGCCGCAGGCGCTGGCCCGGATGGCCAATCGGCAATCCCCAATCCCCAATCCCCAATCCCCAATCCAATCCCCAATCCCCAATCCCCAATCCCCAATCCCCAATCCCCAATCCCCAATCCCCAATCCCCAATCCCCAATCCGTCATTCGCCAGTCCCCACTCGCCAATCCGTAAAACGCCAATCTGCAATCTGCAATCGCCAATGCGACCCGTGGGATAATCCCCCGATGTCGCTCGACGATCTGCAAGCGCAACTGCGCAGCGCGCTCGACCAGCAGTTCGCGGTCCTCAAGCAGCAGTACGAACGCGGTGTTGCCGAGGCCCGGCAGCAGGCGCTTCTCGATGCCCAACGTCTGGCCGATGCGAAGATCGCGCAGGTCAAGGGGGAGATGCAGGCGCATGTCGAGCAGCTCGTTGCGGGGGCACGCGCGGATGCCGAACAGCGCACGCGCGAAGCCGGGGCCATCGAGCGCGACGCGCTCGAGCGCCAGCTGCGGCACGAGTTCGATCAGCAGGTCGTGGAAGCGGTCTCAGCCGCACAGGCGGAAGCCGAACAGCGCGCACGCGAGGCGGCCACCCTGGAATGGCAGGCCGCCGAGCAGCAGCTCAGGCAGGAACTCGAACAGGCGCAGCAGCAGCAAGTCGATCAGGCTCTCGCCTCGGCGCGCCGCACCGCGGAGTTGGAAAAAGAATCGGAGCGCCGCCGCGCGCAGAACGAGCTCGATGCCGAGCGCGAACGGGCGAAAGGTGAGCTCGAACGCGCGAAAGGAGAGCTCGAACGCGCGAACGGAGAGCTCGAACGCGCGAACGGAGAGCGCGAACATGCGAACGGAGAGCTCGAGCGCGCGAAAGGGGAGCTCGAACGTGCGAACGGAGAGCTCGAACGTGCAAACGGAGAGCGCGAACATGCGAACGGAGAGCTCGAACGCGCGAAAGGGGAGCTCGATCGCGCGAAAGGGGAGATCGATCGCGCGAAAGGGGAGATCGAGAAGGAACGGCAGCGCGCGAGGGCAGAGATTGAGGCTGAAAAACAGCGCGCCAAGGCCGCATCTCTCGCGGTACCCGCTGCACCTGCCGTCGATCCCTCACGAGTTTCCGCAGCCGTTCGCGAGCTGGATGACACGCGGACATTGAGCCAGGCGCTGGACGCGCTTGTCGCGCACGCTGGTTCCATCGCCGGTCGCTCCGCGCTGTTCGTCATCGATGGCGACCGGCTCAAGTCATGGAAGTCGAGCGGCATTCCCGAAGTGGATATCCGCAGCGTCGAATCATCGATCGGGGGACGAGACCTCCTCGCGCGCGCCATCCAGGCGGGACAAGGAATACGGACGTCCGCGGACCTGCCTTCGCCACCGTTCGCCCGCGCCTCCGCGGATCGAAGCGGCCTCGCGGTGCCTGTCATGATCGGCGGCCGCGCCGTCGCGGTTTTGTACGTTGATTCCGGTGATCCGGCGCAGTCAGCCGCCGCGTCCTTCGAGATGGTCGAGTCTCTCGCGCGCCACGCGTCCACGGTGGTCGCGCTTCGCACCGCGATGCGCACGCTCGACGTGCTCCGCGGCGTTCCCGCCGACCTCACGGGGAACGGCGATTCCGCCAGCGATGAGCAGGCGGCGCGTCGATTCGCGCGTCTGCTCGTCTCCGAGATCAAGCTGTACAACGAGCCCGCCGTGCGCGCGGGCCGCCAGCAGCGCGACCTGCTGCAGCGGCTCGGGACGGAGATCGATCGCGCGCGCCGTCTCTACGAAGAGCGCGTGCCGCCATCGATTGGCGCGCGCCATGCGTATTTCCAGCAGGAGTTGGTGCAGACGCTCGCAGACGGCGATCCGGCCCTCCTCGGGAACACGTAATGCCGTCGATATTCGTCCTCCTGCTGGCCGTGAGCAGCTGGCAGGCGCAGGCGCTGCCACAACCGCCGCCGGAGACGCCGCTTCAGCCGACGATTCATGCTGCGCTTCCGCAGAACATCGAGGACTACTGGTTCGCGCCGCGTCCGTCCGACGTCACCGCGCGCAATCCCGCCCTCGCCGATGCCGCCGCGGCGTACGCAGCCGGTAACTATCCGTCCGCGCTGTCGCACGCACGCCACGCACTCGCCGCCGGCGGTCCGCTCGAGATCTACGCGCAGTACTATATCGGCGCTGCGCAGTTGCGGCTCCTGAACGCGTCGGAGGCGGACAAAGCGTTCGACGCCGTGCTGGCGCGCAAGCCCGAAGGCTATCTGTCCGTCGCGGCGATGCTCGGCAAGGCTGAAGCGGCGGAGAGCCGCGCCGATCATGCCGCAGCCGCCGAGATCTACGAGAAGCTCTCGACCCACAAGGCGGTCGCGCCTGAAGACGGCCTTGCGCGCCTCGCGCGCGCCTCGCTGGCTGCGGGCAACCGCGCTCGCGCCGCGGAAGCCTATCTCCGGATCTACTACGAATTTCCTCTCACCGACGCGGCGGCTGCAGCGCAAACCACGCTCGGATCGCTCCAGGATCTGATCGTCCGCAAGGATTACAAGCTCGATCTTGGCCGCGCGCTGATCCTGTTCGGCGCCAAGCGATACACGGACGCGCGCTCGGCGCTGCTCGAGATCCAGAAGCAGGCGAGCGGTGACGATCGCGAAGTGATCGACCTGCGGATCGCCGAGAGCGACTACTTCCTCAAACGCTACGCGTTCGCGCGCGATGGTGTCCGGCCGTACCTCGAACGCTCGTCGCGGCATGCAGAGGCGAAGTTCTTCTATCTGAGCGCGCTTCGTGCCCTCGGCGATGCCGACCAGGCCGTCGAGCTCACGCGCGCGCTCGTGAACGAATTCCCGGATAGCTCCTGGGCGGGCGAGGCGCTCAATAATCTCGGCACCCACTACATCATCACCAACCAGGACGACCTCGCCGCACAGGCGTTCCGCGAGTTGTTCGAGAAGTTTCCGGCCGGCCCCCATGGCGAGCGCGCCGCCTGGAAGTACGGCTGGTGGGCGTACACGACCGGTAACTATGCCGAGACGGCGCGTGTGTTCGAAGCCGCTGCCGCCGCGTTTCCACGCTCGGACTATCGTCCCCCCTGGCTGTACTGGTCGGCGCGCGCGCGCGAGAAACTGGGACAGCGCGAGCCCGCTGACGCGCGCATGCGGTTGATCCACGCCGATTACCTGAACTCGTATTACGGTCGGCTCGCCGCGCGCCGTCTTCCAGTGGAGAAAGCGGTCAACACCGTGTCAACGGCGCGCGCCGCGGTCGTTCCCGCCGGAGTGCAGAACGCCGCCGCGCAGGGAATCCCCGCTCCGCCACCAACCGCATTGCTGATCCGCCGCCTGCTCGCGGCGGGGCTGTATGACGATGCGCTGGACGAGTTGCGGTACGCGCAGAAGGCGTGGGGCACGTCCCCGGCTGTCGAAGCGACACAGGCGTGGATCTATCACCAGAAAGGAGAACTGCGCCGCGCGATCAGCGTCATGCGCCGCGCCTATCCGCAGTTCCTGATGGCCGGAGGGGAAGCGCTTCCTGCCGAGATCCTGCAGATCATTTTCCCGCTGACGTACTGGGACGCCATCAAGCGCAACGCCGCAATCTACGAGCTCGATCCGTACGTCGTCGCCGCGCTCATCGCGCAGGAGTCCACGTTCGATCCGGCGGCGCACTCCAGCGCGAACGCGTGGGGTCTGATGCAGATCTTGCCGAGCACGGGCCGGAGGCTCGCGACCGCGCTGGGCATCCGGCGTTTCTCGACGTCGATGCTCACGAATGGCGAAACCAACGTTCGTCTGGGGACGCTGTATTTCAAACGGCTCGCCCAGCAGTTCGGCGGCGTCTATTACGCGCTCGCGAGCTACAACGCCGGCGAAAACCGCGTCGTGCGGTGGAAGGCGGAGCGCCCCGGGATGGACGAAGACGAGTTCATCGACGACATTCCGTTTCCCGAGACCCAGAATTACGTAAAGAGGATTCTCGGCACCGCGGAGGATTACCGCCACCTGTATGGCGAGGGGGAAGGACGGCCGCGGCCGAAGCCGACGATCGCGCCGACGACGGCGGCAAAGGTGTCCGCGGCGGCGAACCGATCGACGGCAAAGAAGGCTCCCGTCAAGAAGAAGAAGACGCCGGCCAAGAAGAAAAGACGGAAGTAGAAGGTCGGAGGTGCGGTCCGCCTTCGCTCAAGCTACGGTGGACAACCTTCGCGCGGCTTGCCAACCGAAGCTCACGGTCCCGTTGGCACGCGTGAGCGGAAGGTTGGACGCCGATTTACGGATACCTCACGACTTCGTACAGCGTCATCCGATTGTCGTCCGAAAGCACGCGCAGATTCGGCAGGTATTTCGTCAGCCTGGCGCGGATCTCGGCGTCGCGTCCCGCGAACATGTCCCAATGCACGGCCACGTAGCGCACGCGCCGCTTCGCGAGCACGATGAACGCGTCGTCTGACGGAAAGGAATCCAGCACGACGGCGGCTTCGCGGAAATCTTGCGGGATGACGTCGCTGTAGCCGTTGACCATCGGCATCCAGTGGGACGTGGAGAAGAGCATGTACTGCGCGTGCAGCGGGAAGGCGATCCGCTCGCCGTAGAACGGGAACTCCGCGAGCGCCGCGCGTGGTCTCGACGCGAGCACCCCATATCCCGCCGGCACTTCGGGCGCGCGATACCACCTCAACGGAACGATGATGAGGTCCGCAACCGCGAGCGCGATGGCGATCCCCATCGCGAGCGTGCGCCGGCGTGCGCCCGCGGCATCGATCAGCAGGCGTAGCGTGAAGGCAGCGAATACCGCGAGGCAGAGGACCACGACGAGTCCCAGCCTCGACGGAGCGCGAAGAAAAGAAAACGCCGGCAGGTAGAACAGCACGCGGTACAGCCCGGCCGCCGGTCCGAACGACGCCCAGAGCGCGAGCACACCAAGCGTTCCATACAGAAGCGTCGTTTCGCGGTCGCGACCTTTCCCGCGCACGGCAATGACAATTCCCGCAATCCCGAGGACGACCGCGAGGATTCCAGGAAAGAGGACCTCGTCCCACGGTCCGAATCGTCTCGCGATGTCGAGGAGCCAGCGGTGCGCATTCGCGGAGGACACGAGATAGCCATGCGGGCGAGCGGCCCACCGCGCGGTATCGGCGACCGTGCGCCCGAATCCGCTCTCCGCCTGCACCATCCGGAACGGTATGAACACGGGCAGCACGAGAACGAGAGATGTCGCCGCCCCCGTCGCGATCGCCGTCCAGTACGCCGCAGACTTCCAGAGTCGGCGCGTGTGTGCGAGCAGCAGTGCGCCGTAGCCGACCATCAGCACCGCGAAAATGCCGTAGTACGCGCACGACAGCGCCTGTGCCGCGAGCGCGAGTCCCAGCGAAATTCCGCGGAACCAGATCTTCCGGCTAAAGCCGGAAGCTACAGATGGATTGTGTGTGACTCCGGATGGATTCTGTGTAGCTTCCGCCTTTAGGCGGAAGACGTGATCCGCCAGCCGATGCAGCATCAGCATCGAAAGCGGAACCCCACCCGTCATGAGCAGCTGGATGTGCGACAGGTGCGAGAAGACGTAGGGACAGAACGCGTAAAGGATTGCGCCGGCGGCGGCCGCTCGCGCGTCTCCAGTGAGATAGCGCAGCAGCAAATACGCGCAGAGATAGGCGGACGCGAAACCGAAAAGCAGGACGACATTCAGCGTGAGCCACGGATTGCGGGACAGCCAGTACGCCGGGACGCCGATGATCCCCGGCAGGATGTTCGCTTCCGAATAAGCGAGCGTGAGCTTGTGCGGATGAAAGATGTTGGCGTCGAAGAGATGAAGCGGATCCGCGACGATCGTCCGCGCGACCCACGAAATGTTCCAGATGCTGTACTGCCCGTCTGCGTCGGTGGGCAGCGTGCGTCCGAGGTGGCCCAGGTCCGTGGCAAGCGGCCACGTCATCAGGATCGCAAGGGCAAGTCCGGCCGCGGACACGAGCAGGAGTTCGCGCGCGCGCGCGATGGTGCCGGACGCTTCCCCCATGTAGAATTGCGGTCATTGTAGCGCCGGTCTCGACAAATCGTTTCGTCCCTCTCCTGGCCGGTGCGTGGACCGCTCTCGTCGCGTTCCTTTCGTTCGGAACGATTGCCTTCGGCGGTCCAGAGCAGGCGGCGCGGATCGGCGTTGTACCGGTCGACGCGCTTCACGTGCTGCTCGCGGTCGCTGCGGGCCTCCTGGCCGCCGCCGCCGGCTGGGGTGCGCATCGCACGCGCGACATCATCTTCGCGACAGCGCCGCTGGTTTTCGTGCTCCTGCCGTGGCTGCCGTTTCCCGTGCCTGCCCCCTTCCTCGCGTGGACGGGCGCGCTGAGCACGCTTATCTGGATCGGCGTCGGCGTCGCGCTCCTCTCAGTGTGGAACGAGGGAGTTTACGGTGTGACGTTCTACGGGCCCGCGGCGCGGCTCCCGGTTCTCGCCGGCGCGCTGTCATTCGCGATCTTCTCCCTCGCGGCCTGGGGCGCCTCTCCTTCGCTTCCCGGCGGCGATGAACCGCACTACCTCGTCATCACGCAGAGCCTGCTGCGTGACGGCGATCTGAAGATCGAGAACAACCACCAGCGCGGCGACTACCGCGCGTATTTCGTCGGCGATCTTGCTCCGGATGCCGTGCGGCGCGGACAGAAGGGCGGGCTCTACTCCATCCACGCGCCCGGCGTCCCCGCACTCGTGCTGCCCGCCTTCGCAATCGGCGGCTACCACGGCGTCGTCGTATTCCTGATCCTGCTGTCGGCGGCGGGATGCGCGCTCGCCTGGTGGCTCGCGTGGCGGGTGACCGGCAGCGCGTCGGCAGCGTGGTTCGGCTGGGCCACCGTCACTTTCTCTGCGCCGTTTCTTCTGGAGAGCTACACGGTCTTTCCCGACGGTCCCGGCGCGATCGTCGTGCTCACAGGATTCTGGGCCCTGCTTCGCGCCGAGCACGAGTCGGCGAACCCGACTTCATCGATGCAGTCGTGGACGCCGTGGATGCTGCACGGCGTCGCGCTTGCGCTGCTGCCGTGGATGCACACACGCTTTGCGGTCCTGGCTGGAACGCTTGGTGGACTCGTGCTTGTGCGCATCGCGCGCGTACCGAATCCGCTCGCGAAGGCCGCGGCGTTCCTGTTCGCGCCTGCCGTCAGTGCGGTTGCGTGGCTTTTCTTCTTCACCGTGATCTATGGCACACCCGATCCGTCGGCGCCGTACGGGCCCGGCACACAGAACTCGCTCGCATTCTTCCCTGACGGTCTCGGTGGGCTGCTCTTCGACCAGGGATTCGGCTTGTTCGCCGCGGCGCCCGTCCTGATGGTCGGCGTTGCCGGTTTCATTCGCGCACGCCGGCTCGCGATGGACTGGCTCGTCATGGCGCTGCCGTACCTGCTGGCGGTCGCGACCTTTGCGATGTGGTGGGCGGGCATGAGCGGGCCGGCACGTTTCCTCGTGCCGCTCATCCTGCCGCTGGCGATCCCGGCAGCATGCGCGTGGGCGGCGTCGCCGCGCGCCCTGCGCGCGGTCATGCTCGCGATGCTCGTCGTCAGCGCCTGGCTGTCGATCGTGATGGCGGGCGCCGGCGGCGGACGCCTTGGTTACCACACGCGCAACGAGGCAGGACTGACGGCGGCGCCGTGGCTCGAGTGGGCGAATCACGCCGTGGATCTGCCGGCGGCCTTTCCCGCCTTCGTACCGCAGCCCGTGCAGCCGGATCCGGCCGGCTTGGTCTCGCGCGCGAACGCGGCGCGCGCGGGCTTTGCCGCGACCGCGATCTGGATCGTCTGCCTGGGGGCGGCGGCCGCGTTCACGCTGTGGCGCACTCGCGCATGGCACCCATGGCCCACTATCGCCGCGACCGTGACGATCGCATTCGCCGCGGGTGTGACGGCGGCGCTTGCGATTAATTGGACGATGCACGGAAGTCCGCCGATCACCGCCACGTCAGCGCAGATGGACGTGCTCCGCCGGCTTGCCGATGGCCACGTGGCGGCCGTCAGCCTCTCACCGCTCCGACGCCTCTCGGCGGAGGACGCGTGGGGAATGCGAATGGAGATTCCGGTGCGGCGGGGCCGCGCCGGCAGGGCGAACGCGCCACTCGTGGCGTTTCCCGCCGTGCCCGCAGGCTCGTACGTAATGTCGGTGCGACGGCGCGGTGGCGAAGGGTGGCTGATGGTCGGAGTCGGCAACGATCAGTTCGCCATCGTCACGCAGCCGATCGCGACGTTCGAGAGTGGCGTGCGGCTCGATTTGCCCATCAACGTGCGCGCGCTGCTCGTCCGCGCCGATGAAGGCGCGCGCGCACAACTCGAATCAGTCGAGCTTCGGCCCGTCTCTCGCGGGGTCGCACGCCTGTCGAGGGACACCGCTCGCCGGGCGGTCCGCTACAATTCGACCGTCACGTACTTTCTCGACGATCGTGCGTTGCCCGAGCCGTCAGGATTCTGGGTGGCGGGCGCGCGCGAGACGCGCGTGGTGGTCAGGCCGGACGCTCCAGGGCCGGTCGCGGTGATCCTGCACAGCGGCGCCGCCGACAACGCGATCACGCTGGAATCGGGGAGATGGCGCGAGGAGATCGCGCTGAAGCCGGGAGAGGAACGACGCATCGATCTCCCGATCGATGCGTCCGCAGGCGCCGCGCTCGTGCGGATTCGATCGTCCGCGGGCTTCCGCCCGTCTGAAGTGAACGCCGGCAGCCGCGATACGCGGTTCCTCGGCGTCTTCGTGAGGATGGGCGGCTAGAACCTGGCGACGCCGCCGAAGTACAGGCCCTTCAGCTTGAGCGTGCCGGTGTCCTGCTTCACCTTGTAGAACACGTCGAACGATCGATAACCGAGCTGCGCGCCCAGGTTCTCGTTGAAATTGACGGTGCCGTACAAGTCGAAATCGTAGTACTTCCCGGAGTAGTCGTCGCTGTTCAGCGCCTTGTCCGGCAGCTTGAAGAACGTGAACTCTCCCGTGATCGAGATGTTCGGCACGACATAGCCGCGGCCGATGAAGCCGACGGCCGGAATCGGCGCGTGCGCCGACGTGAACTGCTCGGCGCCCACCGCCGCGGACGTCAGCGTGGCGGTGATATCGGTGTACTTCGTTTCGACGACCACGCCGGCGAAACCGCGATCCTTGTAGACGAAATCCCACTCGTAGCCGAAGCGATAGGCTTTCCAGGTCACATCGGTCGCGACCGGGATCCCGACGTTGAACCGTTGTCCGTTGAACACGAACGTCGTGGGGACCGTCTTCTGCGCCACCATGTAACTGATCGGCGTGTACTCGAATCGGAACTTGTGCTTCGTCCCGGGGCGCAGCACCAGTTTCAGCTGTTTGAACTTCTTCTGCTCGATGCCGAGTGTATTGACGAAATCGATGTTGTCGCCAAGCTGGCCGAGGCCTTCGCTTGAAATGATGATGTCGGGCGATGGGTTCCAGATCGTGCCGGCCGCTTCGACGTGATAGGTCTCGCCGGTTGCACGGTTGGACGACGAGCGTCGCGCGCCGTACTGGGCCTCGGCGGGCGATGCCGCCAGCAAACCACCAAACAGACAGAGGCTGACCGCCAACAAATGCGTGCGCATAAAAAATCGTTCCCGCCCCGGATGGTTGATGGAAAGAGCCGCGGGTGAGCCTGCTGGGTTGAGGCGGAATCAGGATAACACAGGAGCCGCTTGCGGCCGGTTGGATCCGATGAGTATACTCGGCGCCGTGAAGCCACGCGCCGCGCGCCGCGCACCGAAGGCCGAGGTCCCGCCGCCGGACGTTCCGTCCGCGCCGCACGTCGAGCGCGCGTACCGGAATCTCAAAGCGGGAATCGTCGAAGGGCGATATCGCCCGGGCGCCTCGCTGTCCGAAGTCGGCCTCGCGACCGAGCACGGCATGAGCCGCACGCCGATCCGCGAGGGGCTCGCGCGCCTCTGGCAGGAAGGCTATCTCGATCGCGTGGTCGGCCACGGCTACTTCGTGGCGCGCGTGACGGTGCAGCAGATCCACGACACGTTCGACGTCAGGCGCCTGCTCGAGGGAGCCGCGGCTGCGCGCGCCGCCCAACTCGCGAGGCCGGAGGACGTCGATCAACTACGCCGGCTGGCGATGGTGCCGATCGGGGCGTCGCAGGATTACCGTCAGTCCGAGACCGCGAACGTCCAGTTCCATCTCGCCATCGCGCGCTGCGCCCGCAACGGCCTCGCACTCGAGTTGATCGAACGCTGCCTCGCGCAGGTCGATCGCTTCATGTCGCTCGGCGTGAACTTCGGCAAGTTCACCGAGACCGCCACCGAAGCGCACCTGCAGATTGTCGACGCGATTGCGAGCGCCGACCCGCACGCCTCGCGGCTCCGCATGGAAGAGCACCTCGATTGCGGCAGCCGGCTCATGAAGGACGCGCTCCTGCGCGGACAGATCCTCGGGGTCGGCCTGTAGGCATTCCGCTTGCTGTATACAGCCCGTATTCTTGGCTGGTAAATGGACAACTCGAACAGACCCAGCTAGTTTCACGCGGAAGGATCCCACGCGCCACAAGGCCGACACGCAGTATCAGCGCTGGGGCGGAACGGTCGGCGGCCCGCTGGTCCAGGACAAGATGCACTACTTCTTCAGCCTGGAGCGCTTCTCGATCGATCGTGCGAACATCATCAACATCACCGCGCGGCCGGATTTAAACGACACGCACGACGACATGCACCTCGAGCTGAACGAAGGTCCGACGTCGTTCGATACGCGCCATAACTTTGTGGTGAGCGGCCAGGCGCTCGTGCCGCATACGGGGGGATTGAACGTGAGCTGGGTCGTGCGTGCGCTCAGCGGCTCGCCGTTCAGCCTGACCAACAACAACATCGACTCGGATCGCAACGGCAGCCAGTCGGAACCGTTGCCCGCAGGTGATTACACAGGGACAGCGCAGAATGTGGATCTCTACACCGTCAAGGGTTACGAGTCCAAGCGGAACGGCGCCTACGGCCCGGGTTTCATGAACGCCGATCTGCGGCTCGGCTATCGCTTCGGCCTGTCGCAGACCCGCCGCATCGAAGTGTTCGCGGACATCTTCAACGTGACCAACCGCGTGAATTTCGCGAACCCGTCGGGTAACTCGGGAACGGCATTAACGCTCCTGGTCCTTAACTCGTACAACACGAGCTACTCGCCTCGCAAGCTGCAGCTTGGCGCGCGAGTCCAGTTCTAATCGGCAGTCAGCAGTTCGCAGTTAGCGGTTCGCAGGAGCGCCGAGCTTCGGTTCGGCGCTCCTTTTCATGTACGCTTGATGCGATGAGTCCGGCTGTTCGCGCGCTTCTGCCCTACGTCAACCGATATCGGCGCGCCTTTGTCATCGGC
>WNGB01012879.1_pt1 | contig 11288 bp, 13 predicted proteins | sample 5400681 | NCBI WGS metagenome assembly WNGB01 (sample SAMN13153367, study PRJNA577476) | soil metagenome | isolation source: 115 cm soil or saprolite under grassland replicate 2 | place: USA:California | collected 2016-06-15 | reverse complement strand
ACGACGAGCTCGGGCGCGTCGCGGGCGTCGACGCGGCCGCCGCGACGATCTCCGTGATGCACACGACGGGCGTCGGTGGCGAGTCGCTCGTGACCGTGCGCGTGCAGTACACGTATCGCACGCTCGTGCCCTGGCCGTTCGTTCCGAACACGCTGAGCCTCGATCGCACGGCGACGTTCAGGAACTACCCGTGACTCTTCTGCTGCGCAGCGCTGGCAGCGAAACCCTCTCCAAGCGGGAAGCGACGGCAGCGCAAAGCGGTGAGGTAGAGCGCGGACCGGGCACCGAGGGCCCCCGCGCGCTAGGGGTCCCCGTCCCGAAGGGACGGGGTTTCGCGCGAAGAGAGGGTTCCGATGCCGGGTCCGCGCGCCACGCCAGTTCGGGACAATCTCTCGTCGAGACCGCGCTCGTGCTGCCGCTCCTGTTGATATTGATCGTCGGGCTCTTTGATGCCGGACGGGCGATCTGGCTCAGCAACACCCTCGCGACGGCGGTGCGCGAGGGGTCGCGGTACGGCATCGTGCACGGCGCGCTCAGCGGGTCGCCTACGGGCCCGGGTGCCGCCTCGTATACGCCGCCCGACACGGACATGGCGATCACCGCCTGGGTGCGGAGCTACGCGACAGGCGTGCCGGACACCCTGACCGTGCAGTCGACCTGGCCGGACGGGAACGCGAACCGCGGCAGCCGCATTGTCGTGAGCGCGAGCTTCCCCTTCACGCCGATCCTGTCCCAGGTGTTCCTCGGGAGCGGGCTCGGCATCACGCTGCGATCGAGCTCAACGCTGGTGATCGAGCAGTGAGGTTCTGGTCCCACGACGAAAGGGGACAGGCGCTGATCCTCATCGCGCTCGCCCTGGGCGGGCTGCTGCTCGGCATCGGTCTCGCGCTCGACACCGGGCAGCTCTTTGTCGCGCGCCGTGCCGCACAGACGGCGGCCGACGCCGGGGCGTGGGCAGGCGCCGCGGTTCTCTACGCGGGCGGCAGCGCGGCGCAGGCGCGAACAGCGGCCGCGGACGACGCGACACGCAACGGCTACACCGACGGCGGCTACATCGACGTGACGACCGCGTCACCACCCACGAGCGGCACGTACGCAGGCGATCCGGGCTACATCGAAGTCTCGATCACCGAGCAGGTGTTGACGCGGTTCTTGTTCGGCGCGAGCGCCGGCCGCACTGCGGTCACGGTGCGCGCCGTCGCCGGCATCGCGCGGTCCGGCTCGGGACAGGCCGTGATCGTCACGCGCGCGAGCAGCGCCACGACGTTCACGCTCTCGAGCAGCACGCGCTTCACCATCACCGGAGGGGGCACGAACACCAACACGACGAGCAGCAACGCGGTGCAGATCGGCGGGAGCGGCCAGCTCACCGCGACGTTTCACCGCGTGACCGGTGGCGTCAGCGCGTCGGACGCAGGGCGCATGAGCCCTGCGCCGGTGACCAGTGTCGCCGCGGCGGCGGATCCCTTCGCCTCGCTCGCGGGTCCGTCGACGACGGGCGTGCCGGTGTTCGGCGGACAGACCATCACGAACGCGACGGTGACGCTCAGCCCGGGGGTCTACAGCGGTCTCGTCACGGTGGGCAGCAACGGCATCGCGCGGCTGAACCCCGGCAAATACATCTTCCGCGCCGGGCTGACCACGACGAGCAGCGGCTCGCTCGTCCTCGCGGGGGCGAGCGGGGTCCTTCTGTACAACGCGAACGCGAGCTATCCCGCCGCGGGCGGCTCGTGCGGGAATCTGTCGCTGGCCGGCACCGGGACGATGACGCTCGCAGCGAGCCGCACGGGCTCGTACGCGGGGATGCTCGTGTTCCAGGATCGGAGCTGCACGAACGGCGCGGCGCTCACCGTGCGCACCGGCACCTCCCTGGGCGGGACGCTCTACGTCCCGGCGGCGACGCTGACGATCTCCGTCGCGAGCAACGTGACCATCGCGTCACAGATCGTCGCCGATCGTCTGACGCTGAACGGCAACAACACGCTCACGATGAGCTTCACGCCGGCTTCGGTGACCGGCTCGCGCGTGCCGTCGCTGGTCGAGTGACTAGGGCCGGAGGATCCGCTGCGTCTCGGTCGTGAAGCTCGCGCCCGTGGTACCCGCGGGCCGCGCGTCGCCCGGTGCGCGGAGCAGCAGCTGCAGATTGCCGTTCGACGCCTGCAGCGCCGCGATGCGCTCCGCCGTCGTGGCGTCGACCCGGAACGTGTAGACCGTGATCGTCTTCGCGAGCACAGGGATGTCCTGGATCACGATGCGACCGACGAAATCGTTCCGCGCAGGTTCCGCGACCGCCAGCGTGTACAGGATGTCGACGTGATCGCCGGCCACGATCGCTCCGCCCGCCGCGTTCGCGTCCGGAACGCTCAGCGACATGGCACGGTACGGTGGCGAGGAATTCGCGAGCGTCGTGCCGGGTGGCAGGACCGAGATATGTCCCTCGCTCCCGGGCTGAGCGATCTTCGCCGGCAGGACGGGCTCGTTGGCCGATAGCGGAACGGTCGTGATCATTCCCGCAACGGCGTTCGCGTCGTGGAGCGCGTTCGGCGGCGCGGCGTCGCGCGGGAGCTGGACGATCTTGACGTCGTTCGTGCCGAGCGCCGATCGCGCCTCGACGTCGCGAGTCGCGACGAGCACATCGACCATCGGGACATCGGTCGGCGGCGCGGTGCGTGCGACGCTCGCGTAGAAGTACGTGCCGGCGGCTGCAAGCACGGCGACGAGGATCCCAAGGACGAGCAGGAGGCGAGCCAGGAGGCGCGAACGTCTTGGACGGTACGGGTCTCCGAGGTTGATCCCCGTACTCATGCGACCAGCCGGGACTGGTCCAGTATCGTTTCGCAGCCGCACACTCGGGCGAGTTTAGCGGCGAGTGGAAGACCGGAAGGAAGGCATGGCGGGCGAGAAGATCCTCTGCGTCGACGACGAGGACCCGATCCGCAAGCTCTGCACGGTCTATCTGGGAAAGCGCGGGTACCGGGTCGAGGCTGTGGCCAACGGTGTCGAGGCCCTGAGGCTCATCGAGAGCAAGGGCGCGCCTGACATCGTGGTCACCGACGTGAACATGCCTCTCATGAACGGCCTCGAGCTGGTCAAGCGTCTGCGCGAGGATCGCCGGACCGCCCGCACGCCGATCATCGTTCTGTCCGCGGCCAAGCAGGAGCAGGACATCCTGGCCGGCTATTCGCACGGTGCCGACGACTACATCGGGAAGCCGATCGATCTCGCGGTCCTGGCGGCGAAGATCGAGACGATCCTCCGACAAACGCGGGCCGTGGCCGAGGTCATCGCGACCCCGCGCAAGCTCGGCGTGGTCATCGCGTTCACGCACGGCAAGGGCGGTGTCGGCGCGACCACCCTTGCCGCCAACGTCGCCGTGGCGCTCGCCGTCGAGGGCAAGTCGGTCGCCCTCCTCGACCTCAACCTGCAGTTCGGGAACATCGCGATGTTCTTCGACATTCGTCCCCGCACGACCATCGTCGACTACGCCCGCGGTGATATCACGCGCGTCACTGAGGAAGACTTCACGCAATTCCTCGCCGAGCACACGAGCGGGGTGCGCCTCCTCGCGGCGCCGCCGTCACCGGAGGAGGCCGAACTCGTGAGCATCGCGGCCGTGCAGCAGGGCATCGACCTGGCGCGCCTCGGACGCGACGTCGTCGTGCTCGACCTCGCGACGAAGCTCGACGAAGTCACGCTCTCTGCTCTCGACGTCACCGACATCGTGTGCGTGGTCGCGGCACCGCATCTCGCGGCACTGAGGAGCACGTCGGACACGCTCGCGATGTTGAAGCGGATCGGCATCGCCGATGACCGGATCCTGCTCGCGCTCGTTCGCAACACGGCCAAAGGGATCGACGACGCGGGCGTGGCGAAGTTCCTGAAACGCAAGCCGGACATCGTCGTGCCGTTCGCCGAGAAGGCAGACGCGGCCGCCGACCTTGGCGTGCCCTACGTGCTCGCCGAGCCGAACGACAAGACGGCGCTCGCACTCAGGCAGCTCGCGGCCCGACTCGCCACTCGCAAGGCGGTGCCTGCCTGAAGCCGCCGTATCCGAACGGCCTCGTGCCGCTCCTTCCGGAGTTCCTGGGCAAGCGGCGGACGAAGTTCACGCTGCCCCTGCGCCTGATGGAGGAGCTCCGCATCGACCGTCCCGCGCTCTTCTTCGTCATCGGCGGGGTCGCGCCGCAGGGTGGCGGGCGGTTCAGCGAGATGTGGAGCCCATACGCGACGCAGTGGGATCAGCAGCAGGCCGCGTCGGTCGCGGCGCGCGACGCCGGCCTGGTCGAGGAGACGGACGGGCGCTGGGACCTGACATCCGCGGGTCGTGACCTCATGAAGCGCCTGCGCCGCGAGGCTGACGCGTACCTCGCGTCGCTGCCGTCGCCGCTCTCGCGCGAAGGTCTGACGAGGCTCGCATCGCTCCTCGCAAGCGCGTTCGGCGCGACCGTCGCGAGCCTCGATCCGCGTTGGCACTCGCACATCCCGCGCGCGAAGCGGATGGCCGGAGACGGCAGTCATCCGATGGTCGCGCTCGAGAATGCGGTCTACGGTCTCTGGCAGACGCGCGACGATTGCCATATGGCCGCGTGGCACGAGGCAGGTCTGGATGGTCCGACGCTCGACGCGCTCACGCGCATCTGGCGTGGCGAGGCCGCGAGCGAAGAAGAGCTCGCCGCGAAGCTCACCTCGCAGCGGCCGGCCGATGTCGCAGGAGGGCTTGCGCGCCTGCGTCTGGGCGGCCTTGTCGCGAGCGACGGTCGGCTGCGGGCGACGGAGAAGGGTGCGAAGGCGCGCCAGGCGATCGAGGACGAGACCGACCGCCTGTTCTTCTCAGCGTGGCCGGACGACGTGGGGGCCTCGGCCGCCTGGATCCAGGAGAAGCTCGCGGTGGTGAACGCCTCCTTCTAGCCTCAACGCGCGATAAGCGGCCACCCGGAAAAGGCGTTGGGGCCCCGTTACATGTGGCACGGCAAATGCGATACCGGGCCGTCACCATGATCGACCAACGGCCATCAACTGAACCGGCGAGATCCTCAACCGCGGCGCGCGTGATGATCGTCGAGGACGACCGCGACATTGCGATGCTGTTATCGAGCATCCTCGCGGAGGAGGGCTATACGCCGCACGTCGTCACCGACTCGCGCCAGGCGCTCGACGTCTTCGAGCAGGTCCGCCCCGACATCGTGACGCTCGATGTGATGATGCCCAGCCTTGACGGCATCAGCCTGTGTCTCGAGCTGCGGCGGAACACCGACATTCCGATCCTCTTCATCTCCGCGAAGAAGGAGCCACCCGATCGCGTCGTTGGGCTGCGCGTCGGCGCGGACGACTACATCGGCAAACCGTTCGACAATGACGAGGTGCTTGCGCGTGTCGAAGCACTGCTCCGTCGCGCGCAGATGTCACACGACGGCGCGGGCGCGAAGCAGCTGCGCTTCGGCCGCTTCGTCATCGACAGCGGCAGCGTGCAGGCGATCGCCGGCGACCGTCAGGTACAGCTCACGCCGACGGAGTTCAAGCTCCTCCGGACGCTGGCCAGCGAGCCGGGCCGCGTCTTCACGCGCGACGATCTGCTCACCGGCGTGTGGGGTTACGAGCCCGGCAGCGATACGCGCCTCGTCGACGTTCACGTGGGCCGCCTGCGGAAGAAGCTGGAAGACGCGACCGTGACTGAGGTCGCGATCGAGACCGCGCGCGGATTCGGTTATCGCTTGGTGGACGCCAGACGAGGGCGCTGACCCTCGTTCACCGCGCGACGCGCGCGTGCCGCCGAGGCGAGATCTCCGAGCACCGTCACCGTGTCCTCCCAGCCGATGCACGCGTCGGTGATGCTCTGCCCGTAGACCAGTCGCGACGGGTCCGTGAGGTCCTGGCGCCCGGCGACGAGAAAGCTCTCGACCATCACGCCAGCGATGCCACGTTCGCCGGACGCGACCTGCGCAGCGATCTCGCGGACGACGCTGGGCTGGCGCAGGTGATCGCGTTCGCTGTTGCCGTGGCTCGCGTCGACGATGAGCCGCTCGGGGAGGCCCGCGTCTCGTAGCGCGTCCAGCGCGGCGCGCACGCTCGCGCGGTCGTAGTTCGGGCCGCGGGCGCCTCCGCGCAGGATCACGTGACCGTAGGGATTGCCGCGCGTGCTCACGAATGCCGCCAGACCCTGCTCGGTGACACCGATGAAGCGGTGCGGATGCGCGGTCGCGGCCACGGCGTCGATCGCGATCTGCACTGTGCCGCCGGTGCCGTTCTTGAACCCGACCGGCATCGACAGACCCGAGGCGAGCTCGCGATGGACCTGGCTCTCAGTCGTCCGCGCGCCGATCGCTCCCCAGCTCACGAGGTCCGAGGTGTACTGCGGCGACACCGGGTCGAGGAACTCGCAACCCGCCGGCATGCCGAGCTCGGCGAGGTCGAGCAGGAGGCGGCGCGCGAGGCGCAGGCCGTCGTTGATGCGAAAGCTGCCATCGAGGCCGGGATCGTTTATCAGGCCCTTCCACCCCACCGTGGTGCGCGGTTTTTCGAAGTACACGCGCATGACGACGCGCAGATCCGCCGCGAGTTCGCTCGCGACGCCCATGAGCCGGCGCGCGTACTCCATCGCGGCATCGACGTCATGCACCGAACACGGGCCGACGACGACGATGAGGCGGTGGTCCTCCCGGTCGAGGATGTGCACGAGCTCCTCACGCGCGCTCGCGACCGTGCGCGAGCCCGCCTCCGAGAGCGGAAGCTCATCAAGCAGGATCGCCGGCGGGATGAGCGGCCGGTAGCCTTCGACGCGGAGGTCGCGGGTCTTCATCGCGACACCTACTCTACGGAGCCGTGCCGCTCTACGGCTACCGTGGGAAAACACCGACGGTGGCGCCCGACGCGTTCGTCGCGCCCACGGCCGTGCTCATCGGGGACGTGACGGTCAGGTCCGGCGCATCGGTATGGTTCGGCTCGGTGTTGCGCGGTGACATGGATCGGATCGAGATCGGCGAACGCTCCAATGTGCAGGACAACTGCACCATCCACACCGACAGGGGCGAGCCGACCATCATCGGGCCGGAGTGCACGATCGGCCATGGCGCGATCGTCCATTCCTCGATCATCGAGCGCAACGTCCTCATCGGATCCGCGGCGGTGCTCGTCGGCGCGAACACCGTCGGCGAACGCACGATCGTCGGCGCGGGCGCCGTGCTCCCGGAGCGTTTCGCGACACCCGCGCGATCGCTGGTGCTTGGCGTGCCTGCCCGCGTCGTGCGCGAGGTCCGCGCGGAGGACGACCGCTGGACGAGTGGAGCCGCGCATCACTACGCCGATCTGTCCGCCTGGTACCGGGAGCATCTCGAGGACACCGAGTAGCTCTGGTGCCTACGCTTCGGCTCACCGGGCGCGACCTCAGCATCGCCGACGTGCTCGCCGTCGCGCGGCGCCAGATGCCCGTTGCCCTCGATCGCGCGGCCGAGCGTCGCATGTCGGAGTCGGCGAAGGTCGTCGCGGATCTCGCCGCCGGCGACGCGCCCGTGTACGGCGTGAACACGGGGTTCGGGGACCTCGCGACGGTCCGGATCCCGACCGGCGAGCTGCGCGCGCTGCAGCGCAACCTCATCCGCAGCCATGCCGCCGGCGTCGGCGATCCGCTGCCGGTCGACGTCGTCCGTGCCGTCCTCCTGCTGCGTGCGAATACGCTTGCGGCCGGCCGATCCGGTGTCCGCGCAGGCCTCGCGGAGATGCTGCTCGAGATGCTCGACCGCGGCGTGCATCCCGTGATCCCGATGCACGGGAGCGTCGGCGCGTCGGGCGATCTTGCGCCGCTCGCGCACGCCGCCCTGGTCTTGATCGGCGAAGGCGAGGCCTTCATCGAGGACGTGCGGATGTCCGGTGCCGACGCCCTGAAGAAGGTCGGTCTGAAGCCTATCGACCTCGGCCCGAAAGAAGGCGTCGCGCTCATCAACGGGACGCAGGTCATGACCGCGATCGGCTGCCTCGCGCTCCACGACGCCGCGGTCCTCGCATCGACCGCGGACATCGTCGGCGCCATGTCGGCCGAGGCGCTGCGCGCGACCGATGCGGCCTGGGACATCGCTTTGCATGCGGCGCGGCCGCACCCAGGGCAGCAGACCGTCGCCGCGAACCTGCGCGCTCTCATGGAAGGCAGCGCGAACGTCGCATCGCACCGCGTCGGCGACACGCGCGTCCAGGACCCCTACTCGATCCGCTGCATGCCGCAGGTGCACGGCGCGTCGCGGGACGCGCTCGATTACGCGCGGCGCGTCGTCGAGATCGAGATCAACGCCGTGACGGATAATCCGCTCGTCTTCGCGGAGGAACGGCGCGTCGTGAGCGGTGGCAACTTCCACGGCCAGCCGGTGGCGATCGCGCTCGACGTCGCGACGATCGCGGTCGCCGAGCTCGCCGACATCAGCGAAGCACGCGTCGATCGCCTCACGAACGCGCACACCAGCGGCCTGCCGCCGTTCCTCAGTCCCGCCGCGGGCATGAACTCCGGCTTCATGGTCGCCCAGTACACGAGTGCGGCGCTGGTGACGGAGAACCGCCTGCGCGCGTTCCCGGCCTCGGTCGAGTCACTCCCGACGTCGGCCGGGATGGAAGATCACGTCAGCATGGGCGTGCAGGCGGCGCTCAAGCTCGCGACCGTCGCGCGAAACACCCGCGACGTTCTCGCCATCGAGTCGCTGTGCGGCGCGCAGGGTCTCGATCTCCTCGGCGCGACCACCGCGCCGGGCGTCACGGAGGCGCGTCGCGTGATCCGCGAGCACGTTCCGAAGCTCGAGACCGATCGCGCGCTGGCCCCCGACATCGCGACGGTCTCGGACCTCATCGGGCGCGAGATCCTCCTCGCCGCGGTCAGGGCGCGTCTCCCCGATCTCGCGTGACCGCGCCGTGCGCCGTCGTGTTCGACCTTGGTGGCACGCTCGTAGCGTGGCCGGACTGGGAAGTCGGTGCGCCCGCGAAGTGGGAGCTGGCCTACGAGGCGGTGCGCGCGGCGCACGACGGCATCAGCACATCGCGAGAGGAATTCGTCGCCGCGATGCGGGCGGCTGAGAAGTCGCACTGGGAGCGCGTCGATCGCGACCATTGGAGCGGTCCACCCACCGGCGTCGTGAGCGACGGCTTTCGTCGACTCGGCGTGGGCGCCGACAGTCGCGCGCTTCTCGCCACGCTCGACGGGTACGCTCGGGCCGTCGCGGGCTGGTGCACCGTCTTCGCGGACACGCGCGAGACCCTCGTGCTGCTGCGCGAGCGCGGGTACCGCCTGGGACTCCTTTCGAATACCTGGTGGGCCGCCGAGTGGCACAACGCCGATCTCGCCGCGCACGGCCTCACCGGTCTGCTCGACAAGCTCGTGTACACCTCGGACCTGGCCTGCTCGAAGCCGGATCCATCCGTGTTCCGCGAGGTCGCGTCGCGGCTCGGCGTGGCGCCCGAGGCGTGCGTGATGGTCGGCGACCGGCAGGTCGACGACGTGTTGGGCGCGCGGGCGGTCGGCATGCGCGCCATCTGGCGACGCAACGACTCCGGCTTTCCGACCTCGGACATCGTGCCCGACGCGGTCATCGATGCGCTCGCCGAGCTGCCCGGGCTGCTTCGGTCGTGGGGCGGCGCATGAAGCGCTGCGCCTGGGCGACTCGCGAGCCTTTGCTCAGCTACCACGACGAGGAGTGGGGCACGCCGCGCCACGACGAACGGACGCTGTTCGAATTCCTCGTGCTCGAGGGCGCGCAGGCCGGACTCTCGTGGGAGACGATCCTGCGCAAGCGCGACGCCTACCGCCGCGCGTTCGCCGCCTTCGATCCGAAGAAGGTCGCGCGGTTCGGCGCGCGTGACATCACGCGCCTCATGGGCGATACGGGCATCGTGCGGAACCGCGCGAAGATCGCCTCCGCGATCGCGAATGCGAAGGCGTTCCTTGCGGCCGGGGAAGAGCACGGCAGCTTCGACGCCTACGTCTGGCGCTTCCGCGACCCGGCCCAGCTGTCGAAAGACCTGCGGAAGCGCGGCTTCCGCTTCGTCGGCCCGACGATCGTCGAGTCGTTCATGGAGGCGGTCGGCATGCTCGATCACCACGAACCCGGGTGCTACCGGCGGGAACACCCGGACGGGTGACAGCTCGGCTTGTCGGGCCCGTCTAGGCTTCTATCTGATTGGCGCGATCCGCCCATCGACTGTGCAAAGAAAGGAGGGACTCATGATCGCTTTCTTCCGTGAGGAGGAAGGTCAGGGCCTCGTGGAGTACGCACTCATCATTGCCGTCATCGCTATTGCCGTCATCGTGGCCATGATCTTCCTGCGCGGCCAGATCCAGAACATCTTCAGCAACATCGGCAACAACCTGACCTAAGCATCTGCGACGTCGCAGCGAGCGAGCGGCCCGGAAGACCGGGCCGCTCGTTTTCGCCTACAGCACCACGCCCGCCACAAGGGCGGGCGCAGCGCAAGGAGGGAGGGAGACGGGAAGGCTGACTAGGGACGCGGTCCCCGACCGGGGAAACCGGGTCCGCCGGCGGGGCGGGTCTGGTCGACCTCTGCGGTCACGTGTGCCGTCAGGGAAGCCTTCCTCTCAGTGGCCTGGGCTGCGGTGATCGTGCCCGCCGCGAGCGCTGCATCGATCTTCGCGTTGCCGTCGGCCACAATCGCGGCGATCAGTCCGTCGCGGGTCTTGCCCGCGGCGGTCGCGATCTGCGCGAGCGTCTGGCCCGCCTGGAGCTTGGTGCGCAGGTCGGCTTCGGTCGTGCCGATGTAGGCCGCCGCTGCCGCGATGTCATTCGTGATCATCGCGTGAGGGCCGCCCGGTCCGCCGCGGCCACCGGGACCGGAGAAGTTCGTGCCCGGCTGGTCGACCGCGGTCGTGATCTGCTTGGTCGCCTCGGCCGATAGCGCGGCAATGAGACCGTCGCGAGTCTTGCCGTGCGCGACGGCGACCTCGGCGAGGGTCTTGCCGGTCTGGAGCTCGGTCCGCAGTTCTGCCTCGGTGATGCCGATGTATGTCGCTGCGGTCGCGAGGATGTTCGGCGAGCCAAAGGGAGAATTGGAGGCGAAGATGGCGACGCCTCCCGGCAGCTGTGCGATCACAGCGTCGGCCGTGCTCGGTACGAGGCCGCGGCCGCCACCCCGCCCGAGAGCAGGAGCGTGAGGCCGCTGGCGATGAGCATCTTGTCGATGTATTTCACGTGGATGTCCTTTCTCAGTGGTCGCTGACAAGAGGACACCACCGCGGCCGCCGCGCTTCATGAGAACGCTCTAAGAAGGGGCGAGCGGGCCGTCCTTCTTACTCGGTTCTTACT
>WNGB01012905.1_pt1 | contig 11289 bp, 5 predicted proteins | sample 5400681 | NCBI WGS metagenome assembly WNGB01 (sample SAMN13153367, study PRJNA577476) | soil metagenome | isolation source: 115 cm soil or saprolite under grassland replicate 2 | place: USA:California | collected 2016-06-15 | reverse complement strand
CCTCGATGCTCGACTCGCCGACCAAGAAGTTCTGGTCGTGGGGGAGCGATCCCGACGGCCTCGACTGGCGCAAGGCGCTTTCCGACGACGAGAGCGCGTACGTCGAGGTGCAGTCCGGCCTCTTCCGCAACCAGGAGACATATGCGTTCCTGGCCCCTCAGGAATCGATCCGCTTCACCGAGTACTGGATGCCGGTACGGGAGATCGGCGGGATCACGCGCGCGAACCCGGACGCCACGCTCCACTTGACGCGCACGCCGTCCTCGTCGGCCAGTGCCGTCGATCTCCACGTCGGCGTCAACGTCAGCGTGGCCGTGAGCGGGGGCACCCTCGCCGTGAAGGACGGCGGGCAGGTGGTGCGCAGCGAGCCTCTTTCCCTCACTCCCGCGCAGGCGGCGCAGCGCACGTTCGCGGGGCTGCCCGCGGCCACGCACTACACGGTCGAAGTCCGCGACGGCGGCGGTCATGTGCTCCTGGCCCACACCGAGGACCAGTTCGACATGCTGCCTGCCTCCGAGATCCGCCTCGGTCCCCAGCCCGTCCGCACGATGCCGCCGCTCGCTCGCCGCAGCGAGGGCGACGTGCTCGAGGCGGGCGCCGACCAGGAGCTCAACGGCAAGCGCCTGGTCGCTTGGGACACCTACGCGGAGGGACGCAAGCGGTTCCCGGAGAGCCTGGGCCTGCTCAAGGCCGCGGGCCGTCTCGCCGTGGACCTCGCCCGCTACGCGGAAGCGGCGCCCCTGCTGGAAGCGGCGCAGGCGCGGGACACGACCGACCCGGAGGTCCAGTACTACCTGGGGCTCGCGCACGAAGGCCTGGGCCAGGACGGCAAGGCGCGCGCGGAATGGGAGGCCGCCCATCACTTCCGCGACTTCCGCGCCCCGGCGCTGCTCAAGCTGTCCCAGGCGGACGGCCGTGCCGGCGATTTCAAGCGGGCGCTCGATCGCCTGATGGACTCCGTGCAAGCCGCCCCCGGCGCGGTGCGCGCGGGCGCGCTCGAAGTTGCGCTCCTCCGCCACGCCGGCCGCACCGCCGAAGCGAGGCGCCGCCTCCGTCAGTGGCGCGCGGTGGATCCGACCTCGTCGCTCCTGCGCTACGAGGCCGTGCGCCTGGGAACGCCCGACCCCGCGCTCTGGGAGCACCTGGGCGCGGACCCCGATCGCGTCCTGAACCTGGCCACCGAGTACATGGCGGCCGGCCTCTACGCCGACGCGCTCGATCTCCTCGACCGGCGTTATCCCTCCGTCGGCGGGCTCCTGATCGAGCCGGGTGCGGTCGCGCCCCAAGACCACGCGGAGGTCGTCTACTACCGCGGATACGCGCGGGAGAAGCAGGGTGGGTCCGGCCTCGCGGACTACGCGGCGGCGTCGAAGCTGTCCACGCGCTACGTCTTCCCGAGCCGCGCGCAATCGCTGCCCGTGTTCGAGCGCGCCCTCGCCGCCAACCCCCGGGACGCGACCGCACACTTCCTCCTGGGTACGCTCCTCCTCGCCTCCGGCCGCGCTCCGGACGCGGTTCAGGAGTGGCAGGAGGCACGCCGCCTGGACCAGAGCCTGCCCGTTCTCCATCGGAACCTCGGCCGCACGCTCCTGCAGATCCAGGGGGACGTGGAGGGCGCGCGGGCCGCGTTCATGGAAGGGATGAGCGCCGATCCCACGAACGTGGATCTCTACCAGGGCGCGGACCAGGCCCTGAGCCTGCTCGGCCGCGCGAACTCCGAGCGGATCGCCGCGCTCTCCCGCTATCCGGACCGCGCCTCCATGCCCAGCGAGCTGCTCCAGCGGCTCGCCCTCGCCCTGGCCGAAGACGGCCGTGCGGACGAGGCGAAGGCGCTCCTGTCCGGCCGCTTCTTCGCGCGCGAAGAGGGCGGCACGAACGTGCGCCAGGTGTTCGTCGAGATCCGGCTGCTCGAAGCGCTGGCCCTGGCCAAGGCTGGCCGTGGCGCGGACGCCCTCGCCATCGTGGAGGGCCTGGGCCGCGAAGTGCCGGGGTTCGCCTTCACCAAAGACGGGATGGACGTGTTCGTGGACGCGCCGCGCACGCAATACGCGGCGGGCGAGATCGCGTCGCTGGCCGGCGACGACGCGGCCGCACGACGCCACTGGCAGAAGGCAACGGAGGGCCGGGAGGCGTTCTTCCGCGCCCTGCCCTACGCCTACGCCGCCGCGCGCCGGCTGGGCGGCGCCGACGAGGCGGCCTGGCGCACGCGTCTGGAAGAGAGCCTGGCCCAGTCGGAGAAGTTCCTCGAATCGGGGACGGGCTTTCCCGGCGTGGTCCTCGCCTCGCAGGGACTGATGCTGCGCGCGCTCGGCCGCGAGGACGAGGCCAAGGCCCGCTTCCGGCGCGCTCTGCTGCAGCCCGACCAGCGCCTCTCGCACCTCGTGAGCCGCCGCGCCCTCCAGGACGCGCGCCCCTTCTGATGAAGACCGTCACCGCCATCGACTACGCCGTCATCGCCGCCTACATGGTCCTGATGGTCGGCATCGGGCTCTACGCGGCGCGCTTCAACAAGGACGCGTCGGACTACTTCCGGGGCGCGAACCGCATCCCCTGGCTGGTGGCCGGCCTCAGCTCGTTCATGAGCGGCTTCAGCGCCTGGACGTTCACGGGGGCGGCCGGGCTCGCCTATCAGCACGGCCTCATCGCGATCCTCCTGTATCTGGGGAACGCCCTCACGTTCCTGCTCGGCTACTGGGTGTTCGCGGTGCGCTGGCGGCGCGCGCGCATCTCGACGGTCATGGAGTACCTCGTCGAGCGCTTCGACGAGCGCACGCGCCAGGCCTTCTCCTGGACGACGGTGCTCTTCCAGCTCTTCACCGGGGCCAGCATGCTCTACGGGCTGGGGCTGTTCGTGGCCTCCACCTGCGACCTGCCGCTGGTGTGGACCATCTTCGGCTCCGGTGTGGTGATCCTGGCCTACTGCGTGATCGGCGGCCTGTGGGCGGTGGTCATCACCGACTTCCTTCAGGCCGTGATCCTCATGCCGTTCACGGTGGTGATGGTGGCCGTCTCCCTGACGCGGGTCGGGGGCCTCGGCGGGTTGATGCGGGGCCTGCCTCCGGAGCTGACCTCGATCCATCTCACCCCCGGCATGGGCTGGCTGTACGTGGCCTGCTGGACCTTCATGGTGAGCTTTGGCTACAACACCTCGGCCATGGCCCAGCGCTACTTCAGCGTGGCCGACGAGCGGGCGGCGAAGAAGGTCGCGCTGCTCTGCTTCTCGTTCTTCGTCCTGGGCGCGTTCATCTGGTTCATCCCGCCCCTGGCCATGCGCGTGCTCCATCCCGATCTCCACGCCGTGTGGCCGGGACTCGCGAACCCCCACGAGGCGTCGTACGCGGTGGCCGCGCTCACCCTCCTGCCCAACGGCCTGGTCGGGATCATGCTCGCCGCCATGTTCAGCGCCACCATGTCGAGCCTCTCCGGGCTCTTCAACGTGCACGCGGCCGTGGTCTCCAAGGACATCTACCAGCGGCTGGTGGCGCCGCAGGCCAGCGAGCGGCAGCTCCTGGTGGTCGGCTGGGCCGCGACCTTCGGCGTGGGCGCGACCATGACCGGCCTGGCCATGAGCATGGCCGCCAAGGGCCAGAGCATCTTCGCGGTCATGCTCACCTTCAACACGATCATCTCGCTCGCCTACGGCCCGCCCGCCCTGCTCGGCCTCGTGGTGAAGAAGACGCCGTCCTGGTCCGGGCTGCTGAGCTTCGCCGTGGGATTGATCCTCGGCTGCTACGGCGCGTTCCTGGGGAACTGGAGCCTCGTGCGCAACGTGCTGATCATCCTGCCCACGTCGTGCGCGATCTTCCTTCTGTCCGCCCTCGTGGGCCGGGACGACGAGGCGCACGTGGCGCGGCGCGAAGGCCTGTTCGCGCGCCTGGGAACGCCCGTCGACGTGGAGCGCGAGCTGCAGGGCAGCGTGGATCCGACCGCGACCGTCTTCCGGTTCCTCAGCCGGGCCACCGCCGGCGTCGGCGTGCTGAGCCTCCTGCTCATCCGGTGGGCGGGCCCCGGTGAGCGGGGCACGGTCGTGTTCTACGCCGTCCTCACGTTGCTCGTCGCCCTCGCGCTCACGCGCGTGGGCCGGGTACGCGCGATCGAGCGGCGGGCGGACGCGGCATGAGGCCACTCGGAGTCCTGACCGCCGTCATGATGGTCCTCGGGCCCGCCTTCGCGGACGCCGGTGTCGCGCGTGTGTGGGCAGTCGGCGACGGGGAGAAGATCGAGCAGGACGACGTGGCCAGCCCGCTGCGCGCGCGCAACTCGGCCTGGGATGGCACCAAGGTGCGCCTCTTCGGGGCCCGGAACGAGGTCATCGCGTTCCAGGTGATGGTGCAGTCCGACGCGCGCGGAATCCAGGCCTTGACCGCGGCCCTGCCCGAGCTGCGCCAGCGCGGCGGCAAGGGGCGGATCGCCTACGCGGCGCCGGGGACCGATCCGTCGCAAACCGTGGGGCGGCCCATCGAGATCTTCGCCGTCCACTACCTGAACGTGACGGAGACGACCCACGCCGACTGGGCCTGGAAGCCGGGAAGCCCGGCCGCGCCGCGCGATCCGACGGGATGGAAGCCGGTCCAGCTCGTCCCCGAGAACGCGCGTGCGGGACGGGGAGGCCTGCCCGTCCGCGTCGACCCCGAGCGCAACCAGTCGATCTGGATCGAGGTCTACACGCCGCGCGACCTGCCCGCCGGCCTCTACGAAGGCGCCGTCACCGTGACCGCGGACGGCCAGCCCCTGCGCGTTCCCGTCGAGCTCCAGGTCTTCGACTTCACCTTGCCCGATGCCAACAGCCTGGACGCGATGGTCTACTACGACCCCTCGGAGCCCGAGCTCTATCACGGACGCAACCTCGATCCCGTGTATCACCGTTTCGCGCACCGCTATCGGATCGAGCTGGTCCACGCGTACGACGAAGCCGCGGTGGGCGCCCGTCGCGGCCGCTTCGATGGGTCCGACTTCACCCGCGCGGCGGGGTACGAGGGACCCGGCGAGGGCGTGGGCAACCGCATCGTGCCGCGCTCGTTCTATGGAACGCCTCCCGCCTGGGACGTCCGCGATGAGGCCTGGAGGCTCGCCGATTCGTGGATGACGTTCCTGCGCGGCGCCGTTCCCTCGGCCAAGACCTTTCTCTACATGCCCGACGAGCCCGCTCGATCGGAGTTCGAGCGCATCCGCACCCTTGCCGCCAACATCCACTCCAATCCCGGACCCGGCAAGGCCCTGCCCATCTTCGTCACCAAGCACTGGGTGCCCGAGCTGGACGACGCCATCGACATCTGGTGCGCGGGGCCGCAGTCCTTCGACATCGATCGCGCGAAGAAGGAGCACGCGCGCGGACGATCCTATTGGACGTACAACGGCGGGCGCCCCAACGGCCCCGCGATCGCCATCGACGCCCCCGCCACCGAGGCGCGCGCCGTCGCGTGGGCCGCCTTCAAGCACGACGTCGACGTCTACTTCTACTGGCACGGCGTGCACTGGCAGCACAACCGCCAGAAGCAGGGCGAGCGGAAGCAGAACGTCTGGGTCAACCCGATCACGTTCGACAACCGCGGGCAGCCGAACAAGACCGACCACGGATACATCAACGGCGACGGCGTCCTCCTCTATCCGGGCGAGGAGAAGGTGCACCCGGAGGAGGACCGCGGCATCGCCGGGCCCGTGGCCAGCGTGCAGCTCGCGAACCTGCGGCGGGGCCTGCAGGACCACCTTTACCTGACCCTGGCCCGCCAGCTCGGCCAGATGGCGTCGGTGGACGCCGCGCTGCGCGCGGTCGTCCCGCGCGTGTTCTCGGACGCGGGGGAGACGGTCGGGTTCGCGGAGACGGGCGACGAATACGAAGCGGCGCGCCTCGACCTGGCCCGGGCCATCGCGGGCGCGTCCAAGCCGGGCGGCACGCGATGAGCACGCGGCGCATCGCGTCCGTCCTGGCCGCGGCGTTTCTTTTCGGCGCCGTGCCCTTGGCGCACGCAGAGGCGCCCGCGCGTCCGCGCCTGCTCCTGGCCGAGCGCGATCCCTTCACCGGCCTGCCCGCGCTGAAGGCGCGCTATGCCGCGGGCGCGCGCCCGTCCGACGATCTCCCCGGCTGGGCCCTCACCTACCTCGTCTCGGGAGACGAGTCCTTCGCGCGCAAGGCGGTCGAGTCCCTCCGGACGACTCCCCTCCCCACCAAGGGCGGGTCCAACCTATACATGGCCTACATGGGCCGGTCGCTGGCCTTCGACTGGCTGTACGGCTTCGCGGGCTTCGACGCCGCGCTCAAGGATCGCGTGGCCGGAGAGCTGGTGGACGGCGCCCAGCGCACGATGGCTCTGCAGTCGCTCGCGAATCCGGACCAGGCCTCGTACCACAACCACACGGTGCGCGAGCTGGCGCTGGCCGTGTTCGTGCTGGCCGCGGTCGAGGGACATCCCTCCGTGGAGCCGCGCGCGGCGCCCATGCGGGAGAAGACGGCCCGCGCCCTCGACAACATCCTGGAGACGACGGATCTCGTGAACCCCGAGGGCGGGTACCACGAGTCGATGGACTACATGCGGATCACGTGGGCGCCGCTGGCCTTGATGGCCGAGCTGCGCCGCACGACGACGGGGGACGATCCTGCCCGCCGCTTCGGCGTGTTCCGCTCCATGGGACCGACGTACCTCTACAAGGTCCTGCCCGACGGCTCGACCGCGCGCGACGACGACAACGAGTTCCCGCATCTGGACGCCGTGGACAGCGTGGTGCTGGGCTACGCCGTCCATCGCTTCAAGGACCCGTTCGCGGCCTGGTTCCTGCAGAAGAGCGGCTGGCTGCCCGCGCCCTGGCGCATTCCCGTGCTCGAGTTCCTGTGGAAGGACGACACGGTGGTCCCGCGCGACCCGGCCGCCACCACCGCGGCCGAGCTGCCGCGGGAGAAGCGGTTCCCCGGAATCGACCACGTGATCCTGCGCGACGGGTGGGGACCGGACGCCACCTGGATCGAGTTCTCCTGCGGCCCCTACTTCGCGAAGCACGACCATCTCGACACCAACCAGTTCCAGATCTTCCACCGGGGGAACCTGGCCCTGGACACGGGCGCGGACTACACGGAGACGGAGAGCCCACACTACCTGAACTACTACCGGCGCACGGTCGCGCACAACACGATGCTGGTCTACCAGCCCGGCGAGACGTTCTTCTGGGGCGAGAACAAGTGGACGGCCGCCAACGACGGCGGCCAGCGCATGGACTCGTCGCGCTACTGGAACTCGGTGCGCAGCCTGAAGGACTGGAACCATACGCGCGACCTGTGGGACCGCGGGCACGTGGCCGCCTTCGACCCCGTACCCGGCCGCTACACGTACGTCCGCGGCGACGGGACCGGCGCCTATCGTCCGAGCAAGGTCGAGCGCTTCGTCCGTGACCTCGCCTGGCTGCCGCACGCGCGCGTCCTCTTCGTCCTCGACCGCGTGCGCAGCACCGATCCGTCGCTGCGCAAGGCCTGGCTGCTGCACGGCGTGTCGGAGCCGAAGGTCGAGAGCGCGACCGCGGCCAAGCCCGTGGGGCAGGGCGGCACGTCCTACGGCGAAGCGCGGGTCGTGACCTTCGAAGACGGCCAGGGCCGGTTGCGGGTCCACTCGGTGCTCCCTCTCGAGCGGGACGTCATCACGCGCGGCGGCCCGGGTTGGGAGTTCTGGACGCCGGGTGACCAGTACGGCGGGGCCTGGGGCTCCGGGCAGAACTGGCCGCTGGACCCCCCCGAAGGCGGCCCCCTGCCCGAAGATCCCTACTTAAAGAAGATGTGGCTGACCTTCTGGGGCGACGACATGCAGAAGCTCTCGCCGTCCAACCGCCGCAGCGTCGTTCCCGGGAGCTGGCGCATCGAGGTCTCGCCGAAGGCGGCGGCGCGGGACGACGTGTTCCTGAGCGTCCTCGAGATCGGCGACCGCGGAGCGGCGCCCCTTCGCATCGATCCCATCGCCGAGGGCAAGGGACTGGCGGGAGCGGTGGTGGCGGGGGAGGCGGCGGTGCTGCTCGCCACTGGACCGACCCCGCTCGCCGAAGGCGAGGCCACGCTGCCGGACACGCCGAGCGCATTCCTGCTCCTCACGGGCCTCGTCCCGCGCGCCACGTACGACGTGCAGCTCACGTCGGCCTTCGCACCCGGGGTGCCGGTGTGGCGCCTCGAAGCCCAGGCCAACGACGCGGGCGTGCTGGAGACGCCGTGGAACGGAAAAGACGGCCGGCTACGGATACGGAAAGTGGGGACAGCGAGTCAGTGAGCTCGGCGCCGCGCAGCGGCGGCGAGCGACGGGGGGTTTCAGGGGGGGTCGCGAACGCCCATCTTGCGAAGCGTGAGTGCCCCCCCTGAGATTGACTACAGGAGCCAACCGTGAAGAAAGCATTGACGGGCGCCGTGATTGCCATCGCCTGTGCCGGGCTCGCCTTCGCCGCGGGCCGCCCGCGCCCGCCCATGCCGAAGATCACGAAGCCGGTGATGTTCGACACGCCGGAGGCGGAGGCCATCCTGTCCGCGCTGCAGGTCTTCCCGCCGGAAAACCCGTGGAACCAGGACATCTCCGCGCGGCCGGTGCACGCGGATTCGTCCCGCATCATCGCGTCCATCGGCGCGGACAAGAGCCTGGGCTACAACCTCGACATGGGTTTCATCATCGTGCCGCCCGACCAGAAGAAGGTCCCGGTCAAGCTGCTGTTGTACGCGGATCAGTCGGACCCCGGCCCCTATCCCGTTCCCGACAACGCGCCCATCGAGAACTGGCCGCTGCAGCGCAACGAGGACACGAAGGCGCTGCCCAGGGCGGGGCAGACCCTCGAAGACCTCCAGAGAAGCGGCACCGGCGACCGCCACGTCATCCTGGTCGATCCCGTGAACGGCCTCCTTCACGAGTTCTGGCAGGGACGTCGCACGGACGCGGGCTGGGAAGCCTCCAACGAGGCGACCTTCAACCTCAAGACGGGCGCCCTGCGGCCGGAGCGTTGGACCTCCTCCGACGCCGCCGGTCTGCCCATCTTCCCGGCCGTGGTCCGCTACGACGAGTGCGCCCGCGGAATGGTCGAGCATGCCATGCGCTTCACGGTGCGGAAGACGCGACGCGCGTACGTGCTGCCCGCGACGCACTGGGCCAGCAGCCGCAAGGAAAAAGACCTGCCGCGCATGGGCGAGCGTTTCCGATTGCGCAAGGACTTCGACGTGTCCGGCTTTCCGCCGCACGCGCAGGCGATCCTGAAGGGGCTGAAGACGTACGGCATGTTCGTGGCCGACAACGGAAGCGACTGGCTCATGTCGATCGCCCCGGACCGCCGATTGAAAGGCCTGGAGAGCCTGGCCAAGGTAAAAGGCTCCGACTTCGAGGTCGTCGAAACGGGCGCCCGGTCTGTCGACGGGGAATAGCCGACCAGTGAGCGTGGCGCCGCTGCGCAGCAGCGTCGCCGCGCGACGGGGGGTTTCAGGGGGGGTCGCGAACGCCCGTCGCGGATGAAGCGTGAGTGCCCCCCCTGAGATGAGACAAAGCCCTGAAGCTCTGCATGATCGGCTGCGGCGAGCACGCGGAGACCTCGCACGGTCCCGCCCAGGCCCGCTACGCGGCCGCACATCTCGGAACGGACCTCGCGGCCTGCTGCGACCTCGACGCCGCGCGCGCCGAGCGCCATCGCCAGCGCTTCGGGTTCGCACGCGCCTACACGGACGTCACGGCCATGATCGAGGCGGAGAAGCCGGACGCGGCGGTGCTGGCCGTGCCCGTCCATCGGTCGGCTTCCGTCGCCGCGCCGCTCCTGGAGCGCGGCGTCCCCTTGCTCCTGGAGAAGCCACCCGGGCGCACGGCTGAGGAGGTCGACACGCTCATGGCCGCGGCGGATCGAGGCGGACGCGGGACCGTGCCGCATCAGGTGGCGTTCAATCGGCGGTTCGTCCCGGTCGTGCAGGAGGCCCGCCGCCGCCTGATCGCCATCGGAGCGCCCGCGGCGATCCAGCACGTCCACTACGAAATGACGCGCGTGGACCGGCGCGAGCCCGATTTCTCCACCACCGCGATCCACGGGCTCGACGCGGTGCGCTTCCTGGCCGGCGCGGACTATGCCGAGGCCCGACTGCGCTATCGTGAGCAGCCCGCGCTCGGACCCGGGGTCGCCAACATCTTCGTGGATGCCGTGCTGACGTCGGGGGCCACCGCGCATCTGGCCTTCTGCCCCACGGCGGGGGTGGTCGTGGAGCGCGCCACCGTCCACGCCGGCGCGCACACGCTCTTCCTTCGCATCCCCATGTGGGGGCCCCTGGATTCACCCGGCCGTTTGCAGCACGTCGAGCGCGGCCGGGTCGTGGCCGACCTCGCCGGCGATCAGCTCGGCGGGGCCGGCGACGCGTGCGTGCTCGGTGGGTTCTATGGCGAGTACGAGGCGTTCCTCGGCGACCTGGCCGCGGGCCGGACGCCCTCGCCGAGCCTCCGGGAGTCCCGGCAATCGGTGGAGATCGCGGAGTGCGTGCGGCGCCGCGACAAGGAGTTCCGCGCATGAACGGTCGATGGGCCACCGCCCTCCTGGGCCTCCTCTTCGCGGGCGCGGCCGGCGCGCCCGGGCCCGCACCCCGGCAGGATGCCTGGACGATCGTGGGTCCGGGCGGCGGCGGCACAATGCGCCGTCCCGCCATCAGCCCCCGCGACGCGCGCCTGGTCGCCCTTGGCTGCGACATGACCGGTGCCTACCTCACTCGCGACGCCGGCGAGAGCTGGCGGATGTTCCATCTCGGGGGGGTGGTGGAGAGCTTCGCCTTCGACCCGAGCGATGCCAGCGTCCTCTACGCCGCGAATGGCGCGCTCTGGCGCAGCGCGGACGCCGGCCGCACCTGGAGCATGGTCTTTCCGGACCCGGCGAAGAACACCGTCGAGCACGGCTGGGGCGATCACGCCGACATCGTGTTCACCAGCGACGATCCGCTCTATCCGAGCGGCCAGGACACGAGCATCCAGGCCGTGGTCGTGGACCCGGCCGACCCGCGCCACCTCGTCCTCGCCATGAGCGCGACCGCGCCCGGGCCGCCGGGAAGCCATCCCTCGAGTCGCACCGCCGTCCTCGCCTCGAAGGACCGCGGGCGGACGTGGACGCGCGAAGGCGACCTGGACGTGGAGCGCGTGTTCACGCTGTGGGCGGAGCCGGGGCTCGTGCGCGCCATCGGCGAGACGGGCGCCTACGAAGCAGGCGCGGCCGGATGGCATCGCTTCGATCCGCCCTCCGGACAGAAGATCCAGTCCGGCAGCTTCGGACGCGATCCGCGGACGAAGCGCACGCTCGTCTACGTCACGACGCGGGCGGGCA
>WNGB01048216.1_pt1 | contig 11290 bp, 13 predicted proteins | sample 5400681 | NCBI WGS metagenome assembly WNGB01 (sample SAMN13153367, study PRJNA577476) | soil metagenome | isolation source: 115 cm soil or saprolite under grassland replicate 2 | place: USA:California | collected 2016-06-15 | reverse complement strand
TTCGCGCGCAAAGTCCTCATCGTAATCGAGTAGCGAAGCTCCTTCGCCGGCGGAATTGAATGCTGCCAGATCTCTCGCGAAGGTCCGCTCATTAAATAAATTGAGCGCGGTTGCAGTTCGATCGATAATATTTCATCACGCCAACCACAACGCCAAAATGCGGAATATCCCGGTGCCAGCCAATCGGCGATCCAATAGAATATTCAATGACGGACGTTTGAATTAAACTATTCGGATCGATGTTGAAGAGGTTTCCGGCGCGTGTCCGGACCGGTAAGAGAAATGCCGGCGGGTCTGGAGCTGTTGTGATTTCACTTGCTCCGAACTCGTACTGCCAGCCAAAACTAGCTGTGCGCCGCTTTCCCGTAAATTGATAATATTTAAACGACGTAAGGTGAAGTTTCTCAATCTCCCGGATAAGTTCATGCTCTTCGCCCTCTGAAAGAAAGTTTTGGTGATAAATAAATCCTCCCGGAACTTTTGCCGGGACTTCAAAAAGACTCAGATCTCCATTTACTCTGGGCATACTATTTATAATGCCATGACCCGCGAAAAGTTTAACTGGCCTCGCTAAGGATTTTTGGTGCTTCAGGCAACGATTTTGGAATCATAAAGGGCACAGTTAAATTATCTTCTCGTTCCACGGCCGGCCGCGCGGGCGCAACGTAATGCCCAAGCCCAACATTGATGCCATCTTAGTTTGGCACTCCGTTTTTCAAACGGTCGTTTTGGTCGGTTTCATGTTTTATCTTTGCATTTGCTCCTGTCATTAACGTCCATTTCGACGTTTTGCGAATTCCCGAAACGTCGAAGTCTGTCATGTTATTGAATCCGGGAAACGATTGGAACGGAGTGAAATGATTGGAACGACTGGAACGGACCGGTCCCTGTGATGAACGTAGCGAAGCGGTTGAACGGTAGATTCCGGTCATGCGTGAGCGGAGCCGAAGGATCGACAGGCTAAGCTCAGCTAAGCCCGTCCATCCCGCGACTCTAATGGCTGCGGTTCGACGGCTGCTGACATAAAAAACCCGAGCAACAATTGTCACTTTTCCGACACTTTCTATTTCTGTTGACCGCTGCGTGTGATTCTTATCTAGTTGGCCCGTGTTGCACGTCATCATCGAGATGCCACTCCCAGTTTATGACGGCTTTGTAGATAAGTGTGATCAATCCTCACGCGAATACGCAATCCTAAAAAACGGCCTCATTGTCCGCCGACCAAAAGCCGATCACTTCGAGCGTATAGTGGAATCAAGTGCGATAAGAACGATGCCGACAAACTTCTTTTATTAGCTTCCAAGGTCTATCCCGAAGCCGTTCAATACATCGCAAGAGCTATCATGGCTGCGCTGAAGTCGGATTAGCTGTCAGCAACACACAATTAGCCCACTACCTCGAGCCGGACACATTGACGTGACGGCTGCGTAGGGGTCGCAAGTCCGAATGAGTTGTTCTGGCGCGCGTACTCCGCGTTGCCAACACGAATCAAGCTGGTCGCCAAAAGTCGGATCACCGTGGCGAGTACTTTCTCACGTGGCAGCCCGAGATATGCGGAAGACGGCATGGACGCCGTGTATTCTTTCACTGATTTTGTCAATTTGCGCTCTCTCCGCTGCGGCGTTTCCGTCTCCAACGCGCCTTCATAATTATCCTCTCACTCTCTCCCTTCTTGATTCTCGAAGCCGTCTTTCCCATGCAGCTCTTCGGCTTATTCGATCACCGGCCGCACATCGTCAACAAAATTTCTTTGTAAATTGTCCCCCTGAGTTCGAAATTTTCAATTTTCATTTTCGCCAAACAAGCTCACAGTTTGCGGATTTTCCCGACGTTTTTTTCTGACACGGCGCCATCGGCTGGAGCGTTTTTCATGAGTTTGTTCAATGCTTTGTTGCTGCTCGCACATCTGACAGAGAAGATGGCTCGACTTTTGCGCTTGACCAATACGGGTAGAAGAAAACGTGGAAGCACAAAAATAACATCGGGCAAGTTAATGCAGCGGATCGATGGTTGTTCGACAAAGGAGGTATAACATGTCGTTACTAGTTTTAATTCTCGTAGTTCTCCTGCTGGTGGGTGCGTTGCCAACCTGGCCGTATAGCAGCGGCTGGGGCTATGGACCCAGCGGACTACTCGGTTTGATCTTGATCATCGTACTGGTTTTTGCCCTGATGGGGCGAATTTGACGTCGCTCAAGACCGCGGCTGTTCTTGGAATTTCATAGGTTGCTTGGCTCCCGGAATTAACGGCGGAGCCAAGCAGCAGCGCTAACACCGCATTTTCCACTCCAGGCATTGAGACGACCCGAGTCGCACCACTTGTGCTCCGTCAACTCGGCCGCGTCGGCGCGTTCAGCACAGCACCGCTTCTATTCGGCAGCTTTATCCGACCTTAACGGCCCGGCCGGAGCACGACATGAAAATCGCGCAGATTGCACCCTTTCATGAGAGCGTGCCGCCGCTTTTATACGGCGGCACAGAGCGCGTGGTGTCCTATCTCACTGAAGAACTGGTGCGGCAAGGACATGACGTTACGTTGTTCGCCAGCGGTGACTCGGTAACACAAGCACGCCTGGTAGCGTGTTCCGAGAGTTCCTTGCGTTTGGATGATCAAGTCAACGATCCCCTGGCGCATCATTTTGTTTTACTCGAGGAAGTCTTCGCCCGCGCCGATGATTTCGACGTCATTCATTTTCACATCGACTAATCTCCACTTTCCCTTTTCACGAAGGCAGGACACGGCGCATTTGACGACACTGCATGGGCGTCTCGACCTACCGGATTTAAACCCGCTCCACAAGAAATTCAGGGAAATACCGGTCGTGTCGATTTCCAACGCGCAGCGCCTCCCCATGGCGTGGGCCAATTGGCAAGGGACCGTTTATCACGGGCTGCCGTTGGATCTTTACCAAGCGCGCAGTGAGCCGGGAGAATATCTAGTTTTTCTCGGACGAATCTGTGCTGAAAAACGATTCGATCGCGCCGTCGAGATCGCCAAGCGAGCGAAGATGCCGCTGAAATTCGCCGCCAAAGTGGAAGACGCAAACCGCGAGTATTTTGAACAAACCATCAAATCCGCGGACGGCCATGCCGTGGAAGGGCTCGGCGAAGTCGACGAAGCCGGCAAGCAAGAGCTATTGGCAAATGCCTATGCGCTGCTATTTCCCATTGATTGGCCGGAACCATTCGGACTCGTGCTGATCGAAGCAATGGCGTGCGGCACACCGGTCATTGCTTATCGTTGTGGCTCGGTGCCCGAACTTGTCGATGACGGTGTGACTGGCTTTGTCGTTGAGGATCTTGACGCGGCGACGGAAGCTGTGTCCAAGATCAGAACTCTGGACCGCGCCCTGTGCCGGCACCGCTTCGAAGAACGCTTCAGTGCCACTCGAATGGCGGAGGAGTACTTGGCTATCTACCGGCGGCTAATGAACACTGAATCGCAAACCACTTCGCGTTGAGGGCCAAGGCCGCGCCTTTCCTACATAGCCATACAATGTTACCGGATCATAATATTGGCATCACCGTCACGCCGCACGACGCCAATGCCTCGAAAATCGCGGTCGATTTCCAGATCCAGTGACCCTTGACCGACCGTAAGGTTTTTAACCTGAATTTCCTCGATAAACGGCGGTAGCAGGGGAGCCGCGAAGGTTACCCGGGATCGGCTCGCGTCAATGGACAAACCGAGGCAGGCTTGCAATAGCAAGAATACCGATGCCGCCGCCCAGGCCTGGGGCGCGCACGCCGCCGGATAATGCGTCGGCCCCTCACCCTCTCGCCGCGGAAATCCGCAGAAAAGCTCCGGCAGACGATGGAGATCGAAGGACAAACTGGCATCGAATAGCCCGGTCAGAATTCGATTTGTCGCTTCCTTGAAACCGTAGTTCGCGAGGCCCGCCGCCACGATCGCGTTGTCATGCGGCCACACCGAACCATTGTGATATGACATAGGATTGTAGCGCACTTCTCGGGTGCTCAAGGTGCGCACGCCCCAGCCGGAAAAACATTCGTCACTCAACAGGGTATCCGCGATCCGGCGGGCGTATTCGTCGCTGGCGATGCCGGTGAAGAGACAGTGGCCGGCGTTGGAAGCCACCACTTGGCACGGGCGCTTGTCCTGATCGAGGGCAATCGCGTAGGTGGAAAGTTTCTCGCACCAGAACACCTCATTGAATTTTTCGCGCAGCATCTTCGCTTCATCGAGCAGCGCGCTCGCGCGGCCGACTTGACCAAGGCTGTTGGCAAGTCGTGCTGCCGCCTCTTTGGCACCGTAGACATACGCCTGAACCTCGCACAGGGCGATCGCTCCTTGCGGCAGCGTACCGTCTTCGTGCGAAATCGAATCCGACGAATCTTTCCAACCCTGCTGTACCAAGCCGCGCGAAGATTGGCGGACCGATTCGACAAAGCCGTCGCCGTCCACGTCGCCGTAATTGTCGATCCATTCAAGAGCGGCGTTGATCTGCGCCATTTCACCATGCCGAACCTCGTGCAGAATCTTTCCGGGCGTGGCGTCCTTTTCAGCGATAATCTGCGTCGCTTGATGCGCCGCCAAATAGTTCAATACGCCTTTGGCAACGTAGGCATTAATCCACAGGAACGCCAGAGCCGTGAGAATGCCATCGCGGCCGAAGGGCGTGCTAAACCATGGCACTCCGGCGTACGGATAAAGGCCGTATCCCGTATCCGTGAACATCATGTGTAAATCGGCCGCCGATCGATCAAGCCAGACGTTAAATTCAGGATTCGAGGTTCGCACCAGGCACTCGTCCGCTTTGTATGAATCCGTGGCTCGTTGGGCTTCTTCCAGCGCCGTGCTCAGCAACCGGCGGCTCGGAAGCCGCCTATCAATCGCGAAAGCGTAGGTAATTTCGAAATGCTGCTGTTTGCCGGGCGAGAGAATCCTGTGAAAGTGCGCCTCGAAAGGCGATAATTTTTCCGGCGCCGGAAAGAATGCGATGTCGCTACGACGCACGACGCCGTCTAATCCCTCGTAACCGAGTGCAACACGATCGGCTTCGATCTCATCCGCCAACCGCCGCCCGCGCGCCTTGCGCTTGATCCCGCGCACTTCGAAGATGTCCGCAAAGTCCGTGTCAAACTCCACCGTAAAAAACAATTCCACGGGAGAAAGACTGTAATTGATGAGCTCTAGCGTTTCGAAGCAGGTCGCCTGCCAGATAAACTTGGTGCGAAAAATATGCAGATCGCCGCGCCGCAATATAACGTTGCCATCGACATAGACGTCTGGATTGGTCAAATTGACGGTGAATAGAATATTGTCTTTTTTAACCGTTGAGCTCAGCAGAGAAATCGCGTCCCCTCATGGTAAATCCCTTGCTCGCCCAGGCCGGTCGGCTGGATGTCGCCGCTGCGGTCGAACACCCCGAAGCTGTCGCCTTGTTTCAGCACCCGGACTTCATCGGTGGTCGAGGCCGTGGCAACGATGTAGTAGTTATCGGTGAGACGGATGATGTCTTCCATAATGCGCTGGCCTCCGCCGTGGCAGTGCCGCCAATCAACGAATCCGAAATGGCCGACGCACGCGCCCCCTTGTTGCTTTGTTCAGTCGGCGCGACGCGCAGCCATTGCGCAGCATGTTTGTTCGGTATCGCCTTGGCAGTTGTATTTGGCCAGCATAACAAATTATTCGGCCCAATACCCGACGCGGACCATTTCTTTTCTTCTTTGCGAGGCTGACGCGTGACAGTCCGCTCATGTTCAGTGCTGGCATATAAGTTTGAGCCCGGCCAGTCCTATAGCCATACTTAGAACGACCGGTCAACAATAGCATAGGGTATGGCGAACCGGTCCACTTACCGGAAAGAGAAAAATTCCAGGTCATGGCATTCTGCATGAACTGCAAAATTGGCCGACAAAAGATTTCGACGAGTTGAGGAGTTCAGAGAATATACCAACCGGGGATCTCTGCACAGAGCGTGCAGGCTTAAAGAGATCTCGAAAATGCGCAAGCTCCGATGAAATTGCACCGTAGGGAGAGGATCGATATATGCGTGCTTTGGTCTGGATCAGCTAATCGCAACGGGCTATGCAACACCCGATTTGATCGCCGCGACACGAGGCAGCATTCGTCTGCCTGCGCTCGATGCTCGGGTATAAACGCCAGGCAACGCCAACGGGCCTACGCTGTGCTGTAGTCGTTGCTTTCGCCGAACGCGGGTTGCCTCAGCTTCCAGGTCAATGGGAGGGCAAGTGCGCACAGCGCAGCCATGCCCCAAAACCCTTGCGCGCCCAAGCGCGCGTAGAGCGCGCCGGAGACAAGGGTGAGCAATGCGGTGGCTGCGCCGATGCCAACCGTACCGTAGAGCGCCTGCGCTGTCCCTTCGAGGCCTTGCGGCACGATACGGGCGATCAGACGCATGCAGGCGAGATGAAGCAGCGCAAAGGTGATGCCGTGAAGCGGTTGCACCAGCGCAAGCGCCATCACCTCGGTGGTCTGTGCCACTACCGCCCAGCGAAGCATGCCTGCCAGTGCTGCAATGGCGAGCGCGCCGGCCGGTGTGAGCCGCGTCACGAGTGCCGGGCCGATGACGAAGAACACAAGCACCTCTGCGGCGACCGACTCCGACCAGAGCAAACTCGCGGTAACCGGGCTAATGGTTGCGGCGCTCCAGCGGATCACCGCGAATGCGTCGTGCATGGCGTGGCTACCGAGGATGAGCGCCGCCACAAGAACAAGATTCCGAAAAAGCGGAAGCCGGAGCAGAATGAGAACACCGCCCGCCGGCGCTTGCACAGCATCGGCTGTGCGAGCGTGAATCAATTCCGGCACCAGGATCGCGGCGAAAGCTGCCGCGCCGAGCAGGAAGGACTGCAGCCAAACGATCAAGTCGAGACCGAATGCGCTCACCGCTTGGCCGGACAGCAAAGTGCCGACGATGAAGGCAGCCGAGCCGGTGCCGCGGACCCATCCATACTCGAAGCCCTGACGGCCGCTGCTCGGCGGCGGAGAGGCGGATCCTAGCGCCAATGCGTCCGCCAAGATGGTGATCGGGGCTAGCGACGCGGCATGCAGCAGACTGATCCCAAGCAAGATCCAAAATCCATGCGCCGCGAGATAGCTGAGCGTGACCGACGCGGCAAGCGCGATGCAGACGACGAGGACGATGCGGAGCGCACGGCCGTGCCGGCTGCGAGCACGAGCCCAAGCTGCTCGGGCGCTAACCCCCGCGCGCTGATAAAGCCGGGTAGGAATGGAGAAGCGACTCCGAATGCCGCATACATCGCGGCATAAAGCAGAATGAATCTTCTCAGCTTGGTCGATCGGAGGGAATCGAACATGGCTTCGTACGGGGAGTCTCAGATCGGTGGCGGTGGCGCGCACGTCACTAGCCGCCTTCATTTCGTGCAGCCAGTCGGCAATCGAACATGAAGCGATTGCCGTGGCGATCGGTCCGCTCCATTCTTCTCCGGCAAGCTTATAGACGTGAATGAAGTGTTCAAGCGCTCGTGCTGTCTCTCGCCATCCGCTGGATGGCGACCGGAGCGCCGCCGCCCATTGCTATCAAGACGGTAATGCGAGAAGCCGCCGCGAAGGAGAATGTCTTCGTCTTGTCACATAGATGGGAACAAAAGAAATTTCAGCGTCTCAATACATGGACAACTGCTCGTAGCTTGCCTTTGCCAATTTTGATCCACGTCCCGGGTTATCCAATCGTGGAGCACTAGCGGAGTCCCAAGTAGCCAAGAATGAAGAGTACTACGACTATGACCCCAATGATATAGAAAATATTATACATAGCGTTCCTCTTTTACTCTATGAATCTATTCTATGAAGCGAAGCGGCCGCCTATTGTCGACCGATCGGTAGCCGCGGTCTTCTATTCTAACGCTTGTCTCCTAAATCGGGGGAAATTAGTCGAAAGCCGTCCGCTTCATTGTATCCGTACGGTTAGAGACCGCCATTGGCTTTCGAGAGCAACTGACATACCAGCTCTACCGCTCGCCAACGGCTTAGCATTACGACTTGACACTTTAGCCGACTTCGTCCGCGTGAATCGAGATTTAACTCTGGCGCCGCTCTCACCGAGAGTTCGATGGCGTTTAAGGTTGCAAGATATTTCCGTAAGGAAACAGCGACAGAGTATGAACAAACCACACTAGCGATGCACCAGTCGCGCAAGATAGGTGACTGAAATTTTGCGGATTCGGCTATTGCAACGCTCGGCATGTGGCTTGCTCATTGAGTGTGGGTGCCATGATATTCCGCCGAATCGCGAAAGGAGAAGACGAGACGTGCAGTGGCAATAAACCATCGGTCCGAGAGATTTGCCTCGCAAAAAGCTGCTGGAGTTTCGGGATTATCTCGAAAAGTCTAGCTGGCGATCGCACATCCGCTTCAGGACTTCGAAGCTAGTTGCTGAGCGAAACTCATTTCATCACTTGTTCCAGCTCCTCGCGAGTCTTAGCCCCGAGATAGTACAATACGTCGCAGTGCTGTGATCCAGAATATCGGATAAGTGCGTCGAGGACTATGCCGATGGATTGGTGCTGAGAATGCACTCGGAGACCTAAAAGCTATGAAAATCGCACAAGTCGCCCCGCTTGATGAAAGGGTGCCTCCTCATTGCTACGGAGGAACCGAACGTATCGTATCCTATCTAACCGAAGAACTGGTCAGCCAAGGTCAGGACGTAACCCTTTTTGCAAGCGGGGATTCGTTGACTCGTGCCCGGCTGATCGCCCCGTGTGAACGTTCGCTTCGCCTGGATTCTGATTGCAAGATCCCGCTGCTTCCGCATGTGTTGCAACTCGATCAAGTGCTTCAAAAGGCCGGGGCATTTGACGTCATTCATTTTCACACCAGCTTTTTGCATTTCCCTTTCGCTCGACGACTAGGAAGACGTCATGTCACCACACTCCACGGCCGGCTCGATCTCCCGGAGTTGTTCCGGTTCTTCGGGGAATTCGGCGAGGTTCCGGTGGTTTCGATTTCAAATTCCCAGCGGCGCCCTTTGCCGACGATCAACTGGCAGGGAACGCGTTCGTCGGGCGAGTCTGTCCAGAAAAGCGGCTTGATCGGGCCATTGAAATCGCCAAGCGCGCCAACATGAAGATCAAAATTGCCGCCAAGGTTGACCCGACGGACAAACATTACATGGAAACTACAATCCGACCTTTGCTGGATCATCCATTAGTCGAGTTCATTGGAGAAATTGGCGAGGAGGAAAAGCAAGCGTTTCTCGGCAACGCGTACGCGCTACTTTTTCCGATCGATTGGATGGAGCCGTTCGGCCTCGTCATGATTGAGGCCATGGCTTGTGGCACGCCCACCATCGCATTCCCGTGTGGCTCCGTCCCGGAAGTCATCGATCCCGGAGTGACCGGATTTATCGTCGAAAATATCGAAAGTGCCGTGAAAGCTCTCGAGCAGGTCCCGCGCTTCGACCGGATGCGCTGCCGGGAGATTTTCGAGGCGCGTTTCTCCGCTGAGCGGATGGCAACGGACTATTTAACGATATACGAGAGCTGTGTCGACGCAAAACGCCGCGCTCGCCCCGCAATGGTCCGACCGAAGGAAAAGAGTATGTCCCACACCAAGCATTGGCCCCTCATAGCTCTTGGTCAGCCCCCGAGAGGCTCACGTGTTATAAAATGAAATGTTTAATCGGATAGTGTTTTTTCATCACGAAGCCGGCGAACTTTTTCCAGGTCTGCAGATTTCTGCTGGTGTCGCGCCAATGGCCTCACAGCGAAATACGCCGACAGCGAAAGCGATAATTACGCGTGATCAGTGAACCGAATAAAGAACAGCTATCATTGGACTCAGCAACCAGGCACATCCTGGAAGAATGCAGAATGGTTCTGCCGGGGATTCAAGCGCTGTTTGGATTTCAGTTGATTGCTGTATTTAACGAGGGATTCGCGCAGAAATTATCAACCGTGGAACAGCAGATTCATTTTGTTTCGATCGTTCTGACGGTAATTGCCGTTGCTCTCGTGATGACTCCCGCTGCTCTTCACCGCCAGACTGATCCTTTGGCGGTAACTCGTCAGTTTATCCGATCTAGTACGATCCTGTTGCTCCTAAGTATGTTTCCACTCGCGCTGAGTATTTGCTTGGAGATCTATCTCATCGCTCACATTATAACGAGTCTTTTTTGGTTGGGTTTGGTATCCGCTGTTGGGCTTTTCTTGTTGTTCTTATCCTTGTGGATCGTCCTGCCCCATATCGAGAAAAGAAAGAATTGATCCAGACCGTGGCTCAATCCTAATTGCCTGTTCATTTTCCTGGCAAACAGGAGTAACCGCTGTATAAAGATTTTCCCCTCAGAGATTTTCAGAGCACGTTCTTGGGAAAAAATGTCCTCACTGTCATGGGCCTGGCCTAATTTTTGCTCGCACGATATTAATTGGGTGCGACAGTGATTGAAGCAGTCATTTTCGATATTGATGGGACGATAATTGATTCCGTCCCACTACACATACAAGCATGGAATCTGACTTTTCAGAAATTTGGCAAAGACGTTCCCTTCGAAGCGATACGCCGTCAGATCGGTAAAGGCGCCGATGAATTGTTACCAGTCTTTTTTTCTAAAGATGAGCTACGTCGATTCCGTAAAGAGTTGGAGAGCTATCGCAGTGAACTGTTCAAACGAGAATATCTACCGAAGGTAAAAGTGTTTCCCAAGGTGCGCGAGTTGTTCGAACGGATCAAGCAAGACGGCAAGCAAATCGCGCTAGCATCGATGGCAAAACAAGATGAGCTCGAGGTATACAAAAAAATTGCGCGGATTGACGACCTAATTGATACGGTAGCTTGCTCGGAAGAGGTTAAAAAATCTAAACCGCACCCCGACATTTGCGCTGCGGCAGTCGATAAACCTGCGCATCATTGGGCTGTTGTGCGGTGGTGGGAATCAAGAGGAATTACGTCGAGCCGGTTGCGTTGCGATCTACCAAGAGCCCGCCGACCTGCTTGGGCACTATGACAGTTCGCCCATCAGCTCGGGGTAAGTGGCTAGAATAGAAAGCCTGAGTTACCCCCAGTTTGACTGATAATCGCTTTCCGCAGTGAAGGTCTTCTGCCGCTGGTTGCCTCGCACAATAACGTGAGTGAGAACCCCCGCGGCGTATAGTCGGGGACGGCGCGCCATAACGCAAGTCCCTTACCAATACGTCTCAGAATTCTGATAATCATCTAGCAGGCTTCTCCGAGAGGCACTAGGGTTGGTGATGAGCCAACCCCATAACTCAACGGAGGAGACGAAGATGAAACTGTACGGAGCGATCGATCTGCACTCGACGAATAACGTGACGGTGGTGAT
>WNGB01012904.1_pt1 | contig 11290 bp, 10 predicted proteins | sample 5400681 | NCBI WGS metagenome assembly WNGB01 (sample SAMN13153367, study PRJNA577476) | soil metagenome | isolation source: 115 cm soil or saprolite under grassland replicate 2 | place: USA:California | collected 2016-06-15 | reverse complement strand
GGTCAACGGGTGCCAGGCCACCCTTGCGGCGGTAGAAGCACAGCGCGGTGACGTCGAAGGCGCGGCTCAACACGCGCAGCAGGTGAAAGGTGCGGATCGCGACGCCCGAATCCGGAGGATACGGAAGCGTTTGGCACAGAAACAGCAGGCGGCGTTTCTCAGTGCGCACGGCGGCTCCGCTCGTCCAGGACATCGTGGTACAATCGCAAATGGGCTTCCAGGCGCCGCTCGAGCGAAAAGCGCCTGACCACGGCCGCGCGTGCCGCCGCGGCCCCGGGTGGATCCAGGTCGGCGAGGGTGAAGCAAATCGCCTCCGCCAACGCCCACGGCGATCCCGGCGGCACCAGGGTGGCGGCCTGTGAGCCGCCGACGAGGTCCGGCACGCCTCCCACGGCGGCGGCAACGACGGGAACGTCCGCCTGCAGCGCCTCGAGCAGCGTGTTGGGCAATCCCTCGCTGCGCGACGGCAGCACCAGCAGATCGAGACTCCGGTAGAGCGCCTGGACGTTTTCCACGTGCCCGACGAATTGCACATGCGATTCGAGCGCGAGGCAACGAGACCGCACCTCGAGACGCGCGCGCTCGGGGCCGTCGCCGGCGATCACCCCGGCGAACGGGATCCCGCGGTGCACCAGGATGGCGCACGCGTCCAGAAACACATCGACACCCTTTTCCGGACTCAGCCGGCCCACGACTCCGATCAGCGGACGTCCTAGCTCACTCGCCACAGGAGCGGGCGATTCGCCGGTGCCTGCGGCCGGTTGCAACACGGCGTTGTCAATGACCTGCACCCGGGAACCGGAAAGCGGGAAGAGTTGAATCTGCGATCGCGACATCACGACCACCCGGTCGGCTGCGTTCAAGAGCCGGCGGTCCACCCAATGATAGAACCGCGCTTTGAGATCCTCGTGGGTCACACCATGAAAGAACCCTATCCAGGGCCACGGAGCGCGCAGCGTACGCAGCGCATACGCGACAGCGGTCGCCTTGTAGCTGTGCGTCTGCACGACGGACGGCCGCCACAGCTTCAACACGGCGCCCACTTGCGCGGCCACCCGCCAGTCGAGGGGCCCGCGGTCCTCGACGATGTGGTGGTCGACACCGGCGTCGCCGAGGTATTGCTCGAACGCGGATGGCGGCCGGCGGGACCGGTGCAGAGCGATGATCAGGCACGCGACGCCGCCGTCCTGGAGCGCGCGCGCGAGCGCCGTCAGCTGGCGCCCCGGTCCAGAGACGGACTCCGTGGCAACCAGCGCGGCGATACGCATCGGATGCACCACGGCGTTTTTTGCTCGCGTGATGCGCCGTTCGGTACGGACCATCGGAGCGGCTATGCGCTCACCTCGCCGGCACGGCCGTGCGGGTCTGCGGAGCGGCGCGGCGCGACGGGGCGGCCGGCTCGAGAGTCTGGCCCCAAAGCCAGGTGCGGCGCAGACCTTCGAGCAGCGAGACGAGCGGCCGGTAGGTCAAGAGGCGCTCGGCACGTTCGAGGCTCGCCAGCGAGTCGTGCACGTCACCCGCCCGAGGCGGGGCGAGCCGGTACGGCAGCGCGCGTCCCGTGATTTTGGCGATCAGTTTGACGAGGTCGAGGAGCGAGGTCTGCTCGCCGGCCCCGACGTTGATCGGGGAGCCGTTGACCCGCTCCGCCGGACCGGTGGCGGCCAGGATGTTCGCGTGCACGACGTTGTCGACGTAGGTGAAGTCCCGCGTCTGCGTCCCGTCGCCAAAGATGGTCGCCTCGCGGCGTTCGTGGGCGGCGAGAAAGAACGCCGGGATCACCGCCGCGTACGCCGAGTGCGGGCTCTGGCGCGGCCCGAACACGTTGAAATAGCGGAGCGCGACCGCTTCGATCAGGCCGGCGCGCGCGAACGCGAGCGCATACTGCTCGGTCGCCAGCTTCGACGCCGCATATGGAGAGCGCGGCAACGGCTCGACCGCCTCCGTCTTCGGCAGGGCGGCCGTGTCGCCGTACACCGAGCTGGAGCTCGAAACCACGATGCGCCGAACCTTCCCCTCGCGGCACGCTTCCAGGAGGCGCATGGTCGCGTTGACATTCGCGTCGTGGGACGCCCAGGGGTCCTTCAGGGACCGGGGTACGCTGGGCAGGGCAGCGAGGTGAAAGACGACGTCGATCCCGGCAACCGCCTGGCGACAGACGTCGGGATCGCACAGGTCACCGCGCAGAAAGTCGATGTCGTCGGCCACGCCGGCGAGGTTCGCCTCATCGCCCGTGCTAAGATTGTCAACGACCCGGACCCGGTATCCGAGCGTCACGAGCCGTTCGGTAACGTGGGAGCCGATGAACCCGGCCCCGCCCGTGATCAAGCATGTGGACTGCTGCGTTCCCTGCATGAGCCTTCCCCGGCGTCGGTGGTGGGTGCCTGCTCCACGCGCAGGGAGTGCAAGGTTGACGCCGCCCGGTGCGGCTGCTGGGACCCGCCCGATGGTCGTAAGCTGCTGTGCACCAATCACATAGGCGCGCGCTGCGGCGCACCACCTCTCGCGTCGCGCGGACCGGCTGTAGTAGCCCTGCTACAAACCGACGACGACGCGCTGATCCGCGCCCTTGGCGAGACGCCTGGTCTTGCGGGACCCTAGGGCGTGTGAGCCGCCCGCAGCTTGCCGGCGACGAAGCGGGCGATGGCGCGCGGGGTGCCGAGATTCGCTTCCGTGACTTCGTCGTCGGCGGGCACGACGCCGAACGTGTCGCCGATAAAGCCCAGCACGTCCATCACCCCCATGGAGTCGACGATGCCCTTCTTGAGGAGCGAGTCGTCGTCCGAGAGGACGTAGTCCGGCTTCATGTAGAGAAAGGTTTCCTGCAGGAAGGCGCGCAGGCGCGCCAGGATTTCACTTTCGGTCATCGCTGTCGAATCCTTTAGACGGAAGACACAACCGCCGCGCCCTCGAAGACGACGTCGGCCGAGTCGATGGCAAGGGGCGCCACCGGCCGGCGCGCCTCGAGGAACGTTTGATGCCACAACTGGGTCGAGAGAATCGCGACCAGCGTCTGGTTTTCGCGGGCGCCGGTCGCCTGGCCGGCGCGGCACCGCTTCACCAGGCCGGCAACCGCCGACGCGGTGAAATATCCAGCCCCCTCGATCGCACCCGGTGAAAGCAGGTACTCCACCCACGCCGGCGCCGCCGGGCCAAAGAAGGACGCCGCATCGGGCGCCCGGTAGGGCTGCTTGTGCCTGGCAATGACGCTCGGCGGGACGAGGCGCTTCGCCCAGCGCCGCAGAATGTGCTTCTCCTCGAGACCACGGAGCTTCGAGCGCACCGGCAGCCGCGCCGCGAACTCGTAGAGCCGGTGATCGAGAAACGGGAAGCGCCCTTCGACGCCGAACGCCATTCCCATGCGATCCCCCTGCGAGCTGAGCAGGTACGGGGAGAGCAACGTCGTCATCTCGAGGTAGGCCGCCTGATGCTCCGAAGCCCACCCGGCAAACGCGGGAGGCAGCGTGGCCCGCAGCTCGGCGAGCGCGTCGTGCCCCGCGGTACCCTCGTGCTGTGCCTCGCCATAAAACTGCTTGATGTGCGCCGCGAGCTGGAAGCGCGGCGCATGCGAGAACAGCGGATCGTCCGACGGGCCCGCGCTGAGGAAGAAACTGCGCCAGAAGTCGCCGAGCCGCTGGTTCCCCACCAGGTACGGATAGAGGCGGTCGAACAGCCGCGGTCGTACGTGCGACTCGGGCTGCCGCAGACAGAAACGGCGCACCGCGACTTCCTTGAAGAGATCGTAGCCGAGGAAGAGCTCGTCCGACCCCTCGCCGGTGAGGACGACCGTGATGCCGCGCTCCCGCGTGAGCTTGGCGAGCAGGTACATCGGCACCGGCGCCGTCCGCAGCAGCGGCGTCTCGGTGTGTCGGATCACGTCCGGGAACGCGCCCGCGATCTCCCCGACGTCGATCGGCTGCACCGCGTGATCGCTGCCGACGGCACGCGCCACCTCCATTTGATAGCGGCTCTCGTCGTAGCGCGGGTCCGCGAAGGTGACCGAAAACGTGCGCAGGGCGTACCGCGAGCGCGGCGCGGCGAGGCCGCACGTGATGCTCGAATCGAGCCCGCCGCTCAAGTAGCCGCCGACCGGAACGTCCGCGCGCATCCGCAGGTCCACACTGCTCTGCATCAGCGCGTCGAGCTGCTCGAGCGCGTCGCGCGGCTCATTCTGACGGCCGGAATAGTCCAGGTCGTACCACCGCCGGATCCGCAGCGACCCGTTCTGCCACAGCGCCCAGCAGCCGGGCTCGAGCTGCGATACGCCGGCGAACGGCGTGCGCGGCGGGCGCACCGCCCAGAACGTGAAGACCTCATCCAGACCGATGGGATCGGGCGCCGGCTCCACTTCGCCCGAGGCGAACAGTGCTTTCACCTCAGAGCCGAAATAGAGATTCCCGCCGCGTTGCGCGTAGAACAGCGGGCGGACGCCGAAGCGGTCGCGCGCGAGAAACACCGTTTCGGTACGCCGATCGTGGATCGCGAACGCGAACTGCCCGATCAGCCGGTCGAGCAGCCCCGGTCCCCACTCTTCCCAGCCGTGCACCAGCACCTCGGTGTCGCTGGCGGTGCGAAACCGGTGGCCGAGCGCCTCCAGCTCGGGCATGAGCTCGCGGTAGTTGAAGATCTCCCCGTTGAACGTCACGACCACCTGGCCGTCTTCGTTCGTCAGGGGCTGCGCGCCCCCCGCCAGGTCGATGATGCTCAGCCGCACGTGCCCAAAGCCGACGCGCGGACTCGTATAGAAGCCGTACCCGTCCGGCCCGCGGTGACGAATGGCGGCCGCCATCCGGGCGAGTGTGTCGAGCTGAATCCCGTCGGGATCGCGCCGGGCAATCCCGGCGATGCCGCACACTAGCCGGCGTCCTCGTCTTCGCGAGGGAGAGGGACCGGCTCGACCGTCAGAGAGTGGAGGTGCAGATAGCGGGTCGTCGCGCGCTTCTGCGCGATGTCGCGAAAGCCCCAGGCGACCTGCTCCTCCGTCAGCCCCGTGCGGCGCGCGGTCTCGGCGGCGGAGTCACCGGCGTTCCGCGCGTGCAGCAGCTGGTCGAGCGTCCGCGCCGGGAAGGAGAAGTAGAACTCCTCCTGCGACTGCGGCAGGGAGAAGGTGTCGGTCGTGGGCGGCCGGCTCGTGATGGCTTTGGGCACGCCGAGGTGCTCGGCGACCTGGTAGACCTGCGTCTTGTAGAGGTGCGCGATGGGCTTCACGTCGGCGAGGCCGTCGCCGCCCTTCACGAAGAAGCCCTGGTCGTACTCGAGACGGTTCGGCGTGCCGACGACGGCGTAGTGCAGCCGGTCCGCGTGGTAGTACTCCATCATCTTGCGGACCCGCTGCTTGAAGTTCGTGGCCGCCACGACCTGCCGGTATTCCGCGGCGCCGAGGCGCACCGACCACTGCTTCCCGGCGGGGTTTTGCACGACGAGCTGCGTGACATTCAACCCGTCATGCTGGCCGCGTCCGGTCGGGAGCACGAGCTTGCACTTCCATCCCTCGCCGTACTCGGGGACGGCGCGCTGAATTGCTTCGTCCCGGCGGGCGTAGCATCCCGCGGCGGCCAGGATCGGCGCGATGTCCTCGGTGACATGGTCGATCCCAAGCTGCGTCGCAAGCTCCGTGGCGAGTTGCAGGCTGATCGGATCGCTGTCGCGCTCGGGGAGGAAGAGCCCGAACACGTGCTTGGGGCCCAGCGCGTTGACTGCGAGCGCCGCGCAGGTAGAGCTGTCGATCCCGCCGCTCATCGCCACCACGAGCCCGCGGCGACGGAGCTGGCTGCCGAGTTGGGCGCGCAGTTCGGCGCTTATCCGCTCCACCGCGTCCGCGGCGTTCAGTCGCAGGCGATCCCCATTGTTCGTCATGACCACGGCATCGGCATGGAACATGCCACATCACCGCTACGGACTCCCTCTTGAGGGTGATAGTGCCCACACTCACGCAGCAGGAAGTGTTGCAAAGTCCTTACACCTTCTCGTCGCCCGACGAGGGAAACTTCGCGAGCCTGCTGTGGCAGTCCGGGGAGCGCTTCGCTGCCCGGGTTGCGATGCTCGAGCGCGGGCAGGAGACCAGCTACGCTGCGGTGCTGGAGCGCGGGGCGGGCGTGGCCGAGGCCCTGGCGGCTACCGGGGTCGAGCCCGGGGACCGCGTCGCCGTCCTGCTGAAGCGCGGTCCGGACGCGGCGGCGAGTCTATTCGGCACACTCGCAGTCGGTGCGATTGTCGTCCCGGTCAACAAACTCTACCAACCCCGCCAGATCGAGTATGTCGTACGGCACTCTGGTTGCCGCGCGCTGATCACCTCCACGGACCTGCTGGAGGCGCTCACGCGCCCGCTCGACATCGGCGTACCCATCCTCGACGTCGCCCATCTGCCGGTGTCCGGGAGCTTCGAGCCGGTCCCGCGCTCAGTGCAGGATCCCGCTCAGATCATCTACACGTCCGGATCGACGGGTCAACCGAAGGGCGTCCTGTCGAGTCACGGAAACCTCTGGGCCGGCGTCCGCACGGTGCTGTCCTACCTGCCCATCACCGAGACGGACCGCGTCGCCAGCCTGCTCCCGTTCAGCTTCGTGTACGGATTCAACCAGCTGACGAGCGTCCTGACCACGGGGGCGACCCTGGTCGTGGAGCGCTCGAGTCTCGCGGCGGAAGTCGCGACGTGGCTGTTCAATCAGGACGTGACCGTCGTCGCCGCCGTGCCTCCGCTCTGGATGCAGTTGCTCGCCAATCGCGGGTTTCGTGAGCGGCGCATGCCGTCCCTCAGGATCCTGACCAACGCCGGTGGACGGCTTCCGCCAAACGCCGTCGTCGAGCTGCGAAAGGCGCAGCCGCACGCGGACCTGTACCTGATGTACGGCCTCACCGAAGTGTTTCGGAGTACGTGCCTGTCCCCGACTCTCGTGGACGCCCACCCCGATTCCATGGGAAAAGCGGTGCCGGGCGCGGAGGTATACGTGGTGCGGGAGGATGGGAGCCGCGCGGAGCCCGACGAGGTGGGTGAGCTGGTGCATGCGGGCCCCACCGTCGCGCTGGGATACTGGCAGGATCAGCAGGCGACCGAGCGCACGTTTCGCCCCAATCCTTTCGCGTCCGACGATCGGCCGCCGCTGGCGCGCGCCGTGTTCTCGGGCGACTTGGTACGCGCCGACGCCGACGGCCTGCTCTACTACGTGGGCCGCCGCGACCGCATGATCAAAACGCTGGGATATCGCGTCAGTCCCAACGAGATCGAGGACGTCTTGTTCTCGTCGGGGCATGTACAGGAATCAGTCGTCGTCGGGCGGCCCGATCCCCAGCGCGGCGACGGGATCCTCGCCTACGTCGTGCTGCGTCCGGGGGGAACGCTCGAGAAGGTGCGGCAGTACTGCGCGACCGAGCTGCCCCGGTACATGTGGCCGTCACGTTTCGAGGTGTTGGATGCCATTCCGCGCAACCCGGCCGGCAAGTTCGACTACGTGCAGCTGAGCCGGTCGTGATCAACCGAAAGGAGACACCGTGTCCCAACGCACAGTAACATGGCTCGGTCTGGTCGTTGTGCTCGTGGGCCCTATGGCCTGCAAGCGCATCGACACAGCGGGCACTCCCGGCCAGGGAGGACAGCTGCCCGAGGAAGCACTGCCGAGCACCGACGTCGTGCCGCTCGCCTGGGGCAAGTTGATTTCGGTGACCTACGTACCCACGGTGGATGCGTCGTTCTTGTGGTTCCAGGACGACGCGGGTGACGTGCGCGCGGTGCGATTCAATAACAGCACGGAGCGCATGTGGCCCCAGGCAAGACTCGTGCGGCGCAAATAGGAGACGACCACCATGACCCCAATGTCCAGCACCGCCAGTCGAGTTCTGTTCGCGGCCGCCGTCTTCATGGCCGGCCTCGCCGTCTTGGAGAAACTGGCCAACGTCGCGGGTTACACGCTCACGTTTCTCGGGAACTACGGGCCGTCGCGCTTGCTCGAGTTAGCGGCCGTCGCCCTGCTCTTCGTGATCGCGATGCAGCTGCGTGAGATCAAGCAGGGCGGGAAAAGCATGAGATAGGCAGTCAGGGAGACGAACATGCTGAAATCAGTGCTCCAGGCGGTGGCGAATCGCCTGGGATATCACATTGGCAGGAACCCGCCGGAAAACAGCCTCGGACGGGATCTCCAGAACCTGCTCCGGCGGCTCGGCATCACGTGCGTGCTCGATGTGGGCGCGCACCAGGGTGACTACGGGTCGCGGCTGCGGACGCTCGGTTACCTCGCGCAAATCGTCTCCTTCGAGCCCGTCCCCGAAAACTTTGAAATGCTCGCGGCGCGCGGGCGGGCGGATCCGAAATGGCAGGTCCACGCGCTCGCCTTGGGAGCGCACCCTGGTACCCTGACGATGCGGGTGACGGCCGGGAGCACCTTCTGTTCGTTTCGAGCGCCCTCGGCATTCGGGCTCGCGCAGTTCGGGTCCAAGCTCGAGGTCGTGAAGCAAATCGACGTACGGGTCGAACGCCTCGACCGAGTGCTCGACGAGTGCTGCAGGCCGCCGGGGGGGGGCACGTCGAACGTCTTCCTGAAATGTGATACGCAGGGACATGACCTGGACGTGGTACGCGGCCTCGGCAGCGCGATCTCGCGTATCCAGGGACTCCAGGTCGAGCTGCCGCTCAAGGCGGTCTACGAAGGCGTACCGTCGTTCACCGAGAGCGTCGACGAGCTGCGAGGGCTTGGGTTCGAGCTGGTCGGTCTCTACCCGGTAACCCGCGATCCGCGTCACAACCTGATCGAAGTGGATTGCTTGATGCAGCGGGCACCGGTGCCGGTGGCGCTGCCCTTCCCCTCCCCGGATCGGGCTCTCTCGTGATCAGCGCGGGATGAGGTGCAGGCCGTCCGCGAAACACACGGCGCCCGCCCTGTTCATCGTGTGAACGGCCAACAACCCGCGGCGGCCGATTGGGCGCAGGACCGGTCCGGGCTCTTCCACCAGACCATCGTCATCGATTCGAATGATGCGGTGCCAGCGCACCGCGTAGCCGTAACGCTTGGCACCGTCCTGGACGGGGCGCCACCAGCTGCCGTCGTGGAAGACGAGGCGGCCCGCGGGCCGGGTGCGGCTCACATCGCACCGCACCGGATTGCGGGGATGCGGGGTCCACGGGCCGAGCGGGGTTGCGGCGCGGTACAGATGCAGCTCATCGCAATCGAGGTTGGGCGCCGGCCATTTGGCGGCGAACATCCACCACTGACCGTTGATCGGCGCGAGCGTCGCGTCCGCCACGGCATCGTCGAGGAGAATACGATCCGTCTCCCAGCCGTACGGAAAGGCCGTTGCGCGGAGGAGCTCGAGGCGCCCTCCCTCGAGCGACTCGGGCAACAGATACCACTGATCGGCCCAGCGGAAGACGAACGGGTACGAGAGGTGGTGGGGTCGCTCGAGCACGGTCCGCGGAGTCGTGAGACTGCGATCGGGGCGGAGCTCCATCACGCTCACGTGGCCGAAGGGCTCATCAAACATCTGCTCCTCGATGAACACGAAGGTCCGCCCCTCGTGGACGACGGGGAACGGGTCGGCCCAGAGCCGGTCGGGCGGAGGCAGAATCGCGTCGTAGCGAGCGAGATCGAACTGGCCGCGCGGGTCGTCCCCGGAAGGGGCCGCCAGGAGGTGCCACTGGTACTGGCCTCCGCGGAGCGACGCCCACCGGCGCGCGACGCGCACCGTGTGTCGCGCCCAGAGCGCGGCAGTTCTCAGCACTCCAGGTGCGCGGCGATCCGCCACCCGAGCGGCGACGGGAGTTAGGTCCAACGCCGCGGTGCCCAGCGTCGCCAGGTGACCGAGTTTGATCGCGAGGTCGCCGGCCTGCCGCCACAGCGCTTGCATGGCCGTCAGCACGATGGAGCCCGGCGCGGTGGCCGCGATGCGGCGATGGATCACGCGCCCGCTGCCCGCGCCGTCCCCCATGCGCAACACCGTCGTCAGCGTTTCGCGGCGCTCCACAACGTCCCAGAAGCCCACGGGCAGCTCGTCGAGGAGCTCGCCCGGATCGGCGGCGTATCGCCACACGCCGGCCCGAGCGGCCGCGAGGTGAGCTGCGGAGGGCGTGCTGCGGCCAAACTGAATCAGCACATCCACGTTTGCCGGCGCCGCACGATCGGAAGCGACAGGCACGTCGTTCAGCACGGCGCGCACATCTTCCAGGGCGAACGCATCGGGACCGAACCGAATCGCGCGGCGGTGATCCCGGCGAAGCAGCCGGCGCAGGAGGCTATTCAGTCTCGGCGCCCGAGCCGCGGGCGCGGATGGCTCGGCGACGCATGCGTATGCCACCCGGACGTCGGCACGCTGCCGCACCAGCCGCAGCGCGTGGGCGCGCCAGGCCGGCTGACTCCACGAGTCCAGCCACACACCGACCGTGACGAGCGCGCTTCCTGTGTGCATGCGGGCTGGATGCTATGACCCGGCCGGACGGCGAGCAAGTCCGTGCCCTCCCGAACGGCGGCCGGGCCGCGTACTCTTCCCCGCGCATGAGCGATCCGTCCTTACACGGCAATCCGCCCGATGTAGCTCAACCGAGCGCATTGCGCACGCTGCTCCACGGCCGACTCGGCCTGCCGGACGGCGGCGCGGTGTGGACGCCCGGGTTCTGCTTCCTGCTCGTCTACCTGTGGACGATCCACAGCTACAAGGCGCCGATCGGGTTCGTGGTCGCGCTGGCGCTGCTCGCCTCGATCGTGTTCGGCGGCCACCGGATCCGCCTGCCGGCGCCCGTGGCTTTCTTCGGCCTGTTCTTGCTCTGGGGCACGCTCGGAGGCTTCACGTCGTATTACTGGGACACGGTCAGCGACCGGTTGCAGGAGTTCTGGAAGGTCTGGCTGATCTTCTTCGGCGCGGTGAACGTGCTGCGCACGCCATCACAGATCCGCGTCTTCCTCATCGCCTACCTCACCATTTTCGCGCTGTATCCGGTCCGCGGCATCCTCTTCAACATCGTCACCGGTCAGCATCACGAGGGACGCTATGCGTGGAACTTCGTGTTCTCGAACCCGAACGATTTCGCGACCCTGACGCTCCCCATGCTCGGGCTGACGATCGTGGCGCTGCAGTCGGCGACGAAAACCTGGCAGCGCGCCGCCGCGGCCGTGGGCGCGCTCATTCTGCCGATCTGCGTGATGTTCACTCAGTCGCGGGCGGGGTTCCTCGGTCTCGCGGTCTTCGCGGTCCTGCTGCTGCTGCGCACGCGGCCGAACCTGCGCCTGATCGCGCTGCTCTTCGTGGTGGCTGTCGCCGTCGTCTTTTTCGCTCCGCCCCAGGTCTGGGAACGGATCGGCGGCATGCGCGA
>WNGB01012903.1_pt1 | contig 11291 bp, 8 predicted proteins | sample 5400681 | NCBI WGS metagenome assembly WNGB01 (sample SAMN13153367, study PRJNA577476) | soil metagenome | isolation source: 115 cm soil or saprolite under grassland replicate 2 | place: USA:California | collected 2016-06-15 | reverse complement strand
CCAGGAACTGGCGCGCGTACGCGGACAGCGACTCGACGTAGCGGCGCTGTCCCTCCGCGTAGATCGTGTCGAACGCGAGCGACGACTTCCCCGAGCCAGAGAGCCCGGTGATCACGACCATCTTGTCGCGCGGGATCTGGATGTCGATGTTCTTGAGGTTGTGCTCGCGCGCGCCCTTGACATGGATGTGAGTGATCGGCACTACCCGCGCTCCCGCGGCGTCTCGCGAAGCCGCTCGAAGCCGCCTGGGCGGCCGAATGTTCGCAGCGCCGCGAACTGCTGGGGCGGCTGCGCTTCGGCTCCCGCCGACCTTTCGCCTGGTCCCGGCCCGATCCGCGCACCGACCGGAGCCGGCTCGGCGGGGGGGCCGCTCGGTCCGGTGCGGTAGAAGCGTGGCTGGCCGTCACGCGCGTCCCGCAGCACGGAGCGGAGGTAGATGAGCCAGAAGACAAGGGACACCAGGCCACCGGTGAGGCTCTCGGCGACACCGGGCTGGTAGAAGTTGGGCGACCGGGGCAGGACCGCGTTCGCGACGATCTGGTAGACGCCCATCGGCAGAAGGGCGATCGCGCCGATCCCGAACACGATCGTCCCGACCAACAGGTACGCCCGTCGCAGAGCGTCGCTGTGGCTGCCGACGGTGGTGCCGCGCGGGTACATCGCACGGAACGCCCAGCGGTGCGCGACATAGAAGAGCACACCGAAGAGCGCGAAGGTGGCGCCGCGAACGAGGTCCTCGAGACGCCGACGTTCGAGCCCCTCGACGGCGGGCACGAGCACCTGGATGGATGGCTGCAGGCAGTCCACGCCCAGGGGACACGGACGGATCGCGGCCGTGCCGCCGTAGACGAACTCGTTCCCCGCCACCGTGGCGAGGGCCGCGTTCAGCAGCGCCGAGAAGCCGAACGCGAGCGCGAGCACACCGGCGAAGAGGCCGAGGTAGAGGTAGCCGGGCAGAACGGTGTTGCCGGATAGGTCGAAGCCTTCGCGCCCGCGCTGGAACGCGAGCACACCGATGATGACGAGAACCGCAACGATCGCGATCGGCACGAGGAGGCTGAGCATCAGCTGCCCCGTCGGCGGCGGCCCATGACGCGCTTCGTCGTGCGCGGACTGGTGGCCATCGCCGAGTCGTCGAGCCCTTCGGGACCGCTTTGCAGCACCAGCAGGCCGCGCAGCTCGACGACCTCGTCGCGCAGCGCAGCCGCCTTCTCGAACGCGAGCTCCTTCGCCGCGGTCTTCATCTGCAGCTCGAGGTCCTTGATGAGGCGCGCGAGCTCGTCCTTCGGGAGCTGGCCCGCGGCGATCGGGCGGCCGCCGCTCTCGTACACGCCCTCGACGTCGGCGACCTGGCGCAGCCGCATGCCGACGTCGCGGATCGCCTTGACGACGGTCTGGGGATCGATGCCGTGCTCCTTGTTGTAGGCGAGCTGGACCTCGCGCCGACGCTCCGTCTCGTCGATCGCCGCCCGCATGGAGGCCGTGACGCGGTCGGCGTACATGATCACGCGACCCTCGACGTGGCGCGCGGCTCGGCCGATGACCTGGATGAGCGATCCTTCGGACCGCAGATAGCCTTCCTTGTCGGCGTCGAGGATCGCTACGAGCGTCACTTCGGGCAGGTCGATCCCTTCCCGAAGGAGGTTCACGCCGACGACGACGTCGAACACGCCGAGCCGGAGGTCGCGCAGGATCTCCACGCGCTCGATCGTCTCGATCTCCGAGTGGAGGTACTGGACCTTGATGCCCATCTCGCGCAGGTAATCCGCGAGGTCTTCGGCCATCTTCTTCGTGAGCGTCGTGACCAGCGCGCGCTGCCCGCGATCCACGCGCGTCCGGAGCTCCGCGAGCAGGTCGTCGATCTGGCCGTCGGTCTTGCGCACGTCGATCTCGGGATCGACGAGGCCGGTCGGGCGGATGATCTGGTCCACGACCTGACCCGAGCGCTGTACCTCGTAGGCGCTCGGCGTCGCGGACACGAAGATCGTCTGATCCAAGCGCGCCTCGAACTCCTCGAACGTGAGCGGGCGGTTGTCGAGTGCGCTCGGCAGACGGAACCCGTACTCGACGAGGATCTGCTTCCGCGAACGATCGCCGCCATACATCCCGTGCACCTGCGGGATGCTGATGTGCGACTCGTCCACGAACATGAGGAAGTCCGGCGGGAAGTAGTCGAGCAGGGTCCACGGCCGACTCCCCGCGGGTCGGCGCGCGAGATGCCGCGAGTAGTTCTCGATCCCCGCGCAGCTGCCGGTCTCGCGCATCATCTCGAGGTCGAAGTTCGTGCGTTGCCGCAGGCGCTGCGCTTCGAGGAGACGCCCGCCGTCTTCCAGCTCCTTGACGCGCTCGACCAGCTCCGCCTCGATGTCCTTGATCGCTTCCATGAGCTTCTCGCGCGGGGTGACGAAGTGACGCGCCGGGTAGATGTCGATGCGGTCCCGCTCCGCGAGCACCTCGCCGGTGAGCGGGTCGAGCTCCGTGATGCGATCGACGTCGTCGCCGAAGAACTCGACGCGCACGGCGAGCTCCTCGTAGGACGGCTGGACCTCCAGCGTGTCGCCCAGGACGCGGAACTTGCCCCGCACGAGGTCGCTGTTGGTCCGCTCGTACTGGATGTCGACCAGGTGGCGAAGCACGGTGTCACGGCGGACGCGCTCGCCCTTGTTGAGCCGAACGGTGACCGCGCCGTAGTCGACCGGCGCTCCGAGGCCGTAGATGCACGACACCGACGCGACGATGAGGACGTCCCGCCGCTCGAAGAGCGCCCGCGTGGCCGCATGGCGCATCCGGTCGATCTCCTCGTTGCGCGAGGAGTCCTTCTCGATGTACGTGTCACTTCGTGCGATGTACGCCTCGGGCTGGTAGTAGTCGTAGTACGAGACGAAGTACTCGACCGCGTTCTTCGGAAAGAACTCCTTGAACTCTCCGTAGAGCTGCGCCGCCAGCGTCTTGTTGTGGGCGAGCACCAGCGCCGGGCGTCCTGCCTCGGCGATGACTTTGGCCATCGTGACGGTCTTACCCGAACCGGTGACTCCCCGTAGGGTCTGCGACTTCATCCCGCCGCGGAGACCGTTCGTCAGCGCGGCCGACGCCCTCGGTTGATCGCCGGCCAGATCCCAGGGCAGCACGAGCTCGAACGGCGCGCGGCCGCTCGGACGGTCGATCGGGACCTGCAGGATCTCGCTCTTGGGCACGGGCGCCTCATTCTAGAACGGATGTTCGGTGACGGTTCGGTCTCCCCCGGCTCCCCCGATTGTCGCGCACCAGCCGACTATCTGCCGCGTTTTTCCCACCAAAGCGCTATTGCGGTACCCCTGACCGCTCCGTAGCGTCACCTGTGTCTAGGAAGGGACGGGCCACACACTGGAAAAGCTGCGCATTTTCCTACATGGCGAGGAGGGGCAGAACCTCGTTGAGTTCGCGCTGCTTCTGCCCGTCCTCCTGTACATCCTGATGGGGATCATCCAGTTCGGCCTGATCTTCGCCGTCTACGTGACAATCAACAACTCGGTCCGCGAGGCGGCCCGTTGGGGCTCGATCTACGTCTACGACAACACCATCAGCATCACGAACAATGACACCGCGCGTAACAACGGCATGGTCGACCGGATCTACCAGTCGCGCGGCATCCTGAGCATGGCGCCGCGTGGCGGCGCGACGGTCAACTTCAGCACCGCCTCCACCGGATCGTTGGCGCTGTTGTCTTGCCCAACCCAGACACCCCCTCCCGAGACCGGACTTGCCTGGTGGTACGGCCCCAGTGGGGGCGCGAACCCAGACGTGACGGTGTGTTACTCCCGCCCAGGCGGCGTGACGGCCAACGACCCGCGCCGCGGGTACTACCTCGACGTCCAGGCTTGGTATCACTTGCAGGTCTTCATCCCGCTGCTCCAGCAGTTCCTTCCCGACGACCTGCAGAAGGGCGCGCCGTGGATCCGGCTGCCCGGACGCATCACAGTCGTCGTCAACTAACGATTAGTAGCTAGAGTCCACTAGCACAGAGGAGAGGAAGACAAGGTGCAGGACGGTTCACGCCGCCGCGCGCGGCTCATTCTTATCGTCGGTGTCGCGCTTGCGATGGTCGCGGGCGTGGGCACGTTCGTGTACGCCTCCGGGGCGAAGAGCGACCAGCCGGCGCCGGTGGAGACCGTATCAGTCCTCGTCGCCGCTCGCGAGATCCCGGCGAAGACGACGCTCACCTCCGCGGATGTGCGGCTGCAGTCGTACAACGTCGACTCGAAGCCGGCCACCGCGATGACGAAGGCAGACGACGCGCTGGGCAAGATCACCATCCAGAGCATCAGCGTCGGCGAGCCGATCCTGCCGACCAAGTTCGCGGACCCCAAGAACCCCTCGTTCGTGGTGATCCCGGCGAGCTTCATCGGACCCGACGGGGCGCCTCAGCCCAACTCGCCGAACTTCCGCGCCATGTCGATCACGGTCGCCGACCAGAATGCCGTCGGCGGCACGGTCCAGCCCGGCGACCTCGTCGACCTCGTGTTCACCTTGCAGTTCGACCCGACGACGAAGCTTCAGCGGGCGACGCCGCAGCAGACCGTCGACTTCAGCGCGAAGATCATCCTCGAGCGCCTCCCGATCCTCGCCCGCCTCGCGAGCGTCTACACGATCCGTGTGGACGCCCTGACCGCCGAGCGGATCGCCTACCTCCAGTCGTCGGGTGGTCAGATCGCGTTCCTGCTACGCGCGCCGAAGGACGAGCGCGCCAGCGGCTCGACCGGCGCGACGTTCGCGGACATCTACACGAACTTCCACATCAGGATCCCGGAGAAGGTCAGCCCCTAGGAATCTAGCCGCGGGGCGCGGACCTCGAGCGCTCCCAGGCTCCGCGAACACGAGCTCGTGTCGCGTCGCGGTCGCCGTCGTTCAGGATGACGACGTCGGCCGCGGCGCGGAACTCCTCTTCCGTCGCCTGCCGGGCCAGGCGCATCTCCGCCTCGCCCCGCGGTAGACCGCGCGCGCCTAGACGCTCGAGCAGCAGCGCTCGCGGCGCGAGCACCACCCAGATCTCATCGCAGACGCTCCGGAGGTCCGACTCAAGCAGCTTGATGGCCTCAACGACCATCACGTCGTTCTCCCGAAGCATGTTGCGTGCTTCCAGGATCCGTGCGATGACGCGCGGGTGCATGATCCGCTCCAGCCGCGCGAGCTTCTTCGGATCGCCGAAGACCTCGGCGGCGAGCTTCGCGCGGTCGATCTCCTTGTCCTCGCCGAGCACGCCGGTGCCGAACGTCTGCACGATCGCGCTGTAGCCGACCGTCCCGCGCGACTGCTCGTCGTGCACGAGCTGGTCGGCGTCGATGACCTTGGCGCCCAGCTCGCGCAGCATCGCCGCGACCGCCGACTTGCCGGCTCCGATCGGACCGGTGAGCCCCATGACGCGCGGGCTCACTCCTGCGGAGCCTCGCTCGCCTTCGCCCACTCGTCGTACAGCTGGCGCAGCGACCGCTCGAGCGCCGCGTGCTCCTCGCCGATCCGACGAGTCTCGAGGTAGTTGCCGCTCTGCGCGATCTGGCTGACCTTCTCCGACAGCTGTTTGAGCTGCAGCTCCATCGCCGCGATCCGCGCTTCGAGCGCCCGCGTGCCGCTGATGCGCCGCACTTCGGAGGCTTTTGCGTTGCGGCGGAGTATCGGCCGGGTCCTGTCGGGGCTCGGGGTCTTCGCTCGCTCGCTGCTGGCCCCCTCACCCCAGCCCGCCGCGCCGCGCTGTTCGCGGGGGCCGGACTCTCGCTCGCGATGACCTAAACTCGCCCCGCCACCCGGCCGACCCTCCGTCCTGGTCACGAATTCGACGATCGGAGCGTCGCGGCCGGCCGCGCGCTCGCGCTGGTAGGCCGTCCAGCCCCCCTCAAAGCGACGGAGAAGGCCACCACCGATCAGCCAGAGCTCTGAAGCGAGCTTGTCAATGAAGTAGCGGTCATGACTGACGAAAATCAGTGTCCCTTCATAGTCGGCCAACACAGCTTCCAGCTGCTCCCGCGCGGCCAGATCGAGGTGGTTCGTCGGCTCATCGAGCACGAGGAGATTCGCGTGGCGCAGCGACAGCCGCGCCAGTGCAAGACGACTGCGCTCGCCGCCCGAGAGGACCGATACGGCGCGACCGACCTCCTCGCCGCGGAACAGGAACCGCGCCAGCAGATCGCGCGCCTCCTGGTCGTCCAGCGCCCCGGCGGACCGCATCGCCTCGAGGACGGTCTGGTCGCCGGTGAGCTCGGCTTGCGCCTGCTCCAGATACGCGACGCGGGCGCCCGGAGCGGCGCTGACGTACCCGTCGAGGGGCGCGAGGTCGCCGACGAGGGTACGCACGAGTGTCGTCTTCCCCGCGCCGTTCGGGCCGACGACGGCGACACGCGCATCGCGAGCGACACGCAGCGGACCGCTGCGCGCGACAGGATCCGCGTAGCCGACCGCGAGCGCCGTCGTCTCCAGCACGGTCTCACTCCCAAGGTCCGCCGCCTCGAGACCCCAGCTGTGGTGCGTGGACTGCGTCGGCGCTTCGATCCGCTCGAGCCGCGCGAGCTTCTTGCCGCGGCCGCGCGCTTCCTTCGAACGCTGGCCGGCGCCATAGCGCCGGATGAACTCTTCGGTCCGCGCGATCTCCTCGGCCTGCTTCGCGGACGCGCGCATCTGCGCGGCCTCGCGGTCCGCCCGCTGTCGCGCATAGTGCGAGTAGCCCCCGCGGTACTCGATGACCGTCCGATCTTCGATCGAGAGCGTGCGTGACGTGACGCGATCGAGGAACCAGCGGTCGTGACTCGAAATGAGGCATGTCGCGGCCTGCTCGACGAGAAAGCGCTCCAGCCACTCCAGCGCGGCGACGTCGAGATGGTTCGTCGGCTCGTCGAGCAGAAGAACATCCGGGTCGTCGAGCAGCAGGCGCGCGAGGCCGAGCCGCGTTCGCTCACCGCCCGAGAGCGTCGCGACCTCACGGTCAACGAGACCTCCGAGGCCGAGCCCGCCGAGGATGCGACCGAGGGTCGCGTCGAAGTCGTAGCCGCCAGCGTGATCGAAGTGATGCTGGGCGTCGGCGTAGCGCGCGAGGGTCTCGGCATCGCCGCTCGCGATCTGCGCCTCGAGATCGCGGAGCTCGCGCTCGAGCTCCCGGAGATGCGCGGCGGCGCCGCGCGCGTGCTCGATCACGGTGCCGCTCGCATCGTCAAGGAGCTCCTGCCGCAGGAACCCGACGCGCGTCCCGCGGGCGTACGCGACCGCGCCGCCATCGGGGCCGTCGAGGCCGGCCGCGATCCGCAGGAGCGACGTCTTTCCCGTTCCGTTCGGGCCAACGAGGCCGACCCGGTCGCCGTGACCGATCCGGAAGGAGACATCCTTCAGGACCTCCCGCGCGCCATACCAGCGGATGACGGCCTGGACCGAGAGCACGCTCATCGGGATATCCTGCGCCGCCAGATACGCGTCGCCTTCTGACAACGCGCGCAGTGGAAGGTCCCGCGCCCGCCGACGACCGTGCGCACGATGGCGCTCCCGCAGCGCGAGCACGGCTCGCCGGCGCGGTCGTAGACCTGGAACTCGCGCTGCATCCGGCCCTGGCCGCCGCGCGCGTCAAGGTAATCGCGGCGCGACGCTCCACCGAGGCGGATGCCCTTGCGGAGGACGAACCGCAGCGCCTCGCGCAGCCGCGCGACCTCGTCGGCCCGGAGCGAGCCCGCGGTGCGCAGCGGATGGATCCGGGCCCGCCACAGGGCCTCGATGGCGTAGATGTTCCCGACACCGGCGATGCCCCGCTGGTCGAGCAGCAGCGGCTTGATGGCCGACCGCCCTCGAAGCTGGAGGAAGTCGCGCAGCCAGCGCGTCGTGAAGCGGGCGGTGAGCGGCTCGATCCCCAGGACGCGGTGCAGCGGCAAGCGACCACGCGGGGGGTCCTCGGGGGGTCGCTTCGCGCCCAGGGGCCCCTGCCCCTGAGCCCCCCGGTAGTTGTCCTCGACAAGATCCGTTCGATCGACGATCGCCATGCGTCCGAACTTCCGCGTGTCGGAGAAGCGCAGCACCGAGCCGTCGGCGAAGCCGATGATCGCGCGAACGAACGTGTCGTCGGGTGCCCCCGGCTCGCGGAACAGGAGCTTCCCGGTCATGCGCAGGGAGACGATGAGCGCCTCGCCGCCGTCGAGCTCGAGGACGACGAACTTCCCGCGCCGTCCGACGCCAGTGATCTCGCGGCCCGCCAGCCGCGTCGCGAAATGAGCCGCGGGCACGGGCTCGGTCACCCGATGCCAGAACGATTCGAACGCCGCAACGCGTCGGCCGACCACCAGCTCGCGCAGCTGCCGCGCGATCGTCTCGACCTCGGGCAGCTCAGGCATGTGTCGCGGCGGGCAGCTGGACGCGCGTCAGCTCGTCCCAGTTCGTGCCGACGCGCAGGTCGACGACGAGCGGCACGTCGAGCGCATAAGCGGCGGACATCTCGTCGCAGAGGACGCGGGCCGTCGCGTCGACGGCGTCGCGCGGGACCTCGGCGACGAGCTCGTCGTGCACCTGGAGCAGGACGCGCGCGGGCGATCCGGTCTCGCCGAGACGGTCGTAGACGCGGCGCATCGCGATCTTCATGATGTCGGCCGCAGTGCCCTGGACCGGCATGTTGATGGCCATCCGCTCGGCCGCGCTGCGTATCGCGGAGTTCGGGCTCGTCATGTCCGCGATGTAGCGGCGGCGACCGAGCAGCGTCTCGACGTAGCCCTGCTCCATGCAGAACGCCTTCGTCTCGATCACGTAGCGCCGCACCTGCGCATAGCGCTTGAAGTATTCCTCGATGAAGCGCTGGGCTTCCTCGCGCGGCATGCCCATGCGCCAGGCAAGACCGAAGTCGCTCATACCGTAGATGATCCCGAAGTTGAGCATCTTCGCGACGTCGCGCTGCTCACGAGTGACCTGGTCCTCGGCCACGTTGAAGCCCGCGGCGGCGGTCCGGCGGTGCACGTCGGCGCCCTCGCGGAACGCCGCCGTCAGCGCAGGATCGCCGGACATGTGCGCGAGGACGCGCAGCTCGATCTGCGAGTAGTCCGCGGCGAGCAGGACGAGACCGGACCCACCGGCCACGAACGCGCGCCGGATGCGGCGCCCGAGAGGCGTGCGGATCGGGATGTTCTGGAGGTTCGGGTTCTTGCTCGAGAGGCGCCCCGTCGCCGCGACGGCCTGATCGAACGTCGTGTGCAGCCGTCGCGTGTCCGGGTCGACGAGCAGGCCGAGACCTTCGGCGTACGTCGAGCGCAGCTTCTCGATCTCACGGTATTCCAGGATCTTCTCGACGACGGGGTGGGCGCTGCGCAGCTCCTCCAGCACGGCCGCGTCAGTCGAGTATCCGGTCGCGGTCCGGCGGCCACGCGGCAGCTTCAGCTCCTCGAACAAGAGACTGCCGAGCTGCTTCGGTGAATTGATCGGGAATTCGTGACCGACCGCGTCGTACGCCTCGCGCTCGATGCGGGCGACCTCGCGCGCGAATTCCTGCCCGAGCGACTGCAGGTAGGGCAGATCCACGGCGATGCCGGCCTCCTCCATCTCGACGAGCACGTCGACCAGCGGAAGCTCGATGTCGGCGAACAGCTTCCGCATCCCGAACCCGTCGAGGTCCTCCTCGAAGAGCGCGCCGAGCCGAGCCGCGGCGACCGCGCCCGCGCCCGCGCGAGCAAGCCGCTCCGCGGATGTCGCGACGCGGTGCGGGTCTCTCCGGTCCGCCACCGGCAGGACCGGCACTTCGAGCTTGAGCCGCTCGGCCGAGAGATCCTCTATCGCGTGATAGCGGCGGCTCGCGTTCACCAGGTATGACGCGAGCATCGTGTCCATCGTGACGCCGCGAAGCTCGGCGTCCGCCCGCCGCAGCGCGCGGCGCGCGGTCTTCGCGTCGTGCACCGTCTTGGCGACCGTCTCGTCGGCCAGGACGGCACGGATCGGAGCCGGGATTCCGGAGATGGTCGACACGTACCACGCCTCCTCGCCCGCGGCGAGGCCGAGACCGAGGAGCATCGGATGACGACCAACGTCGACGTCCGCGTGCAGCGCGACGGAGGGCGCCGCGCGTAAACGCTCCGCGACGCCCGCCGCATCGGCGGCCTCGACGAGCGCCGTCGCTATGGCAGGCGTCACCGACGGCGCGGGGTCGAGTCCCAGCGCAAGCTGGCCCGGCCGAGCAGCGGGCACAGCCGCCGGAGCGAGGTTCCCGTCGGCAGGCGGAAGCCGCGGGATCAGGCTGCGGAACTCGAGGTCGCGGAACAGCTCGAGCACGCCCGCTCGGTCGTAATCGCGGAAACGCGTGGCCTCGACGTCCAGCGTGAGCGGCAGATCCGTGACGATCGTCGCCATCTCGCGACTCCGGTACACCTGCTCCTTGTGCGCGGCGAGGCCGTCGCGAAGCTTCGGCGTGAAGCGCGAAAGGTCTGCGTACACGCCTTCCAGCGTTTCGTTCTCGGCGATGAGCTTGGCGGCGGTCTTCTCGCCGACCCCGGGAACGCCGGGGATGTTGTCGGTCGTGTCACCCTTGAGCGCCTTGAAGTCGACCATCTGAGCGGGCCGCAGGCCGTAGCGCTCGTGGATCTTCGCCTCGTCGTACACGACCGTGTTCTGGAAGCCCATGCGGGTCGTGAAGAGCTTCACCTTCGGCGTGACGAGCTGGAGAGGATCGAGGTCGCCCGAGACGATGATGGCTTCCAGCCCCGCGGCATCGGCCTGCTTCGCGAGCGCGCCGATGACGTCGTCGGCCTCGAATCCCGGCAGCGCGTAGATCGGCACACCGAACTTGCCGAGCAGCTCCTTGCAGCGCTCGAATTGCGGCCGGAGCTCGTCGGGCATCGGCTTGCGCGTCGCCTTATACGTCGCGTCGCGTTCGTGTCTGAAGGTCTTGCCAGCGAGGTCGAACGCCGCCGCGATGTGCTGCGGCTTGATCTCCTCGATCGCTTTGAGAAGGATCGACGCGAAGCCGAAGGTCGCGTTAGAGAGCTCGCCCTTTGTGGTCGTGAGCGGCGGGATCGCGAAGTAGCCGCGGTAGATGAGCGAGTTCGAATCGAGCAGGATGATGCGTTCGGGCATAGCTTGAGTATGACGAGCCACCGGGGTGCTTCGCTCCCCGAGGACCCCCCGCGTCGCGCCTCGACCGCTGAATCAGATCTGTGAGTGCAGCCGACGATGCAGTGCGACCGCGATCCCGCCACAAACGACTGCGAGCGCAAGCCACAGCCACGGACTGGGGACCGGGGATCGCTGCGGCTCCGTCGACGAGGCTCGTACGGCCTCCTGCGGGGCGGGCGCCACATCCGGAGCGCCCGACG
>WNGB01025030.1_pt1 | contig 11293 bp, 10 predicted proteins | sample 5400681 | NCBI WGS metagenome assembly WNGB01 (sample SAMN13153367, study PRJNA577476) | soil metagenome | isolation source: 115 cm soil or saprolite under grassland replicate 2 | place: USA:California | collected 2016-06-15 | reverse complement strand
GGCTTGCTCCCGGATTGTCAAGTGCCGCATTCGCCGCATTTGGTCCTGCAATCGCATCAGTGACCGTCGCAATCGTGACTTTTCCGTACGCAGTCCAACCCGAAAGTTGCCTTTCCGATTGCGAGTGCAGTACAGCGTGAAGCCCAAGAAATAAATCGTCTGTGGGCGGTTCCGGCCACGCTTGCTGGCATATCGCTGCGCAAAGCGACCAAATTCGACGAGCTTGGTCTTGGTCCGTTCCAGAGTCAAGCCAAACTTCCGCAATCTCTGGCACAGCGCCTTCTGGACCCGGAGAGCGTCTGCGCGATATTGGGCTTTTCGCAGCTCAATGGCCCCGCCCACCGATGCCTCTATCTACGCTTCAAGAAACACCACACGGTGTCCCCCGCAAGACTCGAGGTCAGGATGGATTCGCTATTTCCTTTCCCGTAGGGCCCTTGCATCCCCTACAACATGCCGGTTTAACCCGGCGCACTCCGAATTGCCCGTAATCCGGCCAGAATCGAGGCAAAGTCGCGGAGATCACTTCCTACTGGCGACTTCGCAGGACTAATCCCGTCCGTGGAAGCCGGATAGATTCCGGTCAGTCGACCGACTAGGGAGCGCAATCGCATCGCGGTGCAGGCGCAGTTAGTTCTTACCGGGTGACATACCTCTGCCTCTGTTAGGGCACTGACAATTGAAGGGCGACAAATTGTGGCCACGGTCATTCCCAGTCGGTAGCATAGTCAGACATGATCGTCTCGACATCACCGGCCTCGAAAGCTTGCCAGTGATGCTTCAACGTCTGCTCCGTTTGTTTACCGTTGCCGGAAGGCATTTTGCACACTTTCCGGAAGAGAGGTGACGATTGCTGCCTTCTCACCGCTATCGGCGGGGCAGGGCGCTCCGGCCGCCTGCCACTGTTTCACCTTCGCTGCAAACTCGTCGTGCGACATCGGAATAGGATCCCGGCCTTCACCAGGATTCCAGCCCCACGCGACCAATTTGTCTTTCGTCAGGTGCTCGACGAGTTGATCGAGGTTGCGATTCTTATTTTGCTTCGGGTCCTTAATTGAACGGCAAATCTGCGCGTCGCTGAGGCCCTGCCAGATCATTGCCGTGGTGGGCGGCGGAAGCGCCCAACTCGGCGCACCGGGCGGCGTGTGCGCGCCAACGAGATTGTGGTCCTGATGGCAGGTGCTGCACTTTTCGGCGGTCACTCCATGACCTTCGGGCCCCCGTCGCACGTTCATGGTGTGCGGATGACCGTCATCGCCTTGCCGCGGGAAGTCACCGCGCGAATGGCAGTTCATGCAGCGGGGATGCCGCAACACTGACACAAACTCGACAAAGAGCGCTCCGTCAGGTGCCGCCGCAGCTGAAGCTGTTGCCTTAGTGGCAGGCATTTCCGCCGCGTTGATCGGGCATGAAATCAACACGGCTCCGGTAAAGGCGAGAACCGTTGCGGCGATAACGAAGAGGGCTGAAGTTTCCCAGTGCTTCATACAGCCTCCGTCATGCGGATCGGCAGCTTGCGGATCCGTTTCCCGGTTGCGGCGAACACCGCATTCGCGATAGCCGGGGCTGTGCACGGCACTCCCGGCTCTCCAATGCCACCTGACTTCTCATTGCTCTCCACAATGTGGGTTTCAATTTCGGGACACTCATTAATGCGCATCACGGGAAAAGTGTGAAAATTCGTCTGCTGCAACCGCCCATTCTCGAATGTGAGTTCCTGAAAGAGCGCTGCCGACGCAGCGAAGATTGCGCCGCCCTCCAACTGGGCTGCGATGATGCCTGGGTTTACGTAATGGCCGCAATCTATTGCGCTCACGATGCGATGCACCCGAACCTTTCCCTCGATGACTGAGACTTCAGCCACCTGAGCGTTATAGCTTCCAAATGCAAAGTGCACGGCAATGCCTCGGGCACGATCTTTCGACAATGGCTTACCCCATCCTGCTTTTTGAGCGGCGAGATCAAGCACGGCGAGGTGTCGACGTTGCTTCGTCAGCAAAGCACGCCTGTACTCGTACGGATCCTTGTGCGCGAGAACCGCGAGTTCGTCAATGAAACACTCAGTAGCGAAGCCAGTGTGCGAGTGTCCCACTGATCGCCACCATTGAACCGGCACGCCTACCTCGGCCTGGTGCGATTCGACAGCCAGGTTCGGAATCTCATACGGAAGATCGTCAACACCCTCGACCGATGCCGGATCGTAATCCTTTCCCTTCATCATCATGCTTTCGAACATTGTTCCCGACATTATCGATTGGCCGACCAGCCGCGATTTCCAACTGACTGGGTTACCGCTCGCGTCGACACCACCGACAATCGCATGAAGAAACGCCGGGCGATACCAACCGCCTTGCATGTCGTCTTCGCGCGTCCACACTACCTTTACTGGAACTCCCGCAGCCTTTGCAGCATGAACGGCTTCCACCACGAAGTCCGACTGCGGCGTTGCCCGACGGCCGAATCCACCGCCCAGAAAAGTGGTGTGGATCTGGACTTTCTCATTCGGAAGACCGGCGACCTTGGCTGCGGCCGCGCGGTCCACAGTCTGGAACTGCGTTCCCGTCCAGATCTCACAGGAGTCTGCTCGAAGATCCACGGTGCAGTTCAGAGGCTCCATCATCAGATGGGACAGATAAGGCACCTCGTAGACAGCCTCGATCTTTTGCGCAGCCTTTGCGAGCGCGGCGTCGGGATCGCCGTCGCGGCGCACACTCTTGCCCGGCGACTTGGCTTGCTCCCGAAATTGCTGCATCATCTGGGTCGTGCTGAAGACATGCATCTCGCCTTCATCCCAATCAATGCGAACCGCATCACGCGCCAGTTTGGCCTGCCAAAAGGAGTCCGCAACCACGGCCACACCGGAGGGCACTGCCACGATTTTGCGTACGCCCGGCATATTGCGAGCGTGAGAGTCATCGAAGCTCTTCACCTTTGCGCCGAAGATAGGAGCGCGAGCAATGACTGCAGTAAGCATTCCCGGAGTTTTGACGTCAATCCCAAAGACTGCTTTGCCGTTTATCTTTTCAGGAGTATCGAGCCGCTTTACCGGTGTGCCAATCAGCTTGAACGCCTTGGGGTCTTTTACAGGGACCTTTGCCGGTGGCGTCATCTTTGCAGCGGCTTCGGCGAGTTGACCGTAACTTAGCTTGCGATTTGTCCCGTCGAGTACAACGCCAGATTCCGTCCGCAAAGTCGCGGGATCGGTATTCCATTGCTGGGCCGCAGCCGCGATGAGCATAGCGCGTGCGGCCGCTCCCGCATTGCGATACTGCTCAAACCCGGACCATACGCTCGAACTTCCTCCCGTAATTTGCATGCCAAAGACTGGATGGTTGTACTTTGGATCGACCGGTGCCGATTCGTAGACAACCTTGTTCCAGTCCGCATCCAGCTCTTCGGCAAGCAGCATCGGCAACGCAGTATAAACGCCTTGGCCCATTTCTGAGTGGTTCACGATCACTGTGACTCGTTCGTCAGTGCCGATACGCAGGAAAGCATTCGGCATGAATGCACTGCCGGAGCGTTCTTCCGCGACCGCTAACTTGCTCGCGCCGGGAAGATACAAGCCAATCAGCAAACCACCGCTGGCCGCGACTGAAAGCCTCAGGAATTCGCGCCGTTCCATCTGGCGAGTACTCATTTTGTTCCTCCAGTAGACATCATGCCGGCAGCCCGGTGGATCGCCTTTCGGATCCGCGGATAGGTGCCACAGCGACAGATGTTTCCTGTCATTGCTTGGTCGATGTCTTCATCGCTCGGTCGCCGCTTTTCGCGCAGCAGGACCGCCGCACTCATCAGTTGTCCGGATTGACAGTAGCCGCACTGCGGTACGTCTTCGGCCAACCAGGCGCGTTGCAAGGGGTGACTCAGATCTGGCGACAGCCCTTCGATGGTCGTCACTTCCTTGCCCTCCGCCCGCGACACTGGGGCGATTGCTTCCCCATTGAGATGGACAGTACAAGCACCACATTGCGCCATGCCGCAACCGTACTTGGTCCCTGTCAGGCCGAGGTTTTCCCGCAGAACCCAGAGAAGAGGAGTTGAAGGATCGACGTCCAAATTTACGCGCTGCCGGTTTACGCTGAAGGAAATCATTGGAACACCTCCGTTAAATTAATAGAGGTTGCGATTGCGGAAGCAGGAGAAGATTTTACTCCAACCGGATCGCCTCACCCGAGTGGTCGGCAACTCTTCCCTTACCAGACTGGGGAAGGATTGCCCATCACCCGCCCGAAATCGCACGCGGTGAAACCAATTCAGTGCGTCTCGGCGACAAAGGCAACGTCGACTCCGGATGAGACTCCTTAACTTGAAAAACTCCTGGCTTTTGACGCCTCCGACTCGCATATTTTTCTTCTTCATTCTTGTTGCTCTTTTCTGCTCAGCGGCCCACTAACTTTTGCAATTCTTCGGGATAACGAGCGCCTTGCACCGGAATTTTCGAAGCTGCATTCTCGATTTGCCGGAGATCTTCGGGCATTAGTTCGACGGCGGCTGCGCCAATGTTTTCCTCAAGACGGTGCTGCTTGGTCGTGCCTGGGATGGGGACGACCCACGGCTTTTGCGCTAGCAGCCAGGCAAGCGCTATCTGAGCAGGTGTGACCTTCTTCTGCGTAGCAAATTTGCCGACTACATCCACCAAGGCCTGATTCGCCTTCCGATTCTCTTCGGTGAAGCGAGGAACGATGTTGCGGAAATCGGTTTTGTCGAACTTCGTACCTTCGTTGATCGCGCCGGTAAGGAAGCCCTTTCCCAGCGGACTGAACGGAACGAACCCGATCCCGAGTCCTTCGAGTGTTGGTATGATCTTCGCTTCGGGCTCTCTCCACCAAAGTGAGTATTCGCTTTGTAGTGCCGTGACATGTTGAACCGCGTGTGCGCGGCGAATCGTCTGTACTCCTGCCTCTGAAAGGCCGAAATGTTTCACTTTTCCCTGCTGGATGAGGTCTTTCACAGCTCCAGCGACATCTTCGATGGGCACGTTCGGATCGACGCGATGCTGATAGAACAAGTCGATGACACCGGTCTTGAGGCGCTTTAGAGAAGCCTCGGCAACTTCTTTTATATGCTCGGGTCGGCTATCCAGGCCAGCTTGCTTTCCGTTCTCGATCTTGAATCCGAACTTGGTGGCGATTACCACGTCCTTGCGGAAAGGACGCAGTGCATCGCCGACAAGTTCTTCGTTTGTAAACGGGCCGTACACTTCTGCGGTATCGAAGAACGTAACGCCTAACTCCACCGCCTTCCAAATGAGCGAAATCATCTCCTGTTTTTCTTTGGGCGGGCCATAACCGAAGCTCATCCCCATGCAGCCGAGGCCGATAGCCGAGACTTCCAGATTGCTTTTTCCAAGGTTCCGTTTTTGCATTACGAACTCCTTTCGCGCGCGATCTAGACCTTCGTTTCCGACCAACGAGTGTCGCGGATAACGGTCAGCGGTACGACAAGTGATAGAACCTGCTCGGGAAGGCGAGCGCCTTGTACAGCGATCTTCGAAGCACCGCTCTTGATCTCGTGCAGATCGTCGGCGGTAAGCTCGATAGCAGCCGCTCCTAAGTTTTCTTTCAGGCGGTGGAGTTTGGTTGTGCCCTGGAATGGGGACGATCCAGGGCCTCTGTGCAAGCAGCCAAGCAATTGCGATCTGAGCTGGGGTCGCGTTCTTCCGCTTCGCGATCTCGCCCAGCAGTTCTACGAATGCCAAGTTCGCCTTGCGAGCCTCAGGGGTGAAGCGGGGGAAGTTGGCTCGCATATCGGAGCTGTCAAACGTAGTCTTCCCGTTAATGTTGCCAGTGAGGAAACCCTGACCGAGCGGGCTCCAAGGGACAAAGCCGATCCCGAGTTCCTCGCACGTCGGTAGCACCTCCGGCTCGGGATCTCGCGTCCAGAGGGAGTATTCGCTCTGGACTGCGGTGATCGGCTGGACAGCATGTGCGCGGCGGATCGTCTGCGCGCTCGCCTCCGAGAGGCCGACGCACCTCACCTTTCCTTGCTTGATAAGTTCCTTGACTGCGCCCGCAACATCTTCGATCGGCACATTGGGATCCACACGGTGCTGATAGAAAAGATCGATGACATCAGTGCTCAGCCGCTTCAACGAAGCTTCTGCAACCTGCTCAATGTGCTCTGGCCGGCTGTTAAGGCCATGCCGCTTACCGTCGGCATCGATGTCGAACCCAAACTTAGTGGCGATCATCACCTGCGCGCGGACAGGCTCCAGAGCTTCGCCCACGAGTTCCTCGTTGGTGAACGGACCATAAGACTCGGCGGTATCAAACAACGTCACGCCTTGCTCGGCGGCTGCCCGTACTAGCGAAATCCCTTCAGACTTGTTTACGACTGGCCCATACGCATAGCTCAATCCCATGCAGCCGAGGCCGATGGCCGACACTTCCAGATTACTCCTTCCTAGTTTGCGCTTTTTCATTGAGTCTCCTCACAAATCAAATTTGGCCCAGTTACGATGCCGCCCGTGCACGTTGTTGTTCCCGCCATCGCGCTGGGGGAACTCCCTCCCAAGTGCGAAAAGCCCGGACAAAGGAATTTCCATTCTCATATCCGAGGAGGTAGGCAGCCTCATTCAACTCGATGACTGGATTGTTGAGATACTGGCGAGCAAGTTGGTGGCGAGCTTCTTCTAAGACGCCCTGGAAGCTACCTCCTTCATCTTGCAACCGCCGCTGCAGCGTGCGGGAACTGATGTGTAACGAATCGGCAATGTCTTCGATGGTCGGCCGCCGGCCGGTGAGCTTCTGCTGTATGGCTATGCGGACGTGCTCGATGAAGTTCTCGTCTCCTCCGTCTTCCTGCTTCAGCTCTTTCTCGAACTGAGGCGCGAGCACCCATAAAAGCTCGGCATTGCGCGTTACGAAAGGATGATTTGCGTCCACGGTACGAAAAACCATCGCGTTGCGAGGAGCTCCACACACAACCTCGCAGCCGAAGTGACGTTCAATGGCCTTGGCGTGCGCGCGAGGTTGTAAGAACTCCACGCGTAGCGGCGAAAGTCTTGTGCCCGTACCATGGCGCCCTATCGAGAGCATCCAGGAGAAGGCGCATTCAATGAGCACGGGGGGTTCGACTTCGTTCGCCAGAAGCCAGCGGAACTGAATGCTCCACTCGTCTTCGTGCGTTTTCTGGAGGATCTCCTCCGGACAGGTGAGCTGTTTATAGCGAGCCATTTGGTCTACGGCTGCGCCGAAGCTTTCGGACGCGAGGGCAGCAAGGCCCGTAAGAAGGAATCGTTCGGTCTTGTTTTCGGTACCGAGCAGGAGGCCGATCGCGGGGTTGGTGCTGACCTCGCCAACGGCACGCCACAACGCGAATAGTTCCTCGGTCTTGAGCAGCACGCGGGCCTGATCGACGTATCCCTGAGGTAGCCCGGCCTGTCGAAGGACCGCAGAGGCCGAGACTCCCAGTTCTTCCAACCTACGAAAAGTGCTGCCGGAAAAGCGAAAGTGCTTGTTCATGGACTCACTCGTTCTGCATGGGTCTTAATTTAGACGTCATTTGACTGCTGTGCTATGCAAAACACGCCATTGTGCATGCAAAACACGCCAAGCGGTATCGCCGACGCGTACCAGGCGAGGATTTGGGAAATGAAACGGCCCACACCGCGAATGCTTCCGGATGTGCATCCCGTACCTGGTTATTCATTGCCTTTACGGCCGTAAGTTAAGTGGCCTACGAAAGGCCCCAGATGAGACTCGCAGCCCCGAGAGAGGTATTAAGCTCTCAAGATTTGGATATGATTTAGGCGCAATAACCGTGTGTTCAAGAACGTTTTCTTTTTCTATGATCGCTCTCAGCAACATTTCGACCGCTAGGCCCGCGAGGACCCATACCACTACTGTCGCGTTCAGCAATCCCCTTTGTACCCATGCTTGGCCGCATTCGGGAAGTCCGTCACAACCTATGATGGGTATGTTTGAAAGCCGGTCGTCACCGAGTTCTTGCAATGCTTTTCTGGCGCCAAATGCCATCGCGTCATTCTGAGCGACAACGGCAACGATAGGTTGTTGTCGAGAAGTAGGCAGATTCCACCAAGAGGAAACAGCTTTGTATCCGCTGCCCCATGTCCAGTTGCCCTGCATTACCAATAGCTGGACGCTTTCGGGCTTGGCCTCACTCATCCCAATTGAACGCTGTTGCGAGACCGAATCCGTACTCGGTCCAACTAACTGAAGCACTCTCCCCCCGTTCGGGATCAAAGCTGCCAATTGCTTGCCCTGAATTTGTCCTTCTTCGGCGTGGTTGGAAGTCAGTTCAAAAGGGGAACACTATACTTCTCGCCAGCTCCGAAACATAATCAATGTGACGATGGAGCACGACCCAGCCGATTCCAGCTGCCGCTGCGGCCTGAGCAACTTGATATAGGCCCGTTCCTACTGGTTGAACAATAATCCGGATGTGACCGCCGCTTCAGACGGAGACAGCACACATTTGAGTATTTGCTGAGTCTGCTCAACTGAGTCTCCGTTGCAAAAAAATACTTGGGCAGTGGCACTCCTGGAATTGGCGGTTTCCTCAGCCGCACGAGCTTGCGCACGTTGATAGTCGTTATCCTGGCTTGCAAGCGCCACTAATATGCGTAGCGGAAGTCTCATTCAGAAAACCTTGGTTGCTATGAAGTTCATCCTTAATGTATTTGCAGTAATGCAGTCGTATCCAACAGCCACGGCTAGGAGAAGCAAAGCCGCTGTGTTGCCCTCTGGGCTATTTGGTGTAAATCCCCAGGTAATTTCCATAGCCGACAATGACCGTCGATGCGACTAGAAGAAAAAGTGCCAGTGCCAGGAGCTGACCCGCGCGCTTACCCGCGCCCTTCCACTCCTTAAACCCAATTCCCCAAAGGCTGCTAAAAATGATGATGCTGGCCATGTGAAGCGTCCAACTAGAGAACTTGTAATGTCCCATTTGAGTCTCGCCCATCGTGTAGAAGAAGAATTGGAAATACCACGTCGTGCCAGCGAGAGCGCAAAGAAGGTAGTTTGCAAGCATCGGGACTGGCTCCGCCGAGTCTTCTTGGGCGGGAGGCGCTTCCAGAACTTGAACTCCATGCTGCGGCGAACTGTGTTCAACTACTTCCCGGCTAGGAGCATCGACTGCGGTTTCGATGATCGTCTCACCGTGTTGGTATTGCTCGTTCGGTCGCGACTTAAAAAACTGATGGCCGGTCTTATTTCGGATTAGAAGAATTAAACACCAGATGAAATTCGTCGTGAACCCCCCGATGAGCACAACCACCAACACAGGCAGTCCCTGCCATAAAGTTGCAGTGCCGTGTTGAAGGGTTAGAGCTTTGATAGGATCCCCAGCGGCCAAGCCATAAGCGAAACACGCGCTCATGACGCCGGAGAGAACGGCGACGCCGATTCCTTTTCTTAGATTGAACTCTTTGATGGCCGCCTTCTGTTGTTCCGGCGACATTACTCGTTCTTTCGAGATGCCGGCCAGCCCTGCTGCGGTAATTCCGGCTAGGCAAACGGCAATGCCTAGGAGAATCACTCGGCCTGAGGTCGTCCCGACTACCTCAGTTATGAACACACCGCGAAAGATTGGCGGCATCAGTGTGCCGAATGCCGCACACAGTCCGAGGACCACAGCCATTCCGAGTGATAGTCCCAGATATCGCATGGTGAGGCCGAAGGTAAGACCACCAACTCCCCAAAGAAGTCCGAAAAAGAAGGCCCAAAAAATAGCGCCGGTGGGTGCCTCATGAAGAACAGCAAGCAAATCTTTCGTGATTAGCAGCCCGAGAATCCACGGCGCGATAATCCAACTGAAGAATCCGCCGGCCAGCCAATACGTTTCCCATGCCCACCGTTTCACGCCTCGATAGGGAACATAGAAACTGCCCGAGGCGAGGCCGCCCAACCAGTGATATACAACGCCAACTGCAGGATTCGCTGCCATTATTGAGTTCAGTCCTTCAGTCGAGGTGAAACACTTCTTCCAGAGGTTGCATGGCTCGGTCTGGTAGTAAACCGGCGGGCTGCACAAAAAAGTCTGCCATTTCGCGCTGCCAACGCTCATTGGCCTCGCGTCCCGCCATACCCGCGCGAGCGCGTTCAAAGCTCTCGGTCTCCAAGTAACCTACGAGCATTCCGTCATCCCCAAGGAAAAGGGAGTAGTTGCTCCATCCTGTTTCGCGCAGAGCATTCAACATCTCTGGCCAGACGTTGCTATGCCGGCGTTTGTATTCCTCAAGCCGCTCCGGTTTTACTTGCAGTACAAAACAAATCCGTTGCAGGGCCATTTCATTTAGCTGGGCGCGTCAGTTCGACATCGAGCACGATCTGGATCTCGTCTCCCACTATTCCGGGCATCGTCGTAATGCCGAAATCGTTGCGGTTGATCTTCGTTGTGGCATCCGCTCCCATGCGCAGATTGCCCATCGGGTCTTTAATCGCCTCCGAGGGGCCGTCGACATCAAGGACAACCTGTTTGGTTACTCCATGAATTGTCAGATCTCCGGTGATTTTGAGCTTGCCGGCGCCGGCAACTTCGGTGCGCGTTGACTTGAATGTGATCGTTGGATACTTCGCCACGTCCAGGAAGTGCGGACTGCGCACATCGTTATCGCGCATCTGAACCCGGCTGTTGAATGTTGTGGCATCTATGGTGGCGTCAATGGATGTTTTCGCAGTATCCGACGGATCGAAAACCACCGTTCCAGTGGTCTTTTCGAATACGCCGCGAACGGTTGAAATCCCCAAATGTCGCACGGAAAATTGCGCAGCCGTGTGGTTGGGATCAATTTGTAAGGTTTGAGTTTCTGCAGCGCAGACGAAGGACACCCCAAGGACGACAAGCGCCAGTAGGACCCTTTTCGTAAGAATATTTTTATGTCGGTTATCACTCATTGAAGTGGTGTTCTCTCCCTTAATGTTTGCGTTGAAGTTGTCGGCTTCGCCGTTCTTTTGAGTCATCGTAGGAAAGCTTCTGCAAGCCCCCCATCAACCGGGATGATATGACCGGTGGTCTTGGCGCTCTGATCGCTTAGCAGCCACACAATCGCGTTGGCGCAGTCTTGCGGCAGGACTGTCCGCTTCGTGAGTGTGCGTTGCGCGTAGAAGTTGGCCAGCTTTGAGCGCAAGGCCTCGGTGCCTTCATCCTCGGAAAAGGCGATCTTGTACTTCTCCAGCGATTGCACCACGCGGTCCCGCGGAAACATCGTCGATCCTGCCACGACAGTTGCCGGCGCAATGCCGTTTACGCGCACCTGCGGCCCGAGCTTGATAGCTAGCTCACGAACCAGATGATTCAGGGCAGCTTTGCTGGTGTCATAGGCTTC
>WNGB01023809.1_pt1 | contig 11293 bp, 9 predicted proteins | sample 5400681 | NCBI WGS metagenome assembly WNGB01 (sample SAMN13153367, study PRJNA577476) | soil metagenome | isolation source: 115 cm soil or saprolite under grassland replicate 2 | place: USA:California | collected 2016-06-15 | reverse complement strand
GACGGCCGGACGCCTCGACTTACAGACCATGGTCGACGCCTGCAGCACGCAGGCGGCCCGCCTCTTCGGCCTGTACCCGAAGAAGGGCGCGATCCAGGTGGGGAGCGACGCGGACCTGGTCGTCTACGATCCGGCGTTCCGCGGCACGTTCTCCAAGGAATGCAGCTACTCCAACGTGGACTACAACGCCTACGAGGGATGGGAGCGGACGGGGCGGCCCTCGGTCGTGACCGTGCGCGGACAAGTGCAGGTGCGGGACGGCGATTTCGTCGGCACGATTGGACGCGGCGAATTCTTGAGGCGGGAGCCAACACACTAATGGATTCCAACACGGTCCGCGCGAAGCACAAGGAGTTCCTCTTCCCCTGCGTCGCCAACTACTACGCGGAGCCCGTCGTCATCACCGAGGCGCACGGTGCCAACGTGAAGGACGCCGACGGCCGCGACTACCTCGACTTCTTCGGGGGGATCCTGACGCTGGGCATCGGGCATTCGCATCCCGATTTCGTGAAGCGGCTCCAGGACCAGGTGGCCCGTCTCACCCACACGGCCAGCGTGTATCCCACGCGGGAGCAGGTCAAGGTCGCGGAGCGGCTGACGCGGATCACGCCGGGGAAGCTCAAGAAGAGCTTCTTCACGACGAGCGGCACCGAGGCCGACGAAACGGCGATCATGCTCGCCAAGATCTACACGGGCCAGCAGGAGATCATCGCGCTGCGCCACGCCTACGCCGGGCGCAGCATGACGGCGATCTCGGTCACCGGCCAGTCCCCGTGGCGCGTGCTCCCCACTCAGGTCGCGGGCATCAAGCATGCCCTCTCACCCTACTGTTACCGCTGTCCCCTCGGGCTCACGTATCCCGATTGCGGCATCAAGTGCGCGCAGGACATCGAGGACCTGATCCGCACCGAGACCACGGGCCGGCCGGCGGCCTTCATCGCCGAGCCGATCCAGGGCGCCGGCGGGTTCATCACGCCGCCCAAGGAGTACTTCGAGATCGCGGTCGGGATCGTGCGCAAGTACGGCGGAGTCTTCATCTGCGACGAGGTGCAGACGGGGTGGGGCCGCACCGGCGACCATTGGTGCGGCATCGAGCACTGGAACGTCGAGCCCGAGATCATGACATTCGCGTTCGCGAAGTCCATCGCGAGCGGCTTTCCCGTGGGCGCGACGATCGCCACCGAGGAGGTGGCCAACGCCTTCACCGGGCTCTCGCTCTCGACGTTCGGCGGCAACCCCATCTCGATGGCGGCCGTGGACGTGACGATGGACGTGATGGAGCGCGAGAACACGCCCAAGCGGTCCGCGGAACGCGGCCGCCAGCTGCGGGACGCGCTCGAGGAGTGCAAGAAGCGGTTCTCTTTCATCGGCGACGTGCGGGGCATGGGCTTGATGCAGGGGATCGAGCTCGTCGAGGACAGAAAGACCAAGGAGCCGTCCCCCAAGAAGACGCTGGCCCTGATGGAAGCCGCCAAGCGGCAGGGGCTGCTGATCGGCAAGGGCGGGCTCTACGGCAACGTGATCCGGATCGCGCCGTCCATGCTCATCTCCAAGGCCGAGGTCGATGATGGCTGCGGACGCCTGGAGCGGGCGCTGGCGGACGTGAGGTGAGCGGCGTCGCGCTGATCAATCCCGATCTCGCGCCGGTATCGGCCGAGCGGCGCACGTGGAACTGGTGGCACATCGCGTCGCTCTGGATCGGGATGGCCATTTGCATCCCCACGTACACGCTGGCCTCCGGGCTCGTAGACCAAGGCTGGACGTGGCAGGCCGCGGTCGCGGCGGTGATCCTCGGCAATCTCGTCGTCCTCGTGCCCATCGCGCTCAATTCGCACGCCGGCACGCGCTACGGGATCCCCTTTCCCGTCCTGGCGCGGGCGTCGTTCGGCGTGCTCGGCGCCAACGTCCCCGCCCTGCTGCGGGCCCTCGTCGCGTGCGGCTGGTTCGGGATCCAGACCTGGATCGGCGGATGGGCGATCTACAAGCTGATCGAGGTGATGTGGCCCGGCATCGCCGTCCTGCCGCAGCTGCTCCCGGCGTTCGTCGGGCTCAACACGGGTGAGTTCCTCTGCTTCATCCTGTTCTGGGCGATGAACGTGTGGATCGTGCTGCGGGGGATGGACTCGATCAAGTTCCTCGAGACCTGGGGCTCGCCGTTTCTCCTCGCCATCGGGGTTGCGCTGTTCGTGTGGGCGCTGGTGCGCGCGGGAGGGCTCGGTCCGATGCTCGCAAACCCCGACGGACGGGCGGACGGACGGGCGGGCGGACTGACCGCCGTGTTCGGCGCCGGGCTCACATCCGCGGTGGCGTTCTGGGGCACGATGGCGCTCTCCATCCCCGACTTCTCACGATACGCGCGATCACAGCGGGACCAGGTGATCGGCCAGGCCGTCGGGCTCCCGGCCACGATGGCGCTGTTCGCGTTCATCGGGGCCGCCGTGACGAGCGCGACCGCCGTGATCTTCGGCACACGGATCGCCGACCCGGTCGCGTTGCTCGCGCGGATCGGCGGGCCGCTCATGATCATGGTATCCATGGCGGGGTTGACGGTCGCGACCCTGACGACGAACATCGCCGCCAACATCGTCGCGCCCGCGAACGGCTTTTCGAACCTCGCCCCCCACCGGATCTCGTTCAAGCAGGGCGCGATGATTACGGCGGTGATCGGCATCCTGATGATGCCGTGGCGGCTCTACAACGACGCGGCCGCGTACATCTTCACCTGGCTCATCGGGTACGGCGCGCTGCTCGGCCCCATCGCGGGGATCATGATCGCCGACTACTTCGTGCTGCGGCGCGGCATCCTGGCCGTCGACGACCTGTACCGGCGGGGCGGTGTGTACGAGTACCGGCGCGGGGTGAACGGGGTGGCGATCGCGGCGTTCGTCCTGGGCGTGGCGCCGAGCCTCCCCGGGTTCGCCGCCGCCCTGACCGGCCGGCCGGCCGGGGGGTTCTTCGGCGGCGTCTACAACTGGGCGTGGTTCGTGGGATTCCTCGTCTCGGCCGCGGTGTACGTCGCGGGTATGAGGGCCCGTGCCTGAGCTCTCGCCCGCCCTCCCGGACGAGCAGCTGACGCGCAACTTCGCCGACATCGCGCCGCCGCTCACGCCGGACTACGCGCTGCTCGAAGCCAACAAGTGCCTGTTCTGCCAAGACGCGCCCTGCACCCACGCCTGCCCCACCCACATCGACGTGCCGGCCTTCATCAAGAAGATCGCCACGGGCAACCTGCGCGGCTCCGCGCGCGTGATCCTCGAGGCCAATCCGTTCGGCCACTCGTGCGCGCGCGCCTGTCCCGTCGAGGTGCTGTGCGAGGGTGCGTGCGTGCTGAACGACCGCGACGAGCAGCCGATCAAGATCGCCTTGCTCCAGCGTCACGCGACCGATTACGTGCTCGAGCGTAAGCTCAAGTTGTTCCAATCGGGGGAGCCCACCGGCAAGAAAGTCGCGATCGTCGGCGCGGGCCCGGCCGGTTTGTCGTGCGCTCGTGACCTTCGCATACTGGGCCACAGCGTCACGGTATTCGAGGCCCGGTCTCAACCGGGTGGGTTAAACACCTACGGGATCGCCGAGTACAAGCTCCGGCCCGACGTGGCGCTCGCGGAAGTGCAGGACATCCTCGATCTCGGCGTCGAGCTGCGCAGTGGCGTCACGGTCGGGCGTGACCTGCCGCTGGACCACCTGGTGCGGGATTTCGACGCGGTCTTCGTCGGCGTGGGCCTCGGCAAGACGAAAGGCCTCGGCATACCGGGGGAAGACCTGCCGGGCGTCGTAGACGCGCTGTCGTTCATCGAGCATCTCAAGACGCATCCTTACCGGGAGACGCGGGTCGGGCGGCGGGTCGTCGTCGTCGGCGCCGGCAACACCGCGATCGACGCGGTCACCCAGGCCAAACGACTCGGCGCCGAGCAGGCGACGATCGTGTATCGCCGGGGCGAGGGCGACATGTCGTGCTTCGACTACGAGTACGAGCTGGCGAAGCGCGACGGGTGTGGCTTCCGCTTTAACGCGGTCCCCCGGCGCGTCGTGGGCAACGGCGAGGGCCAAGTCGCCGGAATCGAAGTCGACACACCTCAGGGACGCGAGATGATTCCCTGCGACATGGTGATCACGTCGATCGGCCAGGGCGCGCGAACCGAGCTGGCGATCCCGGCGGACCATCCCAAGGTGTTCGTCGGCGGCGACTGCGCGAACGGCGGTGCGGAGATCGTGAACGCGGCGGCGGAGGGGGTCGCGGCGGCGGCGCGGATAGATGCAGTGCTGAGCGGTCGTTGATGAGTCCCGGGCTGAAGCCCGGGCTCGGCGGCAGCGTGTCCTTAAGGACAGCAACGGCCGAGCCCGCCCTTCAGGGCGGGAACAACGGGAGGGACGTATGGCCGACCTGAGAACCGATTTCGCCGGCATCAAGAGCCCCAACCCGTTTTGGCTCGCCTCCGGCCCGCCTACCAACACGTACGGCCAGGTGGCCAAGGCGTTCGACACCGGCTGGGGCGGCGCCGTCTGGAAGACCATCGGCGAGCCGATCATCAACGTCTTCTCGCGCTACGGCTCCGTGGACCTCGGGTCCACGCGGATGATGGGCTTCAACAACATCGAGCTGATCAGCGACCGGCCGGTGGCAGACAACCTGAAAGAGATCGCGGAGGTCAAGCGCAACTACCCGAAGCACGCGGTGATCGCGTCGCTGATGGTCGAATCGAAGCGGGAGGCGTGGCACGACATCGTCGAGCGCACCCACGACACCGGCGCCGACGGCATCGAGCTGAACTTCGGGTGCCCGCACGGGATGAGCGAGCGCGGCATGGGCAGCGCGGTCGGACAGGTGCCCGACTACACCTGCCAGATCGTCGAATGGGTGAAGGAGGTCGCCCGGATTCCCGTGATCGTGAAACTCACTCCGAACGTCACGGACGTCACCTATATCGCGCGGGCCGCCGTGAAGGGGGGCGCCGACGCGCTGTCGCTCATCAATACGATCAACTCGATCGTGGGTGTGGACCTGGACAGCTTCGCGCCGCAGCCGGTGGTGGGCGGCAGGTCGAGCCACGGCGGCTACTGCGGCCCGGCGGTGAAGCCCATCGCCCTCCACCTCGTCTCAGCGGTCGCGGGCGACGCGCAGGTGAAGATCCCGATCTCCGGGATCGGCGGCATCGCGACGTGGCGGGACGCCGCCGAGTTCATCGCGCTGGGCGCGGGGTCGGTGCAGGTGTGCACCGCGGTGATGCACTATGGGTTCCGCATCGTCGAGGACCTCATCGACGGACTCAACAACTGGATGGACGAGCGGGGCCACCGCACCCTCGCCGACGTCCGCGGCCGCGCCGTCCCCAAGGTCGTGAAGTGGGAGGACCTGGACCTCAACTACCACCTGGTCGCCAGCATCGACCAGGACAAATGCATCAAGTGCGAGCTGTGCTGGGTGGCCTGCGAAGACGGTGCTCATCAGGCGATACGGCGCCTTGAGAGGCGGGAAGCGGGAAACGGGAAACGGGAGCCTGTAGTCGAGATCATCGAGGAGGCGTGCGTCGGCTGCAACCTCTGCGCGGCGGTGTGTCCGGTGCAGGGATGCATTACGATGGAGCCGGTGCCGAACGACTACGCGCCCGTGACCTGGAAGGAGTATGCCGCCGGCAAGGGCAGGCTCGCCCCGCGCTCGGAACACTTTCATACGGCTACCTGGCAGGGGAGTCGCAAGTAGGAAGTCTCGAGTCGCTAGAGGAGTTGCAAGACGGCGAAGTTGCGAAGTGGCTCCGAGCTCCGAGCTGACAGCTATGTCGGTTCCTCTCCGAGCTTGCGCATAAGGCCGTACACCGTCCGTGCGCATTCGTCCCGGACGGCCTCCACTTTCGTGACGTCCTCCCGGCGGAGGTAGTCCAGTCCGACAGCTAGATCGATGATGGCCTCGACCTCGTCCAGCGATGCCCGAGCGATGCCGAGGTGCTTCCGAAACTCCTTGTTGCCGCGCCGGCTGGCTCCCTCCGCAATGTTGAGCACCACGCTGGACGCCGCCCGCCGCCATTGATCAGCCAGGCCGCTACGCTCAGTCGGCGGGAGCCTGTCGATGAGAGGTTTCGAGACAATCGCCAGCACCCGTGCGTGCTCCCAAGCCTTGAGCTTCTTGAAGTGGCCCATGGACCCAGAAGATCGTGGGATTCCGGATCTGGGGGGAACCATTCTCGCGCAGTGGGGAGCCTTTTCTCGCAGCGTGGAGCTGGCGACTTGAGGCCACTTGGCAACTTCGCCGTCTGCGCAACTTCTCTTGAGGCTGGAGCCTCGAAGCTGCAGGCCTTCTAGAGGCGGTCAGTCGGTGTCGCCGGGGGCACCGCGACCCCCTCGAGCTCAGGCGTGAAGTCCTCGCCGGGATTGATGAACCGGTCGAGCTCGAAGCGGTATTGCTTGTCGTAGAGCTGGCGGTAGCGCCCGTTCGCGGCGAGCAGCTGGTCGTGCGTGCCCCGCTCCACGATCTCGCCCCCCTCGAGCACCAGGATCTGGTCGGCGCTGCGGATCGTAGAGAGCCGGTGCGCGATCACGAACGTCGTGCGGCCGCGGCGCAGCGCCCGCAACCCGTCCTGGATCTTTCCCTCGCTCTCCGAATCGAGGCTCGACGTCGCCTCGTCGAGCACCAGCAGGCGCGGGTCCGCGAGGATGGCGCGCGCGATAGCGATCCGCTGGCGCTGGCCGCCCGACAGCTTCACGCCCCGCTCCCCCACGATCGTGTCGTACTTCTGCTCGAACTGCTCCACGAACTCCTCGCAGTGCGCGATGCGTGCCACCGCCCGAATCTCCTCTGGGCTCGCGTGGGGCCGCGCGAACGCGATGTTCTCGGCGATCGTCCCGTCGAACAAAAAGTTGTCCTGCAGCACGACGCCCAGGTGGGTGCGGTAGTCGGCGAGCCGCACCGTCGCCAGGTCCCGCCCGTCGAGCAGCACCCGGCCCTCCTGCGGTCGGTTGAACGCCAGCACCAGGCTGATCAGCGTGCTCTTGCCCGACCCCGAGGAGCCGACCAGCGCCGTCGTGGAGCCGGCGGCGGCGCGGAACGAGACCCGCTTGAGCACGGGCACGCCCGGCACGTAGCCGAACGTGACGTGGTCGAACGCGACGTCGCCCCGGACGTCGTCGAGCGGCACGCGCAGCGCGTCCTCCGCGTCTTCCGTGGTCATCCGGCGGATCTCGCGGATGCGGTCGAGCCCCGCGAACGCCTCCGTGATCTGGGTCCCGATGGACGCGATCCCGATCAACGGCGCCGCCACGAGGCCGACGAAGAACACGTACATCACGAAGTCGCCGAGGGTCATCGTGCCGGCGAGGATCGCGCGGCCGCCCACCAGGACCATGAGGACCCCGATGGCTCCCACGATCAGCGCGGCGAAGGCGCCGAGCCCCGAGACGCCCGTCATGGTGGTCGCGATGTTCCGAAACAGGCGGTGGGCGCCTCGCGCGAACACGAGGCGCTCTCCGCGCTCAGAGCGATACGCCTTCACGATGCGGATGCCGCCCAACGTTTCGGCCAGGCGCCCCGTGACCTCGGCGTTGATCTTGCCGCGGTCCCGGAACAGCGGGCGCAGCTTGGTGAACGCGTACGCCATCCCGCCGCCGAAAGTGCCGAGGATCAGGATCGCCATGGCGGTGAGCTGCCAGTTGAGCCAGAACAGCACGCCGAGCGCGATGCTCGCGGTGACGAGGCCTCCCACCAGCTGCACCAGGCCCGTCCCGACGAGGTTCCGGATGCCTTCGGCGTCGCTCATGATTCGGGAGATCAGGACACCGGTCTTGGTGGAGTCGAAATAGGCGATCGGGAGGCGCAGCACGAACGCCTGGACGGTCTTGCGCATCTCGGTGATGGCGCGCTGGGCGGCGACGCCGAGGATCTGCGACAGGCCGAAGGACGTGACCGCCTGGACGATCGTGGCGGCGCCGGCGGCGAGCGCGATCGTGCCGAGCAGCTCCACACGCCGCTGGCCGATGACGTGATCGATGAGGTACTTCGACGACGCCGGCAGGACGAGCCCCGCCAGGCGGTTGACGAGCATGAGCAGGAGGCCGACGCCGAGCCGACGCCGGTGACTCCAGACCAAGTCCCGCGCCTCCTGCCACGCGCCGGCGGTGATCGCCGATTTTTTCGTCTTGGGTTTGTCGGTCTCGCCGGTTGACACCGCTCCGCCTGCATCGTTGATTGGCTGCGCCGCAATATACACAGCTCGGAGGGATCGGCGTGAAGCGTTCCACCTTGCTCACCCTGGCGGTGATCGCCGCCATTGTCGCGCTGTTTTTCTACATGAGCACCGCCCGCGCGACCGAGGAGTGCACCGTGTGCATGGAGTTCCAGGGCCGGTCGAACTGTGCCAGCGCCCTGGGGCGAACTCCGGGCGAGGCCACCGAAACGGCGCACACGACGGCGTGCGGCCCGATCGCGTCCGGGATGAACGAGACGATCGCCTGCGGGAACCGGGCGCCCGTCTCGGTCCAGTGCCGGCGGCGGTAGGGAATGGCCTCCCGGCCTGTCGGCGCGCGCCGACACCGCCCTGCGGCGCGCCCTCGTATGTTGTTCGGCTCATGACCGGTTTCTCGCTCCTGCGGCTCACCGCCGGGGAGCGCCGCCGCGGCGAGATCTACGTGATGGAGCGGGGGCCGCAGCACACCGGGCCCGAGACGCCGCTCGAGATGCTGAACCGCAGCGAGGGGTTCTTCCCGTTCCGCCCGGAGAACGGCGCGGGCGGTGCCGTGCTGCTCGTCACCAAGGCGCGCACGGTCACGCTCTCGGTGCCGCGCGGCGCGGCGGCGCAAGACCCCGCGCGGGTATCGGCCGCCAAGCAGGCGCGGATCGAGCTCACTCTCGCCGACGGATCGACCCTCCTCGGCTGGGCCACGGTGGAGCTCCCGGAGCACCACTCGCGTTTGCTCGACTACCTGAACGCGTTAGCCGGACCGTTTTTCGCGGTGACCACGGACGACGCCGTCCATTTCGTGAACCGCGCCCACGTGCTGTTCGCGCGCCCGCAGGAGTGACGCGATGCCCACCCGGCTCGATCCGTTCGTGGACGTGATGCTGCGGGAGAACGCGGACCAGTTGTACCTCCTGCCGGACGAGCCGGTCACGCTCGTCAAAGACGGCAAGCCGCGGAAGGTCAGCAAGCAGCCGCTCACCGACCAACACATCTACGCGCTGATGGTCGAGGTCGCGCCGCCCGAAGCGGCCGACAAGATCGACCACCAGGCGGAGACGGAGTTCGAGTACGCGGCGGACAAGGGCCTGGTGCGCGTGAAGATCGTCCCGGAGGCGGGGCGCCTGACGGCCGTGGTGAGCCCCGTGCGGCGGCCGTCCCAGGAGGTGGCAGCGCCCGATGGGGCGGCGGCGGTGACGGCCGTGCGGCCCGCGGCGGCGGCGGCTCGGCCGGTGGCGCCCCCGGCTACGCCAAAACCGCCCCGTGCGTCGGCGATCGCGGCGGCGCCGATGGTGGAGAGTCCCGTGGCGGCACCGTCGGGCGCGCTCCCGGGCGAGTTCGCAGCCTCTGAATACCAGGCAGCCGAGCAGCGTCTCGGCAAGCTGCTCCGGGCGCTGGTGCAATCGGGCAGCTCGGACCTGCATCTCCGGGTGGGCGAGCCACCGTTGTTCCGCACCCACGGCGCGATCGCACGTACCCAGGGTGCTCCGCTCAACGTGCAGGACCTGGAGCTGCTGGTCCTGTCCATCATGCCGGAGCGCAACCGGGGCGAGTGGAAGGAGTCCGGCGACACCGACTTCGCCTACGAGATCGCGGGCGTGGCGCGCTACCGCGTGAACGCGGCCCGCGACCGCAAGGGGCCGGTGGCGGTGTTCCGCGTCATCCCGGCCAAAGTGGTGACGGTCGAGGAGATGGGCCTCAGCGACGAGGTGCAGCGGTTGTGCTACCTCACCAAGGGGCTGGTGCTGGTCACGGGCCCGACGGGCTCCGGGAAGTCCACCACGCTCTGCGCGCTGGTCGATCTCGTGAACCGGACCCGGTCGGACCACATCATCACCATCGAAGACCCGATCGAGTTCGTGCACGAGAACAAGAAGTGCCTGATCACGCAGCGCCAGGTGCACGTGCACACCGACAGCTTCAAGACGGCGCTCCGAGCGGCGTTGCGCGAGGACCCCGACATCGTGCTCGTGGGGGAGATGCGCGATCTCGAGACGATCGCGATCGCGATCGAGACCGCCGAGACGGGGCACTTGGTCTTCGGCACGCTGCACACGACCACGGCGGCGTCCACGGTGGACCGCATCATCGACCAGTTCCCGGCAGACCGCCAGGCGCAGATCCGGGTCATGCTGTCGGAGTCGCTGAAGGGAGTGATCTCGCAGACCTTGTGCAAGAAGATCGGCGGGGGGCGGGTGGCCGCGCGGGAGATCCTGCTCGCCACACCGGCGATCGCGAATCTGATCCGCGAGGGGAAGACGTTCCAGATCCCGTCCATCATTCAGACCAGCAAGCGGCTGGGGATGCTGACGCTGAACGATGCCCTGATGGATCTGGTCGAGAGGAAAGTCGTGGAGCCCGACGAGGCCTACATGAAGGCCGTCGAAAAAACGGGGCTCGTGTCGAGCCTCAAGGCCAAGGGGTTCAAGCTGACGCTCACGCCGGAGGCGTGAGTGCGCGTGCCGGGCGCGGTGTTCGTCGCCGTGGGAATCCTTCTGACCCCGGTGCCGATCGTCGGCCAAGAGGCGACCGCCGCGTACCGCGTCACCTGGGGTGACGCCGCCTCAGTGGGGACCGCCGGGGTGCTGTCCCTGCTGCCTTCCGCGCTCGGCCTGCCGCATGGCGGTCCCTCCTGCGCTCCCTGCGATCCCAACACGCTCCCGGGGGTGGATCGCTGGGCGCTGCGACCCTTCTCCAGCACGGCGAACGCCGCGAGCGATCTGGTCCTGGCCGGCGTCGCGGGGTTCTCGGCGTTCGCCGGGCGCGGTGGCATGCCCGCTCGACAGTGGCGCGGCAACGTCACGGTTCTCGCCAGCACGGCGACCTGGACGGCGGCCACGACGGGCTGGCTCAAAGTGCTGGTGCGCCGCAAGCGGCCCGTGCTGTATACCGGCGATGCCCTGGCGGCGGCGACCGATCGTGAGAGCCAACTGTCGCTGCCCTCCGGCCACACCGCGTTTGCGTTCGCGGCGGCGACAACCTACCTCGTGATCGCGCGGCGCCAGCATCTGCCGCACCGGACGCGGAACGCGCTGCTCTTGTATGGGGGCGCGGTGGGGGTGGGGGCGCTGCGGGTCGCGGCGGGCAAACACTTTCCCACGGATGTGCTGGCCGGCGCGGCCCTCGGCAGT
>WNGB01020131.1_pt1 | contig 11295 bp, 7 predicted proteins | sample 5400681 | NCBI WGS metagenome assembly WNGB01 (sample SAMN13153367, study PRJNA577476) | soil metagenome | isolation source: 115 cm soil or saprolite under grassland replicate 2 | place: USA:California | collected 2016-06-15 | reverse complement strand
CCCTCGGTTCTCAGCGTAGGGCACCGTCCTCGCGATCCGCACGGCGATGTGCAACACTACTATCTGCTCGCCCGTGCGAGCGCCAAGAACACGTCATGGACGAAAAGCCCTCAATACAGCGCCGGCTCGCCGCGATTCTTGCCGCCGATATCGCGGGCTACAGCCGGCTCATGCACGAGGACGAGCCCGCCACCGTGCGCGACCTCAAGGCCCATCAGAGCGTGATCCTGCCGCTGATCGGCCGGCACGGGGGGCGGATCATCGACACCGCCGGCGATGGCATCATGGCTGAGTTTCCCAGCGTCATAGGCGCCACCGAGTGTGCGGTCGAGATCCAGACCGTGATGGGCGAGCGCAACCTCCCGGTGCCCGCGAGTCGCCGCATGCGGTTTCGCATCGGGATCAATCTGGGAGATGTGATCCACGACGAGACCCGGATCTACGGTGACGGCATCAACATCGCGGCGCGACTGGAAGCGCTGGCTCAGCCGGGTGGCGTGCTCCTTTCCAATACTGTCTACGATCAGGTCCGCGGCAAACTGCCGTTCACCTTCGAGGATGTGGGCGAGCGGCAGCTCAAGAACATCGAGCAGCCCGTGCGAATGTACCAACTCCACATCCCCGGCGCATCCTCCGTGGCCGCCGCCACGCTCGTCAAACGCCCCGCCCTAACGCACCGCAGGCGTTGGATCGTGTGGAGTCTGGCGGCGTTCCTGGTTCTCTTTGGAGCGGGAGGAGCGTGGTGGATGGGCTCCCCGTTCTTTGCAAGTAGCACAGAGGCGCCGCGTCTCTCAATTGTCGTGCTGCCCTTTAGCAACCTGAGTGGCGATCCGAGCCAGGACTACTTCGCCGATGGCATAACTGAAGACCTGACAAGTGACCTGTCGCGAATTGCTGGAAGCTTTGTTATCTCCAGGAACACTGCGTTCACACTCAAGGGCAAGGCCGTCGATGTCCGGCAGATTGGCCGCGAGTTGGGTGTCCGGTATGTGCTCGAGGGGAGCGTACGCCGCATGGGAGACACCGTCCGCGTCAACGCGCAGCTCCTCGACGCGGGCACCGGCGCGCATCTCTGGGTCGAACAGATGGACGTCGACCAAAGCACGTTGGCCCTCCAGGACAACTTCGGCATCGCGAGCCGACTTGCAAGGATGCTCAGTGTTGAGCTCGTCAATGTTGAAGGCCGCCGGGCACCGCGCGCCGACCCAGATGCGGTGGACCTCACCATGCGTGGCTGGTCCGTCTTGAATGGAGGGCCGAATAAGGAGGATGTGCAGAGATCGGTCGGGTTGTTCGAGGATGCTCTTCGAATCGATCCGGAGAATAGTCAGGCCAGAGTCGGCCTCGCTCAAGCCCTCATTGTCGTCTACCGCAACCGCTGGGATCCCGAACCTGCCAAGGTGCTGGCCCGTGCCGACGAAGCAGCCACGCGGGCCATCGCCGCCGCGCCCAACTATGCCCATGCGCACTACGTGAAGGCCGAAGTTCTGGGGTTGTCCAACCGATTTGATGCTGCGCTTGCTGCGTACGACAGGGCCATCGCCCTTGATCGCAACCATGCGGCGGCATACGTTGGACGGGCGCGGAACTTGAATGTGATTGGTCGGGCAGCGGATGCGCTGGCGCCCGTCGAGAAGGCGATACGTCTAAGTCCGCGCGATCCTGATCTGTATGTCTGGTATTTCGTCCTCTGCCACGCGAACACGCACTTGGCGCGCGACGCTCAGGCCATCGAATGGTGCCTCAAGTCGCTTGCCACTGGTAAGACGTTCTACTTCGCCTACGTCGATCTCGCCTCTGCGTACGCCTGGCGGGGGCAGAACGCAGAGGCGGCGTCCGCGGTCGCGGAGCTCCTGAAGCTGAGGCCAGGGTTCACCGTGCAGACGCTGGTGCAGGAAGGATCAGGAACTTCCGACAATCCAGCCTTCCGCAAGGAATTCCAGCGGATTGTCGAAGGAGCACGTAAGGCTGGCTTGCCAGAACGCTAACGCAGCTCCAGGAGCCGATATTGCTCGGTGGACTTGCCCCGGTTTGGTAGACACCGTCCTGAGAGGGGCTGCAAAGCGACGGTCGCCATCGTGCCGCTCTCCCGGACCACTGACGCTCGAACGTGAGCGGGCTCAGGTAGCTGAGCGCGGAATGCCGCCGCCGGCCGTTGTAGATATGTGGGTGATCCCGGCAAGTGGCCTCTTCGGTCACTCGTTCGCCGCCGCTTGGTGGTCGAGGCGCGTGAGGAGGCCGTCAAAGATCTTCTGGCGGCCGACTTAGCCCTTGCCCTCGGCATCGGCGCGTTGCTGCTGGAGGGTGGGGCGGAATGCGATCGTCGTGACGAAAAAGGTGCGCGCGTGGGCTGACGCGCTCAGGCAAGGCGAACGCGTCGATTCACGCACGCCATGCGCGGTCGCACGTGAGAACCACTGCGTCCAGCGTGTCGCCGGTGGCGAGCCCGAGGGCGTCTGGAAGCCTGAGCTTCTCTGGATCTCTCGATCACTCGATGAGTCGATCTGCGCGGAGCATCAAGGATTGCGGGATGGTCAGCCCGAGGGCCTTCGCCGTCTTGAGATTGATGATCAACTGATATGTCGTCGGCTGCTCCACGGGAAGATCGCCGGGCTTCGCGCCTTTCAGTACCTTGTCGACCAGTGTGGCGAGATATCGCCAGGCTTCCTGGAGGTTGGGCCCGTAGGTCATGAGATTGCCGTCGACCGCGAAGTCCTCCCATCCAGAGATCGTGGGGACCCGGTGCCGGACGGCGAACTCGGCTATCGCGTTCCGCTGAAGCATGATGAGGGCGGAGCGGATTGAAGAGGATGGCGAGGCGTGAAATGCGGGGGGCCGCTTCCTTGAGCAGCTCGACCCGCTTACCCGCCAGCTCGAGGGTGAGGAACGTGATGCCGGTCAGGTTGCCGCCGGGCCGCGCGAGGCTCGCCACGAGCTTCGCTGCGACAGGGTCCCCGCTGTAACCGAACAGCACGGGCACCGACCCGGCTGCGGCCTTGACTCCGGGAATCGACGCGCCTTGCGCCACGACGACGTCGACCTTCGATCGAGCCAGCTCGGCCGTAATGCTGGCTGCCTCATCGGGCGACACGCTCTCCATCCAGCGGGCATCGATCGTGAGGTTTTGCCCCTCGATGTATCCGCGGTCGCGCATCCCTTGACGGAACGCGTCGAGGAAGGTGGCTGCCCCCGAGCGGGAGTACCAGGCGCCCACCCAGCCCACACGCGTCACCTTCCGCCCCTGCGCACGCGCCGAGCCGGGCGCACCGAGGAGCCCGGAACCCAGAGTCAGGACGAATGTTCTCCGGTCCATGGGACTAACTTGAGTCCAGCCGCGGCGCTCACGCGATGAAGGTACAGTGTGGCTTCGATCCTGGTCAAGCAGACATCAGCCTTGGCGTCGCCGGAGCTGGATCAGCCTCGAGAAGCTCGCGCTGATCCGGGCAACGGCGGGTCTACCTGGTGGTCCCGACCCAAGGCTCACGCCAGACGACGGCGCGGGCTCTCGTGCAGCCCGCGCCGTCTCCCGATTCTCTACTCAGGGTCTTTGCGGCGGCGGGGGGCCAAAAAGCCCATTCCGATCAGGGCCGAGCCAAGCAAGGTCAATGAAGCCGGCTCGGGAACCCGTGTGGTGGTGCCGGTTCCTGAAATCAAACCAGTTTGGCCAGCGCCCGGACCAGACGTGTTTCTGTTAATGACGTCAACCACGAAAACGGCAGGGCCATCACCGCCTGCTGGACTGAACAGGTTTAACAACTGTTCGACGTCGTTCAGACCAGCCTTGGACACGTCGAACGAGAGAACGTTCACCGCCGAGGCACTGCCGGCACTTGGTGCGGTTGTGCCTGCGGCGTCATTGGAGAAACCGAAGCCGTCAAAGTGTAGGTCGCTTGTAGCGTCGCTAACGAAGCCGCTGTAAGCGGCTGAGCTAAAGTTGTTGATTGTCAGTCCTCCGCCCAGGCTGTCGGCGAAGCCAGCGGTGCCCGGGAAGCCAGTACCGATAAGGAAAAAGCCGGCCGCTAGGTCAATAGTGACCGTCACAGTGCTGCCGGTCCGCTCAAGGTCGACTGTTCCGAAGTTCCCTGTCCCGAACCCGGAACCGCCGTTACCCTGCGTCAGAGCAACTACGCAGCTTGTCGTTGAGACGCAAAGATCAGCCGACGCGGGACTAGCCGGGAGAATGCCAGCGAGGCTCCCCGCGGCGACGATGCTGACAAACCCGAGCCGAAACCGCTTGAAGTTAATGTTCATTGAATCCTCTCCTCCAGTTTCTTGGCGTTCTGGGGAACCGTTCGTACGATGTGGACTGCAATGAAGGGACCAGACGTCGTCATCCAGTAACTTCAGTGACTTACTGAGTTGGCGTTGGCCCGAAGCAGAGAATCGTAAGGGACAACGGCAGGTGAGCGGCCACCACGATCACTTTTCAGGGATTCGATCCACTTCGCGGTGACCGACGAGCCGTAAACGCCATTCCTGGAGGCCTTGAGTGGCCGGCTCGGCGAGATCGACGAGGATGATTCAGGCCAGGGTCAGCTATCCCGACACCATTCAGGGCCGTGTCCACGTGACGACGCGGACGAGGCGCTGCGGATCTTGCGTTGGGCTTCCCGGAGGGTTCAGGCGGAGGAGGGTGGTTGCGGTCTGTGGCATCGCTCCTGGGCGGTCGGCGTTAAGAATCAGAGCTACAAGGCAAACGCCTGCAACTCCTCAAGGAGGTAGCCCCGAATCTTACCCGGGCACCCATACTTTGGGACCCGAGGCGCATCGCCGTCTCTTCGTGAAAGAGGCGGAGACCGTCGGCCCGCACTCCACGCAACGTCGAGAGCGCTTTCGTAAGGATGAAGCGCGAAGGAGTCAGCGCGGTGTCGGTTCAGTCAAGCGCGATGCTCATAGAGAACCGCGCACGCATCGCAGACTTCGCCGTTCAGACTCGTCTGCCGACGATTTGCACTTCGAGCACGTACGTGCCAGATCTCGTGGCTGCCTTTGCCTGCCGCTTCAGCACGCACCCGAGCGTACGAAGTTTCCGGCTGAGCTCGGCGTAGGTCACGCAGGAACGAGGAGCGGGACGCGGGTCGGGGTCGCAAGCGGGCGCAGACCCGCGGGTAGCGCTTCCCCAGTTTCGAGCATCACTTCGATCAGCTCACGCGCGATGTCCGGTGCGAGCTCCACGACCTCTTCGGGGCTCGCGCCCTGAACGATGAGTCCGGGCAACTCGGGGCTGGTCCCGAGGTAGGGCCCCTCCTCCAGCTTCTGGATCTCGAGTGTGACCTGGTACACGTTTGGTTCGCCTCCTAAGGCCGGGCTTCGAGTCATTCTAACACCGTGGACGGCTCGACATGCCTTGACCTCTTTGGGTCGGGCGCTAAGGTCGAGAGGAATTTTTGCCATAACATTCGTTGCCCCTCACCCTGCCCTCTCCCCAGAGGGGAGAGGGAAGCACTGAAGAGCACGGCATGCTGAGGAAGAGCGTGCGGGCCTTTGGCGCCGCCTAGTCGGGCGCACCGAGATCGTAGACCTGCCGGATCAGTGGAGTGCGCTCGAAGCTCACCCGCAGTTCCGGGTTGCGAAGACCCGCCTTGACCCGGTCGACAACGGCGAGGGCAGCCTGATACGCGGTACGGGCCAAGTCAGGCCTCTTTGCCTCACTGTGGAGCCGGCCCACGGCCAAATGCGTCTTCCATAACTGAGTCGGGCTGGCGATGACCCGAGCGATGCGCAAGGCTTGGTGGAGCGCGGCCTCGCCCTCGTCCCCCTGCCGCCGGGCCAGGGCGATCTCGCCTTTGAGCCGCCAGGCCCTCACCAGGTACTTCCGCGAATTGGTGCGGGTGGCCAGCTCAAGGCTGTGGTCGGCCAATTCCCGCGCCTTCGCGAGGTCACCCCGGGCCAACTCGAGCTGCGCCAGACTCGCGAAGAGGTGGATCGAGTAGCGCCAGCGCATCCACTCGCTGGTCGCCGGGTTCTTCACGAGGCGATGCACGCCGTCGAGGATCTCGTGGGCGAGCGGCAGGTCGCCCGTGAGGAGACAGATGTCGCCCAGGTTGAGCTCGGCGTTGGCGATCGCTTCGTCGTCTCGCCGCTTCCGCGCTCCTTCGCTCCCGCGGCGGTTGAGCTCACGCGCGCGATCCAGATCTCCGCACTCGATGTAGAGCCACCCGAGCGAGTTCAGATAGCGGGGCGTGTAGTTCTCGTCGCCGACCTTTTCGGCGAGCGCGAGTCCCTCCTCGAGCATCGCGAGCGCACCGTCATAGTCGCCCTTGCCCGTGAGGTTGATGGCCCACATGAAGAGTCCTTCGAGCATGGGGAGCAGGACGTTGTGAGCACGGGCGATCCGGAGGCCACCGGCGTAGATCCGAGAGGCCTCGTCGAACGCGGCTTCCCATCCCTTGAGCTCGGCCGCGAACACGAGGGCCCAGGATTCGTTCACGACATCTCCCATCGGCCGGCTGATGCTGATGACCTGCTCGAATTTCTCTCTTGCCTCGGGGAGGCGGCCGGTCATCTCGTAGACGAGGGCCGTGGTGAGATGCCCGCCGGCCAGGGCCGACTGGGCCCCTACGGACTCGGCGGCAACGATGCCCTGCCGGGCGTCCTCCAGAGCCTGGTCGAACTGGTGGGCCAGCCAGGATGCGAACGACATGGCGACGAGGGCGGCCGCCTCGGCAGGCGCGTCGGCGATCTGCCGGGCGATCGCCAGGACCCGTTCGCCCTCGGTGCGGGCGCGTCCGAAGTCGCTCACGAGAAGATAGAGGTCGGCCTTGGCCTGATGGATCCCGATCCGCGTCGTGCCGGGAACATCGTCGCCGAGACGAGCGGCCGCCGCTTCGGCCTGCCCGTAGAGAGCGATCGCCTCGCGGGTCGCGAAGGCCTTGGCGGCCTTGTCGGCAGCCTTGAGGAGATACTCGAGCGCTTTCTGCCAGGCTTCGCTCCTCTCGAAGTGGTAGGCGAGGACCTCATACTGTTCGGTCAGCCGGTCGCCATACAGCTCCTCGATGGCCAGGCCGATTTTGCCGTGCAGCTCCTTTCGCCGCTGGATGAGGAGCGAGCCGTACGCCACCTCGTGGGTCAGCGCGTGTTTGAAGGTATACGAGAGCTCGGGGAGGACGGCCTTCTCGTATATGAGCTCGACGGCCTTCAGCTGGCCAAGGAGGCTCTCGGTCCGTTCTCCGGCGTCCGCGAGCCGATCCAGGAGGCGACGGCTGAAGTCGCGTCCGATCACGGAGGCCATCTGCAAAGTGTGCTTCGCCGCTTCCGGGAGCCGGTCGATGCGGGCCATGAGGACATCCTGGATGGTGTCGGGCACGACGATCTCGTGAACCGGCCTGGCCAGGACATAGCGGTCTCCGGTCGGCCGTATGACCTTCGCCTCCTGCAGGGACTTCACGACCTCCTCGACGAAGAACGGGTTCCCTTCGGCCTTCCGGACGATCAGCGCCGTCAGCTCCTCGGGCAGGTCCGAGGTTGCGAGCATTGCCTCGGCCATCCGCACGCTCGCTTGGCTCGGCAGCGCGGTGAGGGCGAGGCGCGTGTGGTAGGTCCGCTCCCCGAAGGGCTGGCGGTACCCCGTGCGGTAGGACAGGACCTGAAGGACACGGCTGGCCGGGATGCTGTCGGCGAAGGACAGGAGGTACTCTTCTGTCGCCTGATCGATCCAGTGGAGGTCCTCGTAGACCACGACTTGCGGCCGCGTCTCCGCGCCGCGGGCCGTCAGGCGCCGGAGGGCGTCGAAGATCTCCCCGCGACGCTGCTGAGGATCCATGCCCAGTACGGCCGTATCGCCAGAGCCGACGGAGAGGAGGTGGAGGACGAACGGTAGGATCGGCCGGAGTTCCTCGCCCAGAGCGAGGACGCTCCGCTCGATCTTCCCGACCATCGTCGCCTCGGGATCGCCTTCCTCGATCCCGAAGCTCCGCCTCAGCAAGTCGACGAGCGGGAGAAACGCCGTCGACTGGCCGAAGGGCACACAGTGCCCCTCGAGCCAGGTGGCCTCGGCGCCAAGGCCGCGCCGGAACTCGTAGAGAAGCCGGGATTTCCCGATCCCGGGCTCTCCGGCGATGAACACGATCTGCCCCCGGCCGCCCCGCGCCTGCTCGAAGCAGTCCATCAGGATGCCGAGCTCCCGCTGCCGGCCCACGAAGGGAGTGAGCCCGTGCTCGGCCCCGATCTCGATCCGGGTTCTCGCCGCTCGCGCCGCCGTCACCTCCCACGCGGCCACGGGCTCACTCTTTCCTTTGAGCGTTATCTCGCCGAGCGGCCGGGTGTGGAAATAATCCGCGATGAGGCGGTGCGTCGCCTCGGCGATCAGGACCTGCCCTGGAGCGCCCGCCTGCTGCATCCGCGCGGCGACGTTGGTCGCGTCGCCCATCGCGGTGTAGTCCATCCGGAGATCGTTCCCAATGCTTCCCACGACCACGAGGCCCGTGTTTATCCCCTGCCGGACCCGGAACGTAAACCCGCGCGGTCGGAGCTCCTCCTGATAGCGCTCCAGGGCGGCACCGATACCAAGCGCCGCATGCACCGCCCGCTGGGCATGATCCTCGTGGGCGATCGGCGCCCCGAAGAGGGCCATGATGCCATCGCCGAGGAATTGGTTGACCGTGCCTTCGTAACGGTGGACTTCGGCCAGGATCAGGTCGAAGGCCCTGGTCATCAGCCGATGCACCTCCTCGGGATCGAGCCGCTCCGAGAGCGCCGTAAAGCCAGAGATGTCGGCGAAGAGCACGGTGACTTGCTTGCGCTCTCCTTCCAAGGCGCTCCGGGTGGTCAGGATCTTCTCGGCGAGGTGCTTGGGAGTGTAGCTCTCGGGTGAGGCGAATCGCGCGGTGGGAATGGGAGCCGCCGCCGTGACCGGGCGCCCGCATGCGAAGCAGAAGGCGGCACCCACGGGCAGCTCGGTGCCGCAGTGGCTGCAGCTCGACGTGAAGCCCGCACCACACCTCATGCAGAACCGCGCCTGAGATGGGTTGTCGTGCTGGCACTGGGGACACTGCATGCGGGTTACCTCCAGCATAATGCCCGGTTGTGGGGTGGAAGGGCTGCCGGGAGACTAGCGCCAGACCCAAGCGGAAGCAAGGTGTCAGCCCCGCACGACGGAACTATGCCGCCGCGCCCGCCCGCAGCAGCTCGAAGATTCGCGCAGAGGTCAGAGGCACGCGCGTGACGCGGACGCCGCGGTCCCAGAGCGCGTCCTCGACGGCCGTCGGCTCTTGGGCGGCCGGCGTCCGAGTCTGGCAGGTTATGTCGCGGGGACAGGCACCAGGCGCGGGGCAACCGCCGCCGCAGGGTGCCTAGTGTTCGCTTGTATGAAGCGGCTGGCCGTGTCAAGTGGTCGGTCGTGTGCTCCTTGTGTTGGGTTCACATCGTCGCTGCTGAGTCATGGGGTAGTGGACTCCGGTCTCGCGAGGTTCCGTCAGCCTTGTATTCGCGCTCGTCAAGGGCGAGGGGCACTCGCCGGCGCATGAGGGGATTCGAAGGGTGGGGGCGCCATCTATCCAGCGACCCTGCAGCAGCGGCCACGCCAACATTCGCGCTCACCCACCCGTCGAACCTGCGAGAGACCGTGAGACTCAGCTACCTCACCACCACCGCGTCAGTCCCCCGTGTGCCTCACGCGTGCAGCGCGGCGACGGAGTCAGGCAGGGCCGCCGGGCCGCGGGGCGCATACACCGTCCCATCCCGAAGGAGAGCGTACAGAATGCCGGCCAGGCGGCGGGCCAGCGCGACGACGGCGACGTGCTTGCCCCGGCGCGCAGCGATGCGCAGGGCCCAGGTCCAGAGGGCTTCGGCTATCCTCTTGAGCAGCTGACGATGGAGAGGAATGTGCTGGCGCATCACCGTGCGTGACGACGCAGGGCGGCTTGACCGAGAACGCGAACATGCTCTACGGTAGAACATGCGAGGTTCGCATGATCGTCTGGTCTTGGAATGTAAGACCCCCTCCAGGTCCTCCGGGGTGCGTCAGCCGAACAACGCGTCCGCATACACCAGCTAATTTTCGCTATCCGGCGATACTTGATCGTTGAATTCTGAACGGTAGGAGGTTACCGAGATGAATATGCCAGGATTTACCGCCGAAGTCGCGCTCCACAAGAGAAGTGGATGCTACTACCAAGAAGCGGTGGATGTCGTCGGCTCGATTAATGGTGTGTTACCCGCCCGAAGGATCGACCTTATGAGCAAAAAGCAGGCCAGGGCCTACTGCAAGCGGATCGGCGCACTTTATATGGGCGAAGGCCAAACCACCTTTACGTACGGCTGTTATAACGCCGATACTGGCCGTGGTGTCTTCTGTGGCGGCGATTCGCACGAGGACCAGACGAGCTGCGACATTTGGTAGTGTCTTGGTGTTGGCCGCGCGCTTTTGGACACCCCTGTAGGCGCACAAGGCGATCGCTCGGTCGCTCCAGCCTATCTCCACGTCGGCCACGCCCGTCGGTGGATCTTGGGACGGATGAGACCACGCCAGAGGATACCCAACACTAGCACCCTCCGCTGTATTATCGGCTCCCGGCGCGGCCAGCGTCTGAGTCTGAAAGGCTATGTCACGGGGCTGAGCGCTGAGCGCCTCGAGAGGGCGCGCGCCGCGCCGACCGATGAGGAGGCCAAACCGAAAGCACAGGTTCTAAGCTCGAATCTCGAAGCTGTCGGTCGTGACGTCCGCGATGAGCTTCTCGTTCGCGGGATTGATGATCCGCATGACTCTCCTCGCGGTGGCGGCGACAGGCTAGCACAGGCCGTGCGGCCGTGTAAGGCGAGCGGCCTCGCATCGCGCATTGACGTCGCGGGCCCCTGCCGATACTCTCTCGGCGGAGGTCATCCCGAGCTCTTGCCCGCCACCGCGCACCCCGCCCGCCTCTCGACGTTCTCTGCTCTCAAGGGGCGGAACTACAGCCTCTACTGGTTCGGCCTCGTCTTCTACGTCCTCGGACACCGGGCGGAGTACACGACCTTTGCCTGGCTCACGTGGGAGGTGACTCGCAACCCGATGTCCCTCGCCTATCTCGGCCTCGCCCAGGGCGTGCCCCTCGTCCTCTTTCAGCTCTTCGGCGGCGTCCTCGCCGACCGCATCAACCGGCTGCGGCTCCTCGTCGTCACCCAGACCTTGATTTCGCTGAACCTGGCCACCGCCTTCGTCCTGACTGTGCTCGGGTTGGCCCGCCTCGAGCATCTGCTGGTGCTGGCGGCGCTGAGCAATGCCTTCCGCGCCTTCGACGAGCCGAGCCGCATGGCGCTCGTTCCCCAGCTCGTCGAGCGCGACCGGCTCCCCAACGCCATCGCGCTCGGCTCGATACC
>WNGB01012896.1_pt1 | contig 11298 bp, 9 predicted proteins | sample 5400681 | NCBI WGS metagenome assembly WNGB01 (sample SAMN13153367, study PRJNA577476) | soil metagenome | isolation source: 115 cm soil or saprolite under grassland replicate 2 | place: USA:California | collected 2016-06-15 | reverse complement strand
CTCCTCAACGCGCGCCAACGTCGAGAACGCTCGCCTATTAGACGTGGTGAAGTCCCGGGACTGATCGCCGGCCGATCGCTTCTCGCCTGAGGGAACCGAGTGTCTCCGCGAGCGTCCTGCACACGCTCGCAAGGGACGACACGCAGTCGTCTGCGTCGGCGCCAAGCTCGCGGCCGCGTTCCGTCAGGAACGGGTATGTCGCCGAGCCAATGCGCGCGCGAACTTCTGAGAGAGCCCACTAGGCCGTCGAGGTTGGCCATTCGACCCAGGATTCAAGCGGAATCCAGAGGTCGCTAATGGGTCCATAGCGTGCCCCCGCTACTTGAGAAAGGCCCGCAAGCGCGGGCCTTTTCTCTATCCGGCGGCGGAATGCCAAAGGCAACTTTCTACCCAACTTTCTACCCACTTCATTTCGGAAAGGATCGGAATTCGGCCGCCTCGGCGCGCCAATTGGGCTGCCGTGCTCTGGCTGCTTTACTCAACTCGATGGGCGACGCGCTCGAGGACTGGCTTAGCAACGTCCAGGGCGGGCAGGGCTGCAACCTGATTGTTGCGGGTGGCGAGGATGACGAGCGGCGATCGCTTTTCGACGACGTCGACCGTCGGCTACGGGCGATAAGCATCGACGTTGAGCGGAGTCCATATGGCGAGTTCGTCTCCGCTGTCGCGCGCGACACACGCCTACTCCACGCTGGCCTCTACGAAGACGAGTGGTCGCATGGGGAGCCGAACGCGTTCGAGATGCACACGTGCTCCTAGTTGACGACTTTGCCAAGGGCGTCGCAACGTACGACGAGGTTTTTGGCGTCTTCACAATCGTCGACGAGCGGATGATGCATCTGCGGCCTATCGCCATTTCGACGGCCTATTCGCGCGACGAGATCTTCCACTTGCTCAACGCGGACGAGAAGGAGCCGGTTCTCGCTGAGAAGGTGGTGTCGCGCCTCTACTCCGAAGCGTTCGAACTGCGGCTGTGAACACCGATCCCTAGCTGACACCGATCTGCTCAGAAGCGCTGGCCGTTAGGGCTCTGCACGACGACCGGCCTGCCTCACAGGCCATCACGGTTCGCCTCCGACGATTATGGGGCGGGTTCGACGATTATGGGGCGGGTTCGGGTTCGGAGATCGCGCTTGACAGACTGCAGCGATGCATGAGAAGTTCTGGCAGTCGAGGCCCGGTGACCGAAAGGTTGGCGGGCTTCGGCGTTCTGGGCCGCTTTCTTGGCGCGCACGCCCCTGATTCCGTCCGACGGTGGGGCTACGGTCCCGCGCCCAAAGCGAGGAGAGTGTCATGCGAGGCCGCATCAGCCAGTTTGCGTGGTGCGTTCTCAGCCCGGCCGACTTCCAGAGGTTCTGGGCGGTCGAGATGGAGAGCGAGTACCGCGAGGCGTTGAACCCGGGACGTGACTGGGTCGTCTACGTTGAGGCGCGCGATCAACGTGGCCAGGCCGCCTTGAGTGGCACGGGCGTCTTCGAAGGGGTGCTCACAGAAGGTTCTGTTAACGATGCTGGTCGTGGCATCGCTCTCTCAGTCGCTCTCGAACTCGCCGAGCGTCTTGTCGCCGACGGCTATGTGATCCCGCCCGACCCTGGCACGTGCGTCGTTCGTGTCCCGGTGCCGAACGCGTACCGATCGGAGGCGGCCTGATCATCGGAATGGTTTGCCGGCGCGGCCGCATGCCTCGACGGTTTCCTCGCCACCAGCAACGACGACTTCGAGTGGACGATGTGGCCCCCTCTCTTGATCGCGTTTGCGCGAAGCGCCGAGCGAGCCTCCACGGCGGTGCCTCCGACGGATCCGTATACCTAGGGCTTTAGATGGGCGACCAGGGGCGACTCGTCTCCCTCTGGGTAGATGAGGGTCCATCGCTTCGCCCCGCGTGTCAGCGCGACGTAGAAGAGGCGGCGTGCTTCCTCGCTATCCGGGAGAAACCGGTTCGACGCATGGACGATAATCACCGCGTCGAACTCACGGCCTTTTGCTTGGTGCGCCGTCATCACGAAGAGCCCTCGGTCGTACCGGGGCGCGGCGTGCGACGAGGCAGTTGCGCTAGCGGCGTAACGGACGAGGACGTCGTCCAGGTCGAGGTCAGCGCCTTCGATTGCGAGCGCCTGCGCGGTCTCACGGAGCGCCCGCACAGCCTCGACGCGGGGCAGGTGGTAGCCGCGGCCGGCGCAGACTTCCAGCATCGCGACGACACACTCGACGTACGCGCGGCTACCGTACTCGTAGAGCGGAGCGAGAGGCTCGAGTAGAGATCGGGCCTCTGCGCCGGCGCCGGAAACGTCGACGCCGCCGGGCTTCAGGCGGCCTTTGACCTGGTTGAGCACCGTGTTCGAGAGGCTCGGCACGAGGCCCTCGACACGGTTCACCGCCTGCCGCGCGAGGGTCACGGGATCGTCGAGCAACGGAAGCTGCTCGATGTCGGCGCGCGCGTCCTCAAAGTCGGCGGGGCCGCCGACCTGCCGCGGGTACATCCCCTGCGTAGTCAGGTAGGCGCGAAGCTGCGCTACATCACTATTCGAAAATGCAAGCACCGCGACCGACCGTGCGCTGCTCGCAAAGGCCTTCGAGACGGCGTACTTCACCTTCGGCTTCATGGCGTTGAAGCCGAACTTCGTCTGCGTAGCGACGAACTCGAGGCCGTCGGGGGGTTCCGCCCCAGCGTTGTGGCCGAGAAGCCGCTCGCGGACGGCCAGCAGCCAGCGACCGGTCTCTTCGCTGCCGTGCCAACGGTGTGGGGTACGCAACTCGAACTCTTGGTCGCACTCGTCGCGGTGGCGCTGAAGTCGCTCGTCCCGTGAGCCGCGGAACTCGTAGATGAGCTGCATCGGGTCGGCGAGCACGATCAGCCGCGTCTGGCCGAACCGGCGGACAAGCGCGTCTTGAAGCTCCGAGGCGTCTTGGTGCTCATCGGCAATGACGACGGGGTACCGGCGCCTGTATGCCGCATCCACGGTGGGAAACGTTGTGACGAGCCGCCAGAACAGCGCCCCGAGGTCGTCGAACACGAGGCGTCCGGCCCCGTTCTCGGCGTTGACGACCGCAAGGAAGCGCTCGAGCACCTCGGCATCGGGTGTGCGGCTGTCCTGAAACTCGAGGAAGCGAAACTCAGCGAGCGAGTACAGCGTTTCGTCCTTCAGGAGGCTCTTCGCGAGCTCTGCGTCGACCCCTGCGAGGGCTTTGTAGCGGCTTTCGCTGCTCCAGAGGTCCGCCTCGAGCGGAAGTCCGAGCGCCCGGCGGTATGCGCGGACGGCGCGGTAGAAGAAGCGGTGGTAGTTCATGACCTCGAGGTGTGCGCGCAGCTCCGGCGTCAGTTGTCTTGCCGCCTCCGTCTCGAGTTGGACGCGCGCCTGGTTCGAGAACGTCAGCAGCAGGACACGCTGTTCTGGGTCGAGGTCTGTGGCGTGGACGCCGGCGAGGCGGATCGAGAGGCAGGTCTTGCCCGTTCCCGGCGGGGCAACGACGACAAGATGCCGTCCCTCTGCCGCGCAGACCGCGTCATGCTCGGGGTCGGGCCGGAGCTGGCTCAAGCGTTCATGGCGAACTCGCCGCCAGCGGGACAGCCGTTGCGGACCCACGCTTCGAGTTCGCGAAGGGGACGCGCGAACGACTCCGGCACGCCGTCCGTCGCGACGATCGCCTCCGCCAGCAACCGCGCCTGTCGCGCACCCTTGATCTCGAAGGGTGTCACGCCCTTTGCCCCGAGCGCTCGGGCGACAAGGGCACGCGCTTCGGCTTCGTCGAGAATCGCGAGCAGCTCTGGCAGCGATGCCGCCGCCTTCATCCGCTCGCGGGTCTCCTCTGCCACATGAGCGCGACTCACCAAATCCTCGTGCTGCGCCGCCCAGTCGTAGCCCCGTCCGTCGGCGATTGCGCTCATGCCACGCGCGAGCGCGTCGAGAGATGCCGCAGAGGCGAGCGCTTCCTCGAGATTCCGCCGCCCTTGCTCGGGATCGTGGAGGAAGAACCCGGCGCAATGGCCGTCGTTTCGAAGGGTTCCGAGGATGTCGGGCCGATCCTGCTCCGCCCAAACGACCACGCTCTTGCCTGCCTCTGCAAGCAGTTGCGCCATCGCCGGCATCTCGGGCGCGCCCTCGCAGTTGACGACGTCCAGCCGGAGTTGCTCTGCTGGCAAAACGGTCTGTTCATCGGCTAATGCGCGCCAGAAGGTCTCGATCACGGCCCGATCGCCAGGTCCTTCGACGAGCAGCGGAACCGCTGCAAACAGCGCCCGCACTACGCCTCGCTCGAGCCACCGCTCGTACTTTTGGCGCATTGGTTCCGACACCGTCTTGCGGAGGAGCCGTGCCTCGTCCGGACCGCGTCCCTCAAGCAGGAGGATGTCTTCGACGGCGAACGCGCGTGCGATCTCTGGCGAGTGCGTGACGACGAAGATCTGGCCGCCGGCGTCGGCGATCGCCGCGAGCATTCGCGCGACCTGCGTCTGACGCAGGGGCTCGAGCGCCTCCTCCGGCTCCTCGAAGCCGCCGATAGCCGGTGTGCCTCCACGCTGCGCGATCCGCAGCAGAAGCGCGACGAGCAGTAGCCGCTGCGCGCCCCGGCCCTGGCGAGCGACGGGGATCGTCGCCTCTCCCGACGGAAGCGAGAGGCGCATCGCCTGGAGGAGTTCGCGCTCGGAGACGCCGCCGACCTCAAACTGCGGCGACTCGCCGGGACTGATCAAGCCCAGGCTGGCGAGATCGGCGGCCACGTTGGCGAGCACGCCTTGTATACCTGCGTCTTCGTTGACAGCTGCCGCGCCACCGGCGAGGGCGTCGCGCAAGGCGTCGACGGCAGGGCTGAGATCGATCGGCTCGAAGAGCCGCTCGAGCAGGCCGCCCTGGAAGAAGTTGAGCTGGCGCGCTGGCTCGCGCATTCGACCGTCGAAGACCCAGCCAAGCTGGGCGCGTAACCGAGGCGGAAAGCGCGCTCCTCCGGACTCGGGCTTCGCGAACTCGTGGACGAGATCAAAGCTTGCGTCGCCTCGCACCCTGACACGAGCCACGGGTTCGATACCGTCGCCGCCAGGCTCGGGGACCACCTCCTCGGCCTCGGCGTTCCATCCCTCGAGATGCTCCCGAACCTCTGCCGCAAAGGCGTCGCCGAGCGCGCCGAGGGTTGCCTCGATCGAGAAGCCGTCGGCGGGGCGGCGGCCAAAGAAGTCGAGCTCGGTCGGGCTCGGGCGAGGCCTGCCGAGCCCGGAGTGAAGGAGAAGATCAAGGGCCTCGATGACGGTCGTCTTGCCCGAGTTGTTCGGACCGAGGAGGATCGTCCTCGGGCCGGGTGAGAACATCAGCCGCTCGAGCCCGCGAAACCGCTCAATGGAGACGTGACGGATGCGCACGAGTTCAGGCTAGATCCCCGCTTGCAGGACCACGAATCGCGCGAGTTCTCACGACGCACAAGGGACGCACAAGACGTGGCTCCTGCTTCGGGAAGCGCAGTTCTGGACTTTCTGCAGAGAAGTGCCTTCTGAGCAGGGAAAGTAGGGGGAGACCGAGCTGTCGCCGACCGAGCCGCCCGCCCAAGCCCCCCACGCAAGCCTCCCTCGGTGGCTCCGGGTTCCGGCAACAGCCGACGCCAGTTCTAAGGTCCGATCCCCGTTTCGAGCCACAAGACGAAAGAGCGTTGAGATATGGCTGACTCCATTAAGTGTCCTGAGTGCCAGTCCGAGATCCCGCTGACCGATGTCATCTCGCACCAGATCGAGGAGCAGCTAGCCGCACGTCTCGCGAGCGAGCTTGCGGAGCGTGACCGTCAGCACGCCGAAGCTGCAGCTACAAGGGAGGTCGCGCTGCGGCGGGAGTTCGAGGAGATGCAGGCTGAGCGCGAAGCACAACTCAAGCTGCGCGCGGAACAGAAGGTTGCTAGCGATCTCGCTGATCTCACCTCCAGGGTGGAAGAGCAGGATGTCGAACTCAAGAAAGCTCGGGAGCTTGAGCTGGGACTCCGGCAGCAGAAGCGCAAGCTAGACGAGGAAAAGCAGACGCTCGACCTCGAGTTGGCGCGTCGACTTGATCGCGAGCGAAAGAAGATCGCCACTCAGGCGCGCGATGGAGCGGCGGAAGAGCATCAACTGGAGCTTCGCCAGAAGGAACTTGAGGTGGAGCAGATGAAGAAGCAGATCAAAGAGCTTCAGGAGTCCTCCGAACAGATGCGCGCAGGTCTTCGCGGTGAGGCCCAAGAGCGAGAGATCGAAGACGTGCTGCGCGAGCGATTTCGCTCTGATCGCATCGAGCCCGTCAAGTCGGGCACGCGGGGCGCTGATGTCCTTCAGACGATCCACTCTTCGCGAGGACAGGCTTGTGGAACGATTCTTTGGGAGTCGAAGCGCGCTCGACATTGGAGCAACGCGTGGGTAACGAAGCTAAAAGAAGATCAGGCCACGGCCAAAGCAGATGTCGCAGTGCTCGTCTGCGCCGCGCTGCCTCCCAACATTCGCCACATGGAGTTGCACGAGGGCGTGTGGGTAGTGGACTTCGCGTTCGTCACCGCCATGGCAACGGCACTTCGAGAGGGTCTCATCGGAATCGCGCAAGCGCGCAGTGTTGACTCGAATCGGAACGACGCGCTCGACGCGATCTACGAGTACCTGTCGAGCAACGAGTTCAGCCGGCGAATCCGCATGGCGGTTCAGGCATTCATCGACATGAAGGCCGATCTTGAGTCAGAGAAGCGGGCGATGGAGCGAATATGGAATAAGCGCGGCAAGCAACTCGACAGTCTCGCGCTCAACACAGCTGGAATGTACGGTGAACTGGAAGCTCTGATGGGAACAGCTCTCCCGCCCGTCGAAAAGTTGGAGCTATCCCCGCCGGTCGAACTTAGGCCCGCGAGCTAACTCTCGTCTGCGCTCAGACGTGCGCTCTGACTTGGGGAGTCGTAGCGTCGTGTGGTTCGGAGCACGCCTGAGGAGGTATCCCGCTTGGCGATCGACGTGCTTGCAGGGCCTCGTGCACGGGGCGATGAACGCGTAGGGTTCGTAAATTCGGTCGTGTAGGAATTGCAGCGGAATCGTGCCGCAGCCCGGGAGGCGTGACCAGCGGATCGCGTGGCCGAGATCTGTGGCAACGGGCCGCTCCGGCCTTCTCCCTGATGGTCTCGAGCAGACGAGACCCCGCCGAACGACTTCGCTCCCGAAGAGCTGAGCAGCTGGTCGAGACCTTCAGTAGCAGCGACGCGTAGGGGCCGAGCGCTCGCCGTCATCGGCCACCCAGAGGATTGAGAAATCATTGGCAGACGCTCTCGCACCGCTCGAATCGCTCTTTTTGTCCGCAGCTATCCAAAGTTGCGGCCGAAATGCAGGAGCCACGGGTTCAGGATTTCCCTGCAAATCCGCCACGACCGAATTTACGAACCCTACGCGCGCATTCCACACCCCAAAACCCACCCCCACATGACTTGGGGAGGCGAAAGCCGCATGCGTAGTCCGTGGGGCAAATGCCCTAAGGCAATCGCCGAACGGAGATCGGGCGAAGCGCCGATTCCACCTCTCGCGGACGCCTCGTAGGGTAGACGCCACGGGAGGGCATGCCGGCGAGCGGCCCGCCGGCTCGACGAAAGGAGCCGCATGACTCGCAGGAAAGTCGCGCTGCCGGCGACGGCTGCGCTTGCAATGCTTGCGATCGCAGCGACAACGCTCGTTGCGGCAACGATGAGCTCGGCAACGCTTTCGCCGTCGTCGGCGACGTTGACGCTCCGGGCGGGCGATCCATCGCTCGGAGTGGGAACCGAGACGAAGACGGTCGGCGTACCGGCGGTGCTTCCACGCGCCGACATCGAGCTCGCGATCGACACCACGTCGAGCATGGGGCCGTCGATCGCACAGGCGAAAACGGACGCCACCAACATCGTGAACGGAGTGACCGGGATCGGCATCGACGCGCAGTTTGCAGTGGTGCAGTTCCGCGACGCCGGTGACTCGCCCGAGTACGCCGTCGTGCATTCGATGACCAGCAGCGCAACAGACGTTCAGACGGCGATCAATTCGTTGTCGCCCGCCGGCGGTGGCGACCCGCCCGAGGCGTACAACCTCGTCTTCCACAACAGCTACACGCCGCCGAGCGACGGTCCCATCGGCTGGCGGACGGGCACCCGTAAGTTCGTGATCGTGATCGGCGACGCGCAACCCCACGGAGACCTGATGAGTCAGGGCCTCACCGGCTGCGCGGACGTGTCAGCCGATCCGCACAGCCTCGTGACGACTACCGAGCTCGCGGGAATGAAGGCCGCCGAGCGGACGCTGTTCATGATCTTGCAGCAGAGCATCTTTACGTCCACGAACCTCACCTGTTATCAGTCTCTCGCGGCGGGAGGCTTCAGCGGTGGACAAGGGGTCGTGGGTGGAACGAACCTTGCTGCACAGATCGTCGCACTGATCCAGGCGGCGTTCGCCAACGTCAGCAATGTCCACCTCGCGGTCGCGTCGGCAGGGCCGGCACCTGCGAGCGCATTGTGGATCTCGTTCAGCCCGGCTTCGGTCGGACCGGTGCCGGCTCCGAGCACGCAGACGTTCACCTTGACGGCCACCGTTCCCGCGGGCACCCCCGCCGGGACGTACAACTTCGACATCGTCGCCCTCGCAGACGGAGTCGACATCGGCCACCAGGCGCTGACGATCATCGTGCCGCAGAAGATGCTGACGCTCTCACCGGCCAGTGCGTTCAACCCGATCGGGACGTCGCACACGGTGACCGCGCACGTCTTCGACTCGCTCGGCCCGTTCGTGGGCGACACTGTCTCGTTCGCCGTCACGGGCGGGCCAGCGGCCGTGCCGTCGAGCGGAAGCGCCACGACGAACGGCGCCGGGCTCGCGCAGTTCACCTTCTCGAACACGCCGCCCGCTCTGGGCACGAACACGATCACGGCCACCGACGGCACTCTCACCGCGACGGCGTCGAAGACGTGGGGCTTCCCCCGGAGCACGGCCGGCTGCAAGGTCACCGGTGGGGGCCGCCTCACGGCCGCAAACGGCGACAAGGCGACCTTTGGCGGCAGCGCGTTCGGGAGCGGCCCGTCGGGAGAGGAGGAGTACCAGGATCACGGCGACGTGGCGGCCATGAACGTCCACTCGATCTCCGTGGAGGCCGTCACCTGTAGCGCTGACAAGACGTCAGCCAGCATCTTCGGGTTCGCGACGATCGACGGTGGCGGCTCGTTTGTCTTCCGCATCGACGTGAGGGATCTCGGCGAGCCGGGAGCGGGAGTCGACCGCTACCGCATCCGGCTGTCGAACGGCTACGACTCCGGCAACCAGCTCCTGGTCGGAGGCAACATCCAGATTCACTAGCGGACAATTGACTGACGACGAAGGGCCCGCCTCGGCGGGCCCTTCTTTTACTCGACGAGGTTCGCGCGGAACGCAACTGCAACGGCCTGCGCGCGGCTGTGAACATGCAGCTTCGTGAGGATCCGCTCGATGTGCGTTCCGACTGTTTTGCCGCTAATCACGAGCCGCTCGGCGATCTGCCTCTGGTCCAACCCGTCGGCCAGCAACTTCAGCACTTGGCGCTCCCTCGTCGTCAGAGAGCTGTGGTGACCGTTGCCTCTACGCTCAGGCAGCCGGCGCAGAAGCACGCGAACCCGTGCCAGCAGCTCCTCCGCTGCGAACGGCTTCACGAGATAGTCGTCGCCTCCCAGGAGAAGACCCGCTACGCGATCCAGCGAATCCGTGCGATCGCCCGAGACGAACAGAATCATCGGCGTCGAGCCTTGCTCGTCGCGAACTCGTCTGCATACCTCGTAACCGGAAAGTCCAGGGAGGTTCACCTCCAGGACAACCAGGTCCGGCTTTTCCCGCCGGACGAGATCGACTGCCTCGAGGCCGAGGCCGGTCTCCGTCGTCGTATAGCCGGCCTCACAAAGAAGGCCGACGACATGCGCGCGCAGGTCCTCGTCGCCGTCGACGACGAGCAGATGGCCGCAGTCCCTTTGACGCGCGGACACCTCGCCCTCCCGTTTTCAGGGGCTGCAATCAGAGGGGCTGCGACCTCAGGATAGTTGCCGAGGCGTTCGGCGATCAAGTCGATCCGTCGCGCGCTTCACGTCGCGCGAACGGCGGCATGCATGACCCCGACCGGTCACGAAACACCGGTCCAGAGCTCGAACGACGCCGCGCCCTGCTCGACGAGCACCTCGAGGCCGTCGACGACGCGGCCCCCCGCTGCAGCTCGCGCGGTCGCAGTTCGGGGGTACAGCAGGTCGACGAGCGTCTGGCCCGAGCCGACGTCGACCACGATCTCGTCACGCTCCGAAGTCCGTTGACCACGAGGTCCGCGTCCGTGGTCGGGCAGCCCGGCGGCTCGACGCGAGAAACGTCTGCGTCAGGCAGCTCGCGAACGCGGAGCCACCGGCCGCGCGCCAGGCCCCAGGCTCGCGACCCTGTCGGGTACGCAAATCCATCCGTCATGCTGCTCGTGCGTATTCGTGGATCAGTCCGCCGAGTCGATCGCGTCGGTGGAGCTGATCTGGCGAGTTCGAGCCGACGAGACCTAGGCGAGGCGCTTGTATCGGTGGTGTCAGCCCGAGGGCTGGATGGGGCCTGTGGGTGTTGTAGTGGTCGACGTAGACGTGCAGGACGCGCTCGAGTTGCCTGCGGCTGGTGACGAGGAGCCAGTCGAGGCAGTCGCGGCGGACGGTGCCGACCCAGCGTTCGGCGAACGCGTTGGCCTGGGGCGCCCGAAATGGGGTGCGGATGATCTCGACGCCCTCGCTTCGGAAGACCTCGTCGAACGCGCGGCTGAACTTGCTGTCGCGGTCGTGGATCAGGACAAGCGCACGCCGAAACAGCAGGTACAGCAACGACACGATCAACAAGATCCTCCCTCCACCCGAATTCGAAGAGGCCGACTCTACGGCTGCGACTCAGCTCCGACGACTTCCCAACCACCGGATGGATTTACGCACCCGACAGGGTAGAAAATAGGGTGAAAGTTCGCGCCAGCCTAGGCAACAGCGCCGGCCGGACCCCGCGTGGCGAAGCGCTCTATTGAACCGAGCGTTCCAGCCTTCGCACTCAGGCCCGTGGAGGTCTTTTCGAGGAGCGGAACATAAGACGGAGACACGTCACTCCCGCAGGCAGAGGGCGGCGATGTCGATGCGGTAGAAGGCCTGGAAGACCTGGCATCCCATCCGCGCCGAGAAGAAGTCGCGGTTCGTGTTCGTTCCGATCGCGGCAACTGGAACGCCGTCGCGCTGAAGCTCGAGCGCGAGCCGGCTGTAGACCCGATAGCGCTTCGCACCCGACAGCTTCGCGGCCGCCTTCAGCTTTCGATTGAACACCGGGTCGTTGTA
>WNGB01048193.1_pt1 | contig 11299 bp, 13 predicted proteins | sample 5400681 | NCBI WGS metagenome assembly WNGB01 (sample SAMN13153367, study PRJNA577476) | soil metagenome | isolation source: 115 cm soil or saprolite under grassland replicate 2 | place: USA:California | collected 2016-06-15 | reverse complement strand
AGCGCGTACCCGGCCGGGGGCGCGCCGGTACTGCAGTCGGGACTGCTTGCGAGCAGCCCAGGTGGAACGCGGGCGAGCACTCGGCCGGGCCACGCCGACCCTCATGCGGCGCATGGACCGGGCCTGCCGTGTCTGCCGGAGGACCTTCACCGGCACTGTGCGGCAGGTGTATTGCTCCGCCGCCTGCAAGAGCCTGGCCGATCACCGCGGGGCCTCCGGAACCTGTGCGGTGTGCGGGCGGCCCTTTGCCGGTGAAGACGGACAGCAGTACTGCTCGCGGACGTGCGCCATCCGTGCACGCTCCGCCGAGCGGCCGGGCGCCCGCGGTCTGGGGTACACGGCGATCGCAGCGCGGCTGCGGGCGCTCTCGAGCGATGCGTTTGTCGCGCCGACGAGGCTGAACGGCACGTGGTTCGTCTCTACTACGGCCTGGATGTAGGTGGGCGCGCGACACAGACCAACCTCCGCGAGCAACTCGGTGTCGAGCGGGAACGCATCCGCAGACTGCTCGTAACTGGTGTGGCGCGCCTGCTCGGACCCGAAGCGGTGGGAGCGACCGCCCGGGTGTGCACCGCGTGCGGGACGAGCTAGCGGCGGCGCCAGAACGGACGGGCCACCAGCCCCGCCGTGCGCGAGGACATTCGTGTGCAGCTGAGCGCCGCCGCGCGGCCAGCGCGGCCGACCAGAGCGGGAGGCGTTGCGGGCACTGGATCCCGAGGCCTTCGCTGCCCTGCCGGATCAGGTACGGCAGCTGGTGCGCCTGTACTACGGCCTCGACAGCCGTGAGCTGCCTTCGATTGCAGAGGTCGCGCAGCAGGTCGGACTCACTCAGGCTCAGGTCCGACGGCGCCTGGTACGTGCGGTGCCGCAGGCGCTCGGACAGCGCGAGCGGACGCCCCAGGCCTGTCGCGACGTTTGCGCTCGCTGAAGTCAGACGACATGCGCCAGCGGTAGTCGAGACGGCGCGCTTAGGTTCCAGTCCATGGCGGGCAACTGACACGGTGATTCGTGGACGAGCACAGGGTGCGCTTGTATGGCCAGGCATTGGGATATCCGTGTGGTGTTCAGCGGTGTTTCTTACCACGCCGGTTAACTCGCTCGCGTCTGGAACCGCGCGAGTCGTACCGCGGGCTTGGCGGCTGTCGGCCCGCTTCAGATGCTCTGGCTCGTTTGGTTGGTCTTGGCCGCAACAGTGGGGCGACTTCGGCTGGCTGTTGAACGGGTCGTGCCTCTGGTCGACAACACGCTAGTTAACTCCGCCGCCTGGCGCTGGCGTGTTCAGCGTGTTCACGACGGTGTTCATGGCCATGGCTAGGCTGGGCTCCAGCACGACGAACTGGAACGGTTCTCTTGCAGGTGCGTGGGCCGGGGTAGGCTGATTGACGGGTAGGAGGATCTGCCGATGTCGTGCCCACGCTGTGGCTCGCCGATCGTGACGAAGGATGGGATCACCCAGCTCGGCGGACAGCGCTTCCGCTGCAGTCACTGCGGGCGGCGCTTCACCCGTCGCTCAAGCTCAGCGTTTTCGGGTCGCGGCTTCCCCGACGACATTATCGCCCTGGCCGTTCGCTGGTACGTGCGCTACCGACTGAGCTACACCGAGGTCAGTGAGTGGTTGGCCGAGCGCGGCGTCCTGGTCGATCAGAGCACCATCTTTCGGTGGGTGCAATGCTTCCTTCCGTTGTTTGGCGAGGCGGCTCGAAAGCAGCGCGACCCTATCGGTCCCGACTGGCGGGTGGACGAGACGTACGCTCGAATCCGCGGGCGCTGGCACTACATCTATCGCGCCATCGACGAGCACGGCCAGATAGTGGACGCCTATGTGTCGCCTACACGCGACGTGGCGGCGGCGCGCAGCTTCTTCGAGCGGGCGATCGCCTACAGCGGCACGACGCCACGTCGGGTCATCACCGACAAGGCCGCTACCTATCCGCCAGCGCTGGCCGCGGCGGTGCCTGGCGTTCTGCATCGGACCGGTCGGTATCGGACGAACGGCGTCGAGCGCGATCATGGGTTTTTGAAAGCGCGGCTGCGGCCGATGCGTGGCCTCAAGTCTGTTGCTTCAGCGGCGATCTTCATAAGTGGTCACGCCCTGATGCGCAACATCCGCCGTGGTTTCTACCGGATTGTGCAGTCAGTCCCACAGCGGCTGGTATTCGCTTGGACATGGACCCGGCTCGCCGAAGCAGTCTGACATGTAAGCGATCGTCCTGGGGCTTGACGGTCGACCTTCCGCCCGAGGAGTTTGCGACGTTGTCGGGTGTTGGTAGCGTCCGCAAGCATGCCCACCTGCCCGTACTGCCAGCAGTTCGTCGTCACGCGTGATGGCCATGACCGCCACGGTCGTTTCGCCTGTGCCGGCTGCGGACGCGACTTCACGATTCGGTCCGCCTCCGCCTTCTCGGGCTACCGCTGGCCAGCCGATGTGATCCTGATGGCCGTGCGTTGGTACCTGCGCCACCCGCTGTCCGCAACGAGCGTGATGGAGCTGCTGGCCGAGCGCGGCATCGACGTGTCCAACCGCACCGTGCTGCGCTGGGTCCAAACATTCGGGCCGCAGTTGGCGGCTGAAGCTCGCAAGCACCGTCAGCCCCTCGGTCGCTCCTGGTACGCCGACGAGATGTTCTTCTTTCGCGGCAAGGACAAGTGGTACCTGTACCGCGCCGTCGACGAGCACGGCCAAGTTGTCGACGTGCTGCTGCGGGAACACCGCGACGCTGCCTCCGCCGCAGCCTTCTTCGAGCAGGCGCTCGGCCGCTCAGGTCAAGTGCCGAGCGTGATCATCACGGATCACCATCAGCCGTATGTCAAGGCGATCCAGCGGACCGTGCCAACAGCCGTGCACCTTCGGAGCGGGTTGCACCGCGTGAGTGGCGACACGACCAAGCCGATCGAGCGCAGTCATGTGCCGACAAGGGACCGCCTGCGTGGCTCGCGCGGGTTGAAGACGCTGCGCACGGGTCAGCGCTTCCTGGAAGGCTTCGAGTGTCTGCGCGCCTTACGTGGCGGCCATATCCGGTTGACAGACCTATTGCCAGGGTATGCATCGTCAGCCCCGGCCAGTCGGCAGGATCACGTGCGCAGCATGGCCAGCGCGGTGCTCATGCTGGGCATGCGCTTGAACAGAACGCCTCGCACGTGTCGGCCGTAGGGTTCCCACGCTGGCGTTGCTGCCAGCTCGATCGATTCGGCCAGCTGTCCCATCCCTTGCCATTCGCAGCACCACACAACGTCGCAAACTCGTCTGCTGGCACATGCAATACAATGGCGTGCTGGTCAAAGTCGGAGACAAAATCGTGCAGGGCCAGGAAGTTGCGCTGTCGGGCAATACGGGCAACTCGACCACGCCGCATTTACACTTCGACTCGCGAATCGATTGGGACGTCAACTACTCGTGCAGGTATGTCATGAGTACCCGGGATACCCGCTGTTCTTCCAGGAGAGGAATCATCAGCACGTGACCGCAGACGGGTGACGCGCTGGCGACGAGCACCGGCTCACACTTCGCCCGTCAGCGAGCCGGCCACTAGCTCGAGCGCTGAAGCCGTCGCACTCAATGGCAAGACTCGCCGTGCACCAGCACTTGCTACCCACCAGCGTCGTCGGCAATCATGGCGGCCTCCCGCCGCCAGCAGCCCTACTCGCGATCTTGCTTGAGCAGAAGTACTTCCGCGAAAGGGCGGACAAGCCGTGTTCGCGGTGGCTATTGAGCGCGGGCAGGTTGGGCGCAACACGATCAGAGCGCACTCGCGGGAGCCCCATCGCCGGGCGATAGCTCGCGGCACGTACGTCGATACGGCATGTCGTGACCAACGAACTGATCCCATTCCGCTTGCATAAAGTTTCGATTTGCAATTCGGCAAGCGCCTTCGACCCACGCGTCTGGCGTCATCTGCCATAGCTGCACGGTCCCATCGTCACTCGCGGACGCGAGCAGAGTGCCATTCCGGCTGAACGCCACCCCATTCACGGGGCCTGCATGCGCGGTTAGGGGTTGACCGAGAGGCGTCGGCCGGCGCGGATCGCTGACGTCCCACAGGCGCACGATCTTGTCGTCACCGGCCGACGCCAGCGTCTTGCTGTCGGGACCAAACGCCAGGTTCAGCACTTGGCCCTTATGCGCGGTGATGGGTTCACCGAGCAGGTTGGGCGTGCGCGGATCGCTGACGTCCCACAACTGAACCATCTCGGGAGCAACGGACAACGCCAGCGTCTTGCTATCCGGACTGAGTGCCACACTCTCGATGTACCCGATCTGCCGCTGCGCAAGGAGCCTCGGCGTTCTGGGGTTAGCGACGTCCCACAGCCACACGGTTCCATTCGAGATCATGGAGCCAGCGAGCATGTTGCCGTCTCCACTGAACGCCAGGCTCTGGATGTTGCTATTCGGGCCCGGGAGGCCTACACCAAGTGGCTCGGGCGACCGCGGAATGGTCAAGTCCCACAGCCGAACGCTTCTGTCCGTGCCCGACGAGGCGAGGAGCCTCCCGTTCGGGCTGAAGGCTATTGTCGACCTTCCACCAATCTGGTCAGTAAGGGGCTGACCAACGGGTACCGGCGATTGTGGATTACTGAGGTCCCACAGTCTGACGGTCCTGTCGGAACCTCCCGATGCCAGCAGCTTGCTGGTTGGACTGAAGGTCACCCCGGATACGCCAGCGCTCTGGCTTGCCAGCGGACCGATGGGTGTAGCGGACCTTCTGCTGCTGAGGTCCCACAATTGAATTGTCCCGTCGGCAGTAGCGGCAGCGAGCATCGTGTCGTCACTACTGAACGCCACGCCTCTGACCGGGCTGGTGCGACCGCCGAGCGATTGAGTCAAACTCCAGGGTGCGCGTTCCTCGGTGACGTCCCATAATCGCACGCCCTTGTCCCTGCCTGCCGAAGCCAGCGTCTTGCCGTCCGGACTAAAGGCGATTGACTGGACAACTCCGGTGTGGCCGGTCAGAGGTTGACCAACTGGCACCGCCGCCTGCGGATCGGTGACGTCCCACAACCGGACGGTCTTGTCGCCACCCGCCGAGGCCAACATCCGACCATCAGGACTGAAGGCCAGTTGATACACTGCGGCGATGCCGGCACGGCTCGAGAGGTGTCCAGTCATCGGTTGACCGATGGGCGCGGGCGAGCGCGGATCGGTGCTGAGATCCCATAGCTGCACTGACCCTGAAGAACGCGCCGCCGCCAGCAACATGTTCGCGGGACTCAAGGCTATGGCCGATGCGCCAACAGTCGGGTCCGTAAGTGGTTCACCGAGGGAGGCTGGCTGGACCACGTACGGACTGTCTGGTCAGCGAGTTGGATCTGAGCAAGGGGCCTGGTTGAACGCGGGTCGGTGACGTCCCACAGTGACACAATCGGGTAGCCCGCCACCGCGAGTGTTGTACCGGTCGGATCGAGCGCCATCGCCATTACGTGGCCACTCGGGTCGGCGACAAATTGACCCGATGGCGGAGCCGAGCGCGGGTTCGGACTCTCCCATAGTTGGATGGTCCCGTCTGCATGCGCAGCTGCGAGCATCCTGTGATCCCGACTGAAGGCCAGAATCGCCGCGCTGTCCATCCGGCCGTTGGGCGGTTGACCAAGCGGCCGAGGCATGTGTGGGTCAGTCAGGTCCCAGAGCACCGTTCCGCTCTGCCCGGCGGAGAACAGCCTCGTACCATCCTGACCGAAAGCCACGCTCGTACGGTTTTCGCTACCGCTCCAAAGTACCGTGATCAGAGGAGGACTGGCCTGCAGCGCCGTGAGCAGCGCGCCGCGGGTCTCCAGATTGTTCTGGGTGTGATACGCCTGGACAGCGAGGAGCAGCGCAAGGTCTGTTCGGTCAGTCCGGCTAAGCGCTTGCGTGGCGAGCAGGCGCGACAGAGCGACCTGCGCCTGCCGGCTGGCCTCATTGCCCGCGTAGATGAAACCAACCCAGGCGACAATGGCAACAACCACCAGGGCGACGACAAACGAGCTAACCGCCACGATCAACAGGTCGCGGCGACGCCGGGCTCGAGATTGCCGCTGTTTGCTCCGATCAAGCAGCGCGCGCCCCTCCGGGCTCTGTACCGCAATGTCCCGCTCGTCCGACAATCCCTGTGCTTCTGCCAGCCGTACTCCCTGCAGCAAGTAGTCATCCGACTGCGCGTGCTCGCGCCACTCTTCCACGGCAAGCCGGAAGCGCTCGCGTCGCTGCAAACGGAGCCGTTGTGTCTGGACGGCTTGCCGAAGCCGGTTCCAGTTGTGCAGCAGCGTCTCATGGATGAGATCGACTACTTCGACCTCGCGGTTGCCGACCGCCTGGAGACAGGCGCTGAGCAGTCGCGCGTCAACGAGCTCATCAACGAGGCGGGCACGCTGGGGGTCGCCGTGCACAACATCCGACTTCGGAACCGACCGACGGACGTCTCGGTGCGGGTCGCCGTCAAGCGACACGGAGACGAGGTCCAACAGCAGTCCCATCAGCGCTTGTCGCTCGGGTTCCGGGCGCTCGCCTCCATCGCGCGTACCTCGCCGGGCATAGACTGCCTCAGCCTTGGCTTCGAGAGCGTCAGTAAGCGTGTCGTACCGATCCAGGGTCAGTCTGCCGCTGCTCCAGATACTCTCCTGAGTAACCTGTAGCAGCGGAAGCAGGGTGGATTGTCCGTCGGTGTCTTGCACAAGCCGATCGACGAGCGCCCCTTGCCAGCGTTTGTTCGTGCCAAGTTCGAGGTTTTGCCACTCCAGAGGCCGGGTAATTGCTCGCCGCAATTCCGGTGGGGTCATGGCTCGCAGATCGACACGCTGGGCCATCGCGATGCGAAACAGGTCGCCGGTTTCGAAAAGCGCCGGCAAGTAGTCCGCGCGCAGGGTGACGATTACGTGGGTTCGTAGACGACGGAAAGGAGCGAGGCCCGTGAGAATCGCGAAGAAAGGATCGCGCTCAGCGGGGTCGGACTGGGTGAATGCTTCCTCGAATTGATCGACGACCAGAACGTTTGTGTGATCGGCAGCAGTATGCGCAGTCACGAAGCCGTTGAACGCCGTCAACGCGCGAATCAGCGCGACCGGATCGTCGCCGTCAGCTGGTTCGGGCATTCCCAGAACAACCAGCGCTCGCGCCAGTGCAGCCAGTGGCCGTCGCCCCGGACGAAACGTGGCGGTATCCGCGCTACGATGTTCGGCCGCATACCGCTCTTTGAGCGCCGGCACCAGGCCCGCCAGAGCGAACGAGGACTTGCCACTCCCACTCGCACCTGTCACGAAGAGGACGGCCTGCTCCTCACCTGGACTGGTCAGTTGCCTCAAGGCTTCGGCTACCTGCTGCTCGCGCCCGGCGTAGCGGTCGTGTGTGCTGTACGTGAAGCTCTCCAGGCCCAGGTATGGACACGGCAGGCCGTTCACGTCATGCGTCGCGTCCTCCGTAACGTGGACGTCGCCCACGTAGATAGTGCCTGCCTGATTCCCGCGAATCACCACCACACGGCCACCCTGCGCCTGGATTCTCCCGATGACGGGGCCGGACACACCTGGCTGCGCCGCCTCCGCCCGCTTGACCACCTCCGTGGCTCGATCGAGGACGGCCTGATCGCGATCGGCACCCACAGTCCGGAGGAGGTTAACCGTCGCGTTCCTGTAAGCCTCAGGGGCCGCTGCGTATTCGGCCAGCGCTCCTTCCAGGCGCGGCTCGCTTGGCCCGAACTTGCGAACGAGCAGCGCCGACACGTCGGCGGCCCCCAGGCTGGGACCCATGGCGAGCGCGCACACGAGGATGGCGAGCGGGTCGCTAACATTGCTCTCGCCGCGGGGCAGTGGACTAATCACACCATCCGGTGTCATGGCCGATGGACTCCCGGGTCTAGTCAGTGGTGACCGTGTCTCTTGGAGGACCTTCACGGCCGGCTTCTGGTAGGTCTCGGGATCTTCGGCATAGTCAGCCAGCGTCGACTCTATTTTGGGTTGGGTCGCCCCAAACTTGCGGACGATCAACGCCTTCAGGCCGGCGTAGCCATCCTTGACCGCCTGGTCGGTGACTGGCTTGAGCGCAGTGCCCGTCAGGGACAGCGCAGACAGTAAGACAGTGATCGGGTCCATGTGGCGGCTCCTGACGAGGAATGCATCATCCCTGAACTGAACGCGCAAGAGCAGTCGTGTTCGCGCTGGCGTCGCCCAACGCCGCCGCGGCTTGTATCTGAATGTGCGCTCGGAGATTGAACCACGTCGGTGGCTCTGTCAAGTATGGAGGCCGCTCGCTTACACCGCCAGGTAGCGGCCAAGCTGTCCGTCAACCGAGTGGGCGCGCACGTACGCCGTGACGATTTTGCCCGCCAGACCGTATCGGCCGCGAGATAAGGCCGCCGCCGAAGTTGGTGTACAGGTCGCCGAACGCTGTCGTTGGGAGACAGAGTAGATAGGCTGGCGGAGTTGTGCAGCGGATGAGCTGCGACCGCGACTTCCGACTGTACGAATTCGCCGTAATGCGCAGCCTGCTAGCGTCGCCGGGTCAAGGTACAGCCGCCAGCCGCGGTCGACGGCGCAGGTGCCGAGGCCTTCGGCAGCGAGCGGGCGGACCGTGAACAGCGCATGGGCAAGGTACGGCGCGTGCTCGATGCCGACGAGTCGCGCCGCTACCAGCAGCCACTCCTCGGCGCCATTCAGTGGCCGAACCGAGACGGTCACGCGGCGTTGAGCAGGCCGGCGTCCGAGAGCACGCCGATGAAGGCGCGTACTTCAAGCGGCGGACGAGCGTTGGGTGGTCTGGCCATGAGCAGCGTGCGAGCACAGGCGGCCACGTCACCTTTACCCTGCTCGGCGGCCACGGCCAGCGGTCCCCAGCCTTCCCGCCAGGCCTCGACGGTCCCCTGCCCGTGCTGTAGCCGACCACGCCGGCCAGGTGGCCCAGACCCGCGATGGATTCAGCAATCGCCAGCTCACACTGTTTCGGATCGGCGATGACCAGCGCAGGGTCAGGAAGATCGGCCTCACGCCGCCAGGTCAGGTACTCGACGGCGGCGCCTTCGCCGACCAGGCCGGAAGCGGCGATGTAGGCAGCATCCGCATCGTCTTCGGCGAGGAGCGCGAGCACGTCGGCGGTCATCGTCCAGGTGCGCCGCGACGGCCACGCTCGACCGCTGGCGGACGCGTTGGCCGGAAACGCGTCCAGCAGCGCCGGTCGGGACCTGATGAAGGCAGCCACATGAGCTCGAGCGATTGCGGTCCTCTCGCGGCTTGGCTGAGCCACATGACCGATCGCGGGCAGGGAGAAGCCGGCAGTCATGCCATCGATCCAGCGCTCGACCTCGGGCGTGTACGAGATGTGCAGGAAACGGTTTGCCAGAGGCGGGCTCAAGTCCCACCCGTCTGCAGCTCGCTCTGGCGGATTGGCCGCGGTGACCACCTGGACGGCGCGCGGCACGACGAGATCGCCGATGCGGCGCTCGAGCGCGACGCCGAGCATGGCGGCCTGGACAGCTGGTGGCGACGTCGACAACTCGTCGAGAAACAGGTAGCCGGCCTGGGCCTCGTGCAGCCGTTTTGCCCAGGCGGGTGGCTCCATGGCACGCCGTCATCGGTAACAACCGGCAGGCCGGCGAAGTCGCTTGGCTCTCGCAACGAGCCGATGACGATCTCGCACGCCACGCCATCGGCCGTTGCGGCAGCCTGGATCAGCGAGCTCTTGCCGATGCCAGGGTCGCCCACAGACAGACGGCCACGCCGGCGCGACCGGCAGCGCGTAAGACGGTGACCAGGGCGGTGCTGGTCATCGGTGCAGCTGGGCCTCGTCGAGCCGGTTGCCGATGTCGGCAAGGTTCTTGTCAAGGCGAAAAATGTCGTCGATGTCGGTGCAGGCGATCGTTCGTGGTCCTGGTTGGTAGCTGGTCATTGGTGCGTACCTCCTTATGTGCTGTTCGACGGTGTCGGACTGGATTGAGGAACTCACGGTCGTAGTTGGACAGCCGGTATCAACGCGGCTGTCGCGCGACGGTCCTCACGGTGGTGGGGCGATGGGGACGCACGGTCCGCCAGTCCCGGCCAGCAAGAACCTGGATGAGTCGCCAGCGAAGGGACTGGAGTACCGCGGACTCCAGCTCCCCTGGCACGTGTTGCCAGTTGATCTCCTCCACCCCAGCCAGATCGCCGGGGTCCAGGTACACATGCTTGGCGCCCCTGAACACCGCCAGCTGGCCGCGGTCGATGTAGTCGTGCAGCACGTATTCGGACAAGCCGGCCGCGCGCGCGACGCGAAGCATTGGCCAGCCGTGTGCCAGTCCGACACACAGGCCGAGCTTGCGAGCTCGCGTGCGGACCGCGGCCTCACCGCGGCGAAGGGTGGCGGCGATGGCGGCCGTCGGCTGCACACCGAGGTGCGTGACAAGGTAGCGGTCGTCGTCGGTTGTCCATGGCGCCCAGTGTTCGTCGTCGAGCTGGATGCCAGTTGCCAACCAGGCGGCACGGAAGGTGGGAAAGTGGCGCAATACCGCGTACTCCGACGGATAGAGCCGCGGGTGCTGACCCGGCGCACCCAGGTTCCCGACGAGGCCGGCCCAGTAACGGCTTGTAGTCGGCGCCAGCCCGGTTGCAGCGTGGAAGGCAGCGAGGCCGTCCAGGACGCGCTCTCGGGTCCACCAGGCGCGTCTTCCGTCCGCTCGTCCGCGAAGCGCCCGTTGCTGTGAGACACCGTGCGCTGGAGCCTGTGTCGGCGAGTCCGTGTCGGAACCAGCAACCCCGCTCGGTCGTCCGCGACGCACCAGCAGCAGGTGATCCGGACGTACGCAGACCGGACGTCGACAGCGGCGCCACAGTCGTCGACCGGCAGGTACCGGACCGACGTGTAGCTCCCAGGAAACCTGCGCCGCGGTCTTGCGTTGCACGCGTCCACACTCCCGCACCGGCAGGACGCCAGCTCCGTTCGGTGTATGCAGTCCAGTCCACAACCAGCAGGTTGGTGTGCGCGTGACGTGTCGCCAGAACCGATCGGACAGCGGCACGCGTCGTCGTGGCAACCGCGCGGCGCACGAACGACTGCACGTCCGCCGCGGTGGGCTGGAACGGCGGCTCGGGCGAGTGGTGAACGGGTTGCGGCAGGTCTCGCAGATCGGATCGCGCTCAGGTACGGCTGACGCCATGGCGCACGACGGCCTGAAGCAGGTGAAGGTTCGGGCAGTCGGCACACACCGCAGGCGCTGAGGCAAGCCCGCACGCGCAACACTCCATCGATGCGAGCGTCGCCAGCTCACCGAAGCTGATGTGCCGATCGGACTCGGCTCGCAACGCCTCGAGAGCTGTCTGTCGGCAGACGCTCAGACCAGCACCCTCGGGCTCGTCGTCCGCTGGG
>WNGB01017941.1_pt1 | contig 11300 bp, 5 predicted proteins | sample 5400681 | NCBI WGS metagenome assembly WNGB01 (sample SAMN13153367, study PRJNA577476) | soil metagenome | isolation source: 115 cm soil or saprolite under grassland replicate 2 | place: USA:California | collected 2016-06-15 | reverse complement strand
CGGCGAAACGTCGACTTCACGCTGGACGTTGGCGCCGTGTCCGAGGAGGTGGTGGTCTCGGCGCGCGCGGAGCTGCTGCAAACGCAATCCGCTGACATCGGCGCGGTCGTCGACGAGCGTCAAGTGCGCGATCTGCCGCTTCTCGGCAGACGTTATGCGGAGCTCGCGCTCTTGACGCCGGGTGTCGTCGTGGCGCCGGCTGGCATCACGAGTCGTGGCGAAGACACGTTCTTCAATGCCAACGGCAACTACGCGACGTGGAACAACTACACGCTCGACGGCGCCGACAACAATTCGATGTCGACCAACCTGCAGGAACGCAGTCCGCAGGTCGTCGCGCCGCCTGTGGATGCGCTCCAGGAGTTCAAGGTGCAGACGCGCACCTACTCGGCGGAATTCGGCAAGGCGGCGGGCGCGGTCATCAATGCCTCGGTCAAACAGGGGTCAAACGAGTTCCGCGGCACGCTGTTCGAGTTCTTCCGCGACGAGTCGATGAACGCGAACACCTGGGACAACAACCGCGCGGGTCAGAAGAAAGGACCGTTCAACCAGCACATCGCGGGAGGCGTGCTCGGCGGACCGCTCATGCGCGGCCGCACGTTCTTCTTCGGCGATTACCAGGCGTCTCGGACGGAACGAGCGCTGTCCCAACCGGCGACAGTGCCGACCGATCGCATGCGCCAAGGCGATCTCAGTGAGCTCACCGGCACGATGACGGCCTCGAATCCGTTCGTGCCGGCCGGATGCGTGGACGCGGTCGCGAAGCGGATCAATCCGTCCTGCATCGATCCGGTAGCCGCGAAAATGATGCGGCTCTACCCGCTGCCGAACGTTCCCGGCGCCGGCTTCTTCAACAACAACTTCGTTTCCAACGGCATTCTCAACAACGATGTCGATCAATTCGACATCCGCGTCGATCACACGCTGCACGCAGGACGTGACCAGCTGTTTGGCCGCTACAGCTTCCAAAACACCGATCGTCACGAGCCGCCGGTCCTCAACGATCCGGTCGCGTCGGGCGATTTCGCCAGCGACATTTTCAATCGAGGGCAGAACGCCGTTGGCGGCTGGTCGCGCGTGTTCGGCTCGACGCTCTTCAACGAGTTCCGTGCGGCGTGGAACAAGGTCAGCTCGGATTCGATCCATCCGGCGTTTGGCGTCGATGCGGACACCGAATACGGCATCCGCGGTGTGCCGAAGGACCCACGCTTCTACGGCGGTCTCCCACACACGGCGATCACGCGCTTCCAGCGCATTGGGGGTCCGTTCTTCCGCCCGCAGTTCCAGTGGTCGCAGGTGTTTCAGTTTTCGGACAACCTCACATGGAACCGCGGCCAGCACGCGATGAAGTTTGGTCTCGAGCGGCGGCGGGATCTCGTGACGTATATCGATATCCGGTCGCTCAACGGCGAGCTCAGTTTTTCCGACGGTCGGTACACGGGCTTTGCCATCGGCGATTTCCTGCTTGGCCTTGCATCGTCGCAGCGCCTGTCACTCTTCCATCAGCCGGACTTGTACGCCGACGGCTGGCAGGTTTACGGGCAGGATTCGTGGCGGCTCACTCCCACCTTCACACTGAACTACGGCGTGCGGTACGAGTACTTCACACCGATGTTCGATCGCAGCAACCTGCTGACGAACATCGATCCCGCGACGGGCGCGATAATCACCGCGCGCGACGGCAGCGTTCGCGATCGCACGCTGATCGAGCCCGATCGCAACGACCTCGCGCCTCGTGTGAGCCTGGCCTGGAACGCGGCGAAGCGGATCGTGATGCGCGCCGGGTACGGCGTGTTTTATCAGCAGCAGGATCGCTACGGAAGCGAGAGTCAGCTTGGTCTGAACCTTCCGCAACTCGTCGACGTGTCGATCAGCGCGAACTCCGCCAACGACCCGCCGGCATTCCGTTTCAGCGACGGGTTCATCTCACTCGCGCCGGACAGCGTCAACAAGACGCTCGTGCAGTGGCGCATTCAGGATCCCAATCAGAACACGCCGATCGTGCATCAGTTCAGTGTGGGACCGGAGGTGCAGATCGGTCCGACTACGGTCGCCGCCGTCGAGTACGTGGGCAATCGCACGCGCAATGGGCGGCGACTGCGCAATCTGAACGAGGGCATCATTCAAGCGCCGGGTGTCGGACCGGTGGTGTTTCCGTACGCGCAGTACGGATTTGGCAACGCGTTCCTCGAGCAGATCGTCACGAATGGCCGCGCCGATTACAACGCGCTGCAAACGCGTTTGTCGCGGCGCATGATTAATGGGCTGGCGTTCAACGTCGCATACACCTGGAGCAGCGCGAAAGGCGACTATCTGGATCATCTCAGCGCCGGCGGCGGCGCCTCCGGCAACTTCCCGCTGACCGCGTATGACATGGGACGCGACTACGGTCCGCTCGCCTTTGACATCCCGCATCGCCTGGTGACGAGCTTCATTTACGAGTTGCCGTGGGGACATGGCCGCCGTACGCAGCCGTCGGGTGCGTTGGGTGTCGTGGCGAGCGATTGGGTCGTGAACGGCATCCTGTCCTTGAACGCAGGCCGCCCGTTCACCATCAGCTCGACGGACCGCGCCAATACGGGACAGGGCCGCCAGTCTCGTGCCAATTGCGTCGGCGATCCGGTCCCCGATGGCTTCGACCAGACGCTCGACGCGTGGTTCGACATCAACGCGTTCCGCGCGACCGATGCCTTTACGTACGGGACGTGCCCGTCGAACTCGGTGCGCGGGCCAGGTTCGAAGTCGATGAACCTGTCGATCTTTCGATCCGTGCCGATTGGCACCCAGCGGCTCGAGTTGCGCATAGAAACGTTCAACCTGTTCAACTGGGTCAACTACGGATTCCCCGGAGCGAGCGTCTCGAACCTGAACACGTTTGGAAAGATCACGAGCACGCTTGGGGACCCGCGGGAGATCCAATTGGCGGTGAAGTTTTACTTCTGAAACTCGCCGGCGGGGCTGAAGCCCCGCCACTACGTACGGGGATGCCAGACGACGGTCGACGACACGTAGTGGCGGGCTTTAGCCGCGCCGGCTGCGGAGACATCGAAATGAAGACATTGACTGCCGGTTGCGCGTTGCTCGTGGTTGGCCTCTGTGCGCTCCAGGCCTACGAGCCGCTGCCCCAGGACACAGGCGCCTCCGGCACCTGGCAGAAGCTCCTGAAGCTTCGCACGATTGCCAGCGTCATGCACACCACCGCGCATCCAGACGATGAGCACGGCGGACTGTTGGCGTGGCTCAGTCGCGGCACTGGTGCGCGGGTGTCGCTCATGACCCTCAATCGCGGGCAATCGGGCGATAACGCGCTCGGCCCGCAACTCTTCGACGGCCTCGGGCTCATTCGGACCGAAGAACTGTTGAACGCGGATCAGTATTACGGCGTCGACGCGCAGTACTTCACAACCGTGATTGACTATGGCTTCTCGAAGCGACTCGACGAAGCGCTGGACAAGTGGGGCAAGGAGAATGTGTTGCGGGATGTCGTGCGGATCATTCGGACGGAACGTCCACTCGTGCTCGTGTCGCGCTTTCAAGGCAATCAGCGCGATGGGCATGGCAATCATCAGACGGCCGGCCTCGTGACCGTTGAAGCGTTCCGTGCCGCAGGCGATCCCAAAAGGTTTCCCGAGCAGATCAGCGAAGGGCTTCGCGCGTGGCAGCCGTTGAAGGTGTACATCGGCGGTGCCCGCGAAGACGAAGACTGGACGGTGCGAGTGGATCCCGGTCAGTACAGTCCGTGGCTGGGAATGTCGTACAGCGATTTTGCGCGCGTGGGACTGAGCTACCAGCGATCGCAGAACAGCGGCCGGCTCGCGCTCGCGGCCGGCCCGCAGTACGGCTACTACAAACGTGTCGACACCGTTCTTCCCGCGTCGTCCACCGGCGCCCGCGAGAAGACGTTCTTCGACGGCATCGACACGTCGCTCGTGGCCCTGTTCAAGACGCTGAGGCGAACGGAACCGGCCGGAGCGCAGGCACGGCTGGAGGCAATCTCCCGTGCGGTCGAAGAGGCCGTGTCCAGGTTCTCCATTCAAGATCCGTCAGCTTCTGTGCCAGCGCTCGCGCGAGGACTCGCGGCTACGCGCGAAGCGGTTGCGGCGTTTGCATCCGAGCCCGATGCGGTTTTCTATCTCGAGCGCAAAGAGACGGAATTCGAGGACGCCATCAACACGGCGATGGGCGTCACGCAGGCTGCGGTCGCGCAACCGGCCGGGACCACCGACCCGACAGGGCCGGCGGCCGGCTTCGCGCCGCCTCCTGTTATGGGGCCCGTGGTTCCTGGGCAAACGTTCGAAGTGCGCGTCGCGTTTGCGAGCCGCGGAACGCCGAAGGTTGCTATCGACGAGATCGCGCTCGCCGTCGGGAAAGGCTGGACGGCGTCCGGCGCAGGCGCAGCGGCAGCGACGGCGCCCGCATCGAACGAAGTCGTGACCCGGCGGTTCAACGTCACTCTTGCAGCCGACGCGCCTTTGAGCTCGAAACCGTACTTCGAACGAAAAGCGTTTCAGGACGCGCGCTACCAGCTGGTTGACGCGTCGCAATTCGGCAAGCCCTCAAGCGATTCGCCCGCCGTGGCTACGGTTCGTTATCGGGTAGACGGCGTGGCTATCACCGCCCGGCAAGTCGTGCAGCGGCGCGAAGCGAAACTGCCGTACGGCTACGTGATGCGCGAAGTCCGCGTGGTCCCGGCGATTGCCGTAACCGCGAATCCACCGACCGTCGTGGTGCCTCTGAAAGCACCAACGAAGACGTTCGAAGTGCAGGTGTATGTGCTGAACAACAATGCGTCGGGTAGCCGCGGCGACGTGATGCTTCGGGTTCCGCAGGGCTGGACAGTGACGCCTGCACGCGCGCCGTTTTCGTTTGCCCGAGGGGGCGAACGCGCCACGTACGCGTTCGATGTGGAGATTCCCGCGCTGGCCGATCGCACGTATCAGGTTCAGGCGGTTGCGACTGCGAACGGGCGCGAGTACCTAGAGGGATACGAAACCATCGAGTATCGCGATCTGGAGGCGCGTCAGCTCTATCGTCCTGCGCTGATTGACGTTCGCGGCATCGACGTCGAAACGGTTCCCGGCCTGAACATCGGTTACGTGATGGGCATTGGCGATCAGGTGCCGGACGGTATCCGTCAACTCGGGTACACCGTGACGCTGCTGGATGAGAACGAGCTTGCGCGAGGTGATCTCGCGCGGTTCGATGCGATTGTCACTGGAACACGCGCGTACGCGGTTCGCGAAGATCTCAAGACATACAATCGGCGCCTGATCGATTACGTCGAGCGCGGCGGAAATCTCATCGTCCTGTACAACACACAGGAGCTCGCGCCCGCTGAGTTTGCACCGAAGCCCGGGGAGCTCACCGCGCGAGCGGAAGAAGTCTCAGAAGAAGATTCGCCTGTAGACATTCTGGCGAGTGATGTGCCGATGCTCAACTGGCCGAACAAGATCACCAAAGCTGATTTCGATTCGTGGGTGGAGCAGCGCGGATCGAAATTCTGGAGCAAGTGGGATCCCGCATATCGTCCCGTCGTTGCGACATGGGACAAGGGTCAGTCGCCGCAGCAAGGTGGATGGTTGTGGCTGCGTCACGGAAAGGGTCACTACACGTACTTCGCGTACGCGATGCATCGACAGTTGCCGTACGGCGTTCCGGGCGCGTATCGGCTGATGGCTAACCTATTGGCGCTGGGAAAAGCAAAATAGCAGTCACGTAGTGGCGGCCCTTTAGCGCCGCCGTCGATCGCGGACCTCGGCCCGGCTTGAGCCGCGCCTTATAGGCGGGACTCAAGTCCCGCCTTCCTCCACCTGCTCCTCCACGCGCGACCGAAGAAATAGCAAGTATGCGATCACCGTTGCTCCGAGGAACGCGAAAGAGAACACGATCCCTTCCAACGGCCCGGTGAAGAAGATGTACAGCCACAACGCGAGTGAGAGCAGCGCCGGCAATGGATAGAGCCACATCGTGAAGGGCTGCGGAATATCCGGACGGTAGCGCCGCAGCAGAATCACCGCGGCACACTGCCAGATGAATCGCAACAGAATTTGCACCTGCATCAGCCAGTTGACAAGTTGGCCGAGTGTGAAGAAGCAAAAGGGGATCGAAACCGCGCCGATGACGACGAGCGACACGTGGGGAAAGTGTTTGGTCGGGTGCACGCGCGAAAAGACGTGGAAGAAATCGCCCTCGCGTGCCGCGGCAAACGGAATGCGCGAGTAACCGAGAATGGTTGCGTACAGCCCCGCGGCGGCAATGAAGATGATGAGCCCCGTCATGATCAGTCCTGCGGTGTAGCCTGCCGATGGATCCGCGAAAGTTCGCTGGATGAACAGCGATGCCACCGTCCGCGATTGTGCCGCCTCCTCCCACGGCACGAGACCGATCATCACCGTGCTCATCGCGATGTACATCGCCGCGACAACGAAGATGGAGATCAGAATCGATCGTGGAACCACTCGTCCCGGATCGCGAATCTCCTCGCCGATGTTGCACACCTGGTTGTAGCCGCCGTAGTTGTACATGGCGAGTACCGAGGCGGCGCCAAGCCGCGTGATGAAATCCGCGTCGAGCCGGTAAGCGCGGGCGGGAAAAGAGAACGCCTGCGCTGGAGAGAACGTCAACAGGCCGACGATGATGACCCAGCCGACGGTAAGCACAATGCTCCACAACATCACGACCGCGAGGCGGCCAATCGATTCGGTGTCGCGCCAGAGTGCCGCCGTGGCAATCACGCAGGAAACGGCCGCCAGCGTGTTGTGCTGGGCGGGCGTCATCGCACTCCAGCCAAACTGCAGGTAATCGGCGATGCCGACAGCGGCGCCGGCAATCGACAGCGGCGCGACGAGAATGGTTTGAAAGATGAACAGGAATCCCATCAGCCGGCCCAGGCCGAAGGGACGGAATGCTTCGCGAAGGTACAGATAGGGGCCGCCGCTGCCCGGAATCGCGGCGCCGAGTTGCGCGTACACGAGACCGTCCGCAAGCGCGAGCACCACTCCAGCAAGCCACGGATACAGAATGTGCGGACCATTCATCGCCTGCAGCATGAAAGGAATCGTCAGAAACGGTCCGACACCCACCATGCTGATGATGTTGGTCGCCGTGGCCTGCAGCAGGCCCATCGTGCGATCGAGGTGGGGGCGCTCGAGCGTCACGACAGAATCAATTGATCGACGAGCAGCGTGGCGATCTCTTTCGACCTGACGAGCGGGTTCACTGCGAGTGCGCTCACCAGAGCGTCTGACTGTTTCGATTCGCTCGCCTCGATCGTCAGGCGCTCGTACTGCTTCACTCGCGTCACGAGGTCCCGAACGGCGCCGGGAAGCGCGCCAACAGACTGCGCGCGGATCCCACGGGTGCCAATCGCGCACGGCACTTCAATCACGTCGTCCGTCTCGAGCTCGGGAATGTTGCCGGCATTTGCGACATTGACTGGTACCACAGCGTTCGTGTCGCCGACGATCGCGGCGATCACGTCGTAGGCCACGCGATCGTAGCCGGTCAACTCGGCCCATGGTGAAGGAGGCGTCGGCAGTTGCTGCCCTGTCTCGATTTGCATGTACGAGCCAGACCGTTCGGCAAGATATTGCTCATAGAGCTCGATCGCCAGGTCTGGCGCTGACCCGAGCCGCGCAAAGAGCTCGGCGGTCAGGTCCGCCACGTGCATGCCCCGCGTTCGTCCTGCCGCCCGCGTATTTGCCACCGCGCGGTCGGGGAACACGTAGAAGTAGACGTACTCGGTAGGCAACAGTCGCAGCGTGGAAAGGTACGCTGTCGGAAACAGCGGCCGACTGTACACGCGCGACAGTTTTTCCTGGTCGGCCCAAAGCTTCGACAGAAGCGTTTCGCCGTGATAATGCGCCTCGCGGAGCCATCCCAGATGGTTCAAGCCGATGTAATCGAAACTGCACTCCCGGAACTCGACGTCGCACGCATGCGCCACCTCGGCAAACAGCTCCAGCGGCGTGTCACAGATGCCGACGATCTTCACATCCGCGGCGCGCTGCATGGCCTGCGTGACGATACCTACCGGATTGGTGAAGTTGACCACCCATGCGTCTGGCGCGAGCCGCGCAATGTCGCGTGCGTAGGCCATCATCGGAGGCACGGTCCTGACGGCCATCGCAAAACCCGCGGGGCCGACCGTTTCCTGGCCGACGAGACCGTGCGCGAGCGCAACCGCCTCGTCGTGCTCGCGCGCAGCCAGGCCGCCGACGCGAATGCTCGTAATGACGAACGCGGCGCCGTCCAGCGCGCGCGTCACGTCGTCGTGCGTCGTCAACGCGGTTCTCGAGAGCCGCGCGCGTGCAAGACGCGCGATGAGCTCGAGGCGATCGCGATCGGTGTCAAAGAGCGCGACGTGAGTGATCGGCAGACCACGAGAGACCAGTCCGTTCACCAGCAGCGGGACACGAATGCCGCCGCCGCCGATGATGGTGAGCTTCACGCGGCCTCCAGGCAGCGCTTGCACCATCGCGGCAGCTCGCGGGCGTGCGGCAGCGACTGAATGCCGCCGAGTCCCTCAATCGATCGCGCTGCGATATAGCTGGCAAGCCGGAGCGCATCTCCCGCATCGCGGCCGCGAATGACAGCGGCGAGAAACCCAGCGTTGAAGGCATCGCCCGCACCGGTTGTGTCGACAACGGTTGCTTGCATCGCTGGCTGTCGCACCGCGCGATCCGATGAAATGAGCGCAGCGCCTCGCGATCCGAGCTTGAGCACGGTCTTTGTCCCCAACGTGCGCAAGATTCTCGTCGCGAGCGCCAGCGTCGGCGCGCGTGTGTACAGTTTCGCCTCGCTCTCGTTGACGAACAACCAGTCGACAGCGGAAGCCAGCGCACTGAAGGCGCGATCCTCGAGAAGGCGCTCGTTCCACCCGAAGTCCCACGAGGTCGTCGTTCCCCGGTCGCGCATGCGTTCGACAACGCCAAGCCACGCGCGGCAGCTGGCCGGCGAGAGCGCGAAGTGGACGTGGCGCGCGGTGGGACTTCTTCGCAGCTTCGCGAGCAGCCGTGTCTCGAGCTGCAGGTTGACGCCCTCTCGTACACCGAGACGCGCAGCCGCCACAGCAGTAATGATCGCGCCGCCACCACTTGTCCTGCCAAATGTGGGTACGCGCAGCTCTTCCCCTGGTCGCGGCAGTCGCGGCAGCCCGGCAAAGATGAGATCGTCGAACGCTTCACCGACGGTCAGCAGTTCCACGCGGTCGAGACGATAACACGTCAGGTAGAGGCACATCGTTTGCGGCTGAGGGATTTGTGTCTGAGATTGCCTACTGACGATTGGTTCTTGAAATCAATCTACAATTTGCCATCTCAACATCGGCAATGCGTAGAGTCCTCGTCACCGTCCTGCTTCTCGTCACATCGCTCTCCGCAACCGACCGCGCTCGTCACTATCGGTCCGTTCTCAAGCACTACACGCCACGCGATCGGGTGACTGGCCGCTACCAGTACGTTCCGTTCGACATTCCGCGTAACACCGGGACGCTCAGGCTTCGCTACGAGTACGATCGCGCCAACGGTGAGAACGTCGTCGATCTTGGTCTTTTCGAACCTGGCTCGCTTGATCTCGGCACGCGCGCATTTCGCGGTTACAGTGGCGGCTCGAAATCGAGCGTCATCTTGAGCGCGGCAGAAACAACCCCCGGGTATCGCCCCGGCCCGCTGCCGCCAGGCGAGTGGCACGTCTTATTCGGGCTCTATAAAGTCCGTGACACCGGTGTCGACGTGACAGTCACGATTGAGACAGAGCCACTGGGCAACGGAGAGCCGCCACCACCCGTCTGCGGCTCGCCACCGCCAACCATCCGGTCACGGCCGTCAGGACCCGCTTGGTTTACTGGCGCGCTTCACGCTCACACGACACACAGCGACGGCGTCATGAGCCCGTTGCAGCTCTGGCTGAAATTCCGTGATGCGGGCTTCGACTTCGTCGCGATTACCGACCACAACAACACGACGCATGCTGACAACCTCGCCTGTCTGGATACTCTTCCGCCGCCCGATCCGCTTTGGATAATCGGCGAAGAGATCACCACGCCTGCGGGCCACGCGAACGTCTGGGGTCTCAAACGAGATGACTGGATTGACTTTCGCGTCACCAAAGGCGATTCACGGTTGAAAGATCTCGTCGGTGCGGCACACAGTCGCGGCGCGTTGTTCGTGGTCAACCATCCGGTTTCGGAATGTGCCGGTTGTAGTTGGGAACATCCCTTCGTGGAAGGCATTGACGGCCTTGAGATCTCGAACGGCCGCCATTCCGAAGTCAAGGGCGCGCTGGCGGTGTGGGACGAGCTGCTCCGATCAGGGAGACGCCTGACCGGCGTCGGCTCGAGCGATTGGCATGGTCCGCCGAATGCGATCGACACAGCGAACGTGCGTGTCTATGCAGAGGCGTTGACAACCGATTCTATTCTTGCGGGCCTGCGCGCCGGAAGAGTGATCGTGATGAACAACGCACGCGACAGCACACCTGCATTCGACATCGACGTGGGCGGGCACAAGGTGGGGATCGGTGACTCTGTCCCGCAACCCGCATCGGCGCAAATACAAGTGGCCGTTCGCGCCGACGGTTTGACCGACGGTGAGTTGGTTGCGATATCGAACGGAGTGCGTCTAGCCCCCGCGCCGATCAGCGGTTCGGCAAAGATGATTCTTCCGATCGAACCCGGCTATGTGCGCTTCGAGTTGTACGCGCGCGACGGCTCGTTCTACGCAGCAACAGATCCGATTTTCCTGACGCCGCGGTGATGCTGAGCCGACGCTGCGCAACCTGCATGATCGCAGTGGCCGTTGTCGCGCTCGTTCCGAGCGTCACACGCGCGCAGCCGCTCGTCACGCCCGTCCGCGTCGGAGATCCCGATGCGCCGCTCAAATTGACCGTGTGGGCGCAACAGGATTATTCGCATCTCGCGGCGCTCTCGCCGATTGCCGAGGCGTTCAAGTCGGCGTTCGCTGACTGGGCTGCGGCGAATCGGGGCGTCCAGATCGAAGTGTCGGTGATGCCTGCGCTCGAGCAGCACAAAGCCAAGCTTCTGCTCGCCGCCGCTGCGGGACGATTGCCGGACATCGCGTCGATTGACAGCTTCTGGCTGCCGCTATTTGCCGAGGGGAATCATCTGCAGCCACTGAACGAGTACTGGCCTGCGGAGGATCGCGCAGATTTTCTGCCCTTCACGATCGACACGTTGTCCGATGCGAGCGGCAACGTCCTCGGTTTGTGGCACGAGACCGATTGCCGCGCGTTGTTCTACCGCAAAGACCTCGTGCCGGTGCCGCCACGCACGTGGAACGAGC
>WNGB01012894.1_pt1 | contig 11300 bp, 8 predicted proteins | sample 5400681 | NCBI WGS metagenome assembly WNGB01 (sample SAMN13153367, study PRJNA577476) | soil metagenome | isolation source: 115 cm soil or saprolite under grassland replicate 2 | place: USA:California | collected 2016-06-15 | reverse complement strand
CATGTCGAACTGCTCACGCCTAACTCAACTGAATGTCTACGGGACTCGCGAATGGGAAAGCGGCTGTGGGAACTGAAGCGGCGCTACCCTCGCTCGGGACGAGCGCCACGACGCTTTCGCGTCGGCGCCGCCGGACGCTCGCCGGCGTCGCTCGCGGGGAACTCCGACTGCAACAGCGGGATGTTGGCCTCGCGGAGCGGGCGGCCGATGTGGTCGCGGATCCAGCGGCCGTCCCACCACTCGACGGGAGTCACGGAGACGCCGCCGATCAGCACCTCGTAGTGCAGGTGATCGCCGACGGCGAGGCCGGTGATCCCGGTCCGGCCCAGCGCCTGACCCTGCTTGACCTGATCGCCCTCCTTCACCTCGATGGACGAGAGGTGGCCGTAGAGGGTCTGAAGCCCGAGGCCGTGGTCCACCACCACCGTGTTGCCGTAGATGGTGAGGGGCGCCGCGAAGACCACCACGCCCGAATTGGCCGCCGGGACCGGACTGTGCTTGAGCGAGGCCAGGTCGTAGCCGAGGTGCACGGCCGTATCCACTTGCTGGCCGTTGTAGCGGTAGGAGCGGCTCTCCGCGAAGTTGGAGAAGACCTTGGTGTTGCGCGGCTGGATGAACGCGCCCTCCCACAGCGGCCGCGGCTGGGTGCGGGTGGCGAGCTGCCGCTTGGTGTCCTCCGCCTTCTTGCGCAGGTCGCGGTTGACGGTGAGGAACGCGGCCACGAACTGCTCCCGCGCGATCGTGCCGCGCTCCGGCAGGAGCTCGGGCAGCTTGGTCGAGAGGAACTGCTCCGTCAGCTCGACCGTGCCCGACGGGAATCGCCGCGGCTTGAGCTCCGCGGGGAGGGGGCGCGAGACGCTGTTGCCCGCCTCGTCGTCGGCCCAGGCGGTGATGGTCGTCAAGTCCGGGAGATTCCAGGGGAGCGCGAAGAGCGCGACCGCGAGGCCGCTGTCGGCCGCGCCCGCCGGGAAGGCCGGGAAGAAGACGTCGCCCACCTTGACGCCGCTGCGCGCGGCACCCTTCACGCGCAGGGTCGCCAGCCCGCCGCCGCCCTGATGCAGGTAGTGGGTCGCCCCCAGCACCTCCAGCGACGGCGGCGTCAGGTCGATGGTCACCGGCGCGCTCACGATCGGCCGGTGGTCCACGCGGATCGGCCGCCGGAAGCCGTCGCGCGCTCTGACCTCGAGCGTGGCCGCCCCTTCTTGCAACCCCAGCTCCTTGGCGGCCATCGTGATCTCCAGGCGCTGCTCGTTCGCGACGGGTTCGGGAAACGCCTGCTGAGCCACGACGGCTCGCGTCGAGCCCTGAACGACCACGACCTCGACCGATCGCACGCCGCCGCGCGCGGCCCGGAGGCTCAGGGTGAGCGGGGTCTTGAGGCCGATGAACTTCGGAGCGGGCGAGAGCTCGGCGCGAACGCCGGGCACGCTCTGGCGCCAGGCGAAGTACGACACGGCGCCAGCGACGAGGAGGACGGTGACGACGATGAGGGTGAGTCGGAATGCAAAACCGGAGCGCGCCACCGGGCCATGATACCAAGACCGGCTCGCCCGAGCGTCAAGAATGTGCTAGAAGGAGGCGTGATCTCGCGGCTCGTCTTTCCTCCGCTGCCGCTCCGCGACGTCGGCGTAGATGAATCCGCGCTGAGGCGGATTGACACCCCTGGTCGCATCCTATAGAGTGATCCGGGCCTTGTACCTGAAAGCACAACCATGCCGCTGGTCGTCTGGCTGATCCCGCTCTTCCCGCTCCTCGGCACCGTCGTCAACGCCGTCCTCGGCGGCGCCATCGGGCGCCGCGCGCACTGGGTCGCCGTCCCCGCCATCGCGCTCTCGTTCGCGGCCGCGTGCGGCGTCTTCGCCCGCGTCTGGCACGGCGAGACATGGACCGGCGATCTCTTCCCGTGGATCAGCGCCGGCGCCTTCCAGACGGCCGTCACCGCCCAGGTGGATCAGCTCTCCGCCGTCATGCTCCTCGTGGTCACGGGAGTCAGCCTCCTCATCCACCTCTACTCGGTCGGCTACATGCGCGACGACGCCGGCTACGCCCGCTTCTTCACCTACCTGAATCTGTTCGTGTTCTCCATGGTGATGCTCGTGCTCGCCGGGAACTTCCTCCTCCTCTACGTCTTCTGGGAGGGAGTCGGCCTCTGCTCGTACCTGCTCATCGGCTTCTGGTACGAGCGGCCGGCGGCGGCCGACGCGGGGAAGAAGGCCTTCATCGTCAACCGGGTGGGGGACTTCGGCTTCGGCCTCGCGATCATGCTGATCTGGGTCACATTCGGCACCGTCGACTACGGCGAGGTGTTCGGGAAGGCCGACGCCACCATCGGCGCCGGCACCTACACCGCCATCGCCCTCCTGCTCTTCATGGGTGCCACCGGCAAGTCGGCCCAGCTCCCCCTCTTCACCTGGCTGCCCGACGCGATGGAAGGCCCGACACCGGTGTCGGCGCTCATCCACGCCGCCACCATGGTGACGGCCGGCGTCTACATGGTGGCGCGGTGCCACACGCTGTTCGAGATGGCGCCGTTCGGCCTCGAGGTCGTGGCCTGGGTGGGGGCGCTCACCGCCGTCTTCTCCGCCAGCATCGGGCTCGTGCAGACGGACATCAAGCGCGTGCTCGCCTACTCGACCATCAGCCAGCTCGGCTACATGTTCGCGGGCGTCGGCGTGGGCGCCTACGCGGCCGGCATCTTCCACCTGGTGACTCACGCCTTCTTCAAGGCGCTGCTCTTCCTCGGCGCCGGCAGCGTCATCCACGGCCTCCAGGGCGAGCAGGACCTCAGGAAGATGGGCGGGCTGGCGCCGCGCATGCTGATCACCACCCTGACCTTCTTCACGGGCGCGCTCGGACTCTCGGGCGTGCCGCCGCTGGCCGGCTTCTTCTCGAAGGATGAGATCCTGGGCGCGGCCTTCCACGAGGGGCACCGGGTGGTGTGGGCGCTGCTCGTGATCGGCGCGTTCATGACCGCCTTCTATACCTTCCGGCTGTTCTTCCTGGCCTTCCTCGGCGGCCCGCGGATGTCCCACGAGGTCGCCCATCACGTCCACGAGTCGCCGGCGGTGATGACCGTGCCGCTCATCATCCTCGCCGCCCTGACCTGGGTGGCGGGGCTCGCGCTGGGCGTTCCGTCCGCTCACGGCACGGCGTTCGCGCGGTTTCTCGCGCCGGTGCTGCCGATCCACGAGACCGGCCAGGGCGGCGGGGTCGTCTTCGCGCTCGCGATCTTCTCCGCGCTGGTGGCGGTCGGGGGCGTGCTGCTCGCCTGGGTCATGTACGGCCTCCGCCCGGTGCGGGGCGAGGCCATCGGTGTCGCGCGGAATCCCGTCCACGCCCTGCTCCTGAAGAAATATTACGTGGACGAGCTGTACGACGCCCTCTTCGTCCAGCCGCTCATCGGGCTCTCCCGGTGGTGCGCGCGCGCCTTCGACCTCGCGGTGATCGACGGGATCGTCAACGGCGTCGCGCGCCTGGTGGTGGCGTGGGCGGCGGGGATGCGTCGCATCCAGACCGGCTTCGTGATGAACTACGCGCTCGGCATCCTGGTCGGCGCGGTGGCGGTGATCGCGTTCTTCCTTTCCCGCTAGAGCGATGATAAGGGCCCATCTGCGGCGTTGGCGCCCTCGGCCGCACGCTCAACGTACAGGGAGTACGCCTCGCGTGCGGCCATCGGGCGCCGCCTTGCAGCTGGACCCTTCTCATCGCTCTAGCCAGGGGCTCCGTCGATAGATCATGCTCCTCACCGTCGTCACGTTCCTGCCGGCGCTGGGGGCGCTGCTCGTCTTCTTCCTGCCTCGCGGGCGGCCTGATCTGGTCAAGGCCACGGGTTTCGGCGTGGCGGCGGCGACGTTCCTCGCCTCGGTGCCGCTCTACCTGCGCTTCGACGGGGCCGACGCCAGCTATCAGTTCGTCGAGCACCGCCCCTGGATGCCCTCGCTCGGCATCGGCTACCACCTCGGGATCGACGGCATCAGCCTCCTCCTGGTCCTGCTCACGACCTTCCTCATGCCGCTGACCCTGCTCTCGGCCTGGCACGCCATCGAGTCGCGCTGGAAGGAGTTCGCCATCACCATGCTCCTGCTGGAGACGGGGATGGTGGGCGTCTTCGTGGCGCTCGACCTGTTCCTCTTCTATGTCTTCTGGGAGGCCATGCTCGTCCCGATGTACCTCATCATCGGGATCTGGGGCGGCAGCAACCGCGTCTACGCGGCGATCAAGTTCATCCTCTACACCCTGACGGGCTCGTTGCTCATGCTGGTGGCCATCCTGGCGCTCTACTTCCGGTACGGCGCCGCCACCGGCACCTACACCTTCGACCTGCCCGTGCTCGCGCAGTTCGTCCTGCCCCGCGGCCGCGCCCAGGATCTCCTCTTCCTCGCCTTCGCGCTCGCGTTCGCCATCAAGGTGCCCATGTTCCCGTTCCACACCTGGCTCCCCGACGCCCACGTGGAGGCGCCCACCGCCGGAAGCGTGATCCTGGCCGGGGTGCTCCTGAAGATGGGGACCTACGGCTTCCTGCGCTTCTGCCTGCCGCTCTTTCCCGACGCGAGCGTGCGCTTCACCCCGTGGATGTTCGCCCTGGCCGTCATCGGCATCATCTACGGGGCCTGGGTCTCGATGGTGCAGCCGGACATCAAGAAGCTCGTGGCGTACTCGAGCGTCAGCCACCTGGGCTTCGTGGTGCTCGGAATCTTCACGCTGACGCCACAGGGCCTGGTCGGCGGCGTCATCCAGATGGTCAACCACGGGCTCAGCACGGGCGCGCTCTTCCTCGTGGTCGGGATGCTCTACGAGCGGCGGCACACGCGGCTGATCGCCGAGTTCGGCGGGCTCTGGAAGCCGCTGCCGGCCCTGAGCGCGCTCTTCCTCATCGTGTGCCTGTCGTCCCTGGGGCTGCCCGGCCTCAACGGGTTCGTGGGCGAATTCCTGATCCTGATCGGCGCCTTCCAGGTCGACCGCACGGTGGCGGTGTTCGCCACCACCGGCATCATCTTCGCCGCCGTCTACCTCCTGTGGATGTACCAGCGCGTGATCTTCGGCGTGATCACGAACGAGGCCAATCGCCGGCTGCCCGACCTGTCCGCGCGCGAGTGGGCCATCCTCCTCCCGATCCTGCTTCTCATCGTGTGGATCGGCGTGTACCCCGCGTCGTTCACCGGGATGACGGAGGCGAGCGTCGAGGCGCTGATCGCCCAGGTGCAGGCCAAGGCGGCCGCGCCCGCCGCCGCCCTCCTGGTCCCCGCCGTGGTCGGGCGATGACCGGCGCCCTCGTCTTTCCCGCGGTCGACCTCCGCGCCATCGGACCGGCCCTGGTCCTGGCGATCACCGGCGTGGTCGTGCTGCTCCTGGACCTCCTGCCCCCGCGCGACCGGAAGGACCACCTCGGCCTCGTCGGCCTGGCCGGGGTCGTGGCGTCGCTGGTCCTGACGCTCCGCATGTGGGGCGCGGACGCGCGGGCGTTCCGCGGCATGGTCGCGCTGGACGGCTACGCGCTCTTCTTCAACCTCGTCATCGGCTACGCCACCGGCCTCGTCCTCCTCTTGTCGATGGACTACGTCCGCCGGCAGGGGATGGAGTCGGGCGAGTTCTACATCCTGGTCTTGTTCTCGGCGGTGGGCATGCTGCTGATGGCCTCGGCGACCGACCTGATCGTCATCTTCCTCGCGCTCGAGACGATGTCGCTCTCGCTCTACGTGCTGGCCGGCTTCTTCCGGGGCCGGATCGAGGCGGGGGAGGCGTCGATGAAGTACTTCCTGCTGGGCGCCTTCGCGTCGGGCTTCTTCCTCTACGGGATCGCGCTCATCTTCGGCGCCACCGGCTCCACCAACCTGGACAGGATCGCCGCCGCCATCGCCGCCGGGGCCGGGCGGGATCCGCTGCTCGTGATCGGAGCGGGGCTCTTGCTGGTCGGGTTCGGCTTCAAGATCTCGTCGGTGCCGTTCCATCTGTGGACCTCCGACGTCTACGAGGGCGCCCCGACGGCGATCACCGCCTTCATCGCCACCGGCTCCAAGGCGGCCGCCTTCGCCGCGCTCCTCCGCGTCCTGACGGCATCCGTCCGGGCGGCGCCGCTCGACTGGGCGGCGCTGCTCTCGGTCCTGGCCGTCCTCAGCATGACGGTGGGCAACGTCATCGCGATCGCCCAGCAGAACCTGAAGCGGATGCTCGCCTACTCCTCCATCGCGCACGTGGGCTACATGCTGGTGGGCGTGGTGGCGGGCGGGACGCTCGGCCATGGCAGCGTCCTCTTCTACCTGCTCGTGTACACGTTCACGACGGGCGGGGCCTTCGGCGTGATCCTGCTCCTCGAGAAGAACGGCCGCGAGGCGGTGCGGCTCGCGGACTACGGCGGGCTCGCCCTCCGGCATCCGATGATGGCGCTCGCCCTCTCCGTCTTCCTGCTCTCCCTCATCGGGATCCCGCCCACGGCCGGGTTCGTCGGCAAGTTCTACCTGTTCGGGGCCGCCGTGCGCGCGGGCTACGTGTGGCTGGCGGTCATCGGCGCCCTCAACTCCGCCCTGGCCGCGTACTACTACCTCCGTCTCATCGTCTACATGTACATGCGCGACCCGGATCCGGGCGGGCCGACGGTCATGGTGCCCTCCTTCGCCGGGAGCCTGGCGCTGGTGGTGGCCGTCTGGGGGGTGGTGCAGCTGGGCGTGCTGCCGGCCCCGCTCCTCGACCTGGCCCAGGCCGCCGTGGCGCCGCTCCTGGCCGCCCGCTGAAGGCCGGGGTCAGACTTTGACTTCTCGACATCCTGCCTCGTATCGACGCCGCCGGCGGCGGATCGAGCGCTCGACGGCATGGGCGTGGACCTGTTAAGAAATCAAAGCCTGACCCCGCGGATCCGCTTTCCCTATCGCGGCTGGCTCTTCGACCTCGACGGCACCGTCTATCTCGGCGAGCGCCTGATCGCGGGGGCGGGGGAGGCCATCCGGGCGCTGCGCGCCGACGGGCGGCGCGTCGCCTTCCTGTCCAACAAGCCGCTCCAGACCCGCGCCGACTACGCGGACAAGCTCACGCGGCTCGGCGTCCCCGCGGCGCCGGACGACGTGATCAACTCCTCGCTGGTGCTGGCCCGCTATCTTCGCGGGCTCGATCCGGGAGCGCCCGTGTACGTCATCGGCGAGCCGCCCATGCTGGCCGAGATGCGCGCCCACGGCTTCGAGGTGCGCGACGACGAGCGCGTGCGCTGGGTGGTCATCGCCTTCGACCGCACCTTCAGCTATGCCAAGCTCAACACCGCGCTGCAGGCGGCCAGGGGTGGCGCGCGCCTCGTCGCCACGAATCCCGACCGCACCTGCCCCGTGGAGGGCGGCGAGATCCCCGACTGCGCCGGCATGATCGCGGCGGTGGAGGCGGTGACCGGCAAGACGGTGGAGGCCGTCGTCGGCAAGCCGTCGCCGATCATCCTGGAGGTGGCGCTCGCCGCCCTCGGCGTCTCGGCCGCGGAGTCGGTGATCGTGGGAGATCGGATCGAGACGGACGTCACGATGGGCAAGCGGCTCGGGCTCTCGACCATCCTGGTGCTGAGCGGCATCACGCGGCCGGGCGACCCACGAATCGCCGCCCTCGCTCCCGATCACGTGATAGGATCGGTCGAGGAGCTGATCGAACGTTGAGGGAGCGCGTGTGGGAAGAAACGACGGGGAAGCGGGCGCTCCGATGAGCCCGAAGGGCGAAGAGGCCCCGGTTGCGCGGACGTCCCGATGAGGGCCGGAGGCCCGAAGAGGCCTAACCACCAAACCGACGTCTTCCACATTCGGGCGAGATGAACAGATGAGCCGGCTGGTGGGCCTGGACGGGGCCTCCGTGGACGCCGTCGTGATCGGCGGCGGCATGGCGGGGGCGGGAGTGGCGCGGGACCTGGCCCTGCGCGGCGCCTCGGTGGCGCTCTTCGAGAAGGGCGACTTCGCCTCGGGCACCTCCTCCAAGTCGTCCAAGCTGATCCACGGCGGGCTCCGCTACCTGGAGCTGATGGACTTCGGGCTCGTGCGCGAGTCCCTGCGGGAGAAGAAGACCCTCGAGCGCCTCGCGCCGCATCTGGTCCGCCCGCTCCCCTTCCTGGTGCCGGTCTACCGGGGCGGCACGCGCGGCCTCGTCATGGTCCGCGTCGGGCTCACGCTCTACAACCTCCTCACGCCGGGCAAATCCACCGACCGCTACCGGCTGATGCGTCCGGTGGAGGCGCTGTCGCTCGAGCCCGGCATCCAGCCCGAGGACCTGCGCGGCGTCGGGTACTACTTCGACGACTTGCTCCTGTTCCCCGAGCGCCTCTGCCTCGAGAACCTGCTCTCCGCGGTCCGCCACGGGGCGCGGGCCTACAACTACTGCGCGGTCGAAGAGGTGGCGCGGGGCGAGGGGGGCGCCCAGGGCGTCCGCGTGCGCGACCTGCTCACCGGGCGCGTGCATGCCGTCGGGGCGCGTGTCATCGTCAACTGCGCCGGCCCGTGGGTGGACCGGCTGCGGGAGATGGCCGGGCTCGCCGACGAGCGCCCCCGGATCCTGCGCACGACCAAGGGCATCCACTGCCTCCTGCCGCGCATGACGGAGCGCGCCGTCTACCTCCCCACCGAGGACGACCGGATGATCTTCGTCATCCCCTGGCGCGACTTCTCCCTTGTCGGGACCACGGACACCGACTTCGACGGGGACCCCGACCGTCTCTGGGCGACACGGGACGAGGTGACCTATCTGCTCGCCGCCGTCGCCAAGGTGCTGCCGGACCGCCGGGTGGCGCTCGAAAACGTGGCGTATACGTACGCGGGCGTCCGCCCGCTCTCCTTCGAGGAGGGCGCCTCGGAGTCCAAGGTGTCGCGCCAGCACAAGGTGATCGCGGAGGGGCCCGACGGGCGCTTCCTCTCCGTCACCGGGACCAAGCTCACCTGCTTCCGGAGTCTCGCCGAGGAGGTCGGTGACCGGGTGATGCGCGCCCTCGGCCGGCGCGCCCCGTCGCGTACGGCGCGCCGCACCCTCGACGGGACGGACGAGGAAGCGGGGAAGGTCGAGGCCCGCGTCTGGATGGACGTGTCCGGGGAGATGGCTGCGAGCGGCCTCGGCCGCGAGACGCTCGCCACGCTGATCGAGACCTACGGCCGCGGCTACCCGCGGGTGCTCGATCTGGCGAGGAAGCTGGCCGACGGGATGGAGCGGCTCTGCCCGAGCAACCCCGAGATCGTGGCTCAGCTCCATCACGCCGTGACCGACGAGCTGGCCGTCTCCCTCCAGGACGTGCTCTTGCGCCGCACCGGGATCGGCCAGAGCCGCTGCCAGGGGCGGGACTGCGCCGCCGCCATCGGCGCCCGCATGGCCGAGCTGCTGGGCTGGTCGCCCCGGCGGCTCGACGCCGAGCTCGACGCCTACCACCAGCACGTGGATCGAAGCGTTCGCTTCCGCGAGCGGTAGCGAGACCGCGGCCCCCGCCGCCGGGTGCGGGGGCGGCGCGCGGCCCCGAGTCGACACCCTCCACGCCTCCGAAGTCAGTCAGTGGGCGGCCAGGCCCGGGATCGACATCACGAGGTGGAGGTACCCGCCGAGCTCGTTGACCTTCCGCATGTCGCGGGCCATGAAGGCCGCCCGCTCTGCCTCGGTCAGGTCGGCGCCGGCGAGCGCCGCCTCGGGGTCCGTCACGAAGCGCGCGCGGAACTCGGGGTCCTTCTTGAGGCGGTAGAGCAGACTGTTCACCTCGTAACGGCTCATCACAGCCTCCACTCGACGGCGGCGAGGTTGATGCGGGGCAGCTCGCCGAAGTACCGGACGTCGGCGCGCGCCGGGGTCACGGCGCCGATCAGGACCATCCAGTTGAGGAACTCGTGCTCCCCGCTCTTGTGGAGCTCGCCGGCGGTCAACTCGAGGAGGGGCTCGTGCTCACCCTCCTCCATCCAGTGGATGAGCTTCCGGTCGAAGACGGTGTCGGTCTCGCCGACCCGCGGCAGCGAGAGCTCGGGAAAGTGCGACAACCCTCCGGTCGCGATGATGCCGACGCTCCACGGACTCGCCGCCACCACGCGGGCGATGTGCCGGCCGAACGCGAAGCACCGGCGGGCGGTCGGCTGGGGCGCGACGAAGCAGTTGACCCAGATGGGCACGAGCGGAGGGATGGGGCGGGTCCCGTGCATCGTGTTGACGGGGCTGAGGAACGCGTGGTCGACGGGCGCCTCCCATGAGAGCGCCAGGTCGAAGCCGGACTCGAGCCCCACCTCCAGGATCCGGTTGGCGAGAGTCTCGTGGAGCGGGTAACGCTCGGGCATGTGATCGAGCACCCTGTCGAACGCCTCGGCGTGGTCCTGCGCCATGCGCTGGACGTAGCGCCCGATGCGCACGCAGAGCGCGGGCACGGCGTTGAACGAGAAGGCATTGAGATGGTCGTCGGCGACCACGATGAGGGCGTCCGGGTTCCTCGCCGAGCAGCGCTCGCCCATCCTGGCGATCTCGGCCATCGCCGCTTCGACCTTCTGCCGCCCCACGGATCCACAGGCGCGCTCGTAGTAGTCGGGGTCGAGCACGTGCGACATCGCGCCGCCGAAAACGATCCTCCCCATCGGCCCCTCCTGGGTTCAGGATTCGCCACGTTCGTCACCGGTATCTTGCCACAGCCGCCTCCGGCCGGCGACCGCGAAGGACCCACCGGGGGCGATCGTGCGGCCCTTGCCTCACTGCTTCCGCGCGAAAATCTCCCGCGAGTCCGCTGACTTCGTGCTATAGGAAGGACTGGAGGTCACCAATGCGACGGACACGACAACCCTCGACGTCGGCGGCCGCGGCGCTCGTCCTGCTCGGCGCGGTCTTCGTCCTCGCTCCCGCTCCCGCCCTGGCCAAGACCGAGATCCACTTCTGGCACGCCATGACGGGGGTGCTGGGCGAGCGCGTCAACGAGATCGCGAGCAAGTTCAACGCCACCCAGAGCGACTACGAGGTCAAGGCGATCTACAAGGGGGACTACACGACCACGCTGAACGCGGCCGTCGCCGCGTACCGGGCCAAGCAGCCTCCCCACGTGGTCCAGGTCTTCGAGGTCGGGACCCAGACCATGCTCTCCTCGGGGGCGGTCTACCCCGTGTACCAGCTCGTGAAGGACAACGGCGTCAGCATCGACTGGAACGACCTCATCGGGCCGGTCAAGAGCTATTACTCCACCGGCGGCAACCTCGCCTCGATGGCCTTCAACTCGTCGACGCCGATCCTCTACTACAACAAGGACCTCGTCAAGAAGGCGGGGCTGCCCGACAAGCCCCCCGCCACCTGGGCCGAGGTCGAGTCCATGGCCAAGAAGATCGTGGGGGCGGGCGCCAAGTGCG
>WNGB01018842.1_pt1 | contig 11302 bp, 12 predicted proteins | sample 5400681 | NCBI WGS metagenome assembly WNGB01 (sample SAMN13153367, study PRJNA577476) | soil metagenome | isolation source: 115 cm soil or saprolite under grassland replicate 2 | place: USA:California | collected 2016-06-15 | reverse complement strand
CGGCCAGGGCCATCACGCCCATGGTGAGCGCTTCTTTCGCTCTTGGCTTGTCTGCTTCCTTGGTAAATTCGAGTGTGTCGTTAGGATCAGCATCTTTAAGGCGGAAATCTTTGCCTTTGCTGACACGAAATGGCTTGGCGAGTCCGCGCGCTCTTTTGATGATTTCTTTTGTTTTCATAAAGCTTTCATCCTTCATGGCGAGCCGCTTCTCGGCTTCTGGCTTCACAAACTGCGGTGAGCCTCAACTCTGTAAGTGTCTGCGCAGAATGCGTCGATTCTTGACAGTAAAAACTCATTTACGCATTAAATAGCTCCTTCGCGAAGATTGTGAGTCGAAGCCGCACTAAAATACAGCCTTAAAGAATATTGTTTTGACTAACCATCGCGACCCGAATATACGACCTTCCTCAAATCAAGCCGCCGGAAAGAAATTCTTATCGTGCGGCGAAACAACCAAAAGAGATACAACTATGAACAATGTAAAGAAAATTGCAGTTTCACTATTAATCCTGGGCGTGATGACAGGATTTACACAGGCGGCGACTCATCATCATGGATCCAAGCCAGACGCAACGTTACGGCTGAGCGGGGGTTCGTTCGCTCTTGGAATTGGAGTCAGCTGGGGGTCAGGCACGCTGACCTACAAAGGCAAAGACTATCCGGTTAAAGTCAAAGGGCTGTCGGTAGGCAAGGTTGGGATGACCAACTCTTCCGCTTATGGTGAGGTGAGGTTTTCAACCTGAAGCATCTTCAAGATTTCAACGGTCATTATGACGTGGGTGGCGCGGGAACGCGCGGCGTGACTCTTGGCGCTGGGAAAAGTGGCACCATCATGTCAAACCAGGCCGGTGTGATAGTCCGCGTTTCCTCCACACAACAAGGCGTTGCTGTCAATGCGACCGGCGGCGGCGTTGACATGCAACTCAAATAACGGAATTGTTATAACAAGTAAATAAGCGCGCCGTCGATGGGACGGCGCGCTTGTGTTTGCCACTCAGGTAATCCCGCAGCGATCCCTCTCGGAAGGAGAACTGACGCTTAGAACGTGACAGCTTGGACAAGCTGGAATTGCATCTTGGTTCCCGGTGTAACGGTTAACGTGCCGGCGGTATGTCCATACCGTGCCTGTCGCGCCGTCACCGTCGCGCTTCCTGGCTGAACACGGTTCGTCTTTACCGCGACATTGCGTCCGTTCACAGAAATCGAAGCCAACTCCAGAGTGAGAGGCTCGGATTTTCGGGGATTAGCGCGGGACGACTTAATCTTTCCGAACGCTTTAGTTCCAGCCTTTATGAGAACCTGGCCTTTGACGGCGACGTCCTGGTCGAGTTGGGCTGCGAAGCTCCTACCCGCTGGATCTTGCGATGAAATGGAACTGGCAGTTTTTACATTGAGCACCGTTCCAGCGGGGATCGTGGCCGCATTTAAACATGAAGCCGCAAAGCAAACGCAGCATGTGGCGATGAATCCAATGAATTTGTTTTGCATAATATTTGTTTTGAAGAGTTGATTGTTGAGTCGTGTGCAGAAGAAAAGGTTGGTTAGAAGACATGGAATGAAGCTTCACTTATGGGAGGCGACTAGTTTGAAGTGATCGGGCCGACTTGCGGGTTAGTCATTTTGAAGATGATGGCTGCAATAGCGCCGCCTGCAAAGTTCGCCAAGAGGTAAATCCAAATATTGCTCCCAGCTTGCAATACCAAGCAGCGTTATTCCAAGAGCAACAGCCGGATTAAATGCTCCACCTGAAATGTCGCCGACCGCAAACGCGCCAGTCATTACAGTCATCCCAATAGCCAGACCGTAAAAGGAGTTGCCTGAGGTGCCTTCGGCTGTGGCAGCGTTTAGAACCACATAGACAAGCGCAAAGGTGAATAGAAACTCGGCGACCAGAGCTGGACCGATATTTGGAGTAATCGCGGTTACATTAACCCCGGCGCGGAGAAACTTTACGGCTACTGCAGCGGCGGCGGCAGCGGCGAATTGCGCAATCCAATAAGGCAAGACATCAACAGGTTTTACCTTGCCGCGAATTAGATGCCGAGCGTAACAGCGGGATTATAATGACCGCCCGAGATGTGGCCTCCGGCGAACACCATGACCATGAGCGCCGCCCCGATTGCCAACGGCGCGATCACACCCGCTCCGGCGCCAATGCCGGTGCATCCAACTGTGAGGACAAGGAAGAAGGTTCCGATGAATTCTGCTATGTATTTGTTCATAGTTTTAGGTTTGTCAGATGTATTGTTGTTTGTTATTAGAGTTGAATCAGAATTTCAAGCTTGCGCTGAAGTTGAAGCCGTCACCCGCAACGCGCTTGGCGACATCGAAGTCGTGAATGCAGCGCGTTTAGATCGAGGTGGCTCTTACCCAGCTTGGTGGAGTAGGTAACAATCGGGCCAATCCCGAAGTTCGCAGCACTTAGCCTTCGAGACTGAGGTAGCGGTTAGGTTTCAGATGGCACGGATTATTTTCGGTCCATATCTCGCGGAAAGGGACGGCTTATGCCGCCCATTCCGCGCAAAGTAGTTCGGCCTGTTGTAGCACAAGTTTTGTCGCTTCGTCTCGCAAATCGGGCGGATAGCCGTGTTTGCGGAGAATTCGCTTCACTAAAACTTTGATCTTTGCGCGCGCGCTCTCGCGGAGTGTCCAATCGATGGTGACGCTTTTGCGAACTTGGGTGACAAGTTCGGTAGCGATGACTTTTAGGTTGTCTTTACCCATCACTTGCACGGCGCTGTTATTGGCGGCGAGCGCGTCGTAGAATGCGACCTCGTCGTCGTTCAAACCGAGATCGACGCCGCGCTGATTCGCAGCGCTGATGTGCTTGGCGAGCTTGATTAGCTCTTCGATGACTTCTTGCGTCGCGATCGCGCGGTTGTGATAAGCGTTCAGTGTCTTCTTGAGCATCTCAGAAAACTCGCGGCTTTGAACCAGGTTTCGTTTCGAGCGCGTTTTGATTTCGTCGCCTAACAACTTCGCGAGCAGCTCGGCGGCGACGTTCTTGTATTTGAGTCCGCGAACTTCGGCGAGGAACTGATCGGACAAGATGCTGATGTCTGGTTGCTTTCAACCCTGCGGCTTGGAAGACGTCGATGATCTCGCCTTCAGGCGCGATTGTTTTGCGACTAACTGCCTAACTGCATAGTCTAGGTCTTCGGTTGATTTGCGTTCGCCACGCTTCTTTGCGAGCGCTGCTTTGACGGCTTGAAAGAAGCCGATGTCATCATGAATCTTTATGGCTTCTTCTGCTCCGGCGCAGAGCGCAGACGCTTGCGACAGCTCGGTGACTACTTGGGCGACGACGTTCTCCAACTGCGCTCGAATCGCAGTCCTCAACTTAACCGGATAGATTTACTTACTGACGCTATTTTTCAGCGCCTTTAGACCGACCGTGCACAAGCGGAGATAGTCGCATGCAGAGCACTTTTTTGGTTTTGGAGTGGCCGGAAGAGTCCCTGCTCGCAAGGCCACTGCGGCATCGCTCACATTCTTTTTCACGTCCGCGATGAAATCTTGATCTACGGAGCGCGGCTTTTTTTTGCGCTCGTCAAGCTCGTAGATTTCAACGGTGTCAGCATCACGACCTGTCAGCTCACGATATCCAAGCGCGTAGATGTGGAGCTGTGTCTCAGTTACATCTTCAGCTTGAGCCCGATCACTGGACTTTAGATCGACGATCGTGACTTCGCCCGTGTCGATCCTACGCACTAAGTCCACCCGACCAACGACCGTCACTCCATCGTCGAGGGCGATCTGGATCTGTTTTTCGGAGAATTCAATGTTTCTTAGATCGTTGTCCCGAATGTAGTCCGCGATTACGCGTTTGGCAGCTCCCTCCAGTTTTTCTTTGAGTGCTTTGTAGGCGTAGGGTGCATGAAGGTGCCGGTCCGCTAAGGTCGTAGCGTCATCCGGTGAAACAAAATCCGCATCTAGTGCTCGGCGATGGACCTCTGCCAGGGCGTTGTGGAGGGACCGCCCATATCCTAAAGCCTCGTGAATAGGTGCATTAAACCCGTAAAGGATACGCAGCTTGAACTGATAAGGGCATTCGAAGAAATACTTTAGGTCCGAGAAAGAAAAAACGACGTTAGTGACCCCGCGCCGAGGCTCAGAATTGAGCCTCTTTCGATCGGTGTAATCAGCAACCCGCCGTTTAACGAATTTCGATGCGTAAACATTGGTAAGGAATTCTGATGGCTGCTGATACCTTCTGTTTCCTGGCACAGGAGCATAGGTCATGTGGAGAAACTTCTGGCTCCGCGTCATGGCGACGTAGAAAAGCCGACGCTCATCCTCGATCGTCCCTCGGTATCGGTTCTGATTTGGGATCGCACTTGCAGGAAGAATGTGCCATTGGCTCTTCCCTCCCATCGCGGGTGCGGGAAATCGGTTCTTCATTAGGGCAGGAAGAAACACTACCGGCCACTGCATCCCTTTCGCCTGGTGAACCGTCATAATCCGAAGCGCGTTCGGATTAGCGTATTCGTTGCTTTGCGAACCTTCAGGATACGCGTCCTCAGCGTGATACTGTAGGAAGTCGGCAAACGACTTATATTTCTCTTTAGGCTTGGAATGGTAATGAATTGTCTCGAAGTCAGAGATGAGTTGGGAGAACTTCCCGAGGTTATAAAATACTACTTCGCCACGATCATTGGGCACCTTTTCCTCGCGCAGTTCGGCTGTCTCGAGGAAGCGAAGAAAGGATCTTTGAATAGAGTAAAATCCGTATCTTTCTCTGGGGTTTTCCATTGTCGCCTTCGCAGCCACGGCTTCCGCTACGGCATTCCGCAAGTCGGCGTCTACGACTCCAAGGTCAACTCCTCGCCAAGCAGTCAGTACGGAATCCGATGTTGTTCCCGGCCTATCTCCCAAGAGGTAGAAAAGCTCCCGAGCTGCTTGCGCCTCGGACGTTTCGAATAGCGTATTCATTCCAACCACGATGTAGCGGATCCCGTGTCTCGTCAGCGCGGTTGTAATTGGCAACGCGTTGCGCGAAACGCTCCGAAGCAGGATTGCCATATCCGACCATGCCAGTCCTCGATGGTGATCAGGATCCATTTCCGTCGGTTCCTTAAATGCGACGCCGTAGAGAGACTTGGCAACGCTAACGATGTATTCTGCTTCTGCGTCCGGATCGTCGAATTGGAGGGCGCAAATGTCACCCGCTTCATATTCTTGGACGCCTGAAGCCTTCATCTTCTTAGAGAGACGGGCTCCGTTTTGCTCGATAAATTCTCGAGCTGTTTCTACTACTCCTTCCGTAGAGCGGAAATTGTCCTCGAGACGAATTTGGGTGACCGGAGGATAGCGCTTCTGGAACGTTAGAATATTGTCTACTTCGCTCCCTCTCCATTGATAGATCGTTTGGTCATCGTCGCCGACGACGCATAGATCAGCCCCGAGTTTATGCAGTTCTTCGACCACAGCCTCTTGAATAGGATTTACGTCCTGGTATTCGTCGACAATAAGGTGACGAATCCGTTCCGAGAGATGCTTTCGAAGAGAGGAATTGGTTCGAAGCTCGTCCAGTGCCCGTGTCAGAATTTCCGAGTAATCCAAGTATCGCTTTTTGTTGAGAAGATCCCGGTACGCGGACAGAGCGATGGGTAATGTTGTTCTTTTGAGAACCGCCTGGTCAGGGCTATCCTCGCGAATTGTATTAAGGACACTTAGATAGTTATTTGTATCAACAAAGCGTCTGAGCGTATTTCCTCTCAGATCGCGACACGGCGTTAGTCCACTTTCTTTACTATGTCTGTCGATGAAAAGCGTCTGCTGAACTTCATTTAGCACATTGAATTTCAGAAGGTCGTGAACCTCTGTCATCAGCAGGTCCAAACAAAAGGCGTGTATTGTTCCAACGTACATCTCGGCGAGACCAATGACCTCGCCCAGAAGCTCTTTACAGCGACTCTCTATCCGATCCTTAAGTTCTGCAGCTGCTTTGTCGGTAAACGTGAATGCGACTACTCCAGATGGCCCTGTGCCATTCTTGATTAACGTAGCGATTCGTCGTGCTACGACCTCAGTCTTTCCCGATCCCGCGCATGCGATTAGTTGGAGATTTCCTTTGCTATGGCTAATTGCCTTGAGCTGTTCATTCGTGAATCGCATTTCTCTATTTCAAATAGTTCGTTCCGTTTGATCTTCCGCTAGTGCTTTCCAGCCAGGGTCGAAGGTGAAATACCGCGCCTTGCCAACGGGATCCTGAATTTTATGTAAGCGGCGCTTCCTTGCGTCTTCAGCGAATTCGACAACGTAAATCCAGAAACGCTCGCCTTCGTTTTCGGCAAGGCGGAATTGCTCTCCCGACAACGCTATCGCTCCATCCCAGGCTCCAGCCTTCGCTTTTACCTCAACGAAACGAACGATGAATTCGAGAGATTCGCCTTCGAATAAATCGAAGCCAGGATTATTATTTGAGGTTCGTTGAAGCAACGGCTCCTTGGCCACAATAAATGAAATGGCTGCAGCTTCGATTTCGCGTTTCTTGTCGGGAGGCAGATCATCATTTTCGACGTTCCCGCCGTTATCGACTCCTACATAAGTCTGAAATGTCCGCCGAGGACTTCCAGTGCCTATTGTCGTGCTTTTACCGGTACGAGCTTCACCAGAGCCGGGACCAAAGCCACCGTTGCTCTCGAATTCTTCATCTTCGACAAGAACATCCGATTCCTTGTCGACCTTATTTTCGGATAGTGTGTCCGTATCGACTTCCGCGTCGGGGTCATCTTCGCTGTCATCAGTTGCCGCTTCGGCCTGTTCGTCTGGCTGGGTACTAATAAGTTCGCGAATCTGAGCCACCGAGATTTTGTGTTTCTTCAAGAGATTCAAAACCTCAAGATCGATTCCCTCTTTCTCAGCTAACTGTTTAATAGCCTCGGCGCGAAACTCGAGTGCCTCGGCAAGGAAAGGGCTCGGGGAGGACCTTATATTATGGTCAACGTCGGATAGACATATTTCATGCGGGGCGCGAGCTTGACCCTGTGCATCTGGTATCCAGCGGGCTCGCTGCAGACGGCGAACCCATGTCGCAGGAATGATAGACGAAAATTCCCTACGCATGTAACTCCACTTATAGGTCGCTTGGAAATATGCTTCTCGCCGGTCACGAAGAGTTTCGCGAAGCAGGAGCCAAAGTTCCGAACTTCGGTTTCTTAGACTGTCGCCCGTTAGCTGAGAGATTGTATTTAGAACCGGTTCCAACTCGGGACAATCTGTGTCGCCGTCAATCCAATCAGATGTAGAGCTTTCATTTCCCTCTTGGAGTCGGATCGCCCGTCTTTCCTTCCAATTGAGCGTCGGTTCGCAAGCTGTAGTCCTTAAAACGTCGAATGCACCCGTTGCTTGAAGAAGATCCCGCATCGGTTCGCCCCTGAGAGCAGACCACCTATCATCAACAATCCAAACGTCCCCAACGCCGCTAAAAACAGTCTTTAGGCGCTGTGTGGATCGGTATGTCTGTTCTGGTTTTACGAAAGCGGGTTTCTTAGACTTTGCGTCCACCGCCCTGACGAAAGATGAGTCTCTTAAGGCTTCGACTAACTTTCTTCGTCCTTGGTCTGAATCAGTATGAAACGCGTTCAACACTCGTCTTATGTCTGATTCGTAGTCCTTTTCGTTCCTACTAACGGCTGCTCCGCTGTAGTGATTGAGGACATTTTGGATCACATCGTCGACGGGATCTGGCTCGCTCAATCCAACTCGTCGCAGAAACTCCACCACTTTGGGTGTGCACACGCTCCGCTTCACAGTTCGAAATCCGGTCACGCCCTCGCTCGGCAAGAAGACTTGCGGCAATCCCCTAATTATTGGGACAGCATGCGTGTTGTCCTCGCAGCGAACAAATGCCAATCCCTTTCGAAGAAGCTGAGCCAAGACGGCGTTTTGGCCGCTGAGAAATCCGTAGAAGCGACGAATCCAGTCGTCTGATTGGACTGTTAGGAATGCCACGCTGAGACGAGATTGCAGATAGTCTGGCGTAATTTGTGGAATCCCTAACTGATCAATGAGGTAGTTACGTATGCTGGCCGCCCGATCCTTAGTAATCTCGTCAGAAAGCCAGTAGATGTCCGGCTTTACTCCTAATAGTTGAGCTAACTGCCGTGGTGAAAATAACTCGCGAATCCCTTCCGTTCGAGCGAGACGGGCCTGACTCGCTGGAAGATGTCTGTTGCCCAACACCGGAAGCAGCGGCTCTTTCATGAAGGCAGTGCGAACCTGCTCGAAGAGCGGGAAGAACATTGAGTCTGGCCTAAAGAATTGAGTGTCGATCGGAAGAACCTGAAGTGCTTCGACCAGAAAGAAACCTGCGTCACGAAGCGACTTCATCGCGAGAACTAGTAGTTCTGCAGTTGTCTCAACAAGCTTTCGATTCCAAGAGTCGTTCAACGGCACGTTATCTCGACTAGGCGTCGTTCGATATGGTCCTTGGATCAAGAAACCAGTTCCGGTGGGCACATCTGTCGGAAAAAACACGATCAGTCGCGAATCTGGAACCGCTTGCACGACATGCTTTTCTTCTTCGTTGCGGCCAAGCAAAAAGCCGATTGCGACAGAGCCCGCTGGATTTCCTTCAGGTCCATTCACCTTCCGACTGAACACTAGCCATTCTTCCTCTTCCTTTTTGCTCGTTTCAGAGACTTCTCCGAGCAGCTGGATTAGGTGGCCGCCTTCCTTAGGAGTGATCTGGCCCTTTAGAAATACGCCGCTAGAGTCATTTGGCAGACTCCAACTGATCTCATCTATGTGTTCAAGGAATAGCAGGCGCCGAGAACCAAGGTTAGAAAGGGCCGAGGAGATTTCTCGGACGGCTGTTACGTCACTTTGGGAGAAAGGTATCCAGAAGAGGGTTTCGCCATCACGAAGCTCCCGCGGTGCAATCGCAACTGGAAGGACGAACTTTTCGATGGCGAAATGTTCATCGGCACTATGAATCTCGGGTCGGTTGGTGAAGGCATACACCGATTTGAAGCCGATTCCAAAACGTCCGATTTCAGTTAGTTCGTCTTTCTTCGTGCTTTCATTTATCGCGCATATGCTTTTGACGTTTGCCGAAGTAAATGGCGCACCGAAATGACGTATTTCCAATCCTTCGTTGTGAAGGTCGAAAGCTACTGATGTCGGTAGCTTACTTTCGCCGCGTTCTTGTAAGGCATCCTCGGCGTTTTGTAGCAGCTCAAATATGAAGTGGGTGCGATCGGTATAGCGATTTGCGAGATGGTCTTGGGCCCATTCAGGTAATTTTCGTCCGTAGTCGAGCTGGTGCTCCCTGTTGATCGATTCGTAGTCTGAAGTCATTCGCTTAGGAGAACTGAGTGATTTGTCGATTACGCGTCTTTAACGAAATCGGCGCGCAGATCGGGATGGAGATCGCGCCGGAAGGTGTCGGCCTGCTCTTCGCCGAGATCGGCTTCGATGCCGCGGATGGCGAGGTTCATCATGGCGAGGCGGCGCGTGGTGGCGTTGCTCTCCTGACCGTAGATGCTGATGTCGCCGAGCTTGCCCGCCGTGGGCTTCGACGAATTTTTCCGATTGCACGAACATGCCGCCGGAACCGCAGCAGGGATCGTAAATGCGGCCTTTGTAGGGAGCGAGCATCTCGACGAGGAGCCGCACAACGCTTTGCGGGGTGTAGAACTGGCCGCCTTTCTTGCCTTCGGCGCTGGCGAACTGGCTGAGGAAATACTCGTAAACCCGGCCCAGAATGTCTTTGGAACGGCTTGCCTTATCGCCCATGCCGATAGTGCCGATAAGATCGATGAGTTCTCCCAAACGGTTTTTGTCGAGTGCAGGTCGGGCGTAGTCCTTGGGCAGAATGCCTTTCAGTCGCGGATTGTCGCGCTCTATGGCGACCATCGCGTCATCGACAATTTTCCCGATGGTTGACTGCTTGGCGCTGTTCTGGAGATAGGTCCAACGAGCGGCGGGCGGAACCCAGAAGATATTTTCGGCGCGGTATTCGTCGGGATCCTCGGCGTTCGCGCCGGCGTATTCGCCTTCACCGGCGATCAGTTTCGCATGATGCTCTTCGAAGCTATCGGAAATGTATTTGAGGAAAATCAGGCCGAGGACGACATGCTTGTACTCCGCCGCGTCCATGTTCGAGCGCAGCTTATCGGCAGCGAGCCAGAGCTTGGCTTCAAAGCCGATGTTAGCGGAATTGTTGGAGGATGAGTTTTTAGGTTTCCCACGCGCCATTTGAGAGGCAACCCTAGCCGAAAGTTTTTCCGATTGGCAGCGGAAAAGATAAAGAAATCTGGTGAAATCAGTTATTGCTTGGTCGATGGGAAAATCGTGTTCCAATCGTCTTTCATACCCACGACTGTCCAACTGTTCTCTTTTGCTTCGGCCATGAGTGCATCGCTGAAAGTGCCGATCTTCGATTCGGCACCATAGGCCCATTCGCGTTCTGCGTCGTCGTGATGCACCAGCCCCATGAATCGCGCGCCACGGCCGCCAGCCGTCCACTCCAACATCTGTTGATCGCCGATCGAATTGCCAAAGGCGAAGATCGGCCGCTGACCGATGAAGCTCTGAATTCCTTCTGGCTTGCCCGCTTTGTCATCAATGAAGAGAACTTGCGGCAACTTGATCAGCATTGGAGTACCGTTTCGCATTTCGTATTTGAGTTTTCCCATGCTCCCCACGATCTGGTCAGGTGGAATCCCGTACGCATCGGGCGCGAACGCGCGCATGAACTCCACGCCCCCGCCGGACACGATAAACGTCTTGAACCCGTTCGCACGCAGGTAAGCGAGCAACTCCAGCATAGGTTGATAGACCATTTCGTTGTAAGGGCGCTTGAACCTTGGATCCCTGGCCGTCTTGAACCAGTCACGCGCGATCTGATCAAACTCGGTGGTGGTCATGCCGGAGTGCGTCTGCGCTACGATTTCAAGCACACCTTTCTCGCCCGAGGCGAGCAGTCCTTTCATATCGCCCGTCAATACCGATTTGAACGGCTCTTTGGTCTTCCATTCGGGGTACTGGGGCGCCAGCGCCTTGATGCGATCCATTGCGAATAGAAACTGGAAGTACATCGGTTGCTCGGCCCAAAGCGTGCCGTCGTTATCAAACGTCGCGATGCGCTGGGGCACCGGCACAAAGTCCGGCGAATCTTCCTTTGTCACTTTCTCGACGAATGCGGTGATCGCCTTTTTTGGTGCGGTGTCATTCCAGGAAGGGAGCGGGTCTCCCTGAGCGAGCGCCCCTGCGCTCCACGCGATGGCGGCGACTAGGATCACGGAAATCAGTGCGCGACCGTTAAGTAAATGGACACACCAAATATCTCTCGACA
>WNGB01025549.1_pt1 | contig 11303 bp, 12 predicted proteins | sample 5400681 | NCBI WGS metagenome assembly WNGB01 (sample SAMN13153367, study PRJNA577476) | soil metagenome | isolation source: 115 cm soil or saprolite under grassland replicate 2 | place: USA:California | collected 2016-06-15 | reverse complement strand
CGGAGCTGCCCGAGCGGCTCCGGCGCCAGATCACCGAGGTCGACGGCCGCGTCGGGACGCCCGTCCTCGTCCACCCGGCCGGCAGGATGAACATGTGGGACGGCCGCGACATGCTGCGCTTCGAGGAGGAGCTGCGGTCGATCCCGCTCCCCCCCGGCACGCCGACCGCGAGCTGGATCCTGCTCATGGCGGACGTGCTGAAGCTCATCGCGCGCGACGGCCCGCGTGCCACGCTGCTCTCGCTCGCCGGCGTGGTCGCGCTCGTCCTCGTCGCGTTCGGGCTCGGGAAGCGCTCCGCGAGGTCCTTGAAGGACGCGGCGTGGGTGCTCGCGGCGCTCGGCGTCGGCGTGGTCTGGTTCCTCGGGCTCGCCGGCTTCCTCGGGCTCCGCCTCAACATGCTGAACTTCATCGCGCTGCCGATCACGTTCGGCATCGGCGTGGACTACGCGACGAACATCTTCCAGCGGCGCCGGCAGGACAACGCGACCGCGATCGCAAACGTCGTGCGCACGACGGGGGGCGCCGTCGCGCTCTGCTCGTTCACGACGATCGTCGGCTACTCGTCGCTCATCCTCGCCCGGAACCAGGCGCTCGTGTCGTTCGGCATCCTCGCCGACCTCGGCGAGTTGGCGTGCCTCGCGGCGGCCTTGCTCGCGCTGCCGGCCGTGCTCCGCTGGCGCGAGGTGGCGCGGGCGCGGGCGCAGGCGGCGGCCGCGACGGTCGGGGTCGAGCCGCAGGCCTGAGCGGCCCCGTCAGGCGCCGACGCGGTCGAGCGCCCACTCGAGCTGCTCGCGCGAGAAGGGCTTCTCGAGGAACGCCTCGGCGCTGGGCCGCGCACGGTCGGCGCGCTCGGCGCTCATCGCGATGATGGGAACGCCGGCGAGCCGCGCGGTGCGCCGCACGCGCGCGACGAGGTCGTGCCCGCTCATGCGCGGGGTGTAGAGGTCCGTCAGGATCGCGGCCGGCCTGGGGCCGCGCCCGAGCAGCTCCCACGCCTCAGCCCCGTCGCGGGCGACGATCACGTGAAAGCCCGCCCGCTCGAGGAGCGCCCGGATGGCCTCCCGCATCCCTGGGTCGTCCTCGACGAGCAGGACGCGGCGCACGAGCTCACCCATGCGCGAGAAGATGGTCAGCGCGCCGGCGCGAGGGGACCCGAGCGCCCCCGCTGCGCGGCGGCCCTGCGGAGCGGGATGTCGGGCGATCCAGGGCTACCTGGGTCGGCTCCCGGTGTGATTTCCTGACACGGACCATGCCGACCGATCGCACCGACCTTTCGCGCCGTCTCGCCGAGTGCAGGGACTCGGACACCTCGCGCGGCCTCAACTTCAACCGCCTCTTCGACCTCGTCCGCGAGCACCTCGGGGACGAGGCGGCGTGCGCGTGCGACCCGCTCGGGAAGGGCTCGCGCATCGACTTCTTCTCCTACCCCGTCGCGGAGTACCTGCTCACCGCCTGGAACGCCGCAGACCGGCTCGAGGCGAAGCTCGGCAGCGTGCAGGCGGTCTTCGAGGAGCTCGGGCAGCGGACCGTGACGGGCTTCCTCGCGTCCGTGCTCGGCCGGACCATCTACGCCATGGCGGGCCGCGACCCTCGGCGGTTCATCTCCGCCGGGCCGTCCGGATACCGCTCCGCGGTGAGCTACGGGGACCGGAAGGTGGAGTGGCGCGGCGAGAGGGCGGCGCGGATGGTGTTCCTGCGCGACTTCATGCCCCCGACCTTCCACCGCGCGGTGATCCTCGCCGCGCTCGGGGCGTCCGAGGCGAAGAACGCGAAGGTCGAGGCGCGGGCGAACGGGCTACTTGACTCGGAGTACGAGATCACCTGGGAGTGACGGCGACCGCGCCCTCGTTCCGGCGCACGCAGCGCGCGAGGGCGTCGGCGCGGGCGCGCAGCTCGGAGGACCAGGCCGGAACGCGTCGGTCGCTTCCGCGAACCAGTAGTAGCCGGTGGCCGGGCCCGCGGCGCCCGCCTCGAGACCTTCCACGACCGCGGCGGGATCGGAGACCTCGATCCCCGACTCGTGCCACAGCTCCGCGAGGTACGCCCGGCGCTCGTCCTTGCACGGGAGCGCGCCCGGCTGGGCCGCGGCGGGCGCGTCGGCCCCGGCCGGCGGCGGCGGCGCGGGGACGGACGCGGCGAACGCCTCGGACGAGACGACGCTGAACGATCCCACCTCTCCCGCGTCCGTCGCGTCCTCCTCCACCTGGAGGTAGCCCTCGGGGAGCTCGATGCGGTCGCCCGCGCGCAGGGGGCGCCCGAGGATCTCCACCTCTCCTTCCGGAGTCTCGATCCGGCCGCCCGCGACGGGGGGCGCGGCAGCGGCGAGCGGGACGGCGAGGACGGGGAGGAGCGCGACGAGCGCGAAGCGACGGGGCATGGGGACCTCCGACGCGAACCTTCGCAACGGACCGGGCGCGCGCAAGCTCGCCGGCCGTAGCACGGGTGGGGTAGAACGTGGCGAATGGCCGCGTCTGCCGCGAGCTCGGCGCGTACGGGGCGCGGCTCGGCATGCCGTGTGACGGCAAGTTCTAGGGCAAGTCACGACCCGAGCAGTCACGCCGCTCTGGCGGGAGGTCACCCATGCGGATCGCGATCGTCGGGGCCGGAGGCGTCGGGGGACTCCTCGGCGGCCTGCTCTCCCGTGCCGGGTCCGAGGTGGTGGTCCTCGCGCGCGGCCCGCACGCTGACGCCATCCGTGCGGGCGGGCTGCGGGTGGACTCACCGCTCGGGCGCTTCACCGCGCCCGTCGCCGCCGTGGCATCGGACGCGGCGGCGCTCGGCCCGGTCGACGCGGTGCTCGTCGCGGTGAAGGCGTGGCAGGTCGCGGAGCTCGCGCCCTCGCTGCGACCCCTCGTCGCCGCCGGCGGTTTCGCGGTGCCCTTCCAGAACGGCGTCGAGGCGGCGGGGACACTCGCCGCCGCCCTCGGCGAGGAGCGGGTCGCGGGCGGACTCGTCGCGGTCCTCTCCTGGATCGACGGGGCGGGTGCGGTGAAGCACGTCGGCGGCCCGCCCCGCGTGAAGCTCGGAGAGCGCGGAGCGCGGGCCGGACGCCCGAGCCCGCGGCTCGACGCGCTCGCGGCGGCCCTGCGCGCGGCGGGAGCCGAGGTGGAGGTGGTCGCCGATCCCGAGCGTGCGCTCTGGGAGAAGTTCCTGCTCATCGAGCCCTGGGGGACGATCTCCGCGGCGGCGCGCGCGCCCATCGGCGCGGTCCGCTCGGTGCCGGAGACGCGCGCGGTCCTCGTCGGCGCGATGGAGGAGCTCGCGCGGCTCGGCCGGGCACGCGGCGTCGCGCTCCCCGACGACGCGGTGCCGCGCACGCTCGCGTTCATCGACACGTTGCCGTTCGAGGCGACCGCCTCGATGCAGCGCGATCTCGGCGCGGGGCGGCCGTCGGAGCTCGCGGACCAGACCGGCGCCGTCATCCGGCTCGCGCGCGAGGCGCAGGTGGAAGTCCCGATCCACGCGGTCCTCTACGCCGCGCTCCTCCCGCAGGAGGCCGCCGCGCGCGGCGCGATCGCCCGGTTCCAGCGGACGTAGGAACAACCCGCAACCCGTTGTGGTCGCGGGGGTTCTTCGGCCTCGGCGCCGGACGGTCGCCTCGGTCCGCGGGGCGGCCATTGTGCCCCGCGCCCGGATCCCGCAAGAATGGCACGCAACTCTTGCGCATACGGCGCGGGACGGAACCCAAAGGCGAGCGTGGCTCTGACCGGCGACTCCCCCCCCAACCCGGAGCAGCCCACCCCGGAGGCGCCGCACGCGGGCGGCCCACCGCCGCGCCGGCGGTCGGTCACCGCGCTCGTCGCGCTCATCATCGGCGGCGTGTCGGTGCTCGCGATGGGCGCGGTCCTGCTCCTCGTCTTCTCGCCCGCCGTGAAGCAGGCGGACCGGGCCATCGACGAGATCCTCGCGCCGCCGCCACCGCGCGGCATCGCGCCGGGCGAGCTCGTCTTCGGCATGGCGTCGCCGTTCACGGGCGCGAACCGCGAGCTCGGCCGCGCCATGAAGGCCGGGGTCGAGGCGGCGTTCGGAGACGTCAACGCGGCGGGCGGGATCCACGGGCGCAGGCTGCGCCTCGTCGCGGTGGACGACGGGTACGAGCCGTCGCGCACCGGCCCGGCGATGAGGCAGCTCGTCGAGAAGGAGAAAGTCTTCGCGGTGGTCGGGAACGTCGGCACCCCCACGGCGGCGGTGTCGATCCCCTACTGCATGGAGCACAAGGTCATCTTCTTCGGCGCGCTGTCGGGCGGCGACGCCCTGCGCCGGCAGCCCCCGGACCGCTACGTCTTCAACTTCCGCCCGAGCTACGCGGCGGAGACGGCGGCCGCGGTCCGCTACCTCGTCCGCGTCCGGCGGATCCCGGCCGCCCGCGTCGCGGTGTTCGCGCAGGAGGATGCGTTCGGCGAGTCGGGGTTCCGCGGCGCCGCCGAGGAGCTGTCCGCGCACGGCGTCGATCCGGCGCGGATCGTCCGGGTGGGCTACCGGCGGAACACCGCCGACGTCGCGGACGCGGTCGCGACGCTCGTCGCCCGGGCGCGCGAGCTCGACGCGGTCGTGATGGTCGCGACCTACAAGGCCGCGGCGACCTTCGTGCGCGCGCTGCGGGACGCGGGCCTGCGCCTCCCCGTGACGAACGTCTCGGCGGTCGACTCGAACGCGCTCGCGGAGGAGCTCGTCACGTCGGGGCGGACCTATACGGAAGGCGTCGTCGTGACGCAGATCGTCCCGCTGCCCACCTCGCGCGCGCCGGGGGTCGTGCGTTTCCAGGAGGCGATGGCGCGGTACGCGAAGGGAGAGCGGCCCGGGTTCCTCGCCCTCGAGGGGTTCGCCGTCGCGCAGGTGCTCGCCGAGGGGCTCCGCCGCGCCGGCCACGACCTCGGCTCGGAGAAGCTCGTCGAGGCGCTCGAGGGCGTCCGGGGCCTCGACGTCGGGATCGGGACGACCCTCTCCTTCAGCGCCCAGGATCACCAGGGCTCGCGCAAGGTCTGGGGAACGTTGCTCCAGCCGGACGGCACCTGGAAGCAGCTCGACCTCGAGTAGCCGGAGACGATCAGACGTTGTCCCAGACGTAACGACCGGACTCGAGCGCGTGGTCGCCGAGCGCGAGGACCCCCGCCTCGTCGGGAGCCTCGATCGTCGCGAGCGAGCGGCGGATCCGGCGGCGCGCCTGCGCGGCGAACGCGTGGAGGAGGTCGCGCTCGCGGGCGGCGGCCGCCTCGCCGTGATCCTCGATCCGGGTCGAGACGCGGGCGAGCACGGCGGCGAGCGTGAAGAGGTCGATCATGGCGTCGGCGAGGGCGCGGCAGGCGAGCTGCTCGTCCACGATCTTCTTCCCATGGCGGCGCAGGAGGCGGTCGGCGGCGAGGGCGAGGTCGCGCGCCTGGTCCTCGAACTGCTTCGCCTCCTCGGCGAGCGGCGGCGAGACGAGCGTGAAGCGCCCCTTCTCGCGCGGCAGGTGCGCCGCGAGCGAGGCGCGCCGCTTCGCGTAGTCGGAGAGGAGCCCGAACCCCTTGATGGGATCGGCGAGCACGTCGCGCATCGAGGCGGAGAGGTCCTTCAGCTCGACGGCGACGTCGTTCACCGCCGCGAGCGCGATGAAGAGCCGCAGGATCTCGTTCGTGCCCTCGAAGATCCGGTTGATGCGGCTGTCGCGCACCGCGCGCTCGTACGGGAGCTCGCGCATGTAGCCCGCGCCGCCCGCGATCTGGAGCGCCTCGTCGGCGACGCGCCAGAGCGACTCGGTCGCGAGCACCTTCGAGATCGCGGCCTCGACCGCGACGTCCTCGTACCCCTTGTCGACGAGCCCCGCGACGAGGTTCACGACGCTCTCGGCGGCGTAGCAGTCGACGACCATCTGGCCGATCTTCTGGCGGACGGTCTCGAAGGTGGCGATGGGCCGGCCGAACTGGCTGCGCTCGCGCGCGTGCAGGGTGGCGTGCTCGATGAGCCGCTTCATCGCGCCGACCGACCCGCCGCCGAGGCCGGTGCGCCCCGCGTTCAGGATCCGCATCGCGACCTTGAACCCCTTGCCCACCTCGCCGAGCACGTTCGCGGCCGGGACGCGCACGTCCTCGAACGCGACCGAGGTCGTGGAGGAGGCGCGGATCCCCATCTTGTCCTCGTGCGGGCCCGTCGTGACCCCCTTCATGTCGCGCGTCACGATGAACGCGGTGATGTGGCCGCGGCCGTCGAGCGAGGTCTTCGCGAACACGGTGAAGAAGTCGGCGAAGCCGCCGTTCGTGATCCAGATCTTCTCGCCGTTCAGGATCCAGTCGTCGCCGTCGCGCACCGCCGTCGTCTTGATGCCGGCGGCGTCGGAGCCGGCGGAGGGCTCGGTGAGGCAGAAGGCGGCGACAAGCTCGCCGGTCGCGAGCCGCGGCAGGTAGCGCGCGCGCTGCTCCTCGGTGCCGAAGAGGAGGAGCCCGCGCATCCCGATGGAGCTGTGCGCGCCGACCGTGACCGCGACCGAGCCGTCGTACCGCCCGAGCTCCTGGACCACGCGGGAGTAGGACGCCGTGCCGAGCCCCATGCCGCCGTGCGTCTCGGGGACGACGAGGCCGAAGAGCCCCGCCTCCTTCAGCTCGACGATGAACGCCGGGGGCAGCTCGCCCGCGACGTCCCAGGCGCGGAAGTCCTTCTCGCGCGATCCGAGCATCGCCTTCAGCGTCGCGAAGATCGCGGTGAGGGTCTCCTTCTCCTGCCCCGTCGGCTCCGGGTAGGGGAGGATGATCTCCTCCTCGATCTCCCCGAGGCTGAGGGAGCGCATGAAGCTCGCCGTCTTCTTGTCGATCATTGGATTTCCCCGCGATTGATTCTAGAATCATAACGCGCCGCGGCAAGAACCGGAAGCGCGAGCAACCGCAACCTTCGACCGCTCCGGGTGTTAGCAGAAGACAGACGTCCCCCGAAGGAGCCCCCATGCGAGCGCTCGCCTTCACCCTCGCCGTCCTTGCGGTGCTCCCGTCCGCCCCCCGCGCGGCAGACGACGTCCGCGACCGTGCCGAGCGCCGGCAGGACAAGCGGGAGGTCCGCCAGGACCGCCGCGCGCTGCGCGACGATGCAAGAGACCTCTCGCGGATGGAGGCGCTCCTGGAAAGGTTCGACCGCGCGCGCGCCGCGCGGGACGGGCGGGCGCTCTTTGCGGTGGACGAGGCGCTCCAGCGCGAGCTCGCGAGCGAGCGGGCCGAGACGCAGGTGGAGCTCGCGTCGCTGCGCGGCCGCAGGGCGCCCTTCGAGCTCGACCGCAAGCGGGCCCTCATCGCCGAGCTCGTCGGGCTCGCGCGCGGCGAGATCGCCGCGGATCGCAGGGAGATCGGCGAGGATCGGCGGGAGCTCCGGGAGGACCGGCGCGAGTCGCGCGACGACCGCCGACGATAGCGCCGCACGCCGATCGGGGGGTCCCCGACCCCCGCCGGCTCGCCAGCCCGGCCGGGGTACCACGCCGAAGGGGTTGCATGATCGCCCGCGCGCGGGCTATTCGATTTCCATGGAGCAGCGGAACCCGACGGAGCACCGGGACCCAATGCTCGCCGCGAAGGGGCTGCTTGAGTTCAAGCCCTGGATGCTGGCGCTCGCTGTGTTCCTCGCCTGCGCGCTCGGCGTCGCGGTGATGGAGAACTTCCGCGACGCGCGCTCGATGTGGGCGCAGGTGACGGCGCAGGACGCGCCCGCGGCGCGATAGTCGCCTTCCGAGCGATGACTCTCGCCGCGCGTCGCCGCGCGCGAGACGCGCCGTCAGCGCCGAGCGGTCTTCCGCTTCGGCGGCTTCGGCCTGCGAGACGCGGGCCTCGCGCGCGCGATCTTCCGCGCCGGCTTCGCGCGGACGACCTTGCGCGCGGGCTTCGCGGCGGCCCGCTTCGCCTTCGGCTTCGCGGCGGGCTTCGCCTTCGCCTTCGGGGCACGCTTCGCCTTCGCGCTCGGGTTCGTCGCCGCCGGCTTCGGCGGCGCAGCGGGAGCGGGCCCGACGCCGGGCACCTCGAGGGCGACGTTCAGCTGGCCGGAGGAGCGGCCGGTCTTGCACCACTCCGCGAACGCCTCGGAGTCGCCGAACATCGTCGCGAGCGCCGGATCGGAGGCGCGGCTGTAGGCGCGGCGCACCACCTCCTTCCCCGGGTAGGTCCGCTCACGGTGAGTGACGAGCTCGACCGCCTGCGCGCCGGCGACGAACTCGGGCCGGTAGGCGCGGCGGACGCGCGGTGGCGTCGCCTCCTCGACGAGGTGCAGCACGGTCTCGTCGCCGCAGTCGATCGCGTGGACCCACCGACCGCCCTTGAGTGCCCGGATGTGCTCGCCGACCATGCGCTCCTCCCGTGAAACGGCCGAAATGGAGCGCGATGGTAGCTCCGCCCCGGCGGAGGGGCAACGAGCGCGACCCACGGAAGGGCCCACCCGGACGCGGGGAAACCGGAAGGGTGCTGGCCTTCCCCTGCCTGCCTCGGGGCATCACCTAGAGGCTGGATGCTCGCCTCCCCGCGACTGCTGCGCGTCCTGATCGTCGACGACAACCACCTCATCCGGCGGCTCCTCGCGCTCATCGTCGAGGGGGCCGGCTTCGAGGCGGTCGAGGCCGAGTCGGCCGACGACGCGCTGGCGCTCGGGCGGGAGGCGCCGCCGGACCTCTGGCTCATCGACGAGGTGATGCCGTCGATGAAGGGCTCGGACCTCGTGCGCGTGCTGCGCCGGGCGCGGGACCGCCGGCTCTCCACCGCGCCGATCGTCGGCGTCTCGGGCAGGGCCGGCGCCGCGACGGACCTCCTCGCCGCCGGCTGCGACGCCTTCGTCCCCAAGCCTGTGGACGAGCGCACGATCGTCGATGCCATCCGGCGCGCGGTCGCGGGGCGTCGCGCCGGACGACCGGACCACGTGCCCGCCGCCTGAGCGGACTCACCTGGCAGGGGTGCCAGGCGCTCCCGCTCGGTCCGCGCGCTCGCAGGTCGTGAGCGCGCGCGCGAAGCGCGAGGGCACGGCCTCCGCTCCGGCGCGGGCACGGATCCGCCCGCACGCGTCCGCGGGAGCGGCGGCTGCGAGCGCCTCCGCCGCCGCGGCGCGCACGACGGGATCGCGATCCTTCGGGCTCGCGAGCACCTCGCGGTGGACCGCCTCGGCGCGCGCGCCGCCGAGCCCCGCGAGCGCCTCGAGCGCGCGCAGACGTCTCGACGGGAAGCCCTCCTCGCGCGCGACCTCCGCGAGGGCCTCGTCCGCGCCGGGCCCGAGCGCCCGGAACGCCTCCGGGGAGACCGGTCCGTGGATCGCGCCGAGGAGCGCGCGGACCTGCTCCTTCACCTCGGGTGACGGCGTCGCCCCGGGATCCTGAGCGGCGGCGAGCGCGACGGCGACGAGGATCGGTGCGAGCGCCATGGTCTTCCCCCTACCGCACCGCCGGGTTGAGCCGGACGATCTGCGCCTGGTCCGAGCTGAGCTCGCCCGTCGAGTACCGATCGTCAAGGAGCCAGAACATGAGATTCCTGCCGCCGCCGCAGGAGTCGCTCGCGACGCACCTGTCGTTCGTGACGAACGTCGTCGGTTTCGCGATCCCCGTCTCGGCGCAGCCGGCGAGCTTGTTCGCGGCGGCGCACCCCTCGCAGGGGCACGGCGCGGTGTCGGAGATCGGGTCGAACAGCGTGCCGTCCTGCTCGGTCGTGTGGAAGAGGCCGAGCCAGTGGCCGATCTCGTGCGCCGTGACGTACGCGACGCGGTCGGTGCCGCAGGTCGAGAGGCTCGGCGCGCCGCTCGCCGCGCACGCGCCGGGGCTCGCCTCGAAGCCGAAGTCCGGGAGCCCGACGACGGCGCCGCCGTAGACCGTCCCCGGGAACCCGGAGGGCCCCGGGATCGAGCCGTCCACGCCCGCGACGCGGAACGCGCCGAGCGTGGGAGCGACGAGGGCGTCGGCGAGGAACACGTGCACCGCCCGCTTCTGGACGGTCGCGCTCGTGAAGAGCTGCCCGAGGGCGCCGCACGGATCGGTCGACGTGACGTCCACCCGTCCGGCGGGCGCGTACCGCTCCTTCACCGAGGCGGGGAGATCGTTGAAGTGCACCCCCCCGAGCGTGAGCCCGGCGTTCCCGAGATAGGCGGCGAGGCTCTGCTTCCAGCGCGCCACCTGCGCGTTCGCGTCCGCGACGGCGGCAGTCGGGAGGTCGCTCGTGACGTCGGTCGCGAGGTACACCTCCACCTCGAGGGTCCCCGTGTCGGGGACGGGGGCCGAGCCGCCCCCACCGCGCGTCACGACCTGGACGCGGTAGCGGCTCGCGGCGTGGCCGTCGGCGCACCCCTCGAAGGGGCAGAGGTACGCCCAGTCGTTCACGGTGAAGGTCCAGGTGCCGGGCTGGAGCCCGCCCGCCGCCCGCATGCGATCGAGGGCGGCGCTCGTGTTCGGGACCGGGAGTCCGCCCGAGACCCGCTGGAAGCCGTAGTCGAACGCGAGCAGGCCGGTCACGTCGAAGTAGCTGAAGCCGCCGATGGTGGTCGAGGGCCACGCGGCGAAGTCGTCGTAGTAGAGCGTGCCGTCCGGTGCGCGGAGGTTCGTCGGGACGACCGCGTTCGGGATCGTGATGCCCGACGCGACGACGGTCGGGGGCGCGCTGCTTCCAGCCTCCTGCGAGAAGATGAGGAAGCTCGAGGTGCCCGTCGGTACGCTGAAGCGCGCCATGGACCCGACCGCCAGCGTCCCGAGGTCCTCGACCATGTCGCTCGGCAAGACCGTCTCGCGCAGCGGGGTGTCGCAGGAGACTGGATCGAGGAGCCCCGTGTGCGGTGACTCCTTGCGCGGGGGACATCCGGCGAGGAGGACGACCGCGAGGGCGGCGACGGGGCGGCGCATCGTGGAATCTAGCTGCGGAGAGCGCGATCGAGGAGGTCCGCGAGGATGCGGGCCGTGAGCCCCCACACGACGCGGGACGGATCGGCATGGAACGACCAGATCCGCCAGTGCCCCGTCCCGGGGTCCACCTCCTCGAACGGGATCCGCAGCGCCGTCCGCGCCTCGTCGATCGCGGTGAACAGCTCGGGCGGCAGGCGCGCCGGGTCGAAGAGCGAGGCGCGTCGCTGCGCCGGGTCGCGAAGGCTCGCGAGCGGGAGCTCGAACGGCTCGTGCACCTCGAACTCGGCGGTCCTGAAGAGGGCGGGTGGCGCGCGGATCGCGGCGACCACGGGCGTCACGATGAAGCGCGCGACGCTCGGGACGTCGTCGAGGGCGCCGAGCGGCTCGACCGTGTCGGGCGCGAGGCCGACCTCCTCCTCCGCCTCGCGAAGCGCGGCCCGGACGGCGTCCTCGCCGGGCTCGCGCGCGCCACCCGGGAACGAGATCT
>WNGB01017005.1_pt1 | contig 11303 bp, 10 predicted proteins | sample 5400681 | NCBI WGS metagenome assembly WNGB01 (sample SAMN13153367, study PRJNA577476) | soil metagenome | isolation source: 115 cm soil or saprolite under grassland replicate 2 | place: USA:California | collected 2016-06-15 | reverse complement strand
TGCTGGCCCACCTGAAAGAGATCGAGCGCGATCTGGGCCGCACGGCCGGGCGCCGCTTCGGGGCGCGGGTGATCGACCTGGACATTCTGCTCTACGACGACCTGGGGCTCACGACTGAGGAGCTGACCATCCCGCACCCGCGCATGGCCGAGCGCCCGTTCGTGCTGGTGCCGCTCGCCGAGATCGCGCCGGGGCTGACGCCCCCCGGCTGGTCCGAGTCGGTCGGCGCGCTGGCGCGCGTGGTGCGCGGCCATGGCGACGTGCTTGTGTGTAGAGGAGATCTGGCTGATGCTGAGCACGTGGATTGAAAAAGCGCTGTCGCTCCAGGCGCCGATCTCGCGCGCGACGGTCCCGCTGATCAATGGGCTTGGGCGGCAGCGCCTGCTGCGCTCCGGTGCCGAGCAGTGCGAGGTGCGGATCGGCGACACCTACGTCAACTACTACCACAAAGAGCCGCCGGAAACGCCCGCCGCCGAGCTGCCGATCCTGCTCGTCCACGGCATCGCCGACAGCTCTCTCACCTGGTCGTTCGTATTCAACCCGCTGGCGCGCACGCACCCGCTCTACGCGATCGACCTGCCCGGCTACGGCTTCTCGACGCTGCCGGCCGGGCGCGGCTACGCGTCGCTCGACGAGATGCGCGATCTGCTCGAACAGTTTGTGCGCGAGGTGATCGGCCGCCCGACCCTGGTGGTCGGCAACTCGATGGGCGGATGGGTCGCGGTCAAGCTGGCCTGGGCTGATTCGGCGCTGACGCGCGGCGTCGTGCTGATGGATGCGGGCGGTGCGCCGCTGAAGGGGCTCGACTCGTGGATGCCGTTTGGCGAGACGATCGGCATCCGCGACATGAAGACGGCGAGGCTGATCACCCGGCAGATGTTCGGCGGCATCCCGGCGCCACTGCTCTACCTGGGCCAGCACAGCCTCCAGGAGCTGTTCCAGCGCCAGGTCGTGCGCGAGTTCGTCGCGCACATGGTTGCGGTGGCGCCGGAGGCTGTGCTGCTGCGGGCCGACGATCTGCGCAGGCTGCCGGTGCCGGCCGCGCTGATCTGGGGCCTCTCGGATCAGTTTCTGCCCGCGGGGTCGCTGGAGTTCTTCCGAGAGAACCTGCCGGACGCGCCGGCGCTGCTGCTCCGGCGCTGCGGGCACCTGCCCCAGCGCGAGCGCCCGCTCTCGGTGGTGCGCTTTATTCGCCAGTTCGCCGCCCAGCTGACCGAAGAACCAAGAGCCGAACAGCAAGATCCAAGAACGGTCGTTCGCTGATCGACAGGTGAGTTCTCGGCTCTCGATTCTTATTCCAAAACCCCACCCACTGTGGTGAATGAGAAGTGTTCAATCGAATGTGGTATCAGATGCGGGTAGATGCGAGCCAGTCGAGGAATGCGGCGACGACCGTAGGGTCCCAGTATGTGCCGGCGCCCATGCGCAGCCGCTCGGCCGCCTCGTCGAAGGAGATGACGCAATTGTAAGGCCGCGTCGTCGTCATCGCGTCGAACGCGTCGGCGACGGCGACGATCCGCGCGCCGAGCGGGATCGCCTCGCGCGCCAGGCCGTCGGGGTAGCCGCGGCCGTCCCAGCGCTCGTGGTGGTAGCGGACGATCGGGCCGATCGCCGACGCCATCCGCAGGGGCTGCACGATCCGCTCGCCAATCAGCGTGTGCTGCTGCATGACGCGGTACTCGGCCGGCGTCAGCGGGCCGCCTTTGCGGATGATTATCTCGTCGACCCCGACCTTGCCGACGTCGTGCAGCAGCGCGCCGTAGCGCAGCGCGACCAGCTCGTCGGCGCTCAGGCCAATCCGCTCGCCGATCGCGACGGAGTAGAGCGCCAGCCGCTGCAGATGCCCCTCGGTATACGCATCTTTCGCCTCGACCGTGCGCGCCAGCGCGAAGATCACCGCCTCGGCCTGCTCGAGCTGATCGTTGCGCCGCTTCATGCGCAGCAGCGCCCGGATGCGCGTCTCCAGCTCCTGGGCGTCGACCGGCTTCTGGAGATAGTCGTCGGCCCCGGCCTCGATGCCCTGCAGCCGCGCCGACCGCTGGCCTTCGACCGTGACCATGACAATTGGGATCTGCCAGGTGGTGGGGTTGCGCTTGAGCGCGTCGCAGACGGCATAACCGTCGATGTCGGGGAGCTGAACGTCGAGGATGATCAGGTCGGGCTTGCGCCGCTGGACCGCGTCCAGGGCCGCGTGGCCATCGGCGAAGATCTCGACGGTGTGGTCGGAGAGCTCCAGCAGCGACGCGATCGCCGTGCCCGCCTCGCGGCTGTCGTCCACCACCATGATATGGCCGGGCTCGTCGGCGGTATCGTGGGGCCGGTGCCCGGAGCCGAGCGCAACGGCGAGATCACTATTGTGTGTCATTGGCACCCACATCACGCAGATCCCCTCGCCTGTCCGCATGAGTGGCATGATTGCATAGTGTAACGCAGCGGAGCATGCAGTACGGCAACTTGGCCTGAGTATAGATATTCAAGATGAAGAGTAGATGAACAAGAGCCAGCTGGAAATGACAGTGGCTATATACTATAGTAGTGGGCAGTTGTCAAATAGACCGCTTTTCATTTATCCGGTTGCGTATTACAATAGGGCGAGTAGAGTAATTTGCGCCAGGGGAGGCGACATGAGCGAGCAGACACCCAAAGCCAGGCGGCGCCGCCAGGTCCAGTATTCCTGGACTCCACAGGCTATCCGCGCACTGCGCGAGCACATGAACATGACGCAGCGCGAGCTGGCCGACGAGCTGCAGGTGCGTCAGCAGACGATCAGCGAGTGGGAGACCGAGGCACACACGCCGCATCGCTCAATGCAGAAGACGCTCAGCATGATCGCGGAGCGCGCCGGCTTCAACTATGAGGATAGCCTCAAACCGCAGGAGCCCGCGCCCGAAGAACAGGGTTGACGCCTAGCCGATTTCGTGTTAAAATGGGGTAGTTGAAGAGCGCGGCCGGCGCGCTCTTCTTCTTTTACTCGCTATACACGCTAGAGGATAGAGGAGAAACTGATGCCGCGGCAACTCTTGCTCTCTTGCGACGAGCTACGCACGGCCTACGCCGCCGGCCAGAGCACGGCGATCCTGGCGCGCCGCTACGGCTGCAGCCCGACGACGGTTTCGAAGTATCTGCGGGGCTGCGGCGTAGCGCTGCGGCCGTCGCGCTACCAGCCGGTCGCGGTCGACGAGGCGGCGCTGCGGCGCGCGTACCTGGCCGAGCGCAGGCCGATCGCGGCGATCGCCGCGCACTTCGGCGTCTCCGCCAGCACGATCGGCAACAAGCGTCGGAGCTACGGCATCCCGATTCGCCCACGGCACGGCGTAGCCCTGGCGGTCTCAGATTCATCTCAACCCTGAGGCCGAGTGGCCGCGCAGATGATATTATTCGCATCCGGTAGAGGCTAGGGGCGAGGGGCGAGGGGCGAGGGGCTGAAGATATCCGCTCTCACCAGCCTCTCGTCCCTCGCCTCTCGCCTCTCGCCTCTCGCCTACTTCAGCTCGCGCTTGAGGATCTTTCCGGTCGCCGTCTTCGGCAGCGTCTCGCGGATCTCGACCGAGCGCGGGTACTTGTAGGCCGCCAGGCGCCCCTTGCAGTACTCCATGATCTCCTGCTCGGTCGTGCTCTGGCCCGGCTTGAACGCCACCACCGCCTTGATCTCCTCGCCCAGCGCCGTGTCGTGGACGCCGATCACCGCGGCCTCGGCAATCGCCGGGTGGCCGTACAGCACCTCCTCGATCTCGCGCGGGTAGACGTTGAAGCCGCCCCGGTTGATCATATCCTTGACGCGGTCCTTGATGAAGAAGTAGCCGTCGGCGTCCTTGTAGGCCACGTCGCCGGTGTAGAACCAGCCGCCCCTGATCGACTCGGCGGTGGCGTCGGGGCGCTTGTAGTAGCCCTTCATCACGTTGTGGCCGCGGATGACGATCTCGCCCAGCTCGCCGTCGGGCACGTCGCGGCCCTCGGCGTCGACGCAGCGCATCTCGACGCCCCAGATCGGCGTGCCGATCGACCCGGGCTTCGGGGCGTGATCCAGCTGGTTGAACGAGGCCACCGGCGAGGTCTCCGAGAGGCCGTAGCCCTCCAGGATCGTCACGCTGTACTTCTGGTTGAACGCAAGCATGACCTCGACCGGCATCGCCGCGCCGCCCGAGATGCAGCGCCGCAGCGCTGAGAGATCGTAGCCGTCGGCGCCGGGGAAGTTCAGTAGGTAGAAGTACATCGTCGGCACGCCCGCGAAATAGGTCACGTGGTCGCGCGCCAGCACGTCGAGCGCCTTCTGCGGCTCGAAGCGCGGCAGCAGCGTGATCGTCCCGCCCGCGTAGATCAGCGCGTTCATCACGCAGGTCTGGCCGAACGAGTGGAACAGCGGCAGCACCGCCAGCCCGACCTCGTCGGAGCCTGTCCGCAGCACTTTCTCGGCGCCGATATAGGCGTTGAAAAACATATTGAAGTGCGACAGCTCGGCGCCCTTGGGCCGGCCGGTGGTGCCGCTGGTGTACAGGATCACCGCCGTATCGTCCGGCATCGTCTGGACCGTGTCGAACACCGGCGCGGCGTCGGCCATCAGCGCGTTGAGCGGCAGCCCGCCGCCAGGTAGCGGCGCGCTTGCCGCGCCCGCACCCGGCGCCTGCGCGACGATCAGGCTGCGGCAGCCCGCGGCCTGCTCGAATCCCGCCACGGCCTCGTCCAGAAAGCCCTCCCACACGATCAGCGCGACCGCGTCGCTGTCGTCGAGGTGATACGCGACCTCGTGGCGCTTGAACAGCACGTTGAGCGGCACGACCACCGCGCCGGCCTTCAGAACGGCGTAGTAGGCGATCACGAAGTGCGGCGTGTTCGGCAACATCAGCGCAACCTTGTCGCCTGGTCTCACGCCTAGCCCGACCAGGCCGTTCGCGACCTTGTTGGCGGCCCCGTCGAGCTCGGCGTAGCGCAGCTTGATGTCGTCGAGCATCACAGCCACCTTGCCGGGAGCGCGGCGCGCGCTCGATTCCAACAGCATCGCCAGATTCAACATCGAATCGCTCCTTTCCTCGACCGGTGATCTCTCTATTGGCTAAGAGCCTATCCGGATAACCCGGATGCGTGGGATTTGGGGGAGGGCGAAGCTCTCCGCCAAGCCCTCTCGCCGGTTATTCGAATAGGCGCTAACAGGTATTCATGGGCAAGGCTTGGAGGGCGCGCAGCACCATGGATTATAGAAGACAGCCGAAGGGATGTCAATGGCGCTCCGGCGACGTTCCGCAGGGCGATACGCGATCGATCACAACAGATAATCATCGCATCATCAATCCTTGTTGTTTTTTTAACAAATATGTAATGTAACGCCTGCGCCGGCCTCGATCGTCTATACCACCGGCGATGGCTTGTGGATCAGCAAAACAGCAGCCCGTACGCCCTGGCCGAACACGCTACCGGTGTAGATCTAACGAAGATGTCATTTGAATCGGCGCCGGGTTGTAGGATATACTAACCGCTAGTTGCATGTCCAGGAGAGCGCTGATCAAACAGCAAATCCAGAACGTCGTCGTTCCTCACATCGATTCGCAACACCGCCAAGCTCTAAGCTCCCGCCATATACCGTTGCCGTATCGATGGGTATGGCGGGTGTTCATTTGTACATATTGCGTTACAGGTCGCAGGTCGCAGGTGGCATCATCTTGCAACATGTGACCTGCGACATGCGACAAACGGTAAAGCTAAAATGCTTGACGCGAAACCTTCTCTAATGGGGTATGCGCACTGTGGTGCTGGAGAGTGAAGCAAGGAGTTCCGTATGCGTTATCGCGCCGCGATCCCTCTACTTAGCGTCTTGCTCGGATTGCTGCTCGCAAACTTCTACCAGGGTAGTGCGCAGGTCGCCGTCATCACCGCGGCCAACCCGCCCGGCTATATGGGCCCATCGTTCTTCTACAATCAGAATCCCACGAAGCCAACGCTCCCGCCATCCCTGGTCAAGGCGCCTACCGGCGAGAAGCCGCAGAGCAAGCTCTGGTTCAACGACGGCCGCTGGTGGGCCGATCTAGTCAACAGCGCCGACGGCAAGTACTATATCTACTGGCTGAACCTCGCGACGCAGACCTGGGTGAAGACCAACACGACGCTCGACACGCGCGCGCAGACAAAGGCCGACTGCCTGTGGGATGGCGTCCACCTCTACGTCGCGTCCGGCGGCGGGTCGGATAACAGCGGCAACGCCGGCACGATCTACCCGCACCCCGGCTGGCTGTACCGCTACAGCTACGACGCCGCAAGCAAAACCTACACGCCTGATTTCGGCCCGATCCTGATTCGCAACGGCGGCGCCGAGACGATCGTGCTCGACAAAGACACGACCGGCAGACTGTGGATCACCTACACGCAGAACTTCAAGGTCTACGTCAATCACAGCCGCACCTCGGATCAGGACTGGGACCCCTATGCGGCATTCGTGCTCCCGACGCCGGATGCGCGCTGGTCCAGCGTCTCGGCGGACGACATCTCGACCCTGGTCGCCTTCGACGGCAAGATCGGCGTGCTCTGGAGCAACGAGAGCACCGGCCAGTTCTCCGGGTCGAGCGATACGGCGTTCTATTTCGCCTACCATGTCGACGGCGCCTCGGACACGACCTGGGCGAGCACCCCAATCTATCGCCAGCCCTCCGCCGCCGACGATCATCTCGACATCAAGTCGCTCCAGGCCGACGCGGCCGGCAATGTCTTTGCGATGGTCAAGACATCCTTTAACACTAATGGGCAGCCGCAGCTGCTGCTGATAGTGGCGAAGAAAAACACCGGTGGCACATACAGCTGGGGCACGTACGTCGAGAGCACGCGCACCGACAACCAGACACGACCGATCCTGCTGATCGATACCAGCCATCGCACGCTGTACGTGTTCACCTCCACCGAGGGCGGCGGCGATGTCTACTACAAGTCGACCAGTATTGACAAGATCCAGTTTGCCTCGGGACCAGGGACGCTGTTTATCAACCGGCCCGGCTTTCTAATCAACAACGCTACGTCGACCAAGCAGACCGTGAACGCTACCAGCGGCATCGTCGTCCTGGCGAGCCACGACAACTGGTCGATAGATACGTCGTCAGTCGACTACTACTTCCACAACTATATCGATCTGTACAACATCGGGCCGACGCCGACACCTGACCCGTCAAAGCCGACGGCGACGCCGATCCCGACGGCCGTGCCCAACCCAACCCCCAGCCCTAGCCCGACACCGTCGATCGGGCCAGGGGCGAACAACAGGCGCCTGTATGTGCCGGTTGTCCAGCGCTAGTCGCCCGGCCACCGTATGCACTCCCCGCTCGCCGTCGATCTCCTGGTAGCGGCGGCGAGCGGGGTTTTCATTGCTTCAAGTGGTATCACACCGCCACTGGCCCTGGTCGCCGTACCGGCGACCAGGGCCAGCATACTGATCTCGGCGTAAAGATCTAAGCGGGGATCGGGGAAGGGCGTAGCCCTTCCCCGATCCCCGCCCACTTTCGAGGCGCTGGCCCGGCCGGCTACTTGATGAGCACCGATCCCTGAGAGACCCACCCTTCGGTGGCGCCGGCACGGATGTGGAGGCGCCCTTTCTGCAGCTCGAAGACCAGGACCGGCGTATCCTTTAGCAGCGTCTTGATCGGAACAGTGCTGGCGGGCGAGTCGTAGAGCTGTGTCCGGCTGGCGATCACGCCCCTGCGCGGCAGCGGCGTCGCGGTTGGCACCGGCGTGCTGGTCGGCGTATTCGTCGGCAGCGGAGTGTAGGTCGGCGCGGGCGTCTTCGTCGGCAGCGCGGTGGGAGTGGGCGCCGGCGTGCCCGGCAGCGCGCCGACCTTCGCGCGCGCATCCGCCAGCTGGTCGATCGCGTTGCGAATTGTCTGGCCGACCTCCTTCTGCGCCATCAGCGTCTGGTATCCGGCGATCGACATCCGCATCGCGTCCAGGCTCTCCTGGTGAGCCTGCTGGGCGCAGATTGGTGGCGTCAACGCGGCCAGATCGTCGGCGATCTTCTGCAAATTCGCGATCGGCGTCTGCAGATTTGCGGGCTTCGCCTGGCCGGCCACGAGCGCGGCATCGCCCCAGCGATCGATAATGCCGTCGTACTTGCTGCGGTAGGCCTGGAGATCGCCGACGGCGCACGGACCGGCGGCTGTCGAGCCGGCGGCGGGCGCGGTTGACGCGTTGGGCGCAGATGTCTGCGGCGCAACTGTGGCAGGCGTGCCGCAGGCCGTGAGAAGCAAGACAAACAGAACAATGTACCGACGCATTGAAGGGCCCCCTCTCTCAATAGTAGATGTGGGACAAAGGATTGTCTTATTTCTAAACCGCCGCGACTACGTTCGAGGTTACAGTGATCATCAGTAATGTGAGAGACTGCCATCCGTTTGCGCGATTCGGATGGCCCCATGGCAGACCAGAACGCCCAGCGGCAGCAGCACGAGTATCAGCGCCATCAGGATCAGGAGCTCACCCCACAGCTGTGCGAAGCCCTGGCCGAGCAGCAGCGATCGGCGCAGCAGCTCGAGCGCGTGCGTGAGCGGCAACGCCTGGCCAACCAGCCGCAGCCAGCCGGGCAGCACGCCGGTCGGGTAGTAGACGCCCCCCAGCACCAGCGAGCTGACGCGCAGCGCCCAGCCGAGCGGGTCGCCGCGCTTCATCAGGATGATCACGCTGGCGGTAAACAGTCCCAGCGCGCTGAAGCTGAGCATCGCCAGCGCCAGCGCGAGCAGTGCGAACGGCAGGTTGGCATGGTCGAAGCGCATCCCAAGCGCCGCCCCGACGATCAGGTAGACCAGCACGCGCAGCGTGGCAAACACGTAGCTCCACAGCGACGAGGACAGCAGCGTGGTCACCAGCCGGGTCGGGCTGAGCAGCATCAGCTCGAGCGTGCCGGTCGTCTGTCCCTCGCGGACGCTGTCGCTCAGCGCGCCGATGCCGATCGCCATATACTCGCTGAACGCCACCCCGACGATCACGAACGCGAAATAATTGCCACCGTACGTCTGCAGGAAGGGCGCGGCGGCCGTGCTGAACACTCTGGCGATGAAGTAGTAGATCGCGACGTTGAGGATCGCGCTGCCGACTCGAAAGAGAAAGCCAAGCTTGTAGCTGACGTCCAGGCGGTAATCGCGGACGAGGAAGGCCCAGGGAACTCGCAGCTGCGCTAGCATACCGTCGCCTCCGCCGGTGCGGGCGCGGCCGGCCCGCTGAGCGTGTGGAGATAGATCTCCTCCAGCGTGATCTGGTGGGTCGCGAGCCCGTAGACGTCGGCGCCGCTCTCGACGATCTCGCGCAGCGCGGCGGCCAGGGTCGGTCCCTCTTCGCGCAGCGTCAGACACAGCAGATGAATCGCCTCCTCGCGCCGGACGGCCACGTCCAGGACACCGGGGGTGCGCGCCAGCACGTCCGGCAGCTCGGGCGGCAGGTGGCGCACGCGCAGCTCGCAGCGGACGCCATAGTGCAGGCTCTGCCGGAGCTGCTCGATCGTCCCCTGGGCTACGACGCGGCCGGTCTTAATCAGCGCCAGCCGATCGCAGAGCTCCTCGGCCTCGGCCATCGAGTGGGTCGCCAGGATGACGGTACACCCCAGGTCGCCGATGATATACTCGGCGACGAATCGCCGCATCGCCTGGGCCGAGATCGGGTCGAGCGAGCGGGTCGGCTCGTCCATAAACAGAACTTCGGGGGCGTTCAGCAGGCCGCGCGCGATCGCCAGCTTCTGACGCATGCCGCTGGAGTAGGTTCGAAACGGCTGATCCGCGTGATTGGCAAGGCCCACGCGCTCCAGCAGATCGGCGATCCGGCGCCGCGCCGTCGCTCCCGGCACGTGGTAGAGCGCCGCAAAAAACTCGAGATTCTGGCGCCCGGTCAGCCGCCAGTAGAACGAGCGCTCCTCGCCGCTGACCAGCCCGATCCGCTCGCGCACCTGCTGCGCCTGCCGCACGACATCATATCCCGCGACGGCGGCGCTCCCGGACGACGGGAGCAGGGCGGTGCAGAGCATTTTGATCAGCGTGGTCTTGCCGGCGCCGTTCTGCCCAAGGATGCCGAAGAGCTCGCCGCGCTCGATCTGCAGCGAGACGCCGTCGACGGCCAGGTGGTCGGCCTTGCGCCAGGGGTAGAGCAGGAGATCGCGGTATGTATGTAGTTTGCGGAAGCGCTTGGTCAGCGCGTGTGCTTCGATCGCGAGCTGCATGGACGGGTTTCCTGTCGCGGCGTCAGCGCAAGGGACAGCTTTATGGCTGCCCCTTGCGCCGCGGGCACGTGCTCCATGGTGAACAACCACACAGCCACGTCTGAGGTCGAACTAGCTGGGGTTGCCGGGTCCAGTGTAGACCACGCACACGGCGGCCTCCTCGACCAGCTCCTCCTCGGTGTAGGTCGCGAGAACTTCTGGGCGCTCGTAATTCATGCGATTCACCCCCTTTCCTTTTGAAAAGCTGTCTGTTGTTGGTACCAAGCCGCCCAGAGCAATGGTGCGAACAGAATGCGGGCGACGACCCGGGCAAACGGCGGGCTGGCGCTGAGCGCCGTGCGCCGTAGAGGGTCCGGTAGTAGAGCTGCTCGGCATCGCCTTTCGGTATGAGCTCCGTCGCACCCTGCCGATGGCGCCGCGCGACGACCCGGTGGGCCACCAGCAGATCGGCGAGCGGAAACAGGACGATATCGCCCACCTCGATCGTGGCGGCCCCGAACTCGACCAGCATCCACGTATCGGGCCCGACCAGCGGCCGCATGCTGGTTCCACGCGGCGCGATCCAGGTGCTGACCCCACGACGGCGGTAGTCCTCGAACGTCGCGCGGCGGGCGTGCTGCACCCCGTGCTGTTCGAGATCAACCACCGTGTTCCTCCAGCCAGCGCATGATGGTGTCGAGGGTCGGCTCCAGCGCGCCCACGCGCAGCCGCGCGCACGCCACCCCGTCGAGCAGCCGCCCGATGCGCGCCAGCCCATCGGCGAAGTCGATCGACGCCGCCCAGGTTCCGCGCAGCAGCTCCATCGTCGCAACCGCGGCCGGCAGCGGCGCGATCGCCGACACGGCATTGGCGCGCGGGTCGCCGTCGAGCAGCAGCACATAGCGGAGCGGAGCGGCCGGCGCCAGGCGCCCCGGCAGCGCCCGGTCGAGATCGGCCGGCGTGAGCGCCCACTCGATCCCGCCGCCAAGCCGGTGCTGCGGCCGGTCGTGCAAAAAGCGCAGCTCGGGAATCAGCTCCGGCGTGCCGGGACGGATGTGCAGGCTGCGGCGGTAGGGCAGAATCCGCGCGGCCGCCGGGTCGACGATCGCGAACTCGTCGGAGAGCAGGCCCAGCCCGCGCCGGAGCAGCCCCA
>WNGB01016773.1_pt1 | contig 11305 bp, 14 predicted proteins | sample 5400681 | NCBI WGS metagenome assembly WNGB01 (sample SAMN13153367, study PRJNA577476) | soil metagenome | isolation source: 115 cm soil or saprolite under grassland replicate 2 | place: USA:California | collected 2016-06-15 | reverse complement strand
GCGATAGTAGAACTCCAGGTGCCGGCGGGTGAGGTCGTTGAGTTGAGTGCAGGCGGCCTGGAGCAGATCGAGAAAGGTGAGCAGCAGCACGACATGCGGGCGTGCATATGGCGCGGCACCCACCGCCCGACGCTGCTCGGGGTCAGTAAGGTAGCGCACCATCGCGTCGAGGTCACCATCCAGAAACGACGACCAATCGCCATCCGCCTGGTTCTGGTCGTTAAAATAGCGCAGTTCGCCGGCGTACCCGCGGGCAAAGCGCAGCAGATCTGCGACCGAGCGCTCGTCAATCGGCAGGGATGCCGGGTCGAGCGCCGACGGCTGGCGCCCGGATTGGCTGGCACCATCGCGTTGCGTCATCTGCTCGTGGTCGATCGTCACGCTCACCTCAGGCCGATTAGGATCCCTCGAATTTGGTGTTGGTGGTGATAAATGTCCCGCTGCCGGAGTACTCGGGAGTCGCGTCCGGTATCGGCGCCCCTGGCCCAGGCGGCGGCTGCTTGGCAGGAGCCTGCACCTCAAACTTGGCGGTAAAGCTTCCGCCTTTGAGCAGCACCGCCTTGCCGCCGGTCTTGGTCTTCCTGGCGCGCTGATTGCCGGCCAGCGCCGCGATCTTGAGCGTCCCCGTGCCGGGGATCGAGTACTGCGATGTGATATAGCTACAGCCAGGCACCGAGACCCGGCTCTCGTCGCCAGATACGCAGATCTTCTTGCCATTGAGCGTGGCCGGCCCGCTGCCTTTGAGATCGCCAGGCCGGACGACCACAATCGCTGCGCCGAAGTTGGGCAAGAAGCTGGCCGTATCGCCGTCGATCAAAATAAAGTCGGTCACGGTGTCGCTGCCTCGTTGATGTAGAAGGGATAGACCATATTGAAGCGCGAGTTCGTACTGCGGACAGTGTACGCAAGGCTGATCAGCAACAGCCCCGGCTGCTCTACGCTTTCATTGACATCGATCTGATCGAGTGTGATGCGCGGCTCGTGGTAGAGAATCGCGTCTGAGATGCTGCGGTTGAGTGTGTTCATCAAGCCCTGGTCGATCTCCTCGAAGACCACGCTATCGAGCGCGCAGCCGAACTCATCCTGCATCACCCGCTCGCCTAAGCGTGTCGAGAGCAGGATATGCAAGCTCTGCTGAATATCTTCCACGCCCGACACCATGGCTACCTCGGCGCCGCCGCGCCCAAATGTGGGCGGGAAGCTCCAGCCGGTGCCTAAGAACGGTGATTCTGTGGCCATCCCGAACCCCTGCACTACTTTACGTCGACTTTCTGGCCTTTGATCTCTACGTTGCCGCCGGCCTCGATCGTCAGGTTCTTGGCGCTCTTGATTGCAATACCATCCTTGTTCATCGTGATCGTGTTGCCGTGCTGATCGGAGATGCGAATGGCCTGCGCATCGTCGTCGAGCACAATCTTATTCGAATCCGGCGTCTGGATGAATACCGACGATTTCGAGTCGTCCACGAACCCGATCGTCGTGCCTTTTTTGGTGACGATCGCCTTTTTCTTGTTCTCCCTGGTCAGCTGCGACAGATCCGCAGGCGGCGTATTTTTCGAGCCGTACATGGCCCCCAGGATCACCGCCTGGCGCGGGTCGTCGTTGAAGAACCCGACCACCACTTCATCGCCTGGCTCGGGCCGGAAGAAGGAGCCGCGACCCTTGCCGGCATCCGGCGATGCCAGCCGGGCCCAGACCGTGCCTTTTTTTTCGTCGATGCCCGGCAGGAGCACTTTGACACGATACTCTTTGGCAGGATCCTCTTCGAACCGATCGACAACGCCGATCTGCAACCCGCTCACGGCCGGCAGCAAGCCTGCTGCCGGCGCGTCGGCAATATCCGGCCGCTCGGCAAACCGCTCGGCGCTCAGGCCGAACTGCACGTCCGTCCGCCAGCCTTGCTGGTCAACCCGATGCCGGATGCCGGTCACCAGCGTCTTGCCGTTGAAGCGCTTGCCGATCCCGGCAACCTCAATCACATCCATGAGCTTGATGCCGGCGAGGCCGGGAATGGCGATGCGACCCCTGAGCAGCGCCAGGCGGCTCCTGGCGAGTGCCCCATCCGCCCACGACTGCAGCTCCTGCGGGTCGAGCGGCGCGCCATTTCTGAGGACGGTAGTTTCCGCCCCGAGCGCACTGGCAATCTGCTTGCCATCGAGGTTGCCCTGGGCCAGCGGAAAATGTTTGGCTCTGGCCGCGCCAGTGAGCGCATGATTCTTGATATCCCAGGCGACGCTCTGGACGTCCGCCATCTGGCTTGCGCCATCCGCCTCGATCTCGAAATCGAAGATCTCGCTTCGCCCATACTCAAAGTGATGCTGCACCGCCCCCCTGATGCTGATCTTCGGCAGGGAGATAGCTCCGTCGTCGACGATCACCAGCAGCCCGTTGGCCTCCGCCCGCGCGACGATGAAATCCCAATCGCTGCAGTAGTACTGCACCAGCTCCGCATGCCTCGGCTGCGTCGCAGCGACCACGCCGTGCTTCAGCCCGCTCGCCGCGATGATATGCTCGATCACCTGGCCGTCGCTCTGGTCGCGGTGCACCACGCTCTTACGCGCTAATGTAAGCCTGAAGGCGGCATCCTTCAGCTCGACAGTCAGCAGCGACCCATGGGCACCAGCTTCCACTCGCTGCCCGACGACCAGCTCTTTGAATGCACCGTCCTTTAGCTCCGGCTCGTCTTCGTAGCGCAGGTTGATCTCGATCGGACTCCCCGGCTTGAAGGTATCGGCATCGCTGATCGGGAAGCGCTGCTGCGCCGCAGCGCCGTCGATCAGCACGATTTGCGCGCGCGGGATCCGATTGACCTCTCTGATGATGTCGACCGACATGAGCTCGTAGCTCGGATCGATCCGCCTGCCAGAGCTGAGGATGGTGGCCGTCACAACGCTCATCGAGCGGCTCCCTGATTCATCGATCAGCTCTCCAGCGGGGGAAAGATCAGCTCTTGCCCCGGCGTAAGGTTTCTGAAATTGTCGAGGCCGTTGACCTGGGCGACACGCAAGTAGTAGGTCGAAGAGCCATACACCTCTTTGGTAAGCAGCGGGAGCGTATCACCGCTCTTGACTGTTCGGATATGTGTGAGGTCAGGAGAGTTCTTGTTCTCATGGGCCATGCGCTTGCGGACATCCTGATCGCCGATCAGACTCACATCCAGCTCGGCCCGTAGTGGGGAGCCATCGCGATCGAAGCTGGCGTAATTGACAGTGACGCTCGCCAGCCGACAGGAGAAGATCAGACCGCCATCCTCCTTCCCGCCCCACTCAGCCACCAGAAAGTTAGGCTCGTGAATGTCGCCGTTCATGCGGAAGGCGAGATCAATAAACTCCTTGACGCGCGTCGAGACCGTCTTCTGCTTGCCGAGCTGCAGCACCCCGACCTCCTGCACGCCGGTTCCATCCAGCACAAGCTTGAGGCTCAGCTCCCTCGGCTTGCTGCGCGAGTAGTGCACCGGCCGGCCGGTGCTGTTCAAGCCCTGGTTTCGGCTATACTCGATCAGATACGTCTGCGAGAAGGTCTCGGGATTAAACATGGCCTCAAACGTTCCGATCAGATCGCCGGGCAGCCGCGCCTTCTTGCGGTAGGCTTTGATCGTCAGCTTTTGCAGCTTCATGCGCGCCAGGAGCGGCATATCATCGTTCCTTGTTCTGCTGGAGGATGCGCAGCACCTGCCGGACGCACTCCTGGATGATCGCCTGGGTATCGTCGGCGGGCTCAGAGCGCCGCAGCCGTTCCTCGAGCTGCTCCTGCTCCGCAGAATCTTCCGCGCTCCGGGTCGCGACAGCCCGGATGATAAGCTCTCTGATCTCGACAGGCATTGGATTACAGCCTTATTGTCTGCAGGCGCTGGTAGGCCAGCTCCATATGCTCGATCACGATGGTATTGCTCGTCGCATCCAGGTCGGACACGCTCCACTTGACCGGGTAGGCCTTCATGCACAGCCAGCCGGCGATCGGGATGCGGGTATGATCCAGCAGGGTCACCAGGACGTTCGAGGGCTTGAATTTGAACAGTGACATCGCCGCATTGAACTCGAGCGCCAGCGGCGAGCCGACCACCAGGCCACGCTCGAGTAGCAGGTTGTCGTGCTGGATCTTCTTCGGCAGCAGCTGTGCGTACAGATTTTGCCCACCCTCTTCCAGCGAGTAGGTCGCCACGCTGGCACCCAGCCCCGACACTTTCTGGAAGAGCGTATCGAGCGGGTTCGGCACCACGCCCACGGCGAGAAACAGCACGTCGAAGCGGAAGCCCAGCGGCGGGGCACCGACGATCGGCAGCGGGCCAGGAATATCCAAATCAGGCACGCTTTCTACGCAGGGCTGTACTCGACCTGTAGGTCCTGCGCGATTACCTCGATCGTCTCAATCGCGACCTCATTGCTGTTCGAGTCGAAAGTCGGGGCATCGATCTTGATCGGCATTGCCCCCTGCACCTTCCAGCGGACGATCGGGACGCCGGCCTCATCACACAAATCGATCAGAATGTCTTGCCTGGTGCTCGTGAACGGATCGGCGCATGTGTCGCGCAGCCAGCGGTAGAACGTTTCGCCCCGCTTCACGATCCCGCGCTTCATGGTCAGCTTCACCGGCTGGCGCATGCCGGGGATGATCTTCGCCCCCATCACAAAGCTGAGCCCGTGCTTATAGGTCACCGGCTCATACTCGATGCTCAAGCCCGAGATCTCGGATACGCCAAGCGAGAGCGACCCGAGCGTGACCCGGTAGTTGTAGACCGGTAGCGGGTAGTGGGTTTTAATGTCGTCCTTTGTTACAGCCATAGCCCGGCGCTCACGCCTCCTCGATAACGATGCCGTCGGCCCGCAGCTCCATGCTCTCGATCGCCGCGTCATTCGAATTCGCGTCGAAGGTCGGCGCGTCCAGCTTGGTTGGGAAGGCGTTGATGACCTTCCAGCTGATCACAGCATCGCCCTTCTCATCGCAGAGCCGGACATAGATATCCTTCTTCGCAACCTGATTGATCTGGATCGAGGCGATCCACTGATAGAAGGTCGCGATGCTCTGGGTACGGATGACCCCTTTTTTCAGGGTGATATTGGTCGCCGTCGCCTGGGATGGCATGTGTATGACGCGTGGGCCGGGGGCTTTCCGGTCGGTGTTACTCTCTTTGTAGGTCGTCGTCTCAAAACCGATACTCAGCCCCGACACCTCCGAGAAGGCGATCGCGACCCCACCGATCTCGACCTTGTAGTTGTAGACGGGGAGCGGGTAGGTGTTCTTGATATCCGCAGTCGTGACGGCCATCGTCTTTCCCCTTATGCAACAGAGCGCGCTTCGCGTGTATGGCGCTCGTCGGCGGGCAGCGCAGCACTATGCTTGCTGTAGCTTGTGGGTAAACCTCAGGATGATGAACTCAGCCGGCCGAACTGCGGCGACCCCGATCTCCACGATCATGCGCCCCTCAAGCACATCCTGGGGCGTCATGGTCTTGCCAAGGCCCACCTGCACAAAGTAGGCGGCCTCGGGGGTCGGGCCGGCCAGCGCGCCCTGCTCCCATAGGCCATACAAGTAGCTCTCGATCATCGCCTTTACCTTGAGCCAGGTGGTGGCGTCGTTCGGCTCGAACACCGCGAAGGCGGTAGCCTTCTGCACCGATTCCTCGATCATGATGAACAACCGCCGAACCGGCACATAACGCCACTCGTTGTCGTTGCCGGCGAGGGTGCGAGCACCCCAGACGAGTGTCCCCTTGCCGGTAAAGGCGCGGATCGCATTGATCGATTTTCCAGCGGTGGGGTCGTCGTTCAGGCTCTCCTGATCTTCATTCGTGATCTTGGCGACTGGGCCAATCACCGCCGCAAGGCTGACGTTGGCCGGGGCTTTCCAGACGCCGCGCTCACGATCGACGCTAGCATAGACCCCGGCGATCGCCGGGCTGGGCGGGAGCTCCACCCGCTGCTGGGAGATCGCGGTCTTGATCTGGTTGTAGAGTGCGGTGTTGCTGGTTCTGATCGCCTCAAGCGTGGTCGCAGCCTGTGCTTGCTGATCCTGATCGATGATATCGACACTTGCCGGAGTGTACTCGTAGCTCAGTGTCGTCCGCAGGTAGGGGTAATAGGCCGCGCCGTACGACAGATTGTTGATGCCGATAGTATCCCTGAACGTGGCTACCGCTTTTGTATCGCCCGCAACATCCAAAATGGCGAAGCGGTCGCCAAGCTTGCTGCACTGGGCCAGGGCCTGCGTGCAGATGGTATAGTAATCATCGGCGGAGAGGAGATCGACCGCATCGGTCAGTAGGATCAGGGTTGGCTCATCCTCTTTTTCCAGCGCTGCCAGCCCGGCGGCGAAGTCTTCCTTAATCGGGGTGGCGGCATAGTTACCGATCGAGACCACGTAGCAACTCCCGCCGCCGTTCTGGAAGTAGAGGCTCAGGCTGTAGTACAGCCGAAACTCGTGGGTGAGCGGCTTACGGCTCAGCGTCGCCAGCTCGCCCAGGCTCGCCCCGTTGGCGGCGCGGGCCTGGGCGGTAAAGCCGCTGGGCAAGGCCGATCCAAAGAGCGCCCGATACTCTAACATCGTGCTGATCCGCGCCACCACCGGGATGACAGGGTCGTTCCCGCTGGATGTCGGGCCTATTTCGGTGTAGCCGATGAACGCCGGAACCGCCGTCGAGACTCCCGCAACCGAAGGGGGCAACGTAGCGATCTCCTCGACATAGACGCCTGGGGTACTGTAGCTAGCCATACGATTCAGCCTCCTGATGACGCACCGAGGTCGGTAACATATTTGAGAACCTGAAACAGGTAGCCCTTCCCCGGCGCACCCTCAGGCGCGCCGTCAATAGCGTAGTTCCGCACGGAGGGGTTTGGTAACCCTCCCAGGGCCAGGTTGTCGCCGGCGAACAGCTGCAGCGATCGGCGCGCCTGCTGCCGGCACGTGACGGCGCGCGTCGAGAGAAAGCTCTGCAGCCGCATCCCTGGGTACTGCTCGGCCAGCATCGCGCCTACGCGATCCGGATGCGCAGCGCCGGCGCTCAGATCGATCGGGCCATCGAAGGTCAGCGGCGTGTCCTTATCCTGATCTTCGATGCGGAACGCAGCGCCACCGGGATTGGTCACTAGGTAGTACTTCCACCAGGCCTGCCGGGCTGCGAAATCGAGCAGGAAGGTTGCTGGGCCTGGGGCGATGCTTGGCGCGGAATCGCCGTAGCTGATCTCGACATCCGCGAAGCTGCCGCTTGCCTGCCGCGGCGCCGTCGGAGTCTGGCGGGCGATCGGCGTGAGCAGCACTGGCCCGGCTGCGATCACATCTGGATTGGTCACACCTTGGTTGGTGTACAGGCGGGTCGCCAGCCCACCGTCCTCGGGAAGATCGGTGAACAGGGGGAAATCCAGATTCCGCAGTATCAACTGGAATGCAAAGATCATGCCTTTTGGCTGCCGGATAAACAGCGCGCCATCATCGGCTGTCGCCGCCAGAACTCGAACCCCGTTGGTGAGTGGCTTCGCGATGCAGCGGTAGTTACTAAGCCACCGCCGGGTCTCCGGGATCGGCTCGACCAGGAAGTCGGGGCAGCGCCGATCAGCATAGTAAGCGTGGTTCAGGTAAAGGGTGAAGAGCGGCAAGTACTTCATGGCGATATCCTGATCGTCGTTTCGCCGATATCAGGCGGCGTTGCCATATCTTCATCATGGAATACAACCATCTTCACTTTGTAAAGAACCGATGGATGATAGGCGACTCGTAAGGCGCTCCAAATCTCATTTTGCTCAGCCAAAGGCAGCGTGACCAGTTCGATGACCAGACGCTCGATGTTGTCGCTCAGCGCCGGCGCATCGGTATGAGTAAACACGCGGTGATTCTGAAAATAGCGAATGATGAGCGAAAGGGCGTGTAAGGCATCTTCGTACTGCGAGTAGCGTGCTACAAAGAGTACCAATAGGTTCAGCTTGATCTCAGGCTGAACCGATTGCTGCACGCCGTTCGCCGCGGTTCTCCGATACAGATCGGGCGCGCGCAGCGTATGTTCCTCTTCCAAATTGGTCAGCAACACAGAGATAGCGCCGCTCTTAAAGCTGAGCGGATCCATGTTGTCGCCGCCGATGAACTCAACCGGATCCGGCTGAGTTCCATCGTGGCCCCTGATTGGCTTCAAGTAGTCATTGAGCTGGTTCTTCAAGAAGACCAGCGCATCACCAATGGCTCTTTCGCAGGTTTCGTGAATGGTTTTCCCCGTCCCTATGCGGCATTCATCACCCGTTGCCGGAGCAATTCGAAACTTCCGCGCCCATACATCGTGCGTTTCACCAGCTTCAAGCGATTAATCTGCCCTTCCACTTGTCCGGTTGACCACGGAGTATCGAGTGCCGCCCGCACGGCCGCATAATCCCGGCGCAGGCTCTTGGCGAACTGCTTGAGCTCACGCACGCCCGAGGCGTGCGCGTCAGCCAGCCAGCTATCCAACAGCGCGCCATTCCGCTCTCCGATGATGGACATGAATTGTTGGGCCAGTGGGTAGGCGGCTGCCACATCAGGACACAACTCACACAGACGCTCGCGATAGGCAACTTCCTCCTCTTTGAGCTTCTCCGCTTGGCGTACCAACAGCCACTTCGCTTGACGCGGTGACAAGGGGCGCGACTTGGATGCGGGCGTCGCTGACCTTGATTGCTGGCTGCCGCACGCTGCGCCCGTGCGCCGCACTCGCCGCTGATCGGCTGGTTGCAGGTGTTTGAGCGCCCGATACACGCTCGACAAGCTTCCCCGATAGCCCTGAGCTTGCAGATCATGCCATAAGTCGGTGCCTGTTTGATTGCCGGCCACCACAAAGGCCTGCATCGTCGCCGCGTAAGGCGACAGACTGGACGTTGTTTGGGGCAGCATGCGCCGTGGCAGCATGTCAGAAACGACATATTTCTTCGCAGTCCGCCAATTGAGGTGCAAGTGCTGGGCAATCTGCCGATAGCTCCAGCCTTGCTGATGCAACTGTTTCGCGGTCTCGAACTGCTCCTGGCGCAGCTCAACTGGACCATAACTATGGCCGTCGGGCCAGGGTGGGACGGCGATCGGCTCAACTGGCGGGATCGACGGCGGTGCTGATGCTGTGGCAGCCGCTTCTGAACGACTTGACGGCGCTAGCATACACTGGGCACCTGCCGCGTCAGCGACGACTGCTGTGACTGGCATGGTTTCCAACTGTACCCGCTCCGCGGCGTCGCGTAATGCGCTGGTATGCCGCTGCAGCAGGGTTTCGAGCGCGTCGCCCAAATTGCGGGTCAAGTGCCAGCGATCGGCAACTTGGATCGCACTCGGCGCACCTTGCTGCGCCCCTTGGGCAAACGTATTGGCGCGATCACGCGCGATGACCGTCACGCCTGGGTGGTCCTTGAGCCATGTGGCAAACTGCGCTGCGGTGTCATCAGGCAACAGATCCACCACTTGATGGCGCTCAAGATCGACAACAATCGCGCCGTACTGCCGTCCCTTGCGCTTGGCATTGAACCATTGAACTAAGCCGGCCCGTCACCGAGCCGGCTCGTCTTCAGAACCGGGCGTGAAAGTTGCCCCTTCACCCGGCTCCTCAGTTGCTTGGCTGTTGTCATCAGCACCTCCCAGACGCCGGAGGCTGTCTCGCGCTGTTTTGCGGTCGTGGCAGTGGCGGTGGAGCAGTTGCAGATTGTCCAGACTGTCCACGCCCCCATACGCATGTGGCCAGATGTGATCCTGTTCCCGCAGGTCATCGTGACGGAAATACAGGCCACAAAAGGCACATTTGCCCTGTTGTCGTTTGAGCAGCATGGCAATGCGGGTCGGGACTTCAGGATGTGTGCCGCTTCTGGTTGCCCACTACAGCCAGTCACCATCGAAGGGACTTCGCGTTCCACGGACTTTGATATGCCGACGGATCGGCGTATGGCTCCCCTTCTGCAGCCGTAATGGTCCTGCGGCAAAGCACCATGATCCGTGATGGAAGCCCCAATACTTCCGAGCGCGCCAGCGTTTCCCTTTGTTGGGATGGCGTCGGCGTGCCCAGGCCCACAGTTTGTGGAACAGCCAGGCGTCCACTGCATGGAGTGTTTGCTTACTGCACACCGTGGCGTAGTAATTCGCCCATCCTTTGATGCGTGGGTTCAATCGGGCGATCAACCCCGCCTGGGGCGCCTGTTGTTGTTGGTCGATGATGGCGGCGAGCGCCTGCTTGTGACGGCGGACGTTCGCTTTGCTTGGCTTGATGATGGTCTTGAACCCGAGCGGCTGGCGGCGTCCATTGTAGCCAGTGTGGGTCTTGCCAACCCGATACTGGCGTATCTCGAAACCCAGGAAGTCAAACCCGACGGTGTCGTTGTATTCGTTGAGGGTATGCGTGATCTGGGTTTTGCTCGGCTTCAGTTCCAATCCCAACTCCTGTAACCACGCGGCGATGAACTCTTTGACCTGATGGATCACGTGTTCATCCGCATCCAAGGCCACGAAATCATCGGCATAGCGGATCAGGCGGGGGACACGGTAGACGCCCGTGCGTTCCCGCCGACGAAACCGTTCTGCCACTGCCGTTTCTAGTCCGTGGAGTGCCACATTTGCTAGTAAAGGTGAGATCACGCCGCCTTGCGGCACTCCGGCCGGACTGGGGAACAGTTCCCGACCATCCATAATCCCCGCCTTGAGCCAAGCTTTGATGACCCGGCGGAGCTTCGGGAAGGTCTGGAGCTTGGCAAGCAGTGCCGTATGGTTGATTTGGTCGAAGCATTTGGCGATGTCAGCGTCCAGCACAAATTTGGCTTTTACATGGATGCTCGTGAAGATGGCTTCGATGGCATCATGGGCTGAGCGCCCTGGTCGAAACCCATAGCTGTTCGGCTCGAATTTGGCCTCCCATTCGGGTTCGAGGGCCAATTTGACCAGCGCTTGACGCGCCCGCTGCTCCATGACCGGGATGCCGAGGGGTCGTTGTTCGGTCGTGCCTACTTTGGGAATCCATACCCGCCGAACCGGAGGGCTTTTCGCGAGCAGTGGGGCGCTTTGGAGTTGGTGGGCAAGTCGCAGCCGGTGCGATGGGGGCAGGTTCTTGACCCCATCCACGCCAGCCGTTTTCTTGCCCTGATTATCCTGGGTGACCCGTCGTACGGCGAGCAGACAGGCCCACCAGGATGTCATCAGCAGCCGTTGGAGCTGATGGACCATGCGCGTGTCGCCACGCTGTGAGGCTTGCTAGATGCGTTTTTGGAGCTTAAACACTGCCCGCTCGGCTTTGGCCCACGGGATGGTGTTCCAGTCATACATCGGCTCGTTTGCCGTGTTCATAACGTCTGCACTCCTACTGACACCTCTATCGTCCAAGCAA
>WNGB01012890.1_pt1 | contig 11305 bp, 9 predicted proteins | sample 5400681 | NCBI WGS metagenome assembly WNGB01 (sample SAMN13153367, study PRJNA577476) | soil metagenome | isolation source: 115 cm soil or saprolite under grassland replicate 2 | place: USA:California | collected 2016-06-15 | reverse complement strand
CAGTACATGGAAGAAGCCGAGCACCTGGCGCACCAGGCTCACCGACATCACCGAGCACCCGACCAGGGAGGGCAAGGTCTACTGCGCCGTCGTGCTCGACGCGTTCAGCCGTCGCGTGGTCGGCTGGTCGATCAGCCACAACCCGACCGCGGGCCTGACCACGAACGCGCTCGGGATGGCGATCGAGCAGCGTGACGCCAGCCGCGGCACGGTCATCCATTCCGATCACGGCACCCCGGGGAGCTTGCCCGCATCCGTCTTCGGAGCGAAGTCGCCGAAGCCACGACCGCAGCTAACTCGGAAGCGGCGTCGAAGACGATCCCGAAAGCGATGACCATATCGATGGCTAACGCCCAAGCCACGTCACTGTCAATGAACGGGCTGAGCCGGAACGGGTCTCGCGGGGACCTCGATTCCAGGATGCTGTCCTGGGGAGAGGAGATCCTTCGCTGTCATGTCGAGGCCGAGGAAGTACCCCGAGGAGCTACTCGAGCGTGGCGTCCGGCTCGTTTGAGAGCGCGTGGGGTGCACAAGTCGATCTTCCCCGCAAAGACACGCCGATTCAGCCGCCACGACTGACGTCACGGCGTACGGGACGGATCACGCCGAAAAACTCAGAGGTTGACCGTGGCGACGCTCTGGGTTTGTCGGGCGAGGCGTGCGCCGCCTGCGGCGCCGCGATGCGCCTGGCGCCGGTGTCAAACGCGCTCCGCGGCAGCGAGTGCAGCCATTTTGCAGCCACGCCGCCCGAGCGTTTGCTCCTTGGACGACAAAAGCCCCGGATTTGCGGGGCTTTCTCGAAGCGGATGATGGGACTCGAACCCACGACCTTCTGCATGGCAAGTGCTGGCGGCCGTTCGTGCCGGTTCGCGCCCGTTCGCCCACACTGCCTGTTTGCAGGAGTTTCCGTTCGAGCGGGCGAACGCGATCGAACCTGAACGAACGCCGAGTGTTGCCATTGTTGCCATTGTGCTTGTTGCCACGACCTCAGGCCGAGATTCAAAATGCCGGTTCGGCTTGCACTGCGGCGCCTTCCTGGATTCGAACCGCGTCCCCGCGACCGGCAGGTCCATGCAGAGAACGGCCGGACGAAATTTCCGCGCCCACAGGGAGAATCCGCTGGGATTGCATACGGATCCAAACCGAGCTGGGCGAGCTCGGCGCCCGGGTGGAACGACCGCCAGCGCGTCCGCGGCATGCGTCGGCGTCGGCGTCCGCTCCAGACGCAGCAGCGCCTTCGCCATCTGCTGCACCTGCGCCTTCTCGGCCGCCCCGTAGCCACACACGGCTTGTTTCACGCGCGCGGGCGGATACTCGACAGTAGGTCACGCCGGCTTACCCGAAGATCGTGGAGCTTCGCGTTGGATCCGGCGGTTGGCCGAGCGCTCGGGTCGGGTGGTTCCAGGTCGAGAGACCGGTGAGGCCGATTGTGGTTGTAGGCCGGATGTAGACACGGAGGATCTGCTCGAGCTGGCGGCGACCGAGGATCATCAGCCGGTCCAAGCATTCGCGGCGAACGCTGCCCTGTGGGGTGCGAAAACTCGGTTCGCCGCCGATCCAGCCTTTTCCGAAGAGCAAGGCGATGCGCTCGTACCTCTGCTCGGGCGATCGCCTAATCGCCGCGGCTCTCACCGCACACATATATAAGGAAGACTTGGCGATTCGGTGCTGCTCGGCTGGTTTGCGGCGGAGCCGCGTTTTCGCACCCCAACTGCCCGACCGCTTGTTCGGGGGTCGCGGCGTCGTACGGTCCCCCGGCCGCTCAACGGAGGCAGCAGCGTACCGGCAGGTCTTCGAGGAGGTTTGCGGCGCGGCTGCTGGCCGTGCTCGCGCGCGGGGTGTCAACACTCGGGTTGGCGTCGCGGGAACGCAGGAACAGCGATTTGCAGGCGGAAGGGCCCGCGAGGAGGATGAGCCCGAGGGCGTACCTGTCGGCGCGCGCCGTCGCCGGCGCGTTGCGCCATGTCCGGCAGGCTCATCTCAGCGAGCGGGAAGCTCGACCGGCTGTGAGGGCGCCTGCGCGGGTCGCTCCATGGGCGGCTCTTGCGGCTGCTTTTTCGGAACCGGACTCTCGACCGGCTCGACCCGGCGAGTCCTCTTTGGCTTTCCGACGTCCATGCTCCTCAGTGTTTCTCGGCGACGAGTTCGCCTAACTCGATCGCCTCTACGAATTGCGATCGGTCGCTCGCGTCCGTAACCGTTACCGGCACGCCGTAGCCGGCGAGCCCCTCCGCCACCTCGCGCGGCGTCAAGCGCGGCCGGGGGGCGACCGATCGCGTCGGCACGTACAGCGCGGCCGGATAGGCGCACGAGGCTCGCCACCCGCGCTCGCACTCGATCACCAAGCCCCAGAGCGAGACCCGGCCCACCGCGTACTGGATCGCCTCCGGCGGCGGCCCCGGCTGCATGACGCGCAGGTAGTCCGTAGCCCCCGAGAGGGTCGTGGTCGCATAGATCCCGCACTTGCAGCGCTCGTGGGGCGTTCCGTGCGGCCTCCCCCGTCGCCACGGCCGCAGCAGGCGCCGCTGCAGGCACTCCGCCTCGACGTGCCTGCCGGGCTCCCAGAGGAGGGGGAAGAAGAGGCTCCGCAGCCGCAGCTTCTGCTCCTGCAGGAGGACCCACCAGACGCGCCAGGCGCGGACCGGCTCCGCGAAATCGGGCGCTTGGCACGGGTCGCGGTTCTCGGATCCGCCTTCGCCGCACCTGTGTCTGACAATCCCGGGCACGACCTCTTCCCTGAAGCGCCGTCCTGCGAAGGGTGTATCGCGCGGGGCCGGGCCCGCGAAACACACGCCGCGTACGTGTCGCTCGGGGGACGGAGGTAAAGTGCCCGCGTCCCGTCTGGGGCGCGCTCCGGAACCTGACCACGCGAGCAGATCTCGCAGTCCGATCGCGGCGATGTCGCGACCCAGCTGGCGCAGACCAAGGCTGTCAAGGCCGAGGCCGCGTCTGAATTCGCGAACCTAGGCGGTCGTTTACGGCCCTGAGCTCTCCTTTATTACTTGCGCTATTACTTGCGCTCACCGATCGCTCGAGCTCTTCCGCTACATGTCGGATGATGTCGATCCCGCCTGCAGGTCCCCAACGTCTCGGCCGGAAGCACAGCGAGCAGGACGATGTGGGATCGCGAAGGCGAACCCGACGATCACGTTGGCCCGCTCGCGAACCACAGATTCGGCGCGGTGGCTGCCGCACCGGCAAGGTCCGCCAAGCGTACTCGCGCCGGATCGGGAAGCGTAGGTTGAGCTCGCAGAGCCGTTGCGCCGGCCGCTTGGTGCCGGCGGGGACGAGGGTCACGTCTTCCTCTGCCACCTGAGGTAGTCGCGGTCGAACGGGTCGTGCGATGCGCCCGGCCGGCACGTTGCAAATCCGGCCGCGGTGTGTCAGGTTGGCGACGGCGCCGGGTCGAGGTCTCACCTCGAGCGCGCCCTTTCCGGAATGGAGCCGTGAAGCACTCGTGACGAAGCAGAGGGTCGGTCAGATCCTGACCGCGGTGTTCCTCGTCGGTCTTGCGCTCGTCGCGGCACTTGCGGGATCGTCGCCCGCTCGGCCCGCGGGTGGGGTGGAGATCAGCCAGGGCGCGCCCGTTGCTCCTGCGGTCTTCGCCGGTAGCGTGCGCTCGCTGCCTCGGCGTGCGGCGGGAGGGTTGCGCGTCTTCCCGGCGCCGCGAGTGGAGGCGGAGGCGCCAGATGTGACCGGGAGCAAGGCCGCGCTTGCGGGGGCGAAGGAGCCGCCGCCGGCACCGGAGCCGTCGGTGAGCGCGCCCGCGCCGGCCCCCGCGGTCAGCTTCAAGGGTTTGGACCACGACAGTTGGGGCGCGGGCTGGCCGCCGGACACGGTCGGCGACGTCGGCCCGACGGATTTCGTGCAGGCGGTGAACGTCTCGGTGGGGATCTTCCGCAAGAGCGATGGGCTCCTGCTGGCTGCGTTCACGTTCGACGATCTGTTCAGTGGCACCGCGACGGCCTGTGACGCGGCCAACCAGGGCGATGTGACGGTGGTCTACGACCCGCAGGCTGACCGTTGGATCGTCGCCGACTTCGCCTTCACCGGGGATGGGAGTACACCGCCGTTCTACGAGTGTATTGCGATCTCGAAGACGTCGGATCCGGTAGGCGGCGGTTGGTGGTTGTATGCGGTTCGCACCGACGACACCTTGCATCCGTGGTTCGCGGACTACCCGAAGATGGGGATCTGGCCGGACGGGTTGTACATGACGGCGAACATGTTCGACGCGAGCGACCATTTCAAGGAGGTTCGTGTCTGGGCGTTCAACCGCTCCGACCTCGAGTCGGGCGCGGCGGTGCGGAATGTCGTGATGGACTTGAACACGACGGCGTACTTCAGCCTGCTGCCGAGCAACATGCGGACGGTGACGGGCGTGCCGCCGGCGGGTCGGGAGAACCTGCTCGTCGCCGAGTCGCAGTCGGCGTTCGCGTTCCAGGTGTGGAAGTTCCACGTCGACTACTCGGGCAGCGGCTCGTCGCTCAGCGGCCCGACGAGCGTGAGCCAGGCCTCGTACACGGTGGCTCCGGCGACGGTGCCGACGCCGGCGAACTCGCTCGACTCGTTGAGGGAGCGGCTAATGATGCAGGCGCAATACCTGAACATCAGCGGGGTCGAGTCGCTCTGGGTGAACCACACCGTCCGCTGCTGCGGACCGGGCTCCCCGGCCGGGATCCAGTGGGCGCAGATCGACGTCACCGGCGGCAATGTCGCCACGACGCCGGTCCAACAGCAGCTCTATCCATCTGCGAGCGACGGGTTGCACCGCTGGATGGGCAGTCTCGCCGTCGACAAGAAGGGCGACATGGCGCTCGGCTACAGCGTCGCGAACGCGAGCACCAATCCCGACATCCGCTACGCCGGCCGGCTCGCGCGCGATCCGCCCGGCACGCTGCCCCAGACCGAGACGACGATGCTTTCGGGCGTCACGCGGGGCACGCAGAGCGGCGACTGCGGCGGCAGTACCTGCATCCGCTGGGGCGACTACAGCGCGATGTCGATCGATCCCGATGGCTGCAGGTTCTGGTACACGCAGGAGTACTACGAGACGACCGGGCTGGACTGGCAGACGCGGATCGGCTCGTTCACGTTCCCCTCGTGCGCGAAGCTCGACCAGACGATCACCTTCGCGCCGCTTCCCGACAAAGCCTACGGCGACGCCGACTTCACCGTCAGTGCGACCGCGTCTTCAGGTCTGACCGTTTCGTTTGCTGCGAGCGGCAATTGCACCGTCTCTGTCACCACCGTTCACATCACCGGTGCGGGGTCGTGCACGATCACGGCGTCCCAGGCGGGTGATGCGACCCACAAACCGGCGCCGGGCATCGCGCGGACGTTCACGATCGCGAAGGCGAACCAGACGATCACCTTCGCCGCGCTGTCGGGCAAGACGTACGGCGACGCCGACTTCGCCGTCAGCGCGACCGCCTCCTCTGGTTTGCCGGTGTCGTTCACCGCGGCCGGGAACTGCACGGTCTCCGGCGCGAGCGTCCACGTCACGGGCGCGGGCTCGTGCGCGATCACGGCGTCGCAGCCGGGGAACGCGAACTACAACGCGGCGCCGGATGTCACGCAGAGCTTCTCGATCGCGAGGGCGGGCCAGACGATCACCTTCGCCGCGGTGTCGGCGAAGACGTTCGGCGATCCAGACTTCGTCGTCAGCGCAGCCGCCACCTCGGGCCTGCCCGTGTCCTTCGCGGCGAGCAGGATGTGCACGGTCAGCGGCGCGACGGTGCATCTCACGGGCGCTGGCTCGTGCACGATCACCGCGTCGCAACCCGGGAACGCGAACTACCAGGCCGCGGCGAGCGTGTCGCGCTCCTTCCTCATCCTTTGCCGGGTTCCGAAGGTCGTCGGCAAGAAGCTCGCGGCCGCGAAGGCCGCGATCGTCAGGCGAGGCTGCCGCACGGGCAACATCCGCCGTGCGTACTCGCGCACGATCGGGAAGGGGCGTGTGAGCTCGCAGAGCCGTCGCGCCGGCCGCTTGGTGCCGGCGCGGACGAAGATCAACCTCGTCGTCAGCCGCGGCCGCAGGCGCTGAGTCGCCGCCCAGCTCGGCCCGGCCGGCTCGTCGCCTGCATCGACTTCCGCGCGAACCGACGGACGAGATTCGGAGCAGATGACCACTCGCGTTGCGGCCGGCGGCCACGAGGGGCGCCACCGACGATGATCGCCGCAGGAACTGATGCCAGCCCGGACCAGAGCGCCGCGGGCCTGGTCAGCTCACCGCTGATCCGCCGATGGCTGTGGGGTACGTTGATTCGGTTCCCGTAGGGTTCGCAAACTCGTCCGTGCGTCTCGGTGCGTGTCCGGCTCGTTAGGTTGCAGCTCTTGCCGTCGGTCGAGGGAGGGGCTGCTTGCTTTGGACGTTCGTGTATCTGGTAGTGCGCAATCTGTTTGCGCTGGTGTGGTTGCTGGCGCGGCCGCGTCGCTCGAAGGAGTTCGAGATTCTGCTTTTGCGTCATGAGCTGGCCGTGCTGCGGCGACATACTGGCCGGCCGAGGCTGACCCGTGCTGATCGGGCGCTTTTCGCGGCGCTCAGTCGCGCGGTGCCGCGAGCGGCGTGGACGAACCTCGCGGTCAAACCGAACACGCTGCTGCGCTGGCACCGCCACCTCGTCGCCCGCCGCTGGACGTACGCACATCGCACGGCAGGGCGACCGCCGCTCGAGGGCTCGCTCCGTGAATTGATTCTGCGTCTCGCCTGCGAGAACCCGCACTGGGGATACAAGCGGATCGTCGGCGAGCTCAAGACCGTCGGCGTCAGCGTCTCGGCGACGTCGGTGCGCAAGGTGCTGCTCGCAGCGGGTCTGCGGCCGGCGCCGGAGCGAGGACACTCGTCGTGGCGGACGTTCCTCCGCCAGCAGGCGGCGAGCATGCTCGCCTGTGACTTCCTCACCGTGGAGACCGCGGATCTACGTCCTGTTCTTCATCTCACTCGCGACCCGGCGGATCGAGTACATCGCCTGCACCGCCAACCCGGACGGGCTCTGGACCGCGCAGCAGGCGCGCAACCTCGCCATGCAGTTCGGCGATGAGCGGCCGTTCCGGTTCCTCATCCACGACCGAGACGCGAAGTTCTGCCACGCCTTCGACGAGATCTTCCGCAGCGATTAGATCACGGTGATCCGTACGCCGATCCAGGCGCCGAACGCCAACGCCCCTCCCGTTGCCACGGTTGGCGTCTTCGACCGTGTTCGGTGTCCACCCAGCGTCCACGGCGTGGACGTCGAGCGATTCGGCGGCCGTGTACGTGTCGAGCAGTCTGATTGCGTGCTCGCGCCCGTCCCGGGCGAGGTGGCCGTAGCGGCGGTCGATCATGGCCAGGCTTGTTCCCATGTAGCGGGAGAGGTCGAAGGTGGAGATGCCGGCTCGGAGCGCGAAGGTCACGAACGTATGCCGCAGATCGTAGACTCGCCGCCGCGGCTCGATCCCGGCGGCCTTCTGGGCCGGCTTCCAGTTGCGGTTGCGGAAGTTGTGCAGGTCGAGGTAGCCGCCGCCGACCGAGGGGAACAGGAGCGAGCAGTCCGGGTTTGGCGGCAACGCGTCGAGGGCGGCGAGCGCGATCGCCTGCAGGGGAACGGCGCGCACGCTTGCCTTCGTCTTCGGCGACTTGATGCGGCCGTTTCGGAGCGTGCGGCGAACGTAGACGACCTGGGCCTCGCGGTCGATGTCCCTGTGCTCGAGCGCGAGCCACTCCGGCGGAGCCCCGGTTCCGGCGGCGAAGAGCACCATCGGCCCGTGGCGCGGGCCGATGCTGCCGGCGAGCGCGTGGAGCTCGTCCCACGACTCGAACGGGCGCTTCTCCGTGTACCTGCGCTGCGGGTTCTCGACGCCGAGCTTGGCGGGGTTGACATCGAGCAGTCCCCAACTCACCACCCGTGCGAGCACCTGGCGGAGCGCCTGGGTCGCCTCGAAGCGGTGGCCGGCCGGGATCGTCATCCGCCACGCCGCGATCGCGGGCGAGCGAAGCTGGCTCAGCCGCCGCTCGCCGAAGACGCGCACTACCTTGGCCAGCAGCCAGCGAAGCTTCTCGACCGTCTCCCGCTCTCCCCGTAGGGTTCATAAATTCGGTCGGGCGCGCGGATCTGGAGGCCAATCGAGTTTCTTTACCCAACGCGCGCTGGCCTTGTCGCTGCTCCTGCTCGACAAAGAGCCCCGGCGCTACGAACGCGCGGCCGCGCGCTTCGCCGCCCTCTACGTCGAACGGGTGCCGATGGTGCGGCTCGACGAGCTGGCGGCCGTCGTCGCCTGCTCAGCGGCCTTCGCGGCCGCGACGCCACGTTGGCCGCCGGCTCGCTGGCGGCGCTGCGGCGGCAGCGTCATCTGGCCCGTTGGTCAGGGTCGTCGAGCGGTGGGAACCTGAGTGCGATTAGCGCGAGCTTGTGATCCGCTCGGCCTCGTCGAGCCAGGCGCTCAGCGAGCGAATCGTCTCCTCGCTCGCCGGGATGCCGCCAGGGAAGAGAGCCTGCAACAGCGCGTCGCGGTTGACCGCGCCGGTCTTCGGGCGGCTCTGTGAGCCCGGCAGACGTCCACGCCGGCGCGTGCCGGTCGAGTTGGTCGAGCGAGCGGCGCGAGTCGCCGGGCGACCCCGCCCCTGAGTGCCCGTCGTCGTTGCGCGCTGCCGCGACTTGGTGCGAGTCGAAGCGCCGGCAACGCCGTGTGAGTTCTTTCGGTGCGAGCCGAGCGCCGCTGCACTGCCAAACGTCTTACCGCATTCTGGGCAAGTGAACTGAGTGCTCCTCTTGGCGCGGGTGCTCGTGCCGCTCTTCGCGCCGGTGCGCTTGGCAGTGGTGCGCTTGGCAGTGCTGCGCTTGGCAGTGCTGCGCTTGGCAGTGCTGCGCTTGGCAGTGGTGCGCTTAGCACTGGTGCTTCGCTTAGTGCTTTGGCTACGGGGCCGGGCCATCGTCACTCCTTGCAGTCGGGGCTACGAAGTCTAATGCGGAGGCTGTGATAACACACGCCGCCGCCAGACATTGAGCGTCTCGGCGATCACGTCCGCCTACAGACTCCACTCGCGGCTGCTCAGCGACTCGATCAGCTCGGCCGGCGCGATCTGCCGGACATAACGGGTCTGTCGTCGCCAAGCTCTGGTGTCCAAGAGCTGCCATAATCAGCGGCGCAGGTAGCGGTCGGTCGTCGTTGACCGCCAGATCATCGGCATAGGTGTGACGCAGGCAGTGGGGGTGCACCCGCTTCTCGATGCCGGTCTTCTTCGCCAGCGCGCGTAAGGTTCAGAAATTAGCGCGCTGGCGTGGCGAGCGATGTGAGTCGTGGACACAAACGTGCGCGTCGCGCCGAGATCTGACTGCGCTTCCCGGCCCGTCAGGTTCGAACGTTGAGGCGTTGGTTCACGAGTTCGATCGGGCGGACGTAGTCGCCGCGATTCCACAACATTCGCCTGAGATTGTGGTTGAGGGCGTTGATTCGCAGCGGCGCAGGCCGCCCGTGTCGGTGATGATCCATCCGAGTTCGAAGGCCATCTCGGTCATGAAGCCGAGCGTGCTGCGGCTGGCGGTCTTCGCGAGCCGAACACTGTCAGACTGGAGCTCGGAGAACGTATCGGCGGCCAGGTCTTCTGCACGGAGCTCGGTCTCGATTGCCTGGACGAGGTAGTCGCCGAGCGGGCGGAGATCCGCGTTGCGGACGCCTGCCCGGAAGACCGAGAACAACGTGCCGGCGTGGGTGAGCAGGAGACACTTCTGCCGCTCGATCCAGAGCAGGTTCAGGTACCAGTCGTCGTCGGTCGGCGGGAGTTCGCTGAGTGTGACCGAGCGGCCGCCGAGCAGATCGAGCATCTTCTTCGTGCAACGCACGACCACTCCGACGAACCTACCACCCTACCCGTGTGTTCACGCTGCGGCCCGGTATTCGTGGATCAACCCACCGAGCAGATCGCGGCGCTCCGCGCGCACTGGGAGTCTCGCCGGCAGGATCGCTCCCGAGCGATCCGGCGGAGCAAGCTCGAGAGCGCGGTGTGGCCGGTGTCCGTTGTAGTGCCGCACATAGACACGAAGGACGCGCTCAAGGTGACGGCGGCCGACGATCAGGATCTGGTCGAGGCAGTCGGCGCGGACGGTGCGCACCCAGCGTTCGGCGTGGCCGTTCGCGTTCGGTGCCCGAATCGGCGTCCGGATCACTTTGACGCCTTCGGAACGGAAGACCTCGTCGAAGGCGCCACCGAACTTCGTGTCGCGATCGTGGATCAGCAGCCGGAACGGCTGATCATCGCCGAGCTGCATCAGCAGGTTGCGCGCCTGCTGCGCCGTCCAGCCGCCATCAGGGTTCGCGGAACAGGCGACGTACTCGATCCGTCGCGTCGCCAGCGAAATGAACAACAGCACGTAGATCCGCTGCAAGAACGCAGTCTCAACGGTCAGAAAGTCGCACGCCAAGGTCGTCGCCGCCTGCTGGCGCAAGAACGCCCGCCACGACAACCCCGCGCGCTCCGGCGCAGGACACGCCCGCCTCGATCAGCACGTTGCGCACCGTCGTCGCCGAGACCACCACACCGAGGCCTTTCAGCTCCCCCAACGATCCTCCGGTATCCCCAACGCGAGTTCTCCCTCGCGAGACGCAGGATCAACGCGCCGACCGACGGTTCGCGCGGCGGCCCCGGCTTCGTGTGCGAGTACCTCCAACGGCGAGCGACCAGCCGGCGGTGCCAGCGCAGCAACGTCTCCGGCCTCACCGAGAAGCTCGCCCACGCCACGCGGGAAAGCGAACGGCTCAACGCAGCCAGGAACGCACGGTCAGCGGGCGTCAGCCTCGGCCGAGGCGACTGACGCCGCAGAACTGCCAACTCGTGGCGGAGCACCAGAATCTCCAGCTCCTTCGACCGACGCGAGCGCCCCAACAAGCAGACGAGCGCGAACAGACTCCGCACAGCCAGATACGCGAACGACCACAGCAAGCAACCCTCCCTCGACCGACTCCAGGACCACCGAACCTAGCCCGGGCCAGCCGCGGACGGGTTTACGAACCCTACGGGCGAGGATCCGCGCGGCCTTCTGCGCGTAGTCGGGGTCGGGGCTCTGCTTCCAACTGCGCGTGCGCTGCAGCGAGATCCCGTTGCGGGCGAGGAGCCGGCCAAGCTGCGCCGGCGAGACCTCGATTCCCTGGCCACGCAGGTAGCGGGAGAGCTTCGCCAGGCTCCAGCGGGTGTACGGCACCCCAAGCGAATCGGGACGGGCGCCGGCGACCGCGACGATCCGCTGCTCGTCGTCAGTCGAGATCCGGCGGGGTCGCCCGCCCCCGAAACGAGGGCGCAACGACTCGAACCCGTGCTCGTTGAACTCGT
>WNGB01015635.1_pt1 | contig 11307 bp, 8 predicted proteins | sample 5400681 | NCBI WGS metagenome assembly WNGB01 (sample SAMN13153367, study PRJNA577476) | soil metagenome | isolation source: 115 cm soil or saprolite under grassland replicate 2 | place: USA:California | collected 2016-06-15 | reverse complement strand
GGATCACGCCCGGCACCTGGCGAATCGCCGCCACCGCCGCCTCCGCCGCGGCCAGCGCCCGACTCTGATCCGCGCCGACGATCAGAAAGTTGCCGCCGGCGACGCCTTTGACGGTGCCGAAGACGTCCTCGCAGGTGAACTCGCCGTCCATGACGGGCAGCCGCCACCAGCGGTGGCCGTCGAGCTTCTTGCTGAACTGCCAGCCGTCGCCGAAGAAGCGCAGGTTGCCGCCGACACGGATGTTCTTGCCCTTGACGAGCGGCAGGCCATTGTAGCAGGCGGTCGTCGGGCACGTCAGCACGCACTGGCCGACGCGGTTGATGACGGCCTTCTGCAGCGCGTCGCGGTTGAAGGCGAACAGCAGCAGGCTGACGCCGGGGCGACCGTCGGGCGTTTCGTCGGGCGTGAGGACGCGCTCGATGCCGGCCTCGGCATCGCAGCCGATGACCGACGCGGCGTAGCCGGTCGCCATCTGGCCCGCGGTCTGCGCCCACGCCGTCGTCTCGGCGGTGACGATGAGCCGCGCCGCCGTCATGGGAAACGCCTCGGCGAAGGTGTCTTCGATACCCACATCGTTGATGGTTAGCATTCGACCGGTGGCCAGTGGTTAGCGGTTACGGGACAGAGAAGACATAAGAAGCCCTGTCGTGTCTGTCCACTAACCCCCGCTCGAAGCGTTACCGCTTTCCCAGCCCGAGAAAGACGCAGCGAAGCGCCGCGGAAGTCGATACTCGCGCAGCCTTCGCGGCCGCATCCGCCGAGGCGTGCGCCATAATAGCAGTACCTTTCACCGCGAATGGATGCCCTTCACGACGAATCCTATCTTGACGAGGCACTCATGCGAACGCAACTCAGCTGGGCCTTGGCCGGCGTGGTTCTCCTGTCCTGGTGGGCGGCGCTGCCGATGCAAGCCGGCGCCCAGGTCTTCACCAATGACCACATCGACCGTGGGCTGCGCACCGGCGTCTGGGCTCCCTACGATGGCATGCCCTACACGCAGCGCTACGGCTACAACACCGGCGCATTCCTGTACTTCAACGGCAGCAATCGCCAGTTATACTATCTCGATTATCTCGATCGCCTCGACCGCGCCGAGAAGTTTGGCTATCGTCGCCCTGCGGGGCCGTACGACTATCCGCCGGGGTATCCTCCTCATCGCGGCCCTTGCTGCGATCCGCCCGTGGTGATATACCCCAACGGCAGATAACGGATCCTTCTGCCGCTGGCGGCTTCGCGGTCGGAGCGCCAAGCCGCCAGCGGCGCACCAAGGAATCCTTCCATGCTCGCGCGCTTGCTCACTCCTCTCGGGATTCTCACCGCGACGCTCTGGACCGCACCGCTCTGGGCCGGCGTTGGCGATCCGCAAATCCGCACCGATCATCTCTGGTATCCCGGCGAACTGGCCTGCTCGACCTTCGAGCGCCTGTTCGCCACGCAGGCCGAACTTTATCAGCGCGTCGTCGGCGTCAAGGCGGTGACCGACGAGCAAAAGGCGCTGGCGGCGTGGCTCTGGCGCAACACGCACTACGCCCACGCCGAGGAAGGGGCCGAGGATCTCTGGGGCAAGGGCTTCACTGCCGGCGGCGACCTGCGCACGCGCGAATACTGGACCGGCCTGTTCGCCCACGGTTTCGGCCTGTGTGGCACGACGCATTCGCAGTGGTGCGCCGAAATGGAGGCGCTGTTCGGTCACGTCCGCGGCCGCGGCGTCGGGGTCGATGGGCACAACACCTTCGAGGTCTTTCTCACCGGCGGCCCCTATAAAGAGGGGAAATGGGTGCTTCTCGATCACGACCAATCGACGGTCATCTTCAATAAGGAAGGCACGGCCCTGCTGTCGATGGCGGAGATCGTCAAGGACTGGAAGCGGCTGACCGACCGCAAGTTCCTGCCCCAGCGGCAACAGGGCTGGCTGGTGTGCGGCCTGGATCCCGGCGATGGCACCACCTACCGCCGCTACGAGGTCGCCGAGTATCTGGCCGGCTACAGCGGGCCGCCGCCGATGGTCCACCTGCGCCGCGGCGAAACCTTGCGCCGCTATCTCCAACCCGGCCTCGACGACGGCAAGACGTTCGTCTTCTGGGGCCGCAACTACAACACCGGCGGCATCCCTGGCCTGGAGCGGTCGCATACCTGGGTCAACCAGCCGGAGAAGATGCACCGCTCACGCGACGGCGCCGGTTACCATCCCGGCCAGGCCCGTTTCGGCAACGCGGTGTACACGTACAAGCCCGACTTCACCACCAAAGACTACCGTGAGGGCGTCATCGACGAGGGCGCGGGCCACGTCGTCTTCGCGTTCCAGACGCCGTTCATCATCGGTGCGACGCCCGCGACGACAAAACCGTGGGGCGTCTACGAGCCGGGCTGCCGCAAGGGCCTGGTGCTGCGCGGTAAGGCGGCCTGTAATGTCGCAGTCTCAAGCAATCGCGGCGCCTCCTGGCAGGACTGTGGCGCCTTCTGGGATGGGCTCGACCTGACCGACCACGTCAAGGGCCGGCGGCAATACTGGCTACGCTTCGGTGCGGGAGCGAAGGCGCTGGCGGGGTCGGGGCTGAAGATGGTGACAGTCTGCCAGGCGAACCCGACGGTGCTGCCGCGGCTCAAGGACGACGGTAGCGTGGTGACTTTCGCGGCGTCTGGGCGGGCGGTGGTGTCCGCCGGGCCGAACCGCCCGCAGGCCGAACCGCACGTGATCGCCGGCAAGTTCGGTTCGCCGAGCGTCACCCTGGAATTGCGCACGCCGCGCGGTGAGCGAGCCCTGGCCGTCCACGCTGCCGCTCACGTCCAGTCCGGCAATCCGCCCCGACCCGATGTGAAATACCAGATCGAGATCTCGACGGATGATGGCTTCACCTGGCGGCCCATCGTCAAGGACTGGACCATCCCGCGCCGCGGCAACGAGCCGGGCGACTTCTGGTCGCAGAGATTTTGCTGGGGCTCCGCCGAACTGGACAAGGAAAAGGCGTCGCGGGTGCAAGTGCGCTTCCGCAACAATGGCGGCAAGGTCTATCAGCGGGCGGAAGTCCACTTCGTCTACCCAGCGCCGAACCCGGACGCGACCAAGGTGACGTTCAACTGGAACGAGAACGGCGAGTCGCACCAGGCAACGCGCGTCTTTCCGGCAAGGGCAGAACCGTCCACCTGGGAGATCGCGACCGGGCGAAATGTGCAAACGCGCTGGGTCGAGTTCGAGCCGGTCCCGACGCGCTAATGCGGAAGCAACCGAGGTTTTGTTCGTAGTTCCGCCTTTAGGCGGTTTCACGTCAAGCCGCCTGAAGGCGGAACTACGAACAAGAGGTCGCTTGTCCCTGCACTAAGGACCGTCGGCGCACGCGCAAGTCGCGGAGTTGGTCGCCATCCCCAGACCGGCAAAACTTTCCCTCTTGCAATCTCGCCGCCGACTGCTACATTCAGTAAAACGAGAGAAGTTTCGGAGATTATGAGAGTTCAGGCAGGAGTTGTTCCACGGCGGAGGCGGTGAGGACCGAGATGGCGATCACGAAGGACCGCAAAACGGAAATTATTGACCAGTTTCGGCGTGAACCCACCGATACCGGTTCCCCTGAAGTGCAAATCGCTCTGCTCACGGCACGCATTACCGAGCTGACCGAGCACCTGCGCACCCACAAGAAAGACCACGCCAGCCGGCGCGGCCTGCTGAAAATGGTCAGCAAACGGTCCGGCATGCTGACGTACCTGCGCAATACCGAGCGCAGTCGTTATCTGGCGGTGATTGCCCGCCTCGGGCTGCGCAAGTAAGTCGCGCTGGTCGATGCGGTGAAGTGCCGACGCAGTCTCTCCCTCACCACCAAAAAGGATGAAGGATGAAGGATGAAGGATGAATCAAACAGGCTTTCTGATTCATCCTTCATCCTTCATCCTTCATCCTTCCGAACCTGAACACTCTTGCCGGTGCAAGATGTGAGGAAAGAACCGTGCCGGCCAGTCGTGTTGAATGCCCGCTGGGCGCCCAGACGTTAAGTATCGAAACCGGAAAACTGGCCAAGCAGGCCCATGGCGCTGTCGTGGTCCAGTACGGCGACACCGTGACGCTCGTCACGGCCGTCGAGGGCGAGGCCGAGGAGGAACGGGACTTTTTCCCCCTCGTTGTCGATTATCGCGAGAAGGTGTACGCCGCCGGCAAATTCCCGGGCGGCTTCATCAAGCGCGAAGGCCGCCCCACCACCAAGGAAATTCTGACCAGTCGTCTCATCGATCGGCCCATCCGGCCGCTGTTCCCGTCCGGCTACCGCCGCGAAGTCCAGATCATGGGAGCGGTGCTGTCCGCCGACCGCGAGAACGACCCGGACGTGCTCTGCCTGATCGGCTCGAGCGGCGCCCTCCACGTTTCGCAAATCCCGCTCTCCAAACCTACCGGCGCCATTCGCATCGGCCGCATCGGCAACGAGTTCATCGTCATGCCGACACACTCCCAACTGGAGGAAAGCGACCTCGACCTGGTCGTCTCCGGTACGCGCGACGCCGTCACCATGATCGAGGGCTTCGCCCGCGAGATGTCCGAAGAGAACATGGCCTCGGCGATCCTCTTTGCGCATCAGCAGATCGTCAAAGTCGTCGATCTCATCGAGGAGCTGCGCAACAAGGCAGGCTTAGGCGCGAAGGTGTTACCCCCTCCCGTCGCGGCCAATCCCCTGATCGAGATCTTCCGGCAGCGCTTCGGGGCCGAGTTCCGCGAACTGAAGCAGACGTCGGGCAAACACGCCCGCGCCGACAGGATTCGCGAATTGCGCGACCGCATCTACAAGGAGTTTCTGCCCGAAGAGGGCGAGGCGCAGTATTCTCCCGGCCAGGTCGGCAGCGCGTTCGAGGCCCTGGAAGAGCGGGTCGTGCGCGACCTGATCCTGGAGGGCAAGCGCATCGACGGCCGCAGCCCAAAGGATCTGCGCGAGATCAAGTGCGAGGTCGGCATTCTGCCGCGCACGCACGGTTCGGCGATCTTCCAGCGCGGCGAGACGCAGGCCCTGGTGACCACCACCCTCGGCACCACCAGCGACGAGCAGCGCATCGACGGCCTGATCGACGAGTACAGCAAGAAGTTCATGCTGGACTACAACTTCCCGCCGTTCTCGGTCGGTGAGTGCCGCCCGATTCGCGGCCCGGGCCGGCGCGAGATCGGCCACGGCGCCCTCGCCGAGCGCAGCCTCAAGGCCGTCATCCCCGGCGTCGATAAATTCCCTTACACGATCCGCGTCGTCTCGGATATTCTGGAGTCGAACGGGTCGAGCAGCATGGCGAGCGTCTGCGGCGGCACGTTGTCACTGATGGACGCGGGCGTGCCGATCAGCGACCCCGTCGCCGGCATCTCGATCGGGCTGGTCAAGGAGGCGGATCGGTTCGTGCTCTTGACCGACATCATGGGGGACGAGGACCACTTCGGCGACATGGACTTCAAGGTCGCCGGCACGGTCCGCGGCGTTACCGGGATCCAACTCGACCTCAAGATCGACGGCATCAACGAGGAGATCATCCGGGCGACGCTGGATCAGGCCCGCGAAGCGCGCCGCGAAATTCTCAAGCACATCGTCACCACGCTCCGCTTCCCGCGCGACAAGACCAGCCAGTGGGCGCCGCGGCTGCTCACGGTCCGCATCAATCCCGAGAAGATCGGCCTGTTGATCGGCCCCGGCGGCAAGACGATCAAGGGCATTCAGGAGGCGACCGGCGCCAAGATCGACATCGAGGACGATGGCACCGTTTTCATCTCGCACATGTCCGCGGCCGGTGCCGAGGCCGCGAAGGGCAAGGTCGAGGCGCTGACCGAGGAGGTGCGCGTCGGCAAGGTCTACGAGGGGCGCGTGACGTCGATCAAGGACTTCGGCGCGTTCATCGAGATTCTGCCGGGCCGTGACGGCCTTTGCCACATCAGCGAACTCGACGATAAGTATGTCGATAAGGTCGAGAGTGTATGCAAGGTTGGCGACAAGATGCAGGTGAAGGTGATCGCCATTGATGACCAGGATCGGGTCAAGTTGTCGCGCAAGGCGCTGTTGCGCGAGCAGGCGGGTAAGCCGCCGGAAGGCCCCAGTGGTCCGCGTCCTGACCGCGGCGACCGTGGGGATCGGGGCGATCGTGGTCACGGCGATCGGGGGCATGGGGATCGCGGCCACGGCGGACGCGGTGATCGCGGCGACCGTGGGCCACGACGGCCACCGGAAGGCGGCGGTGGCGGCGACGAGCCCCGCCGCGATTAGTCCCTCTTCTTGGCGAGCGGGGGGGCGTAAGCCCCCTGATGCTACGTAGCCATCAGGGGGCTTACGCCCCCCGCTCGCCAGTTTCAGTTCTTTCGCGCCAGACGCACCACCAGCCGCTCCAACAACGTCCGCGGCGGCAACTGACTGCCACCCTTGACGCCCTGATCCACTTCCAGCAGCCAGTCGTACAATCGTTCCAGGCGCCGCCGTCCCAGGTGCCTCATCTGCTGCTCGCAACCCTTCGCCGCAAAGGCCGCGACCCCTGCCTCCTCCAACGCCACCGCCAGCGGCCGTCCCTGACCGTAGAGCCGTGCCGCCTGCGCCAGCCGCCGCAGTTGCATGCTGAACGCCGCGAGAATCCGCATTGGCTCCTCGCCCTGCGCGAACAGCCGGTCCAGCATCCCCAGCGCCTCGCGCGCGTTCCCTTGCCCAATCGCATCAAAGATCTTGAATGTGTTCTCCGTCCGGCTGCGGCCGACGAGTTGATCCACGTCGGCGGTGTCGATGCGTCCCTTGTTGCCAACGTAGACGGCGAGTTTGAGCAACTCCTGATCGAGTTGGCCCATATCGGCGCCGATCAGGTCCACGAGCAGGGCGGCGCCGTCGGCGGCGAGTTTCTTGCCGTACTGCGACGCCGCCCACTGCACGCACCACGGCGGCAGCTTGTACGCCGGCGGCGCCTTGCAGCCAATCGCCGACGCCGCATCGACCATCTTGTACAGCCGCGTGTTGCTCGGCCAGGATTTCACCTCCAGCACCAGAACCCCCGTTTCGGGCAGATCGCCGATGACCTTCTCCAGCAGGTCGCGGTAGCGTGTGATGAAGGGATCGGCGTTCTCGACGATGACCAGGCGACGGGGGCCGAAGAATGGCACAGTTTGCAGCTCGTCGTAGACGGCGGCGAAGGCGGCCTTGTCGCCGGCGTTGGTGGACAGACCGAAGCTATCGCCGTCCGGGCCGAGGACGCGCTCCTTGATCGCCTGCAGGACGCGGCGTTTGAGGAAGTCCTCATCGCCGTGCAGGATGTAGAGCCGCCGTGGCTTGCCGGATGGCGGACTGTCGAGGAACGAGAGACTATCCATGCGACATCCCTGATTTGAACCACAGAGACACAAAGAAGAGAAGAAAATGAAGAACGGAGAACCGAGAACGGAGAACGGAGAATGAGCACAAGCGGACCTGTTTTCTCATTCTCCGTTCTCCGTTCTCCGTTCTCCGTTCTCCGTTCTCCGTTCTTCATTCGTCTTCTCTCTTCTTATCCTCTCTGTGTCTCTGTGTCTCTGTGGTTCAAATTCTGCCTTACTTCCCTGGCTCGACGTTGAGGATTCTGGCCTTGGGTTGGAGCAAATCGACCTTGACCATCTCGGTCGTGACCGCCTCGCCAGCGTTGCCGGCCTGATCGACGGCCTCGACCCTGACCAGGAATTGATAAGGCACGCCCGGCGGCATCGACCAGATGTAGCGGCCGGTGTTGGCGATTCGTTCCGTCGTGATCGGCGTCCACGGACCGGCGGCCTGCTGAGCGTACGAAAGCGAAATCGGCGCCTGGGCGAGGTTCTTGTCCGACGCTTTCCAGGCGATGGACAGTTTGCCCTTTTCGGGCCCCTGGCCGACGACCACGGGGCCGACCTGCACCTCCGGCTTGGTCAGGTCCACCTCGACCCAGACCTGCGGCCGATCGCCGATTTGCGGCGCACGCTCGCCGAGGCCGACGCCGCTGCGGGCCACGAGCGTGAAGCCGTACACCCCTTCCCCGGCGACCGCGAAGCTCAGCGGCGACGTGAAACCCTGCTCGTCGGCGGGCTTTGGGAGCGGGTACTTGTTCCAGCTGCGGCCGTCCTGCGTGTACCACAATTCCAGGGCTGAGATGCCAGATGGTCCCTTGTCCTTGATCTCGAACGAGAGACTGACTGTCTTGCTATTGATCAGTCGCCGCTCCGGATCGACCGGCCCCTGAATCTGTCCGCCCGCCTTGTTGTCCGGCGCGACGCCTTGACCGGCGGTGGGCAGCCCACCCTGAGCCGCTGGGCTGACATTCGTGGTCGCCTCGCCGACGTTGCCGGCCCGGTCGCGTGCCCGCAAGCGCACCTCAAGGGTGGAGTTGGTTTCAGGACTGAAAAAGAGTTGCGACCCCTCGCCACGGCGCACGATCGGCGTCCACACGGTGCCGCCGACGGGTCGATACTCGAGTTGGATCGCGTCCGGCAAGTTCAGATCGAGGTAATCGTCGCGGATTTCCCACGCCACGCCGACCTCGCCCCCCCGCGGCGGCAGTGCGCGCAGGTTGACGATCGGCGGCAGCGTATCGACGACGACTTTCAGGCTGGGCTGTGCTCCCTCCATGCTCGGCGGGTAAGCACGTCCTTCGATGTCGATCGTCTGCACGGCGAACCAGTACATGCCGTCCGCCTGGCTGACGAAGTAAAAGGCGCGCTGCTCCGGCGGGGCGACGGCGAACGGCTCCCACTTGTGGCCTTGATCGGTGGAGACGAAGAGTTGCAACTGGCGGATGCGCTGTGCGTTCTCGGGGTTAAACGGAATGCGGAACTGGCGCTCGCGGTGGAAAACGAGTTTGACGCTTTCCTGGGGCTGTGCGGCATGACCCGGCATCCAGAAGGAAGGAAGAACGAGCAGGAGCATCAGCAGGTGCCAGCGTCGCATGCTTATTTCCTTAGTGGTTAGGGGTGAGGGGTTAGTAGATAGTAAAGACAATCACCCTCTTCACTATCCACTCACCACTAACCACTAGCCACTTTTTGAAGAAGCAAGGGAATGCCGGCCAGGCATCCGTACACCTCCGTGGCCAGGGCCGCCAGTTTCTGGTTTGCTTCCCCGAGCAGGTCGCCATAGCGGCGGGCGAGCGCATCCATCGGGATGATACCGCAGCCCACCTCGTTGCTGACGACCACAACACGGGCCGGAACCTCCTGTCCGGCTTCCGCCAGCTTCGTCACTTCCGCGAGAATCCCCTCGTCCGCCAGACCAGCCCGCCCCGGCAACCCCAGCATCAGGTTGCTCACCCACAACGTCAGGCATTCCACCAGGACGCAGCCAGCGTTGCCATGAGCCCGGATCACTGCGGGGACGTCCCAGGGCTCCTCGATCGTTTGCCACGGCGGCGACATGGCCGCCCGGCGCTGTCGATGGCGGGCGATGCGCCGGCTCATGCTGTCGTCGCCGGGGTCGGGGCCAGAGGATGGCGGAGGCGCGGCCGTGGCGAGATACGTTACCGGGGCGTGCTTGACGGCCACCTGTTCGGCAAAGCGACTTTTCCCGGAGCGGATGCCGCCCACGATCAGCGTGAGATGGGCCATGAACGAACCCTCCTCACTCGCCTCTGCTCCTGCACATCGTCCGGAGGGTCGAGGTGACTTGAGAAAATCGGGGAGCATGGAACACAGTACGGAGTACGAAGTGCAGAGTACGAAGTACAGAGTACGGAGTACCGAGTCGGGAGGATTGCGATCCTCGACTCCGCCCTCGGTACGCCGCATTCCGCACTTGGTACTTCGTACTCGGTACTCTGCCCCTCTCTACCTACTGCGCCGTCTTGATCTCCAGATCCTTATGATAGGCGGCGCACCACGACTTCAAGTTTCTTCGCGGCGGGGCACGCTGCCTGGACTGCCTGCAAGGGCGTCTTCTGCGGTGCGGGCACTGCTCGCTTCGCGGTGGGGTCCGGCTCGGAGATGAGGACAACCCCCGTGGCAACGTACGGCTCCCCTGCCGGCGGAACCTTCGCAACGGACGGAACTGCCGGACGCAGCGGCGCCGTCTGAGGCGCTGGTCCACGGACGACATTGCTGACCGGAGTCACTCTATCCGCCTGACCCGCCCAGGTTAGATGCTGCGCCTGCACGACAGTGTTGTTCGTGCTGGTCTGCTGCGGCGCCGGGCCCTTGACGACACTGCCGGAGACCGGGACGAGGACGCTATTGTTTTGCGGCAGCCGCGCGCTGCTTGCGGACGGTGCCGGGGCCAGAGGCAGCGCCGTGCCAAGCGCGCCTGAAGCCGTCTGCGGTCGCGCGGCTGCGACCGGCCGTTCGCTCGTGCGTTCGAGGGTGGGCAGGGCGGACGCTGCGGTCACCTTTTGCGGCCCAGGCAGCACCGGCCTGGGGTTGTAAGTGGACTGCGCGGTCGCCGGCCACGTGCCCTGATAAGGAGAGGCAGACTGAGGCTGCGCGGTCGCCTTGCCGCCCGCCGGCGCGGGCCATGCCGCGGCCGCGTTCGACGGCGCCGGCATACTGTTATACGGAGAAGCGGAGACCGCAGGGCCGTTATTTCTCTGAACGGTTGGGGTGGGAAGTTCCCTTGGGGGCACGGGTAGGGCCGTCGTGGCTGCAGCCTGCTTGACCGCGGCTCCCTGCGCCGGCACCTGGCTATGGGACGATATCAGGGCAGTCCTCCCGGTCGTCGGAGCTGGCTGCCGGGCGCTGCCGCCGACCTCGAGTTGGTTCACCACACTGGTACATCCGGGCAGATGGCGCAGGCTGGCGCTGATTGCCAGTTTCTCCTCAGGGGAGCTGACAGGGCCGGACAGGAGCACCTGACCGTAGGGCCGGCACTGCACGCTCAGGGCCGCAGCTTGCCTGGGAAACGCGGCCTTGAGGGCGGCGACGGCGGCTGGCTGAAGTTGCTCGACGCGAACGCCGGCGCTGGGGGCGGCGACTTCGGGGCGCACGGTGAGGCGGTCAACCACGGGCAGCGGGCAGTTCTGGCAGGCCACCTTGACCGCGCGGTCGCGGACCGACGCGCTCGGGACGTAGCCGCGAATCTCCAGTGCTTGACCATTGACGCGCGCCCCGAGCTGGTACGGGAAGGTCACGGGGTCCGCCAACCAGTTGAGTTCGACGGCGATCTCGCGTGTGCGGTTGACATCCTCGGTGACCGGGGTGCGTGCGGCGGTGGACTGCTGTGGAGGCTTGCTGGCTGCGGGGGGTGCGGAGGCGGGCGGTTGTGCGGTCGCCGCGACGGTCAGGGTGAGCCCGGCGGTGATGGACAGCGCCCACCCGCCGCGGCCAAGTGCCCTACGCATGGAGTTTCTCCCTCTCAAAAGTGGTGAGTGGTGAGTGGTGAGTGGTGAGTGAAGACA
>WNGB01012887.1_pt1 | contig 11307 bp, 7 predicted proteins | sample 5400681 | NCBI WGS metagenome assembly WNGB01 (sample SAMN13153367, study PRJNA577476) | soil metagenome | isolation source: 115 cm soil or saprolite under grassland replicate 2 | place: USA:California | collected 2016-06-15 | reverse complement strand
CAGCGCCAGGCCTTCGACCTCATCGGCGCCCCCATCCCGCTGACCTTGAAGAAGTAGCCAGGACAACCACCCGCCCGAACCGGCAAAACCCCACGTCAGCGCCGCACTCGGCTGCCAAACCACCCGTAACTTCGGGCTAGGTGTCGCGCTCGCGCTCGCTGCGACGATCACTGGGTGCGGGCGGGGCGCTGCCCAGCAAGGCCAGCATCGGCTCTCAGCCACGGCCCCGGCGGGCAGCAGCGCCACCTCACCTTCGGGCGACAACGACTCGCCCCGGGCGCAGCGCCACCTCACCTTCGGGCGACAGCGACTCGCCCCGGGCGCAGCGCCACCTCACCTTCGGGCGACAGCGAGCGCAGCCGTTAGGGGAAAGGCATGGGCTGCCGCTAACGGTGGCGAGCCGGACCACGGAGATTCGCCAGGCTCCTACCTGCACAAGCCGAAGCTCGACCTGCCAGTCGGGATCCTGGGTGTTGTCGGCTCATCCGGCGGCGCTGTAGGTTAGCCGCATGCGAATCGTCGCCCAGCTTGCCTGGTGGCGCCGCCCTCTTGGCGGCGCTCGTTCGCGTACCTGACGTAAAACTGACAGCGACCGCCTGGGACGGGAGGTCGCTGTTTGCGTTTCCGCCGGTTCTGGGCCCGGATCTGGAGAGACCGCCGTGGACCCCACATTCGCAACAGCAGGGCGGACAGATTTCGTCACCGCAGGAGGCGTCCGGGTAACCCGGACCGCATGCCCGTTCGACCCCGCCGAGATGACCGCTGTCGCGGCCACCATTGACCGCCGCCGGGGGGGCGTGCTCAGCTCCGGAATGGAGTACCCGGGCAGGTACAGCCGCTGGCACATGGCGTACGTGGACCCGTGCGTCGAGATCGCCACCCGCGGGCCGCTGATCACCGCGCGCGCACTGAACGACCGTGGGCAGATCCTCCTGCCGGTCCTGCAGGCAGCGTTCGGCCGCGCAGGAACCCCGGTCGCGCACGATGCTGCCACGTCGCTCCCCGAGATGGCGCTCCGCGAGATGGCGCTCCGCGAGATGGCGCTCCGCGAGATAACGGTGCGCATCCCTTCGCCAAGCGGGTTGCTCCCAGAGGAAGAGCGCAGCCGCCGGCCGACCGTCTTCTCGGCGCTGCGCGAGGTGGTCGCCGCGCTGCGGTCCAGCGAGGGCAACCTCGGCCTCTACGGTGCCTTCGGCTACGACCTCGCATTCCAGTTCGAGCCGGTCGAATTGCGCCGTGAGCGCCCACCGGACCAGCGCGATCTTGTCCTGCACCTTCCCGACGAGCTTTACATGGTGGACCGCAAGCGCGAGACGGCGATGCGCTACTCCTACGAGTTCGAGATCGAAGGCCCGGACGGCGGGCGCACCGCGGGCCTGGCCCGTGCCACCCCGTCAACGCAGCCGGAGCTGGCGTCCTGGCGTGCCCGGGCGGAGGTGCCCGCGCCACCCGTCCGGGGACACTATGCGCGCGTCGTCGCCGAGGCCAGGAAGCGGTTCGTGCGCGGCGACCTGTTCGAAGTCGTGCCGGGTCAGGTGTTCCACCACGCGTGCGACTCGCCGGCCGCGTTCTATGAGCGGCTGCGCCACCGCAACCCAGCTCCTTATGAGTTCTTCTTCAACCTCGGCAACGGCGAGTATCTCGTCGGTGCGTCGCCCGAGATGTACGTCAGGGTCACCGGTGACCGGGTGGAAACATGCCCCATTTCGGGCACCGTCGCACGCGGTGACGACCCGCTGGCCGATGCGGCCAACATCCGGGCGCTGCTCAACTCGCCCAAAGAGGAGTCGGAGCTCACCATGTGCACCGACGTGGATCGCAACGACAAGGCGCGGGTCTGCGTTCCAGGCAGCGTGCGGGTGATCGGCCGCCGTCAGATCGAGATGTACTCTCGGCTGATCCATACGGTCGACCACATCGAGGGCAGGCTGCGGCCGGGCTACGACGCGCTCGACGCCTTCCTCACGCACATGTGGGCAGTGACCGTGACCGGCGCGCCTAAGACCTGGGCCATGCAGTTCATTGAGGATCACGAGGAGAGCCCGCGGCGCTGGTACGGCGGGGCGGTCGGCAAGATCGGTTTCGACGGTTCGCTCAACACAGGTCTCACCCTGCGTACGGCCCACGTCTGCGACGGTGTGGCCGCGGTCCGTGCCGGGGCTACGCTGCTGTATGACTCCGACCCGGACGCGGAGGAGAGGGAGACGGAGCTAAAGGCGCGCGCCCTGCTCGAGACGCTCGCCGCCGCACCGGCTTCTCCGTCAGATGATGCCGAACGGCTGCCGCTGTCTGCGCCGGGCCCGCAAACCGGCTCGCCAAGCGGGCCACCCGGCGACGGGCCGCCCGGTGACGGTATGGCCGTCCTGCTCGTCGACCACCAGGATTCCTTTGTCAACACGCTCGCGGATTACTTCAGGCAGCAGGGCGCAGCGGTGACGACCCTGCGCGCCGGGTTCGACCCCGCGCTGCTCGACGAGATCGGCCCTGATCTCGTCGTGCTGTCACCCGGTCCTGGCTGGCCGTCCGATTTCGGTTGTGACGCGTTGCTCAAGGAACTTGACGCCCGCGGGCTTGCGGCGTTCGGGGTGTGCCTTGGCTTGCAGGCCATGGTGGAGCACTCCGGTGGCACGCTCGGGCTGCTGCCCGAACCCGTGCACGGCAAGCCGGGCCTGGTGCGGCGGTGCGAGCCGGGGAGCCGTCTGCTCGACGGGCTGCCGGCGGAGTTCACCGCGGCGCGCTACCACTCCGTTCGCGCGACCGTGCCGGACGTCCGCGGCGGCTTTGCGGTGACGGCGCTGAGCGACGACGGCGCGGTGATGGCCATCGAGGACCACGCTGCTGGCAGGTGGGCGGTTCAGTTCCATCCCGAATCGATCCTGACCGTGGGGGACCGGGCCGGTCACCAGGTCATCGCCAACGTCTTGAAGCTGTGCCGCGCCCACGCTGAGCGGTGAGCGCGCGCCGCCCGCGTGACCTGTGGAGGGACTCTGCTGGTCGCCCGTGACCCGTGGAGGGACTCTACGGGTCGCTGCTCACCGGAAACCGCGGGAACAGCTAGGCTCCCAGGAACGCCATCGGAGCACCGATTGGGGGGTCACCGCCATGAAGAACGTCGAGCCTGATGTCATCCTCGTCGCACGGCCGCAGCTCGATTACGGGGCGGTCGCGACTTACCTTCGCGACGTCGGCGGCGAGAGCTGGCTGGAGCGTCTCGACCGCGGTGACCTGGACAGTGCTTCGCACGATCCGCAGAACCTCGCCGAGTTCGCCGGTCGGCTGTGCTACCGGTCGTGGGAACCGGGCCTGAACCCGAACGTCAGCAAGGTACGCACTGATCAGGTGAAGTACCTGGAGAACATCCTGGCCAGCGCGCATGGCTCGGTGCTCGAGCATGTCAGTTTCACCTTCGTGCTGCATAACATCAGCCGCGTGACGACCCATGAGCTGGTCAGGCACCGCCCAGGGACGGCGATCTCGCAGGAGTCGCTCCGCTATATTCGGCTGGCCGATATACCGTTCTGGTTCCCGGAGTGGGCGCGCCACGACGCCGAGCTGATGAAGCGCGCGACAGCCGTTCTGGAGCAGCTCGAGGAGTTTCAGCGCTGGATGGCTGACCATTTCGGGCTGGACCAGCCGGGCACGGCGTTTCATGAGAAGAAGCACAAGACCTCGTTCATGCGGCGCTTCGCGCCCGAGGGGGTGGCCACCGGCCTGGTGTGGACGGCGAATATCCGTACGCTGCGGCACACGATCGAAGCAAGGACCGATCCCGGCGCCGAGGAAGAGATACGGCTTGTGTTCGCCAAGATCGGCGGGTTGATGAGAGCCGAAGCGCCAGCGCTGTTCGGGGACTACGTTATCGAGGATGGCGCATGGATCCCGAGATGGCGCAAGGTGTGACGGCGTGGGTCACAGGTTCGGGTACGACCGGGTCGTTGTGGAGACGTGCCGCAGGAATTCCGATGCTCGTTAGTATTTGGGCTGTCTCACGGATCATCTCGGCGGGCCCGGCGACATATACATCATGGTCAGCGACGTCGTGGCCGCCCCGAGAAAAAAATCGCGCCACAACGGTCGGCAGCATGCCGCGCAAGCCACCGAACTCGGGCTCATCAGAAATCACGGGGATCACTTGGAGCGCCTCGCAGTCTGATTCCATCTGCTGCAGCTCCGGCAGATCGTAGAGATCGCTTTCCCGGCGGGCGCCGAAGAAGAGATGAATGCGGCGCTTCGGGCCGCGTTCGTAATCTTGCCCGCGCTTATGGGCAATGAGCTGCTGAACGATTGCCTTGATCGGGGCAAGGCCAGTACCGCCGGCAACGCAGACCACGTCCCGGGTGGAGCTCGTATCCGCGATCATCGTGCCCGTAGCCGGCCCAATCACCAGGACGTCACCCGGCTGTGTCTGGTGGACGAGCGCCCCGCTGACCCAGCCGCACGGAATCGCCCGCACATGAAACCTCAGCAGATCGGCGCCTGGCGCGTTCGCGATCGAATACGTCCGCCATACCCGCGGCCAGCGAGCGCATTGAACGGCCACGTACTGGCCGGCCTGATGGGGGAGTGGCAGGTTCGGGCGCACCGTAAGGACCGCGATATCGGGCCCGCGCGGTTCGTGCGTGAGAACCTCGCCGAGCCACCAGGCTGGCGCATGAGCGGCGTCTTCGTCGGCGGCCTTGATCATGATCTTGGCAGCGAGATCGAAGGCGGCCGTCCACGCGGACCGCAGTCGATCTGTCCAGGCGCCCCCCGCGAACCGCTCGAGCGTGGCAAGGAAGGCATCACGCACGATCTCGTAATGCTCGGCCTTGACACCGAACTTACGGTGATCGCGGCCCAGTTGGGCGAGATAGGTGCGCACCGCCTGGGGGTTCTCGAGGCTCAGCATGTGGCGCATTGTCTGGAGAAACCGTTCGCCGTGGCCGCCGGAGGAGACCAAGAACATTCCGCGTAGCTGTGGGTAATCCGCGAACATGCGCCCAAAGAAATACGCCATTGCCTTGGCTGCCACCGGCTCGATAATGGTGAACGATTCCCTCAGGAGCTGTGGATTAAACGCTGGATGATCGATCGTCCCGTCGGGCCAGTCCGGCTCGTCAGAGCCGGGAGAATAATCGCCTCTATTCCTCGCCGCGTCATTGTCTGCGGGCACAGCGGAGCGCGGTCGCGCCATGGTTGCCTGTGTTGACCAGTCATCGTGGTGGCCACTGATTGTCACGATCGTCACAACTTGAGTGTGGCACTGATGCCAGTGCATCACAACTGTTTCCTGACAAGCAGGACCAAAGGTACGCAGTGTAGCCAGCAACGTGTGCAAAGGCTCGTGCGAATGCAAGTGCATTACGACAATAATTAGTAACGTTCGGCGCACCTCACCCGGGGCCAGGTCATTCGAATGCCTTTCGGACTGCGCTGCCGGTCAACATCCTCGTCACGGCCGCCGCCTGACTCCCTGATCCCTAACTTCGGAGACTTCTCAGCAGATACCGCTGAGAAGTCTCCGCGCTGGCGGATCATGGCTGAGTTTCCCGCCGTATTAGCGGCCCTATTAGCGGCACAGTGGGATTACCGGTGAGTAACCAATACCGCGCGATTGCCGTGCGTACACGTAATGACTGCGCACCGTCATCACATAGTGGCCGTGTGGTCGCGGTTCTGCTGGTCAGGCATCGACTGGCTGGTAGCCGCAGGCGCTGTTTCTGGGCAGGCGTCCGGGCTCTTGCCGAGCCGCGCCCGCCCGTTCGAGCGTTGATGGGTCGACCGCGGCATCCTCGGTCGGCGGGCACCGACCGCCCGCTGTGGCTTGGCACGCCACCCGTGGGCTTGCCACCGGACCCGGGAGCGGCCGGAGCGCCACCGCACCGCGGCCGCCCGATGGCTGCTTCACCGGGCTGCTTCGCCGGGCGGCCTCGCCGGGCTGCTTCGCCGGGGGCCTCGCCGGGCTGCTTCGCCGCCACCTTGGGATCCCGCTCATGAGGCGGCTGTGATCGTACGTGGTTGGCCGAGCGACCTGCCATCATTTCGCTCGGAGGATTCTTCCATGTCGCGCACCGGTGCCAGCGGCGATGCACCATGATGGAGCAGAGGGTTAGTTGCCGCGATCTCTGGGACGTCGCCCGAACAACGTTGCCTGGTCGGCGACACGACGGTCCGAGCCCTGATCGTGCCGCGCGTAAAGCATGCTCGGCTGGCCATAGGGTGCCGCCAATTCCGGCACTCGCCGAGAAATGGCCAGATCGCACGAGTGGTGAGATGTGCCGTGCACGCGATCCGGGCGTCGGTTGTCCACGGCGTCGCAGAGATTTCCGGGCCGCCGCATGCGTCCCGGGCCAGGGTCGCAGGAGGATGCACGAGCATGGAGCCCCGCCCGCTCATCGGCATAACAGGCCATCTCGAACCCGCGCGCTGGGGAGACTGGGTCCGCGAGGCGGTAGTCTCCCCGGCGAGCTACGCGAGGGCGGTCTTCCGCGCGGGCGGGATTCCGCTGGTGTTGCCCCCCATTCCCGGCAACGGGATCATGGACCTGATCCGGGCGCTGCGCGGGCTGATTCTGTCCGCGGGCGGTGACGTCGATCCACAGCTGTACGGTGAGCAGCCACATGAGCGAACGGCCGACCCCGATCCGCGCCGGGACACGTTCGAGACATCGATCATCCGTGTCGCGGCGGACGCCGGACTCCCGTTCCTGGCGATCTCCAGGGGTATGCACGTGCTTAACGTGGCTCTCGGCGGCTCGCTGATCCAGCACCTGCCGACGGAGGTGGGCCACAACCGGCACGCGCCAGGTCCAGGAAGGGTCGGCAGTCACGGCATCCGGATCAGCGGCGACGCCATGCTGGGCGGTATCATCGGCACCACCGCGACCGTGCAGGCGAGCCATCAGCAGGCCGTGCGCCGACTTGGGGCCGGGCTCATCGCGGTGGCCTGGGCGGACGATCAGATTGTCGAGGCGGTGGAGCTTCAGCGGCACCCGTTCGGCATCGGCGTGCAGTGGCGTCCGGAAGATGGCGATGACCATCGTCTCTTCACCGCCTTTGTTGAGGCCGCGGCGAAGGTCTCCGTCACGCCACCGGCGCCGGCGCGCACCGCGTAGCAGTGTGCGGCGCGTCGCATTGCGAGCCCGTCAGGCGGACGAACGTTTGACCAGATGAGTCGGCAGCACGGCGGGCTCGGCCTCCTGGCCGTCGTGCACCTGGGCGAGCAGCATCCTCGTCATGGTCCGGGCCATCTCGTCAACCGGCTGGTGGATGGTGGTCAGCGTCGGTTCGGTGAGCCGCGCCACCTCGAGATCGTCATGCCCGACGACCGCGACGTCGTCGGGGACCCGGCGGCCCGCGCGGCGCAGCGCCAGCAGCGCCCCGGCGGCCATCAGGTCGCTGGCGGCGAAGACACCGTCAAGCCCGGGGGCCCGCGCGAGCAGCTCTTCCATGGCTCGCTCGCCCGATTGCTGGCTGAAATCCCCGTACGCGACCAGTGTGCACTCGTGCCCGGCATCCTGGATCGCATCACGGTACCCAGCCAGCCGATCCGCGCCGACGCACATGTCGGTGGGGCCGGCAATGGTCGCGATATGTTTCCGTCCGACCGCGAGCAGATGCCGCCCGGCCTGGCGGGCGCCACCCACATTGTCCGCATCGACATGGGGGAGCCTTGCCTCACCGGGACCCGGTGTCAAGACGTCGTAACAGGATGTTGCGGACGTCTTAACAGCCTGTGTTGGCCGGACACCCTCGCCCGCGCAACCTCGCTCATGTAGGGAGCCTGGCGTTCGGCGAATCCCATGCGAGAGGGACGCAATTCCCTATCCTGAACGGGCAAAGGACCCCGGCTCACGCAGACCACGCAGCAGCTGGGCACCGTCGCGAACCAGAACAGGCAAGAAGAGGAGGGAGACCATGGTGGCGCAGCGGCCGAGTATAGAGTTCGCCACCGAGCGCCGCCTGTTCGTGACGCTGTCGCTGGCCGAGAAGGTCCGCCTGCTGACCGGCGCCGACGCTTGGTCGCTGCGCAGTTGCGAGTCAATTGGGCTGCGGCCGATGGTGCTGTCAGACGGTCCGGTCGGGGTGCGCGGCGTGCGGTTCAGTGCGCGCGATCCGTCCTCGTCTTTGCCATGCCCGGTCGCGCTCGCGGCGACCTGGGACGAAGAACTGGTACGCGAACTGGCCGGCGCACTTGGCCATGAGGCGCGGGCGAAGGGTGTTGACGTCCTGCTCGGGCCGACGATCAACATCATCAGGACGCCGCTGGCCGGGCGCGGCTTCGAGTGCTTTTCCGAGGATCCGGTGCTCACGACCCGGATGGCGGTCGGCTACGTGCGCGGCGTGCAGGAGGCGGGCGTGGGGGCCGCAGCCAAGCACTACGTCGGCAATGACTCAGAAACGGCGCGCCGCACCTACGATGCCCGCATCGCCGAGCATGTGCTGCGGGAAATTTACCTACCGCCGTTCGAGGCATGCGTAGCCGAGGCAGACGTCGCGATGGTCATGGCCGCCTACAACTCGGTCAACGGCGCCACCATGACCGCGAACCCCGCGCTGATCCGCGATGTCCTCAAGATCGAGTGGAACTTTCACGGCGTGGTCGTTTCCGACTGGAACGCCACGCGGGCGACGTCCGCGAGCGCGCTCGCCGGGCTCGACCTCGTGATGCCAGGGCCGGGCGGGCCGTGGGGCGAGCGCCTCGTCGCCGCGGTCGAGGCGGGCGAGGTGACCGAAGCCGAGATCGACGACAAGCTCGCCAGACTCCTGCGGCTGGCGGGGAGGGTGGGCGCGCTGACGCCGCCGCAGGAGGCGAACACGCCGTTTGATGATGACGACGGGCGGGCTCCCGAACGGCTCCCGCGTGCTGCGCCATCGGCGGCGCGTGAATCTTTCGCGCGGCTCGTCGGCCCGGATCTGCTGCGGCGCGCGACCGCCCGGTCATTTGTGCTGCTACGCAACGCCCAGTCGCTGCTGCCGCTCGACCCCGCCAGGTTGGGCAGCGTCGCCGTCATCGGCCCGAACGCCGTGCGCCCGCAAACCCAGGGTGGCGGCAGCGTCCGTGTGCTGGCCGTCGCCGGGCCAACGCCCGCCCGCGCCATTCAGGCCGCCCTCGGCAGCGGCAGGGTACACGTGCTAGAGGGATGCCGTCCCTGGACAGTGGTGCCGGTGCCGCCGGAGGGAACCTTGCGCGACCCGGTAACCGGTGACGTCGGCGTGCGCTTTCATGTGCGGGCCGCCGATGGCAGCGCGATGTATGACGAGCGGCATCCCGGCAATGTCGTGACATGGTGGGATGGCTTGCCGAAGGCCGTGCAAAAATCCGGTTCCGCCATGGTCATGCGGGCGCTCTATCGCGCCACGGCCGACGGACCGCACATGATCGGCGCCGCGGGCGTGGGAACGTTGCGGATCGACGTCGCTGGCGTGCGACTCGCTGAGGCGAGCACGCTGCCGCCGGGCGAGCTGGTGGAGGCGATGTCACGCCCGCCGGAGCTTCGGGTGCCGCTGAACTTGCGGGCGGGCGAGGAGATCGAGGTGCGTGCCGAGTGCCGCCGCGGGGTTCGCGCGGATGTCCCGTTCGTCACGATGCGCCTCGGCATCGCGCCTGCTCCGGAGGAGGACGGCATGCTCACGGAGGCGGTGGAGGCCGCCGCTGCCGCCGACGTGGCGGTCGTCGTGATCGGATCTGCCGACGGGACTGAAAGCGAGGGCTATGACCGGTCGGCGCTGGCGCTGCCAGGTCGTCAGGATGAGCTGGTGAGCCGGGTGGCCGCGGCGAACCCGAGGACCGTCGTGGTGGTCAATTCCGGCATGCCCGTGCTGATGAACTGGATCACCGAGGTCGCCGCGGCGGTGCAGGTATGGTTGCCGGGCCAGGCTGGGGGCGAGGCGCTGGCCGATGTCCTGCTTGGCGCCGCCGAACCGGGTGGCAGGCTGCCGCTGACCATGCCGCGTGCGGAGACCGACGCTCCGGTGCTTCAGGCGCTGCCAAGAGGCGGCGAACTGCCCTACTCGGAGGGCCTGCTCGTCGGGTATCGCGGGTACGACAGTACGGGACGGGAGCCGCTGTTCTGCTTCGGGCACGGGCTCGGCTACACCGACTGGGACTACGAGGCCGCGTATACACCCGCCGACACACTGGCCGCTGGGCGCGACCTTGAGCTCTGCGTGACGGTTCGCAACAGCGGGGACCGGGCCGGCCGCGAGATTGTGCAGGTCTATCTGGACGGCCCCGATGACGATCCTGGTCGGCCACCGCGGGCACTGGCCGCGTTCGCGCCGGTGTACGCGGCAGCGGGGGCGAGCGCAGAGGTTGACCTGCGCGTCCCGGCGCGGGCTTTTGCCCGCTACGACGAGGCCGCGCGCCGGTGGGCGTGGCCGAAGGAAAGCCGCACCCTGCGGATTGGCCGGTCGTCACGGGACTTGCGCCTGGCCATCTCGGTCGCGGTTGAATAGGCGCATGACCGACGGATACGAGCAGTACCAGCGGCTGGGGATCGACTGGGCCTCGGACGGCGTGCTCCGGGTGACAATGAGCGCTCCGGGCAAGCTCAACGCGGTCGATGCGACGGCCCACCGTGAACTGGCCGAGATCTGGCGGGACGCCGACCGTGACGACCGCGCCCGGGCAATAGTTGTGCGTGGCGAGGGCGAGGCGTTCTCCGCGGGCGGGGACTTGTCGATGATCGAGGAGATGATCGAGGACTACCAGGTCAGGGCGCGCCTTCTCGGCGAGGCCCGCGACATCGTCTACAACCTGGTCAACTGCTCGAAACCGGTGGTCAGCGCCATGCAGGGTCCGGCGGTGGGCGCCGGGCTCGCGGTGGGGCTGCTCGCGGACGTCTCTGTTGCCGGGCGGACGGCACGCATCATCGACGGGCACACCCGGCTCGGCGTCGTCGCCGGCGACCACTCGGCGCTGGTTTGGCCGCTGCTGTGCGGCCTCGCCAAGGCCAAGTACTACCTGCTGCTCGGTGAGCCGGTCTCCGGCGCGGAGGCCGAACGGATCGGCCTGGTCAGCGTCTGCGTGGATGATGACCGAGTGCACGAGGAGGCGTTGCGGATCGCGGCGCGCCTCGCGGGCGGGGCAGCTGGCGCGCTCAGATGGACGAAGTACGCACTGAACAACTGGCTGCGGCAGGCCGGCCCGGCGTTCGATGCATCCCTGGCGCTAGGCGCTTGGATTTCGCGCTTGGATTTCTCCGATCGACAAAAGATTGTCTATGCGGCTGTGGCGGGTGTGATGCCGAGGTCGTGGAAGAGGTCCTGCATGCCGATGCGGAGAGTCTCGTAGCGGCGGTCGACGCGGGTCCAGATGGCGGGTTTG
>WNGB01020357.1_pt1 | contig 11309 bp, 12 predicted proteins | sample 5400681 | NCBI WGS metagenome assembly WNGB01 (sample SAMN13153367, study PRJNA577476) | soil metagenome | isolation source: 115 cm soil or saprolite under grassland replicate 2 | place: USA:California | collected 2016-06-15 | reverse complement strand
TCCCCGACGTGGTGATTATGGGCTTTGCCGCCTCAGGTGGGTGCACGCCGGGCCAGATGCCGCGGCTGGTGTGTCCGCAATGTGGGGGACCGTTCCGCGCGTTGGGGCACGGCCGCCCGCGCGCAGCGCGCTAACTTGAAACTATGCTGCCATCCATCCTCCCCATCCAGCTTTTGCGGACCTGCGTCCGTCTAAATGCGCCGATCGTGCGCGACGCCCGGCCACGATCGGCACCCGCCGCTATTCGTTGGGCTGCGGCGTTTCCCTCGCCTCCGCCGCGCAGCCAGGACAAGAATCGCGCCCAGCGCCGCGACGGCCAGACAGCCAAACCAGTCGCCCGGCCGGGTTGCAGCATTCGATCGAAAACGCTTTATTCACCACAGAGCACGCAGCGAGCGCAGAGGAAACATGTGTCATATCTCCGCGATCGCTGTGTGCTCCGTGGCGGCACAGGTGCTCATCCGAATGCCGAGTCAAAACTCCGTGTTCTCTGTGACCGCTGTGGCTCGACCTCTTATCCCCCGCTCCCGGGGCGCGCCCCGACGTGGCCGCGCAGGAGCGCTTCGAAGGCCGGCGCCTGCCCGCTCGGGATCGCGGACTCGGGGATGGCGATCAGCTGGCCGCCGGCGAGCACCAGCACGTAGCAGCTGACCAGCTTGCGCCACGACGCGACCTGGTCCCAGGTCAGCTGGCTCTGCGCCTGAGGGGTGCGGATGACCACGCCCTGCGGGGTGAACTCGTAGCGGGTGGCGACTAGGGCCGGGTGGTCCGGCATGGCGCTGGCGCGCGAGGCCTGGAGGATTCCGAATCCAATGTACAGCACGAAGGGGATCCACGCCGCCAGGAGCAGCAGCGCCGGGCCGCGCAGCAGGGCGTAGGCCGTGAACGCCGCGCAGACCGCGGCGTAGAAGTAGAAGGTCGGGCGCTGGAGATGGCGCACGAGCGCCAGGCGTCGCAACTGGTTCTTCGAGAGGCGAGCCTGGATCACCATCGTCGTACTCCTGCTGTCACTCGTCTGTCGCCGCCACTTATACCATACAAGCTACTTTTATTCAAGGCTTCAGAAAGACGATCTTGCCTTTACAGACAGTCAATGGGTGTGGGGCGCAGCCCGGCCCCCACCCCACCCTTTTGGGCTCATAAAGTAATTCATTGAGCGCAGCATCTGCCGCCAGTTCTTCCCGATCTCCTCGGCGAACCGCGCGAGGTGCAGGATGTTCAGCGCGATCAGCCGCTCGACCACGTCCGGCCGGGTGATCGCCAGCGACCTGTGATGTTGCCGCTCCAGTCGTGCCCTGCCGCGACCGCGCGATCGTGGCCGAGCTCGTGGATCAGCGCGCGACGTCCTGCGCCAGCACGTCCAGCTTGTAGCCCCAGCCCGGCCTGTCGGTCTCGTTGTAGCCGCGCAGGTCCGGCGCGACGACGGTGAATCGCGCGGCGAGCGCCGGGGCGCTGCCGAAGCGCAGCAGCTGATGGCGCCACGACCACCAGCACTCGGGGAAGCTGTGCAGCAGCACGATCAGCCGCGGCCCGTGGCCCCCCTGCACGTAGTCCATCCGGATGCCGTCGATGCGCGCGTAGCGATGTTCGAAGTCCTCGGGGCGGGGCATGCTCGCTCCTCTCTGCCGGCCGGCGACGGACGACGGACGACGAATGACCAGCTCTGCCGATGGACGACGGACGGCGAATGGGCACACTCTGTCACCTTGTCACCTTGTCATCTTGTCATCTTGTTACCCTTGTGCTCTCTGTGCCCTCTGTGGTGAGAATAGCCGCCGGACGGTTAGCTCGTCGATCTCGAGCGCGCGTATGCGCCCCTTGCCGATCGCCAGCCGGCCGATCGCCAGGCGCCCCAGCGCCACTGCGCCGACCGCCAGCGCGCCGATCGCCAGCGCGCCGGCCGCCACCGCGGCGACCGTGGCGGGCAGCACCACCCCGGGGCCGACGACGAACGGGCCGACTCGTGCTGGGCGTAGATCCATGCGCTCACGCTCTTGTGAATCCATGCGCTCTCCTCCTGCTGAATCTGCTGTTGCCGCGAATCTTGTCGAAGGGATCATACGTGCCGGGAGGGCTGGCGTCAAGTTCCGACGGAACCCTGAATCGCGTTTTGGTTTAATTTATGTCTCCCAGTTTCACAGCCTGGAATAGTTTCAGGCGACCAGGTCCCCACGACAGCGCCAGCAGTGTCAGCAGGAGCGCGGCGGCGAAGACCACGTAGATGATCGACACCTGACTCCAGGCGATCTGCGGCGCGTAGGCCGGCGTGCCGTGGTGCGGGCCGGCGCCGACCTGCAGCAGCGGCACGACCAGCCGGGCCGCCAGCAGTCCGATGCCGGTGCCCGCGGCGACCAGCAGTACCTGTTCGACGATCAGCTCGACCGCGACCTGCGCGCCCGACATGCCCAGCGCGCGCAGCACGCCCAGCTCGATCGCCCGCCGCCGCGCGGTGATCAGCGCCGAGAGCAGGAATCCGAGCAGCGTCAGTGCGCCGGCGGCGATGAAGCCCACCGACAGCAGCCCGAACAGCCCCTGGCGCCTCGGCTGGGTCTGCTGCTCGGCGATCAGCGCCGCGGCGTCGCGCACGTCCACCAGCGTGATCCCCAGGCCGCGCACGCCCGCCGCGGTATCGTCGACCTTGGCGTCCGGCGCGCGGGCGATCCAGACGTCGTAGGGGTACTGGCCGCTCATCTCGTCGAAGATGTAGTCCAGGTTCGCCACGACGATCGGGCCGTCCTGCGGGTAGAATCCGGGCCACAGGTCGATCACGCCGACGATCTTGAAGGTCATCTGGCGCTGGTCGTCGGCGATCTTCACCAGCGCCGGCAGCGCGTCGCCGACCTTAACGCCCTTGGCGAGCACGTCGCGACCTTCGGGAAGTCCAGCCGGTCGATCCCGACCAGCTGGGCGCGCGGGCTCGCGCCGCCGAGCTGGAGCGTCACATCCTCGTAGGCGCCGACGCGCGTGGCCGCCGTGATGCCCGGCACGTCGAGGTGATCGCCGACCGGCACGAACAGGAAGCGCGGCTCCTGCTGAATGTCCTTCTTCTGCGGCTGCGGCGGCTGGCCGCCCGGCTGCTGCGCGCCCGCCGACTCGGTGCTCTGGCCGGTCTCGAGCAGCTGGGTGTGCGCGCCGATCTGGTAGCCGATCGCCGTGCGCAGCGCGCCGTCGAGCGTCGCGGCCATCGCGGCGCTGAACGCGGCCAGGCTGAGCGTGAGGATCAGCAGCAGCAGCGGGCCGCGGTAGGCGCCCGGCTGGCGCGCGAGCGTGCGCAGCGCGATCAGCGGCGCGACCCAGCTGGGCCGGCGGGCCAGCAGCGCCAGCAGCGCCAGCAGCAGCGGGATCATCCGCACCGCCAGCAGGCCCAGCGCGAAGCAGAACAGCGCCGGCAGCAGCAGCGCGTAGATATTGGACCAGCTATCGCGGCGGCGCGCATCGCCAGCCCGCATGTCTGGCGACCCGACCATTAAAATCAAGGCGCATTGTCACGCCCCATGGTAACAGCATGGCGGCTGGTATGTCCATGACGTGGGGATGATATGGTTCCGCTCCACGCTGAACCCTTGCTGTGTATGGCGAAGTCTGGTATGCTGAGGCGACGAACCCTGAAGTGCAATAAGCTGCGCGAACGGCAGTGCGCCTCCCAGCGATTTTCGTCGCAATGCCATATAAGGAGGACTATGCCACGCATTAGCCAGTTCTATGGGATCATCATCACGATGTACTACAAGGATCACCAGCCGCCGCACTTCCACGCCCGGTATGCGGAATACAAGGCAGAATACACGATTACCAAGCGCGATCTCATTGCAGGTGATCTCCCACGCCGTGCCGCAGCGCTGGTCTTGGAGTGGGCCGCACTCCACGAGGACGAATTGATAGACAACTGGGAGCGCAGTCGGCAACAAGCACCACTGGAGCCGATCGCCCCTCTGGAATAACAGGAGGATCACTATGGACGAAGTAGCCGAAGTTCGCGCCGTGACTGTGCTCGATGCGTTCAACATGCGGCTGGAGTTCACGGACGGCACTGTTCGCGAGATCGACCTTGATCCCTATCTCGATGGGCCAATCTTCCAGCCGTTGCGCGACGATCCAGCTCTGTTCCGTGCGGCCTTCGTGGACAACGGGACGATCACCTGGCCCAATGGTGCAGATCTGGACCCTGATGTCCTGTACTACGATTTGGGGCCAAATGCGACCGAGGAAGCGTGGCGCGAGGCGCGAAAGAAGCATCATCATGAACGAGTGTGATTTGTACCGGAGTGTAGATAACGTTAGACCGAAAAAGGACACAGAGATCGCCGGATTGCATCCCGCATCTCTGTGTCCTCTGTGCGCTCTGTGGCTCAGCCTGGCCTACCCGCGCGGCATCCCGAGCCCCGGCATGCCGGGCGTCTCGGACGGATCCTCGGTATTATAGCCCTGGTACTTCGGGTCGACCTGGCTGGCGCAGGTGGCCGGCTTGCTCGGGGTCTTGGCCGTGCAGTCGAGCCAGGCGGTTGTCACCTGCTGCGCCTCGGCCAGCCCCTGGCCCAGCGGCGTCTTCTTCTCTAGCGCCTCGCTGAGCGCCTTGAAGAACCAGTAGGTGTCCAGGCTGTAGATCTGTTTCGGGTCGCCACCCTGGCCGGAGCTTTCCGCGTGCTGCTTGAGCGCGTCGACGTAGACGCCGGCAAGCGCGACCATGTCCGGCGAGGCCTGCTTGGCGAAGGCGTCCGACTTGATCACCGAGGTGCGGGCCGGGATGCCGCCCTGAAGGTTGCTGACGTCGCCCGACATGAACTTCATCCACGGCAGCGGCGCGATGGCGACCTCGAAGTTCGGCGGCTGCGGCCCGCCCGGCCCGCCACCCTTGAGCCCCTCGCCGGTGGGCCCGCCGAACATGCCGTAGCCCTGGTCGAACCACATGCCGGCGCGGCCGCCCTGGACGAGCTCGTAGGATTTGTCCTCGAAGCCCTGGTCGTCGCGCTGGTACTGGAACTTGAGCGGCGGCATGACCTTGTGCACCGTCGACAGATCGAGGTACCACTGGAGCGCCTGGACCACCTTCGGGTCGGTGAAGTTCGGGCGCACGTCCTTGCCGCTGCCGCCGATCAGCTGGCCGCCGAACTGGCCGACGAAGAACAGCATATCCTGCTGGGCGCCGCCGAGCGGCACGTAGCCGAACTGCTTCTTGTCGCCCTCGCCCCTGGTCAGCGCCTGGGCCGCGGCCAGGAAATCGTCGGGCTTCCACTGGTAGGTCGGCGGCTTGATGCCGGCGGCGTCGAATGCGGTCTTGTTGTAGGTGAGCGTGCGCAGGGTGGCGGCGTAGGGCAGCCCGAACAGCCCGCCGCTGCGCTGGTAGGGTGCGAGCAGCGCCGGCGCGTAGTCGCTCTGCGGGAAGCTGGCGTCGGCGTCGAACAGCGGCTGCAGGTCGAGCAGCGCCTTGAAGTCGTCGTCGGTCTGCGGCGGCGACCACCACGAGAAGCAGTCGCTGGTCTTGGCGAGCTGCGCAAACGTCGGCGTCTCGGTGAACGTGTCGGTCGACTGGATGGTCACGAAGATCTCGGGGTACTGGTCGCGGAACGAGCGCGCGAGCCGGCGCAGGTCGGATGGGCTGTAGCCGTAGGCCGCGAACTTGACCGGCGTGGCGCCCTCGGGGGCCGCCTGCGGCTCGGGCGTGGCCACGACCACCGGGCCGGTGTTGGGTGTCGGCGTCGGGGTGGTGTTCTGCGCCGCGTCGGCGAGCTGCTGGAGCAGCTGCTTCTGCGCTTCCTGCAGCGCCTTTTGCGGGTCTTTCTTGTCGGGGCCGAGCGTGGCCTCGATCGCCTGGCTGAGCGCGCCGAAGGCGGAGTAGTCGGGCCCGGGGTTCTCGTCCATGAATTTCTTGGCGAGCGGCTCGTAGATCTGGCGCTCGTAGTCCCAGGCGGCGTAGGAGATGACGACCTGGCCGTTCTCGCCGCCCGCCTCGGCGGTCGCCTGGACGGCTGGGATGGCGCCGCCGGGCGGCGGTGTGGCGCTCGGGCTGGTGGGCGTGCCGCTGCATAAGGAGACAAGGAGACATTTTCGTTGAAAACTCACCCGCTCACTCTTGCCCAAGCCCCAAATCCCACGCCCCCGGCCCCAGACCCCAAGCCCCTGGCCGCTAACCGGCGCCGGATCTGAGCAGATGGAGCAGCGCCTGGCCGTAGGCATCCTCGGCTGTGGTGGCCTCGAACTCCGGCACGTCGGCGCCGCCCCCGATTGTTAGACGGTAGCGCGCCTGCAGGCGCTCGATTCGCAGCGGTGCATCCGCGCCGATCGCCGCGGCAAGCAACTCGCGCAGCTGCGTCTCGCTGGGCAGCCAGACCGCCTCGGCCAGCACGACATAGTCGAGCGCCCACTCGATGCTGCCGTGAAAGGTGATCGTCTGCTGGCCGCCGAAGGTCTGCACCAGCGCGGGCAGCGGGCTGACCACGAACACCTGGCCTTCCAGGTTGTGCTCGGGCATGATGAACGTGTCGCGCTCGACCGGCTGCCACTCCAGCCCGGCGCGCTTGAGCTGCTTGGCGAGTTCGACGCTGATCACAGGCTACCTCCTCGGCGCTGCCGGCCCGATTGCACCGTCGCAGATCGTTCTTCGAAAGCCGCGTTCGGTATACCAGGTCGGTCCATCGGGGGCGCCGCGCTGCCCCACCAAAGATTGTCTGGTTTGGCTTAACGATAGATCCCAAAACCCATGCTGTCAATCGAGATGTAGGGCTACGTCAAAGTCAAGATATGGTGGTGACAGGAGACTCCTGTCAACGGATTGCGGGAACGGATTGAACGGATTCACGGCTCAATCCGTTCAATCCGCTGCGCAAATCCGTTGTCAGTGATCCCTTTTCAACCAACAAAACCACTTTGATGTAGCCCTAATCGAGGTGTCACGAGTCCCGATCGCACTTGATCGCGGGTGTATAATAGAATAGATATCGTAGGGACATGCTCGCATATGTCCCTTGTTGGCCTCAGTCCATTCCATTACCCATCCGGATACAACAGCTGCACGGCCTTGAAGGCGTACGTGGGAGTCGCTGAGTAGATCGCCGGCGAGATTCAGTTGGATCGCAAGCCAGGGATGCCGAGCCGCTCGCGCGCGGCCCCCCGAGGGTACCCGGCCGTGTCTCGGCGACCCTGCGACCTCCCCACTGCAAACGCAGCAAGGATAGTGCCGATACCTTCTATAGTCTTTCAGAAAAAGAATCTGAAAGGGGCGGGGCGTGGGGAGGGCCGGCGGCCCTCCCCAAAACCCCACCCGCTCTACATATTAATCTGAAGGACTATATAAAGAACGACAGAACATGTGAAAAAAAGGTATTGACAAAGCCGGACATCTATGATATGTTACGCGTAACAGATGTTACCGATAACAGATCGCCATCACAGCCGGCCCAGCCAACCGCATTGATCTGATCACGACAAGGTACGCCTCGCCTCCCCGCGCTCGCAAGTGATTGGACAAAGGAAAAGACGATGGATGATGATGTCTTAGTCTTGATGGAAGCGATCGACAAATCCTTTCCTGGTGTCCATGCGCTCGACAACTGCCGATTCGAGCTGCGCGCGGGCGAGGTGCACGCGCTATGCGGCGAGAATGGCGCCGGCAAGTCCACGATGATGAAAGTGCTCGCCGGCGTCTACCCCAAAGACGCCGGCCGTATCGTCGTCAAGGGCAAAGAGGTCGAAATACCCAACCCCAGGGCGGCCCAACATCTAGGTATCAGCATCATCCACCAGGAGCTCAACCTGATGCCCCATCTCACGGTGGCGCAGAATATCTTCATCGGCCGCGAGCCGCGCAAAGGCGCCAGGTTTCTGCTCGACGAGAAAGAGATCAACAAGAAGACCGAAGAGCTGCTCGCGATGCTGCACCTGAAGCTCGATCCGCGCACCAAGGTTGGGGATCTGACGGTCGCCACGCAGCAGATGGTCGAGATCGCCAAGGCGCTGTCCTTCAATGCAGAAGTGCTGATTATGGACGAGCCGACGGCGGCGCTGACCGACACGGAGATCGAAGATCTGTTCCGGATCTGCCGGCAGCTGCGCGAGAAGGGCGTCGGGATCGTCCACATCTCGCACCGCCTGGAAGAGATCAAGCAGATCTGCGACCGTGTGACGGTGATGCGCGACGGCCGCTACATCGATACGGTGCGGACGCAGGATGTGACGATCGACCGGATTATCAACATGATGGTCGGCCGAACGATGATTTATGGGGCCGCGCCTGAAGTCCCGGAAACGCCCAGCCAGGAGGTCGTGCTGGAGGCAAAACATCTCAACCGCGGCCGCGCGATCAAAGATGTCAGCTTCACTCTGAAAAAAGGCGAGATCCTTGGCTTTTCAGGACTGGTGGGCGCCGGGCGCACCGAGGTGGCGCGCGCGGTGTTCGGGGCCGACCCAGTCGAATCGGGTGAAATTTACGTCCTGGGCAAAAAGACTGCGATCAATAGCCCCAAAGACGCTGTTACGCATGGCATTGGCTACCTGTCCGAGGACCGCAAGCGCTATGGCCTGGCGCTGGGGATGGATGTCGAGACCAACATCGTGCTCGCCGCGTTAAATAAGTTCCTGCGTTTTATTGGTTGGATGAATCCCACCAAGACACACGCTACGGCCGAGCAATACGTCAAAGCACTTTCCATCAAAACGCCTGGCTTGCAGCAGAAGGTCAAGAATCTCTCGGGCGGCAATCAGCAGAAGGTGATCATCGGCAAGTGGCTGACCGCCGATACCAAGATCTTGATCTTCGACGAGCCGACACGCGGGATCGACGTCGGCGCCAAGAGCGAGATCTACAAACTGCTCAACGACCTGGCCAGGCAGGGCAAGTCGATCATCATGATCTCCTCGGAGCTGCCGGAAATCCTGCGCATGAGCCATCGCATCGTCGTCATGTGCGAGGGTCGCATCACCGGCGAGCTTAATATCGACGAGGCGACGCAAGAGAAGATCATGACCTATGCTACCCAGCGCGAAGATGTGATGCGCCCCGAAGCCGCCCTGGCCCAACCCCAATCGCTGTCTTAATTGATACCCAGTGAAGGGATGCCAACGATGGAACTTCCAATCGCCCAACGAAAGTCGCTGGTTCGCTCGGACGCAATGCAGACGGTGCTGGCGTTCGCGGCTCTGATTGCGCTGTTCGTCGTATTTTCGCTCGCCTCGCCGAACTTCCTCAGATTCGACAATATCGTCGGCATCTTACTCGCGACGGCGGTCAACGGCGTGCTGGCGCTCGGTGTGACTTTCGTCATCATCACCGGTGGAATCGATCTATCCATTGGCACGGTCATGACGTTCGCGGCAGTCATGACCGGCGTGTTCATCACCTTCTGGCAGCTGCCGGTGGCCGTCGGCGTGCTGGGCGGAATGGTGGCAGGCGCGCTGTGCGGCGTTATCAACGGCCTGCTGATCGCCAAGCTGAAAATCCCGCCGTTCATCGCCACGCTGGGCATGTTGAACGTGGCGAAGGGTCTTGCGCTGGTCACCTCCGGGCTCAAGCCGATCTACTTCAGCGATACGCCCTCGTTCAACAATATCGCGATGGGCTCGGCCCTGGGCTCCGTCATCCCCGGCTTCGATATCCCCAACGCGGTGCTGATCTTGTTCGGGGCGGCGATCATCGCCAGCCTGGTGCTGACGAAGACGATCCTGGGCAGGTATACGTTTGCGCTCGGCAGCAACGAAGAGGCGACCCGGCTCTCGGGCGTCAACGTCGACGGCTGGAAGATCGCCGTCTACACGCTCTGCGGGCTCTTTAGCGGCCTGGCCGGCGTGCTGATCGCCTCGCGCATCAACTCCGCGCAGCCGTCGCTGGGCCAGGGGTATGAGCTGGACGCGATCGCGGCGGCGGTGATCGGCGGCACCTCGCTGAGCGGCGGCGAGGGTACGATCCTCGGCACGATCATCGGCGCGTTCATCATCAGCACGCTGACCAACGGCCTGCGCATCATGTCGGTGCCGCAGGAGTGGCAGACAGTGGTCACCGGCGGGATCGTCATTCTGGCGGTGTACCTGGACATCATCCGCCGCCGCCAGAAGTAGCTCCGCGACGGCGTGCGGCGCTCTGAACCATGGTTGTTTGCTCAATCGGGAGCTGACAATAACAGAATCCTGGCATGTAGACAAGGAGGCCTGCAATGGAGTCGACCCGGAAGTCCACGAGGTTGGTGATCATCCTTTCGAGCCTGCTGGTTGTCGCGATGCTGTTAGCCAGCTGCGGCTCGGCGGCCCAGCAGCCGGCCGCCCAGCAACCCGCCGCCCAGCAACCCGCCGCGACGGCCGCGTCCGGGGCCGCCGCTCAGCCCGCGGCGGGAGGGGAGAAGCCCTACATCCCGGTGATTTCCAAGGGCTTCCAGCACCAGTTCTGGCAGGCGGTCAAGGCCGGCGCCGAGAAGGCCGCGGGGGACCTGAACGTCAACATTACCTTTGAGGGCCCGGAGAACGAGTCGCAGGTCGACAAGCAGATCGAGATGCTCCAGACCGCGCTCGACAAGAAGCCCGCCGCGATCTGCTTTGCGGCGCTGGACTCCAAGGCGGCGATCCCGCTGCTGGAGAAGGCCAAGGCTGCCAACATCCCGGTCGTCGGCTTTGACTCGGGCGTGGATAGCGACATTCCGGTTTCCACCGCCGCCACCGACAACATTGCCGCCGCTGGCGCGGCCGCCGACAAGATGGCTGCGCTGATTGGCGATAGTGGTGAAGTCGCCGTGATCGTGCACGACCAGACCAGCCGCACCGGCATCGACCGCCGCGATGGTTTCGTCAACGAGATGAAGGCCAAGCACTCGAACATCAACATCGTCGACATCCAGTACGGCGGCGGCGACCAGCTCAAGTCCACCGACCTGGCCAAGGCGATCATCCAGGCCCACCCGAACCTCAAGGGCTTCTTCGGCGCCAACGAGGGCTCGATCATCGGCGTGCTGAACGGCGTGAAAGAGATGAAGAAGGAAGGCCAGATCGTGGTGATCGGCTACGACTCCGGCAAGCAGCAGATCGACGCGATCAAGAGCGGCGTCGAGGCCGGCGCGATTACCCAGGACCCGATCGGCATCGGCTACAAGTGCGTCGACGCGGCGCTCAAGGCGATCAAGGGCGAGAAGCTGCCCAAGACGATCGACACCGGGTTCCACTGGTACGACAAGACCAACATCGACTCGCCCGACATCAAGGCGCTGCTGTACAACTAGCGCGTAACGCCCAGCCTGGAGGCAAGAGCAGGGGCTGTCCAGGTATGCGGACAGCCCCTTTATCTTTAAGACAAGGTTCTCGGTCACTTTACAATCTGGGCTGGGGTGGGGGTG
>WNGB01014241.1_pt2 | contig 11311 bp, 9 predicted proteins | sample 5400681 | NCBI WGS metagenome assembly WNGB01 (sample SAMN13153367, study PRJNA577476) | soil metagenome | isolation source: 115 cm soil or saprolite under grassland replicate 2 | place: USA:California | collected 2016-06-15 | reverse complement strand
GGCCCCGCCTGGCATCCGGTGGCTATGACGACGCCGGCCGCCGGGACTCATCGCCGGACCGGGCACCCGGTGATCCGGGACGCGGTCCGCGGCCCAGCGTAGGCCGGGGGGCCGACAAACGGAGCGCCGGGCGGGCCAGGCGGCCGGCACCGGGATGGTCAGCGGCGCACCCAGAGCGTGACGGAGATCCCCTTGAAGTCCCGCGTGGCGGACAGGGAGAAATGGCTCCTGAGCAGGGTGTCCTCGGCGCGGAGCGGCCCCGCCGTGAGATCCGCGAACGGGGACCGGCCCACCACCCAGATGCGCTGGTGGCCGAGCATCAGGCTCTGGACAGCCGCGATCGGCTTGTCGCGGCCCTGGAAGTTGCCGGCCGCGGCGGGCGGCTCGGCCAGCGCGAAGTCGCTGACGTTCCGGTAGTCCGCCGGGTAGCCGAGCCGGGCCTTGCGGAAGAATTTGCTGAAGAACAGGACGCCGTCGCCGGGCTGCGCGTGCGCGGCCAGGTAGCGGGACGGCCCGCCGAAGTCGAACAGGCGGCTCTGCGGGGTGCGGACCCGCTGCTGCGGACCGAGCTGGAGGACCAGGGCCGCCAGGCAGACGAGCACGCCCGGAGCCCAGAGCAGCATCCGCCGGTCGGTCACCCCGGCCAGCCACCGGCCGATCCGCAGCAGGCCCGCCCCGGCCAGCAGGGCGGCCCCGGCCTCGCCGTAGAGGACGTAGCGGTCCACGTACAGCGGCCGGGCCACCAGCGACTCGAGGATCAGCAGCGCGCCGGGAACCACCAGCAGCGGCGCCGCGACCGACGGCAGGCAGACGCCGCCCTGGCTCCACCACGCCGGCTCGGGCGTGCGGTGCCACCGCTGCAGCGGCGGGAGCACGGCGGCTGCCGCGCAGCAGAGCAGGATCACGGCGACCGCGGTCGCCGTGCCGAAGTAGTCGTGGAAGAGGATCCGCAGGCTCACCAGGCCGGGGCGGGTGATCCAGGCGACGGCGGTGTCTTCCCGGGCGCTGAGCGCGGCGAGCGGCAGGACCGCGATCACCGAGACGGCGGCCGTGCCGGCCCAGTGCAGGACCACCCGCCGCCCGTAGCGGGCAGCACCGCGTACACCAGCCAGCGCCCGGCGGGAAAGCGCGTCCCGCCGGCCCGCTCTCCCTGCTGCGCCTGGGCCCCGGCCTCACCGGCCAGGGCGTGCAGCAGGGCCAGGGTGGAGCCGAGGACGCAGGCGAAGACCAGCGCGTAGGACCGGGCGGTCTGGGCGTAGTAGCTGATCGCCGGGGTCAGCGCGACGATCAGCCCGGCGAACAGGCCCGCCCACCCCGACCCGGTCAGCCGCCGGCCGATGATCACCGTCAGGGCCACGGCCACCACCATGGCGATCACCGACGGGATCCGTATCACCGCCGGGCTGGTGCCTGCCGCCATCCAGCCGTGCATGACCAGGTAGTACAGCCCGTGGACCGCGTCCACGTGGCGGAGCAGGTGGGCCAGCTGATGCAGGCTCAGCAGCGCGGCCCACCGGGTCGCCACCTCGTCGTTGCCCATGGACGAGTCCCGCGCCAGGCCCCACACCCCGAGGGCGGCCATGACCGCGGCCGCGAGGACGGCCGGCCCGTACCGGGCCGCCGCCGCCTGCCAGCGGGGCGGGTCAGCCCGGCCGGTTCCGGCCAGCCCGTCCTGGCCGTCCGGCCCGGCGGGCGGGGAGGGCTGGCCTCGCTGTCCGGTGGGAACGGAGCTCACTGGCCACCAGGTGAGTCGTCGGACGACGCCGCGAAGGTCTCGCGCCACCTCTCGGGCGAGTTGAAGCCGGCCGCCGCGGCCCGGTACTCGGCCGCCAGCCGCGGCCACCGGCGGCGGAGGCGGGCGTGCAGGACCGCGCTGCGCCACGCGAGCGAGCGGAACACCTTCGGGTCCCGCTGGTACCAGGCGGCGCTCGTCCCATCCGCGGCGGACACCAGCGCGCTGTCCAGGTTGACCAGCACGAACCAGGACGCGTCCTGGTAGGGGAGGGCCATCTGCGGCCGCTTCCTGGCGCCCTCGCGTACCGGCCGGAGCTGGCGCAGGGTTCCCTTACCGGCCTTCGTCAGCAGGTTGAGTTTGTTGGTCGGGGTGGTGGAGTCCTTCACGGCCTCCGGCGCCCGGCGCCGGGGTGGCGGGAAGCTCTCCGGGTCGGCGGCGTCCTGCGCGTCGGGGTAGCGCAGCCGCAGCTCACGGAGCTGCTTCATCTTGGTCATGATGTCCCGGTGCAGGTGATCCGGCCCGGACAGCACATCCTCGATGGCCAGCAGCCGCAGCGCGGCCGTCGAGTACTGCATCGACAGCAGGTTCTGGAGCTGGCGCTCCGCGCTCTCGTTGATCATGCTGCCGCCGTGCTCATGGTCGGAGTGCAGCAGGCCGGCCACGATCCGGTTGCGCAGGTGGTAGTAGGACTGCCAGTCCCGGGCGTCGTTCTTGTCATCCCAGGGAACGTGCCACGCGGCCACGCCGGGCATCGACACCGTCGGGTAGCCGCGCTCGCTGGCCCGGACGCCGTATTCGGCGTCGTCCCACTTGATGAACACGGGCAGCGCGAGGCCGATCTCGTCGATGACCCGCGTCGGGATCAGGCACATCCACCAGCCGTTGTAGTCCGAGTCGGCCCGGCGGTGCAGCCACGGGGTGTTGCGCAGGTTCCGGCGGGCGAAATCGTGCCGCCCCCTGGTGTTGGGCGCGATCCCCCACCACCACTTGTAGGGGGCGATCGCCTCGGCGAACGCGTGCAGCAGGGACCGGTCGTACATGCTGAACATGTGGCCGCCGACGATGGTCGGCCGCCGCGCGAGGTCGGCGAAGGTCGCCGCGCGCTGGATCCCCTCCGGGTCCACCTTGATGTCGTCGTCGAGCAGGAGCACGTAGTCGCTCCGGCCGGCCCGTACCGTCTCGTCCATGGCGCGGGAGAAGCCGCCCGAGCCGCCGATGTTTCCCTGCTCGATCACCTGCAGCCGGTCGCCGAGCTTCTTGGACGCGTCGGCGAAGCCCGGGTGGCTGCTGACCCGGTTGCTGCCCTGATCGACCACGTAGACGGTGTCGAGCAGGTCCTGCAGCTCCGGCGCGTCGCCCAGCGTGCGTACCAGGTCGAGCAGGAAATCCGGGCGGTTGAAGGTGGTGATCCCGATGCTGAGCCGGCCAGCCGGGACGGGCTCAGCCAGCCCCAGCCACTCCGCCTCGATCAGCGTGGTACCGCGCGGGCCGGCCACGATGTCGAACCAGTACCAGCCGCCGTCGATGAACGGGGCCAGCGGCAGCGTCCGCTCGATCGTTTCCGGCTCGTCAGACCCGACGCTGATCGTCTCCACCGGGTGGCTGAAGCCCCGGGCCGTGGACCGGTACAGGATGACGGTCGACTCGCCCGCCAGGCGGATGCGCAGGGTCACCGAGTCGACGGTGGTCCAGCGGCGCCAGTAGCTCGCCGGGAACGCGTTGAAGTAGGTGGCGAACGAAACCCGGCGTCCCTCGCTGATCACGGCGCTGCGGCGCGGGCCCGCGTCCCCGGCAAGGTAGGCGGGCACATCGGCACCGAAGCGGATGACCGACTGCGCCTCACCCACGGCGGCGTTGGCGACCGGCACGCTGCCGCCGTTGGCCGCCTTCCGGCCGGTCAGTGCCTCGGTGGCCATCTCCGCGGCCAGTTCCGCGGCACCACGGTCCATGTGGGTCTCGACGTACAGCGGCACCACGTCCAGGTCGGCACCGGGGAACACGACCCGCTGCAGGACCCGGAGGCTGCGCGCCGCGGTGGCCTCAGCCGTCATTCGGCCGCCCCCGGCCCGGTGAGCGGCGCACCGCCGGTGAAGAAAGGCCGGAGCCGGTTGTCGTACATGCTCAGCGCGGACCCGATGGCCATGTGCATATCCAGGTACTTGTAGGTGCCCAGGCGGCCGCCGAAAAGGACGCCCGGCTCGCGGTCGGCCATTTCCCGGTAGGCCAGCAGGCGGGCCCGGTCCTCCGCCGTATTGATCGGGTAGTACGGCTCATCGCCGCGGTCGGCGAAGCGCGAGTACTCACGCATGATCACTGTCTTGTCCTTCGGGTACCAGTCACGCTCGGGATGGAAATGGCGGAACTCGTGGATGCGGGTGAATGGGACGTCCTCGTCCGCGTAGTTCATGACGGGCGTTCCCTGGAAGTCCCCGGTGGGCAGAACCTCCATGTCGAAGTCGAGGGTACGCCACCCGAGGTCGCCGGCGGCGTATTGGAAGTACGCGTCGAGCGGCCCGGTGTAGACAACCGGCACGTTCCCCTCCAGGTCGCCGCGCAGCTGCGCGAAATCCGTGTTCAGCCGCACCTCGATGTTGGGGTGGTCAGCCATCCGCTCCAGCCAGGCGGTGTAGCCGTCCACCGGCAGGCCCTCGTAGGTGTCGCTGAAGTAGCGGTTGTCGAAGGTGTAGCGCACCGGCAGCCGCGTGATGATCTCCGGCGGCAGGTTGACCGGGTCGGTCTGCCACTGCTTGGCCGTGTAGCCGCGGATGAAGGCCTCGTACAGCGGCCGCCCGATCAGCGACACGGCCTTCTGCTCAAGGTTGGCGGCCTGCCCGGCGTCCACCTCGGCCGACTGGCCGGCGATCAGCGCCCGCGCCTCGTCCGGGGACATCACCGCGCCGAAGTACTCGCAGATGGTGCCCAGGTTGATCGGCAGCGGGTAGACCCGGCCCTTGTAGACCGAGAACACCCGGTGCTGGTACCCGGTGAAGGCCGTGTACTGGTTGGCGTACTCCCACACCCTCGTGTTCGAGGTGTGGAACAGGTGCGCGCCGTAGCGGTGGATCTCGATCCCGGTATCCGGCTCCCGCTCGCTGTAGGCGTTCCCGCCGAGGTGGTGGCGCCGTTCCAGGATGAGCACGCGGAGGCCGAGGTCACGGGTGCACCGTTCGGCGATGGTCAGGCCGAAGAAGCCGGACCCGACGATGACGAGGTCGACGTTCACCGGCGCACCGGCAAGGGAGAGGCCGGCGAGCCCGGCCCGTCGGGCCCGGAGGGCTCTGCCCTATGGCGCCCGGAGGGCCCGGTGCCATGGCGCCCGGGAGCGGGTGGCCGGTGTCGGTGCCCGGAGGGTTCCGGGCCGCCCCCGGCGGCCTCGCCCCCGGCCCGGTTCTCGCCGTGCTCACCGCGTTCGCCGTGCTCGGTGTAGTGCGCGACGATCGGGCGGTACACCGCCCGGCGGAACCGCCAGGGGATCATCCGGTAGCCGCCGCGGACCAGGACGTTACGGACGTACTCAGGCGAGGAGGTGAAGCCCTGGCGCCGGAACTCGCGCTGCAGCCGCAGCTCGGAGCGCAGCAGGTCGGTGCCGCCGCGCCGCTTGAACGAGGACTCGCCGACCCGGTAGTAGACCAGCGGCTCGGCCACGTTCACCGCCCGCGCGCCGTTCTGCAGCATCCGGGCGAAGAGCGCGTAGTCCTCCATGAGCGGCAGGTCGCCGTACCCGCCCGCGGCCAGGACCGCCGTCCGCCGGTAGACGACGGTCGGGTGGTTGAACGGGTCGTGCATCCGCGCGTAGCGGTGGATCTGCTCCGGGTCAGTCGGCGGGACCCGCTGGCCGACGATGTGATCGATGTCCCCCACGAACTCCAGCAGTCCCGCCCCGACGATGTCCGCCGCCGCGATGAGCGGGATCTCCACCTCGAAGCGGTGCCGCATGGCCACGTCGTCGGCGTCCATCCGGGCGATCACGTCATGCCAGCTCGCGGCCAGCCCGCTGTCCAGGGCCGGTCCCAGGCCCTGGTTGCGCTCCAGCGGGACCAGGGTCACCGGGACCGGGCTGCCGACCGTGAGCCGGTCCAGGCACGCGGCGAGCTCTTCACGGACGGGCCCGTCGCGGACGATGACCACCTGGTCCGGGCGCACGGTCTGGTCGTCGACCGCGCTGCGGAACGCCCGCTGCAGGAAGTCAGGCCGGTCACCGTCGTACACGGAGAGCAGGAGCGTGAAGGGCTCGTGCATATGCCGGGTTCGCCTTTCATGCCGGTGAAGGGGCACACTGCGGCGAGCTCGAGGACCAGGGAGCGAGCAGCCCCGGGCGGCGCGCGTTCGTGTAGACATATGGGTTGTACAGCAGCAAATGCGGTGGGCGGACGCCACTTTACGGCAGCTATGCGACGGATTGCTGGGTTACCGTCATCCGCGCGATCCCCCAGCGCACCTGGTCTACCCTGGCAGCCAGATGCCATCCACCCATGCCTGACCTTACCCGCACCCGCCCTGACCTGTTGAGGTGTACCGATGGCCACGCGCGCCGCCGACCAGTCTCCCGCCACGCCTGCTGACGGCCGGCCGCATCCCCGGGTCCTCCTGCACATCGGCGAGCCGAAGACCGGCACCACGTTCCTGCAGCAGGTGATGTGGAGCAACCGGGCCGGGCTCGCGGCCCGGGGGGTGGTGCTGCCCGGCCACCATCCGCAGGACCACTTCCGCGCGAGCCAGGACCTGCGGGGGATCGAGAAGCGGGCCGACGACCCGGCCGGCTCCTGGACCGGCGAGTGGGAGATCCTGGCCCACCAGGCCCGGCAGGCGCCACGGGCCGCGGTCATCTCCCACGAGCTGTTCTCCGCGGCGGACGAGCAGCAGGCCGGGCAGGCCGTGCGCGCCCTGGAGCCTGCCGAGGTGCACGTCGTGCTCACCGTGCGGGACATGGCGTCGCTGCTGCCCGCGGAGTGGCAGGAGACGATCAAGCACCGGAACGACCGGGGCTGGGAGGACTGGCTGGGGGACGTGATCGACCGCGAATCGGCCGGCCCGGACCGGCGCCAGTGGTGGTTCTGGCGGGTCCATGACACCCTCGCCATCCTGGATCTGTGGGCCCGGCACGTGCCGGCGGACCGGATCCACGTGATCATGACCCCGCCGCAGGGGTCGGGCAACTCGCTGCTGTGGGAACGTTTCGCGGGACTGCTGGGCGTCGACCCCGGCGGGGTGGACCTGTCCCGGGCCCGGGCGAACACGTCGCTGGGCCTGCCGGAGATCGAGTTCCTGAGGCGGCTCAACCAGGCCCTGCCCGCCGAGGTCCCCGACTGGTTCTACATGTGGACGGTGAAGGAGGGGGTCGCCCACCGGGCCCTGGCCGCCCGCCCGCGGGAAGGGCGCCTGGCGCTGCCCGCCGACCGGGACGCGTGGGCCAAGGAGCAGGCCGAGGTCCTGATCAGCGGGCTGGCATCGTCGGGCTACGACGTGATCGGCGACCTCGATGAACTGCGGCCCCGGCCTCCCCGGGAGCCCGGGATGATTCCTCCCGCGGCCCAGCCGCAGGACCCCGTCCTGGACGCCGCGGTGGAGGCGGCCGCGGCGCTGGTGGTAAACCAGTACCGCAAAGAGTACCCGGAAGCCAGGCCGCAGCCGAAACGGGCGGCCCGGGGCGGCCTGGTCAGCAGGGTGGAGGCGGCCGTCGCATCCTCGCCCCGGCTCAAGCGGACGGTCCGCGACCTGAGCAGCCGCTACCCGGCGGTGCGGCGGCTGCGCATCCTCACCTGGCAGGCCATGGAGCGCACCCGGGCCCGGAGGCACTCCTAGCATGGCGGACGGCAGCATCTCCACGGCAGGCATGCCCGCCACGGCGGGCGGGCCGCCCCGGGTGACCGCCGTCGTGGTCACCTACAACCGGCGGGACCTGCTGGCCGAGGCGCTGCCCGCGGTGCTGGCGCAGAGCCGGGCCCCGGACGCCGTGCTCGTGATCGACAACGCCTCGACCGACGGCACCACCGAGATGATCCGCGCGCGCTTCCCGTCCGTGCGGCTCGCCACCGCGCGGCGCAACACCGGCGGCGCGGGCGGTTTCGCCTACGGCCTGGCGCTGGCCCTGGCCGGCGCGGCCGACCTGGTCTGGCTGATGGACGACGACACGGTCCCCGAGCCGGGTGCCCTGCGGGCCATGCTCGACGCCCGGGCGCTTCACCCCGGCACGCCGCCCGCGCTGATCGCCAGCCGGGTGGTGTGGACGGATGGCCGTCCGCATCCGATGAACACTCCGCGGATCAAGCCGTTTGTGAGCAAAGAGGAGCGCGCGGCGGCGGCCACCGCGGGCTGCCTGCCCATCCGCTCGGCCTCGTTCGTGTCGATCCTCGTGGACGCCGGCCTGTGCCGGGCCCGGGGCCTGCCGCAGGCCGACTACTTCCTGTGGAACGACGACTTCGAGTTCACCGCCCGGCTGCTGCGCGGCCAGGCCGGCCTGCTCTGCCCGGCCAGCGTCGTGGTGCACAAGACCGCGACGTTCGGCTCGACCGACGCGGACCCCGGCCAGCGGTTCTTCTACGAGGTGCGGAACAAGATCTGGACGCTGCGGGCCGGCTCCTCGCTGGCCCCCGCCGAGCGGGTGCTGTACGGCGGCGCCACGCTGCGCCGCTGGGCCCGCACGTTCGCGAAGTCCTCCGATCGCGGCACGCTCTGGTCCTGCCTCCTGTCGGGCCTGGCCGCCGGGACCCGGACCAGCCCGCGGCCCACCGAGGAGGTACTGGAGTCAGCGGGCCTGACGGTGCCTGCTGGTGACGTGCCTGCTGGTGACGTGCTCGGTGGCGGGGCGCCCGGCGGCGGGGCGCCCGCTGGCCAGGTGCCCGGCGGGCCGGCTCAGGCGCCTGCCGGGCCGGGCTCCCCGCCCGGCTGATCCGGCGGCTGCGCCGTCTGCGGCGCTGCCCCGTTCACCGGGGGCACCGCCGTGCCCGCCGTGCCCGCCGCTGCCGCTGCCGCTGCCGCCGGGGCGTGCGGCGCGCCGCCCTGGCGCAGGGCCAGGAGCGCGGAGATGCCGAGGATGCCGGCGGGCGCGAGGGTGACCACGGCGAGCAGCTGGTAGCGCCAGGAGAACTCGACGACGTCCTGGGCCAGCAGCAGCACCACGGCCGTGGCGGTGAACAGCAGGCAGGCCAGGGCCAGCTGCCGGGCACGGGCCTGTTGTTCCTCCTGGCCGGGGCGGCGGGCCCGGAGCACCTGGAGGACGACCGCGAGCAGCGTCCCGATCACCCCCGCCACCGTGCACAGGAGCAGGAACGGGCCCGGGGTGAAGCCGCCGTTGAGCTGGTAGGACCGCAGGAACGCGGCGACGGGCCGGTCCACCTGCGCCCGCCCGCCATAGGCGGGCTTGAGGTTGCTGTAGAAGAACTGCCCGAAGGCCCGGTGCTGGACCCCGACGACGATGACGTTCCCGGGGCCGAGCTTGACCCACTGGGGATAGGTGGGGTACCGCGTCTGGAACTGCCAGCGCGACAGGGGCGTGACCCAGGGGTTGGGCGTGCGCGTCAGGGCGAACAGGCGCACGGAGTCCCGGACGATGCCGCCCAGGATTCGCTGCGGCTGGTGGCTCTTGATCGCCGAGGTCAGCTCCGAGATCAGCCTGGCCCGGCTCACCCCGGCCGGGACGGGGGAAGCGAACAGCGGCGAGTACTTGGAATGCTCGAGCCAGTCCGGCCCGTTCGCCTGCTCGCGCGGAGTGGGGCAGAGCGGCCGCACCGCCGGGGGCAGGGAGAGCGTGGCGCAGTCGGCCGCGCCGACCACCCGGCCGGCCGTGGCCTGCCCGCGGGCCAGCCGGAAGTGGCCGGTGTGCACGTAGGACACGCTGCAGTACACGACGACGGGCAGCGCGAAGGCCACCGCCAGCGCAACCGCCGTGCGAACCGCCCGTCGCGCGCTGCCCGCGGCGGCCAGCAGGTAGAACACGGCCGGCACGATCAGCAGCTCGCCGACCTGGTGCACCGTGGCCGAAAGACCGAGGATCAGCCCGGCGCCCGCGGCCAGCCGGACGGTGATCACCGGCCGCCAGAGCAGCACACCGAGCCCGGCCACGATCATCGCCTCGAACCAGACGTCCGGCATGATCGTCTGCTCGATCTGGACCTGATAGGCGTCCAGCAGCACCGGCGCCACGGCCACGGCAGCCAGCCACCGGGCGGCGCCGCGGCGCAGCAGCACGGCGTACAAGGCCACGGCCAGCACCAGGCCCAGCAGGTGCTGGGCCAGCGCGACGAGGCTCAGGCTGCCGAAGACCAGGATGGCCCGCAGCACCAGCGTGTACCCGAGCGGGTCGGCTCCCGGCGACGCGCCGTACAGGTACTTCAGCGTGTCCACGTAGATCAGCGTCGGCTGGTAGGCGACCTGCGCCGCGATCCGCAGCGCCAGCCCGGCGGCCAGCAGCACGGCGACCAGCCAGTGGCGCCTCAGCAGCGAGGCGGCCCGTGTGCCCCACGGCTGCCCGGCGGAGCCGGGCGCGCCCGGCTCCGCCGGCGCGCCGCTCCTGCGGCGGCTCATCGCGGCGCCGGCCCGGGTCGCGAGGTGTGGTCCGGTCATGCCCGTGACGCAGGTCGTGACGCTGCCGGGCGCGCGATCAGCGGCGCCCGGCGGGGACGGGCCATCGTGCGCCGGGGTACGCAGGGCAGCATGGCTGGCTCCTTGTCCAGGTGGCCTTCCGCCAGGGGATGGCCTCGATCTTCCCTTGGCCGCCGGGCTTGGGAGTCCCGGATTCTACTATTTGACCGGTCACCGAAGTTCCGGCCCGGCCGGCCTTCCCGGGCCGCCTCCGTGACTGGCTTCCCGGACTGCCCGGCGGCGGCCGGCTCTCCCCCAGCCGGGCGGGCCGAGCCGGTCATAACCGCTGATCGCCGGCTGTCACCCCGGCGACGACCCCTAATCTGCCACGATTCCCGGCGCTCCGGGCCCGCACACCTTCCGGCGCGCCGCGAACGCGGCCGCCACGGCCTTCATCGCAGGCGTCCCCGGCACACGTGCTCAGTCCCCTGGCCGGGCCCAGTAGAGGGCGGTGGCGTCGTCGCGGGCCTTGGACCGGGGCCAGCGGGCCCCGTCCGGATCGCTGTCCTCAGCGGCCCGGACCTGGCGGATGAGCCCGGCCGGCCCGTGATCACGCAGGACGGTGACCAGGGCGGGCCAGCCGATCTGGTGGTAGACGTCGGCGATGCGGGCGGCGCCATCGCTGAGCAAGGCGATCCCGTGCAGGCCGCCGGGCGCCAGGACCGTGACGCTGGCCCGCCCGGCCGCGTCCGGGTCGGTGCTGGCCGCCCGGTGCGGGTCGGTGAGCACCACCGGATCACGGCCCTCGCCGTAGTCGGCCAGGATGAGGGAGTCCGACAGCGCGAGCAGCTCGAACCCGTCCCGGGCCGCCCGGACCGCGGTCACGGTGGACGCCGGGGTGGACGGATTGGCCAGGTCACAGGTTTTCTCGTGGCGGGCGCGGACCTCGGCGATGGCCCCGGCCAGCGCGTCGCCCAGCGGCGGGGCCGGATCAGCGGTGATCGCCGCCAGGAAGACCGTGCCCAGGGTCCGGGCGTACCAGGCCACCCCGTGCAG
>WNGB01026610.1_pt1 | contig 11312 bp, 9 predicted proteins | sample 5400681 | NCBI WGS metagenome assembly WNGB01 (sample SAMN13153367, study PRJNA577476) | soil metagenome | isolation source: 115 cm soil or saprolite under grassland replicate 2 | place: USA:California | collected 2016-06-15 | reverse complement strand
CGATCGGGGCCAGCCGCGCGGCGCGGCTGGCCGGGTAGACACCGAAGACCAGGCCGATGACGACGGCCACGGCGACCGAGCCGGCCACCGCGGCCGGGGAGATGGCGATGGTGTCCGGGATCAGGTGGGGCAGGAGGATCGCGCCGGCCAGGCCGACGGCCGCGCCGAGCACCCCGCCGGCCAGGCCGAGCAGCGAGGCCTCGACCAGGAACTGCCGCCGGATCACCCGGGGGGTGGCGCCGAGCGCCTTGCGCAGGCCGATCTCGCGGATCCGCTCGGTGACCGAGACCAGCATGATGTTCATCACCCCGATGCCGCCGACGAGCAGGGAGATGGCGGCGATCCCGGCGAGCAGCCAGGTGAGTGTCTTGTTCACCGAGGTGGCGGTGGACAGCAGCGACTGCTGGCTGTTGATGGTGAAATCAGCGTCCGCCGCGCTGACCCCGTGCAGGTTGAGCAGCAGCGTGTCGGCCTCCTGGTACGCCGCGGAGAGGGTGGCCGGAGAGGCGGCCTCGACGAAGATGGTGTCCACCGAAGCCCGGGAGCCGCCGATCTGCTGCTCCATGGTGGACAGCGGGACAAGGGCCTGATCGTCCTCGTTGGTCGCGCTGCCCGAGGAACCTGCCGACTTCAGGACGCCGACCACCTCGAGCGGTACGCCGTTCACGTTGGCCGTCTGGCCGAGCGGGTCGCTGGAGCCGAACAGCTTGCTCGCCGTGGTCGGCCCCAGCACGGTGACGTCGGCCACGTTCTTCTCGTCGGCCCGGGTCAGCCACCGGCCCTCGGCTACCGCACGGGCCCGGGCCTGCAGCCACCCCGGCGTCGTCCCCACCACGCTGGTGGACCAGTTCTTGGTGCCGGCGATCAGGGTGGCCCCCGTCTGCGAGGTGGGTGCGACCACCGCGATGTCCGGGGCCACGGTCCTGGAGGCCAGCGCATCGGCGTCCTGCACGGTCAGGGTGGTCGCGGAACCGAGCGGCCCGTTCACCCCGCCGGAGCTGGTCGCGCTGCCCGGCGTGACGATCAGCAGGTTGGTGCCCAGCGAGTTGATCTGGGACTGGATCTGCGCCGACGCGCCCTCACCGAGCCCGACGGTGAGGATCACGGCGGCGATCCCGATCAGGATGCCGAGCATGGTCAGCGCCGACCGGAGCCGGTGCGACCGAACCGCGTCCAGGCCGGTCCGCAGCGTCTCCTGCCAGGTCACGGGGTCGCCGCCGGGGCCGCGGAGTCGCCGGATACCAGGCCGTCCAGCATGCGCACGGTCCGCTGGGACCGCCTGGCCACGTCGGCCTCGTGGGTGATCACGATGATGGTGCGGCCGGCGCGGTGCAGCTCGCCGAGCAGGGTGAGGATGTCGGCGGTCGACGCGGAGTCGAGGTTGCCGGTCGGCTCATCGGCGAGCAGCAGGTCAGGCTCGGTGACCAGGGCCCGGGCTACCGCGACCCGCTGCTGCTCACCCCCGGAAAGCTCGCCCGGCCGGTGGTGGATCCGGTCGCCGAGGCCGACCCGGTCCAGGGCGCTGACGGCGCGCTCGCGCCGCTCCGCCCCGCCGGCGCCGCTGTAGGCGAGCGGCAGCTCGACGTTGCGCCAGGCCGGCATCGTGGCCAGCAGGTTGAACTGCTGGAAGACGAAGCCGATGCGCCGGTTCCGCACGTGCGCGAGCTGCTCCTCGGACATCTGGCTGACGTCCTCCCCGGCCAGGTGATAGCTGCCCGCGCTCGGCACATCCAGGCAGCCGAGGATGTGCATCAGCGTGGACTTGCCGGAGCCGGACGGTCCCATGACGGCGACGTACTCACCGTCGCGGATGCTGAGGGTGATCCCGCGGAGCGCGGCCACCGACAGGGATCCGCTCCGGTAGGTCTTGTGCACGTCGGCCAGCTCGATGAGGCTCACCGGTCAGCCTCCGGCCGGCACGAAACTGCCCGGGCCGCCGTTGACGTGAAAGACCCGGCCGCCGGGGCCGATGATGGTGTTCCCGGTCCCGGGATTGACGGTGACGGCCCGCCGGAACGTCACCACCACCCGTTCGCCCGCAGCCAGCCCGTGGGTGATCTGGGTCAGCCCGCCAGAGGTGAGACCCGTGGTCACGTCCCGCGCGACCTTGTGACCGTCCGACATCACGTACACAACCGTGTGCGGGCCGGACAGCTGGATAGCAGCGGCCGGGACGACCAGAGCATGACGGATCTGGCGGTAGATGATCGAGATCGTGGCCGAGGCCCCGGCGTAGAGCCCGGACGGGGTGCCGCTGACGTTGACGACGACCGGGAAGGTGGCCACGCCCGAGCTGGTGTCGGCAACGAGGCCTATCGAGTGAACGGTGCCGCTGACCGGTTCCGCCGTCCCCCCGGTGGTGATCTCCACCTTGTCACCGGCCTTGATGCGGCCGACCACGCTGGCATCGACATTCGCGTTGACTATGTCATTGACGCTCACCAGCGTGATCTCGCCAGTCGAGCCCGCTGAGCCGCCGGACCCGCTGCCGGAACCGCTGCCCCCGGACCCGCTGCTCCCGGAACCGCTGCTCCCGGAACCAGAACCGGCGTCCCCGCTCCCGCCAGAGCCGCCGCTGAGCTGCTGGCCGATGGTCAGCCCGCCCGTCCCGGTCACGATCCCGCTGAACGGGGCGGTCAGCGTGGCCCCGCTGAGGGCGGCGTTCGCGCTGTTCACCTGGGACTGGGCCGCGTCAACCGACGCCTGGTCGGCATTGAGCTGGGCGGCGGAAGCGCTGCTGGACTGGTCCTGGGACAGCTGGGACTGCGCACCGGCCAGGCTGGCCTCCGCCTGCGCGGCCTGGGCCCGGAGCGTGGGGGAATCCATGCTGGCCAGCGGCTCGCCTTTGACGGCCCGGTCCCCGGCCTGGGCCTCGACCGCGATGACCTGGCCGGGCGCGCTGAAGCTGAGCGTCGCGCTCTTCTTCGGCTCGATGGTCCCGCTGGCGGACAGTGTCTGGCTCAGGGTTGTCCTGGTCACCGGCACAATGCGGGTCGTCGCTCCCGCCGGGCCGGCGGGCCGGGTCAGCAGCCACGCGCCGGTGGCCGCGCCCGCCACCACCACGACCGCGGCGACGAGGACGATGCGCCTGCGGGTGCGGGCGCGGGAGATGAGAGACCGGACCGCAGGGGGGCGCCTGCGGGCAATCGCTGAACTCATGGGCGGCTATGACAGCCGGCGGCGGCGGGCCGGCTCGAGGTCCTCATGGCAGAGAATCCTGGTCCGCGCCGCCGCGGCGCGCCATGGGCCGACCCCCACATCTGTGGTCGGTCTAGGCCTACCCGCCACACCGGGCCGGGCGTTCCGGCCGGGCGCACGGGCCGGCCCGGGTGGGCCCGGTTCCCGCCGGCCGGTTCTCAGGAAGGACGCAGGGTGCCCGGACAAGTCCGCATCGTCATCGTGTTCCTGTGGGACCGGCGATCGAGCGCCTGCTTCGCCGAGTTGCAGCAGGCCAGGAAAGAGGCGGCCCCGCAGTGGCGTGCCGCACCGCCGCGGCCGCCGGCGATGCCGCGCCGCAGGTCCTGACCCCGTCGGCGAGCACGGGACGCATCGCGTACCGGGTGATACCGTGTACCAGGTTCCATAAGCGCCATTGTGCAGCCATTTCCTCGTGAACCGGGCGTCCAGGCCAGATGCATTCAGAGCACGGTCCAGGCGGGACCGGCCCGCAGCCGTACGGCGGGCCTTCCGCTGACCAACCCAGCGTCGGCTCTGCGGCGGCGCGGATGATGCTGGGCAGCCAGCTCCGGCGGTTCCGCGAGGCGGCGGGGATCACCCCTGATGCCGCGGGATGGCACATCCGGTCGTCACGATCCAAGATCAGCCGAATGGAGAACGGGCGGGTCGGCTTCAAGGATCGTGACCTGCGGGACCTGCTCACGCTGTACGGCGTGACCGACCCGCAGGTCACAGGGGCAATGCTGGCCCTGGCCGGGCAGGCCCACACCCAGGAGTGGTGGGCGCAGTTCGGCGATGTCCTGCCGGGCTGGTTCGAGCCATACCTGGGCCTGGAGGCGTCAGCCTCCCGCATCCGGTCCTTTGACCTGCAGTTCGTTCACGGCCTGTTCCAGACCGAGGCCTACGCCCGGGCCGTCACCGCGCTCGGTGGGCGGGGTGTCTCCCGGGACGAGATCGGCCGGCGGGTGGCGGTGCGGCTGAAACGGCAGGAACTGCTGACCGCGGCGAAGCCGCCCCGGGTGTGGTCGGTCATAGACGAGGCCGCGCTCCGCCGGCCGGTGGGCGGGGTGCCGGTGATGTGCGACCAGCTCCGGCAGCTGGCCGAGGTAGCCCAGCTGCCGAACGTCACCCTGCAGGTCGTGCCGTTTGCGGCCGGCGGCCACGACGCGGCGGGCGGCTCGTTCACGATCTTGCGTTTCAGCGAGCCGGACGTCCCCGACGTGGTGTACATCGAGCAGCTCACGGGGGCCCTCTACCTGGAGAAGCCGGCCGCCACCGACCATTACCTCGACATTATGAACCGGCTGAGCGCCATCTCGCTGAACCCCGACCAGACCATACTCTTCCTCGACAACGTCCGCCGCGAGCTGCGGGCGTAGGCGCAGCGACATCAGGGACACACTCCGCCCGGGCCGCCGCGGCCGGGCACCTACCGGGAAGGACACCAGCCGATGAGCAGGCAGGACGTCTCCGCGGGCCGCCAGGGTAGTGACACCGCGGCCGCCGAGCCGGCGTCCTTCGACGTCACCCGCGCTCATCCCGCCCGGGTCTACGACTACTGGCTCGGCGGTAAAGACAACTACGAGGCGGACCGGGAAGCAGCCCAGCAGGTCATCGAGGCCATACCCAACATCCTGGCTGGCGTGCGGGCCAACCGGGCGTTCCTGCGCCGCGCGGTCCAGTACCTGGCCGGCGAGGCCGGGATCCGGCAGTTCCTGGACATCGGGACCGGGCTGCCGACCGCCGAGAACACTCACGAGGTGGCCCAGGCGATCGCGCCCGAGTCCCGCATCGTGTACGTGGACAACGACCCGATCGTGCTCGCGCACGCCCGGGCCCTGCTGACCAGCACGCCCGAGGGCGCCACCGCCTACGTGGACGCCGACGCCCGCGATACCGGCACGATCCTCGAGGCCGCGGCCGGGATCCTCGATTTCAGCCAGCCCATCGCCGTCATGTCGTTGCTGGTGCTGCAGTACGTCCCGGATGAGGATCGCCCTCACGAGATCGTCTCCCGGCTCATGGACGCGGTGCCCTCGGGCAGCTATCTGACGATCTCTGATACCACGACCGACATCGACACCGAACGGGCCACCAACGGCACAGCCCGGCTCAACGCCCGCCTGGGCCCGGCCCAGTCCACGCTGCGTACCCGCGAGCAGATCGCGCGCTACTTCGACGGCCTGGAACTCGTCGAGCCAGGGATCGTGCCCATGCCGCAGTGGCGGACCCTGCCCAACCCGCTCGTGATCCCCGTCTTCGCGGGCATGGGCCGCAAGCCCTGACGCGCCGGGCAGGGGCGGTGGCTGATCAGGACAGGGCCGGCACGTTCGCGCTCTCGGAGCTGCTGGTCCGGGCGCCCTGGCGGCGCCAGGGCATCGGTGCGGCCCGGCACGGCCTGGTCCTGCGGGACCGGCCGGAGGAGCGCGCGACGCTCACCGTCCCGCCCGCCGCCGCGCCCGCGCAGGCCGCCTTCCGGGCCTGGGGCTGGCGCAAGGTCGCACGGACCCGGGACACCGGTCCCGGCTCATCCGTCTCGGACGTGCTCGTCCTCACCCTTCCCGCGGCGGGATGAGGGACCAGGCCCCCGCGACGGGATGAGGCACCTGCCCCTTGGCGGGATGAGGACCAGTCCCGTGGCGGGATGAGGCACCTGCCCCGGAAGACACCACAGGCCCGCCAGGGACGGGTTTCGCTGTCCCGGCGGGCCTGCACGTGCTGCTAGCGGGCCTGCGCCCGGTCGTTACTGGGTGACTGTGTCCGCGCGGTGCGGCAGCTTCCAGCCCGGCCGGGGGAAGTGGCAGGTGTAGCCGTTCGGGTACTTCTCCAGGTAGTCCTGGTGCTCCGGCTCGGCCTCCCAGACCGGCCCGGCGGGCTCGACCTCGGTGACGACCTTGCCCGGCCACAGGCCTGAGGCGTCGACGTCGGCGATCGTGTCCTCGGCGACCCGCTTCTGCTCGTCGCTCGTGTAGTAGATCGCCGAGCGGTAGCTGGCCCCGATGTCGTTGCCCTGCCGGTTACGGGTCGTCGGGTCGTGGATCTGGAAGAAGAACTCCAGCAGGTCCCGGTAGGAGATCTGGTCCGGGTCGAAGATGATCTCGATGGCCTCGGCGTGGGTGCCGTGGTTGCGGTAGGTCGCGTTGGGCACGTCGCCGCCGGTGTACCCGACCCGCGTCGAGATCACGCCGGGGCGCTTGCGGATCAGGTCCTGCATGCCCCAGAAACAGCCTCCGGCCAGGATGGCCTTCTCGGGGTTGGCGCTCATCGTGTTGCACTCCTCGTGTCGTCGGTCTGGTCGAACAGCGTCCGGTAGGCCCCGTAACCTTCAGCCCCCAGGTCATCCACCGGGATGAAGCGCAGGGCCGCCGAGTTGATGCAGTACCGCAGGCCGCCCTGGTCGGCGGGCCCGTCGCGGAACACGTGGCCGAGATGGCTGTCCCCGTGGGCGGACCGGACCTCGGTCCGGATCATGCCGTGGCTGAAGTCCCGCTTCTTCACGACGTTGCCCGGCTCGATGGGCACCGTGAAGCTCGGCCAGCCGGAACGGCTGTCGTACTTGCTCACCGACGCGAACAGTGGCTCCCCGGAGACGACGTCCACGTAGATGCCGGGTTCCTTGTTGTCCCAGTACTCGTTGCGGAACGCCGGCTCGGTGCCCTTTTCCTGGGTGACCCGGTACTGGTCCGGCGTGAGCTGGGATATGGCCTGGGGGTCCTTGTGGTAGGTGTCGGACACCTCAGCTCCTTCGGTTACGGCCCCACTGGTGGCGGGGCACTACATACAGCACAGCGTCCTGGGGGGCGGGCCTGTTCCCGGGGGCCCGCGCGCTCATCGGGGCCGGGGATGCCCGGTGACCAGCGGCCGGCCGCCGGCCCGCGACCGTCAGCAGCCAGCGAAACGCGATTGCGTCCCGCGGACCCATCGGGGAAGGTTGGTTCCCATGCCGACACGCTTGGTTCACCTCGTGGCCGACGCCAACGACCCCGGCCGGCTGGCCCGGTTCTGGGCGGCCCTGCTGGGCTGGGAGATCGCCGACGAGACCCCGGACGAGGTGGACGTGTGGCCGCCCGGCTACAGCTATCCCGATCCGGTCGCGGTGCCGATCGTGTTCGTCCCGGTGCCCGAACAGAAGACCGGCAAGAACCGGGTGCACCTGGATCTGGCCAGCACCTCCGCCGAGCATCAGGCCGAGCTGGTCAGCCGGGCCAGGGACCTGGGCGGCCGCCCGGTCGACATCGGCCAGGGCGACGTGCCCTGGGTGGTCATGGCCGACCCGGAGGGCAACGAGTTCTGCATCCTGGAGCCGCGGGATATCTATCGCGACACCGGGCCGGTCGCCGCGATCCTCACCGACTGCGCGGATCCGGCGGCCCTGGCCCGGTTCTGGTCCAGCGCGGCGGGCTGGCCCGTGAGCCGGACCGAGGATCAGCTCGTCGGGCTCCGCTCACCCGCAGGCGTGGGGCCTTACCTGGAGTTCCTGCCGGTCCCGGGCGAGAAGGTGGTCAAGAACCGGGTGCATCCCGACGTGGCCCCCTACCGGGGCGACGACCCCACGGCCGAGGTGGCCCGGCTGCGTGACGCGGGCGCGGCCCTCGCGGACGTCGGCCAGGGCGACGAGGTGTCCTGGACAGTCATGGCCGACCCGGAGGGCAACGAGTTCTGCATCCTGTCCCCCCGGTGAAGGGCGGGCCGGCCGCCGCCGCTCAATCCTTCCCATCCGGGAAGGATCAGGTCGAGACCAGATCGCAGACGAAGATGAGGGTCTCGCCCGGGGCGATTGCGCTCCCGGCCCCCCGGTCGCCGTAGGCCATGCCAGGCGGGATGATGAGCTGGCGGCGCCCGCCGACCTTCATGCCCTGCACACCCTGGTCCCAGCCGGTGATGACCTGCCCCACGCCCAGCTGGAACTGCAGCGGGGCGCCGCGGTTCCAGCTGGCGTCGAACTCCTCGCCGGTGGAGTACGCGACCCCGACGTAGTGCACCTCGACCGTGTCACCCGCCTTCGCGACCGCACCGTCGCCTTCCCAGACGTCGGTGATCTGGAGGTCAGCCGGCGGCTCGCCGCCGGGGAAGTCGACCTCGGGCTTCTCAATGCTCATGGTGGCGTCTCCATACGGAACGTGATGCGGTCGGCACAACGACAGCGCAGTCTACGTCAGGCCGCCTGGCCCCATGCGGGGACGTGGTCAGGCCGTGGTCAGGTCATGGTCACGCCGCGGTCGCGGCGCCGCCGGGGTCCAGCCGATGGCCGGCGCGATGTGGTGCGCGATCGTGCCGGGGATGCGGGTGTTGCAGGCCACCCCGAGCTGGTTCGGCACGGTGAACAGCACCAGTGTTCTGACGCGGGCCCCCGGGCGTCCCGCCCGGCGGCGGTCAGCCGCCGGGCGGGACGATCACGCTGTCGCCGGTGGCGTAGGGGATGAAGCTGCCGTGGTGCGGGTTGGGGTCCAGCGGCTTGCCGAGCGCCGGGAAGGCCCGCTGGGGGCAGGTGGTCCGGTCGCACACCTTGCACCCCGGCCCGATCGGGACCAGCGCGGACGGGCTGCCCAGGTCGAGCCCGTGAGAGTACACCAGCCGGTGCGCATGCCGCAGGTCGCAGCCCAGGCCGACCGCGAACGTCTTGCCGAGCGTGCCGTAACCGCCGTAGCGCCGGGAGACCGTCCTGGCCACCCACAGGTAGCTGCGGCCGTCGGGCATCTGGGCCAGCTGGGTCTGGATCTCCCCGGGGTGCACGAAGGCCTCGTACACGTTCCACAGCGGGCAGGAGCCGCCGACCCGGGAGAAGTGGAAGCTGGTCGCCGACTGGCGCTTGGAGATATTGCCCGCCCGGTCCACCCGCACGAAGATGAACGGCACACCGCGGGCCCCGGGACGCTGCAGCGTGCTGAGGCGGTGCGCGACGGTCTCGTAGCCCACGTCAAACCGCCGTTGCAGCAGCGCTATGTCATAGCCTGCCGTCTCCGCGGCATCCAGGAAGGGCCGGTAGGGCAGGACCAGGGCGCCCGCGAAGTAACTGGCCAGGCCGATCCGGCAGAGCATGCGGGCGTCGCCGCCGGACAGGTTGGCCTCGGTGACGATCTGGTCGATCTCCGCGGCCATCTCGACCGAGGCCAGGTGGGTGGCCAGCTGGAAGGCCCGCTGGCCCGAGTTGAGCAGCGGGGACAGCGCCAGCACCCGGGCCTCGGGGTCGTAGCGCCGCTTGACGTCCTGGTCACGGTCGGGAAGGTCGGCCACCCGGATGCCGTGCCACCGGGCCAGCCGCTCCGTGATCCCGGCCCCGGTGCTGCCGACCCTGAGCTCGGCCTGGGCGAAGATCCGCTCGGCCGCCAGGTCGAGCGCGGGAAAGTAGTTCCGCCGCGCGTAAAACAGCTCCTGAACTTCCTCCTGGGCCATGGGCGGCGGCACCGACATCGACCCCGGCTCACCCGCGTCGATGCGGGTCATGATCGTCTCGTTGACGTCACGCCCGTGCCGGTACCGGCGGTGCAGCTCGATGACGTACCGGCCGACGGCCGGCATGGCCGCCGCCAGCTCGCGGATCTCCGCCATCGAGATCTGCTCGCCAACCGACGGATCGGTCAGCACGTCACGGAGCTGCGCCACGAGCCGGTCGGCGTCCTCGGCCGAGAACTGCTGCAGGTCCGCGTCGAACACGCTGGCCAGCTTGAGCAGGACGGAGGCCGTCATCGGGCGCTGGCTGGACTCCAGCTGGTTGACGTAGCTGGGGGAGATACCCAGCGCGCTGGCCAGGGCGGCCTGCGTGAGACCGCGTTCCTCCCGGAAGCGGCGAAGCCGCACGCCCACACGGGCTTTGGTGACCACTATCACACCCTGTCCAGAGAGCTTCGCGCTCTGCAATGATCATCGTCGCCGGCCCGCATTTCCCGGACCTGCGCGAGTACTCGCGCAGGTCCTGCGGGCCTTAACCCCGATAATCGGTCTAGACCACCGCTCATGGCCTTCACAAGAATTACAGAATAGCCAGCTGAGCGCCACAAACCTCCACACATGCAGGTCTACCACTCCGGCGGCCTCTGAGTGCATGTTGTTAAGGTAGGTTCCGGTTTTCTAGTGGACCCGACGCGAGACGACTGCGGGTACCGGCCGGCGATTGGGAGGACATCCTGTGAGTGACGCTATTCCCGGACTGCAGCAACCGCCAACAGCACATAGCGGGCTGATTGACTGGGTGACCGGAATCGCCGCCCTTACCCAGCCCGCTCGCGTGCAGTGGTGCGACGGCTCCCAGGAGGAGTGGGCACAGCTCACCAGCCTCCTGGTGGAGCAGGGCGCCCTCATGCCGCTCAACCCGGGCCTGCGGCCGGGCAGCTTCCTGGCCCGTTCCGACCCGTCCGATGTCGCCCGCGTCGAAGACCGGACGTTCATCTGCTCGGAGAAGGAAGAAGACGCGGGGCCGACCAACAACTGGATCGCCCCGGCCGAGATGCGCGCGACCTTCGCCGGGTTGTTCGCCGGGTGCATGGCCGGCCGGACCATGTACGTCGTCCCGTTCTGCATGGGCCCGCTCGGCTCGGCCATCTCCCAGCTCGGCGTGGAGATCACCGACTCGCCGTACGTGGCGGCCTCGATGCGGGTCATGACCCGGATGGGCGCCCCGGTCCTGGAGGAGCTGGGCCCGGACGGGTTCTTCGTCCGGGCGGTCCACTCGGTGGGCGCCCCGCTTCAGCCCGGCCAGCAGGACGTGCCGTGGCCGTGCAGCACGACCAAATACATCTCGCACTTCCCCGAGACCCGGGAGATCTGGTCCTACGGATCCGGGTACGGCGGCAACGCGCTGCTCGGCAAGAAGTGCTACGCGCTGCGGATCGCCTCGGCCATGGCCCGCGACGAGGGCTGGCTGGCCGAGCACATGCTCATCCTCAAGGTCACCCCGCCGCAGGGCGAGGCTAAGTACATCGCGGCCGCCTTCCCGTCCGCCTGCGGCAAGACGAACCTGGCCATGCTGCAGCCCACGGTCCCCGGCTGGCGGGTCGAGACCATCGGCGACGACATCGCCTGGATGCGGTTCGGCGAGGACGGCCGGCTGTACGCGATCAACCCGGAGGCCGGCTTCTTCGGCGTCGCGCCGGGCACCAGCGCGGTCACCAACCCGAATGCCCTGAAGATGCTGGGCA